>Ga0049117_10000160_pt1 | contig 33030 bp, 10 predicted proteins | sample WorMetHERISLAND1_2_FD_55105 | JGI IMG/M metagenome (GOLD analysis project Ga0049117, IMG submission 55105) | Marine gutless worms symbiont microbial communities from Max Planck institute for Marine Microbiology, Germany - Olavius geniculatus... | ecosystem: Host-associated > Annelida >...
GAACCTTCAGGTCGTAAACGGCATGTGCTGCGTGCTTCTTTGGTCTCATAACTAAAATACTAAAGCTCTTGGACTAAAAGTCCATAGTTTTTACTAGCGACTTCCTCCATGACCAGCCAAGCCACCAATTGTTTCTCCGCCCCCTCCTCACGGGCGTCCACCACTGCCTCCCGAACGTCGGGATGGGACAACAGGGCGCTTTCCACCTCGCCGCACTCAATGCGAAATCCCCGGATCTTGACCTGGGTGTCGATCCGGCCCAGGAATTCGATTGTGCCGTCGGGCAGCCAGCGGGCAAGATCGCCGGTTCGATACAGGCGCGCTTGCGGATCATCGCTGAACGGATCGGGAATGAATCGCTCGGCAGTCAGTTCCGGGCGATTCAGGTAGCCACGGGCCACCCCCGCGCCGCCAGCATACAACTCGCCGGAAACGCCAATGGGAACAAGGTTCATGCCGGCATCGAGGATGTAACATCGGGTATTCGATATCGGATAACCAATATGCGGAAGTGCTTGTCCAGATTCAATGGTCCCGGATGTCGTGACGACGGTATTTTCCGTTGGCCCGTAATTATTGACGACCTGAAACGGCAACTTGGCGGGTATCGGACTCCTGAATTGATCACCGCCCGTCAAAAGGAAGCGTAGAACAGCAGATGAATGCCACTTCTCGGAAATAATCGCCTGTGCTAAAGGAGTCGGCAAAAAGCACTTTGTAATTCCTCGGGATATCATCCAATCCTTTATGGAAGAAGGATCGGAGGTAATGGTTCGAGGGGGTACGACATGGAGAGCGGCTCCTTTAGCTAAAACCGGCCATATCTCCCAAACAGCGGCATCGAAGGAAATAGAAGCGATTTGGGTACAGCGGTCTTCTGAGGTTATGGAAAAATTCTCGCCGTGCCATGCGATAAGGTTCGCGACATTTCTATGTTCTATACAAACTCCCTTCGGCTTTCCGGTACTCCCCGAGGTATAGATGACGTAGGCAAGACTCGAAGGCCCAGCAATCGACACGGGATTTTCCGCGCTTTCCCCGGCAATTGCTGCACTCTCCGCATCCACATCAAGAATATGCGCCGCGCATTCCGGCAATCTTTCTCTTGTCGCCCCATGACACAGCAACACTTTGATCCCCGCGTCCTCGGCCATGAAGGCGAGCCGGTCAATGGGATACTCCGGGTCCAGCGGTACATAGGCCCCGCCAGCCTTGAGAATGGCCAAAAGCCCCACAATCATCTCCACGGAGCGCTCGTTAAGGAGCCCCACCAGCACCTCCGGCCCGACGCCGAGTTTTCTCAGCCGATGCGCCAGGCGGTTGGCGCGGGCATTCAATTCGCCATAGCTGATCTCTTCCTCCTCAAAGATCACCGCAATCGCATCGGGAGACTTCGCTGCCTGCGCCTCAAAGAGTTCATGGACGCATTTATCTCGTGGAAAGGGCGCCCCCGTGTCGTTCCACCCCACCAGGATCCGTTGCCGCTCGGCTTCCGTTAGCAGGGGCAGTTGGGAGATCGGGGTTTCCGGTTCCGCGATGATGCCTTCCAGCAACCGTATAAAATGCCCCGACCAACGTTCCATGGTAGAACGGTCGAACAGATCCGATGCATATCGCCAGATACCGTACTGGTTATCCGGCAGGTTTATCAGACACAGTTGGATGTCTGTTTCTTGTGGTTGTCGCCAGGGTCGAATCAATTCCCATTCCATATCGCCCACGTGCCAGATCTCGCCCGTGTCCCCGGAGGCCGTTACCAAAGGGGAATCCCGTCTCCCGAGGTGGTTGAAGTTCTGCCAGGGGAAGCTGGTTTGCGACAGGGCGGAAAGCGTACTCCTGTCCGTACCGGGGAGCATCGAGGGAAAGGGCCACTCCCGATGCGCCAAGGCGGCTTCCAGCACGTCGGCGGCGTGCTTCACAAACGTTCGGAATGCCTCTTCACCGGAACAGCAAACACGGATAGGCACGGTATTTACGAAAAAACCCAGAACGCCGTCGTATTCCTGTCCGCGTCCGGCAACGGGGATCGTGGTAACCAGATCTTCGCCTCCGGTGAAACGATGCAGAAAAACGAACCAGCTTGAGAGCCACAGCGCCAGGGGACGTACGCCTGCATCCTTTGCCAGCTTGCGCATTTGTTCCTGCAGGGCAACCGGAATGGAAAAGGAAAGACACTCGGTTCGGAAGGAAGGGTTGGCCGAACGTGGCCGATCCGTGGGCAAATTCAACAATGGGAGTTGCCCGGAAAGTTGTCCCTGCCAAAACAGCTTTTCCCGTTTTCCATCGGGGGATTCCAGCCAGTCGGTTTTCTCCTGTATGAACCGGCTGTAGCTTTCCTTTGGAAGGGACAAATTTGCCGGCGGCCCGCCTGTCTCTTCCCGGTACAACTTCCCCAGTTCGGTTATCGCTGTAACATCCGACCAACCATCGGAAATAATATGATGGGCGATAAGTAACAGAACCGGTTGCCGTCCCCTGATAGAAACCAACACCCAGCGTACAGGGGGACCTTGCTCCGGATCGATAGGGTGTTGCGATGCCTGGATGTCCAGGATCTTTTCGAGATCTGCCGGGTCGCTATCTCCTATAGTGATTTCCCGAAAATCGATGGGAAGATCCTCATGCATGATCTGGAAGGGTACGCCATCCCGTTCGGAAAACGTCGTGCGCCAGGCAGGGTGGCGTTCGGTCAGGCGCTCCACGGCCCGGCGTAGTGCAGGAAAGGAGATATCCGCCGGCAAACGCCACGCGCGATTGCCGTTATAAAGCCCTTGTCCCGGAAAACGCTGCTCCAGCGCCCACAGGCCTTGTTGGTTTGGAGAGAGGGGGTATTCGATCATGGGAGAAGAGTTTGTCACATTTCTTCCGGAATTTTATTTTCCCGATACTGATACTTTGAAGACGCTGAGCACCAAGCGCAACTATGTTGCATTCCGGTGCCGCATTCTGGCTTATTTTCGGGTTGTCATTTCGAGCGCAGCGAGAAATCTTGTGGCTATGTGCCTGCCCTATAGGCAAAAGATCTCTCCCCTCGGTCGAGATGACAGTCGTGGTCAAACCATGAAATTCAGCTGGAGGGAAGCACTAAGCCTAACACTCAATTTTCCGACTCCGTCATTCATTTCGGCGCATACCGGCACGAAATACATTCCAGGGGTCCATTCCAAACACCTCCCGGGCGCTGTCCACGAGCGTATCGATCTCTTTCTCCGTGATACATAGAGAAGGCATTAGCCGGGTATCGAAGAGCGAAAATACGCCGGCCCTTTTCCAGCATTTGGAGAGAAACGAAAGATAGCTCAACATCTCCTCCGTCATCGGGATCTTCGGATAGATACGGAAAAAGAGCCCGTTCATCTCGATGTGATCGACCGAGTCGTATTCGTCCGCAAGCCGCGACAGCCGGTCCTGGAGATAACGGGATTGCTTCTCCACATTACCGGGGATATCTTCTTCGTGCAGCCTTTTCAGGCAATGCAGGGCGATATGAGATCCCAGTTGATTGACATACCGGGTTTTCATCCCCGCAATCGCTCGGGAGGCATTGCGCTCGGCCCGATGGTAGAGGCTTGATCGGACCAGGGTCGCCCCGATGGGAAAGCTCATATAGGTAAGGGCCTTGGATAGCGTTACGATGTCGGGACGCAGGGTCGTGCGGTGATAACTCAACAGGGGACCGCTGCGATACAGGCCCATCAGGATTTCATCGACACCGACGTAATAGCCATGGGTTTCCTTATGCTGGGCGATGACGTCGATCAGGGTATCCGGAATCGACCGCCCATCCGAGCCGCGTACGTACTCGAACCAGATAAGGCCCACCCCCCCGGAACGTATTTCCGAGAGCAGCCGTTCTTCGGCGTCTTTCCCGAACGCATCGATGATTACCACCTGTTGGTAGAGGGGAGAAAACGGGTAAGATGGCATCGCTTCAAAGGGGCTTGCCACGAGCGGCAGCAGGAGCTTCCCGGAATAATTTTGGTCGAAGACGACGATCTTTCTTTTGTCCGGGTCCTGGGCCAGCAAAGCGGTGAACATCCCGTTTTCCACAGCGGTTGCGCCACTGACGGCCGGGAAGGCGAACTCGAACCCGGTCAGGCGGTTGAATTCCTCTGTCAGATCCCGCCAATAGTCATGGGAGGAATCGTGTTTCGAGAGAACGGCGGCCGGCAGATCCGGCGGATTGTGGCCGAAGATACCCAGGGCGCCACCACTCAGGCAATCGAGCAGGACTTGCGATTGCTCTTCTGTGTATTCCTTGATCGTAAGATGGCAACCGGATGCCTCCTGAACGTCGAAATCATGGCCGACCAACCCGTATAGCTTTTCCAGATTGGGGTTGATATGGGCCGAGAAGTACTTGTTTTTGCTCTCGCGGGAGGTTTCCATCTCGGAGCAGGCCCGTAAAACCTCGACAGGCCACTGGAAATTGTCCGTAAGCACCTGTTTTACCCGATTCAACGCCAGTAGATTTCCGCTATAGGTCGAGGAGTGCAACAGGCAATTGGGGAGATTGTCCCAAGGCGTATAGGTATCGTCCGACATGGAGAACACCCCGAACGGAATTTCCCGGTTCGTCAACTGTTCCCCCCAGATATACAGGTCGGCGCCGGTATTGGCGCTTCGGAAGAAATCGGCCGTTTCCGCCAACGTCATTTCCGAGAGGTCTATTGCGAACCGAACCTCATTCCGGGCGCATTGTTGCCTAATCCTATCCAAGCCCCTATTCAATCCCCCCTCCAATTCATCGGGCTCGAACGTGTTGTCGAGCCTCACGAAGCAGGCGGCGACCGGGGCGGCGGAAAGCCTTTGTTCCAACTCCTCCAGGGACTCGAACATTTCCACGCCCGGCAGGATAAAATTTTCGGGTTCTTCCGGTTGGAACAGGAAATAATCGTTTACGGCCTTGGTGGGATCGCAAATCAGTACCTTTCCGCCGTGCTCTTTATATCGCTCCCACTGGCGATGACGCGCAATCTTTATGGCCCCCTGTAGGGCCTCATAGCGGGAGTTGCAAAAGAAACTTTTGTAACTGTCCGTGCTTTCGGGGGCGTGGTTGGCATGGTAGAGGGTATCCAACAAGTAACCGACCTGGGCGGCCTCCGCCGAAATGTATTTGGTCGGAACGACGAAGATCGGTTTTTTCTCTCGATTCAATCGCTCCAACAAATCGATGGTTTCTTTGCTGGCGGTGCTGAATAGACCGGTCGAGGTCATTATCTTATTTCTCCTGTTGCATCGACGCCACGTAGCAACCGATGATCTCGGTGGTAATTTTCGGACATTCAATCCCACTTCCGGAAAGCGCCTGGAGCGTTCGTTGGCATTCGAATATTGGCGTCTCGTTTTCGGGAGAAGAACTACCTTCCCCAACCATGTGATCCAGCCAACTTCCCAATAAACCGCCGTCACTGTGGCGAACCGCTTCACGCCACTCTTCATATGATCTGTCCACCACATTCAAACCATTTGCACGCAGATGATCGACGATTTCACGCCAAGTTATCGGGTTTGGATTGACGAGGTGATACGCACCGCCAAGGGTTTGCTTTCGACGTGACAGCCATATCAGTGCTTTTGCACAATAATCCACCGGGACCAGATTCTGGGGATAATCCCCATCCGGCGAAATGCCTGTGCCGATAGTCGCCTTCAATATTTGGTATAAAGCGTCCGTGTCAGTCCATCTTCCGGTCTTGCTATGTCCGCTGATTAGCGTCGGCCGATATACCGCTACCGGCAGTCCCCGATGATTCGCTTCCCATATCAAGTTCTCACTTACCCATTTGCTCTGTGTGTAGCCATTTTCGACTAAACCGTTGGCCTCCAATTTCGAATCTTCCCGAGGATGCTTCGTTGTTCCCGAGAATACACCTAGCGTCGAAACATAATGCATCGATTTGCTCCGTTCGATGCAGGCAAGCCGTAGAACCTCTTTGGTGCCATCCACATTTGCCTTCCGAAGCTCCTGGTAGGGGTACAAATGATTGACTTCGGCGCCATTGTGATAGACGATGTCGATTTTCCGGGCAAGTTCGAGAAATACCGCTTCCGCTAACCCAAGCCGTTCCTGTTTGAGATCGCCCGTTATCACTTTGACCCGATCTCGCCAGCCCCCTGTTACCTGGGCATGCGCCATCAGGGCGGCGGTGAGTCTCTTTTCGGCCTCCTGTTCGTCCTTGCCGCGAACCAGGCACCAGATCGTCGCCTGGGTCTGTCTTAGCAATTCGCCAACCAGATACACACCAAAAAATCCCGTTGCCCCGGTGATGAACACATGCCGGGGATCTTCTATTCGGGAGGTGGCAATCTTTTTCCTTTGTGGACGAATATCGTCATCCAACCGAGCCTCCGCCTCGAGATCCGGTTTTTCCCCTGCTCCATCCGGTCGTTGTAGACCAGCGGTTTTTTCCAACAGCTCCGCTACGGTCGGCGCCTCGAACAATGCACGCAGCGACACGTCGAACCCAAGGTGTTCTTTCACCTGGGAGACGAGCTGGATGGCAAACAGCGAGTGCCCGCCGAGATCGAAGAAATTATTATGAAGGCCGATCTTGCCCACGCCGAGTACTTCACGCCAAAGTCCGGCCATCTCGATTTCCGGCTCGGTCCGTGGCGCGACATACCCCGTGGTTGGAGCCACGTCCTCGGCATTCGGGTTCGGCAGCGCCCGCCGGTCTATCTTGCCGCTCGGCGTCAGGGGCAGGCAGTCCAGCGGCACGAACAGGGAAGGCACCATATAATCGGGTAATTTCTCCTTGAGAAAGTCACGCAGCCGTGGGGCCAATTCATGGTCGTCTTCGGTGCCCCGAAGCGGGGTATTGGCATAGGTATGCAAGGCTTTTGGAGAAAAATCATCGGATCTTTCGAAATACGGCGGTGTGTCGGCGTCTTGATGCCGAAACAAGACGCTGTAATCATATTTGCCACGGTAGTCGAGGAAGCTCGTGTAAGGTAAATCGCGGGTCAGCGCATGGAACGCTCCGGGCTCCATGGCATTATCCGTCTGCGCATTATCGGTTTGCGCATTACCCATTTGTTCAATCGACGCCCGCAGCTCTCCAACGGTTCCCCTGGCGGAAACGAGTTCCTCTACAACCCTCTTCTCCACCGGAAGCCGGGCATTGGGTATGTTTTCGAACGCGATGATCTCGGGTTGTTCCTCGGCCAGTATCTCCCGTACCTTCTCCAAGGTAAGCTCGTCTTTTTGCCAGTCCAACCGCTGGAATTGTCTGTCCATAGGAGATTCGGCATCGATGTAAAGCGTTACGTCATAACGAAAACAGCTCATTTCATTACGGGCGTGACCCGATTTGAGTTGGATGCCGACCCGCGTTATCCGTGGCAGGAAGTGCGTCAGGGCAATAAAAAAATCCGGGTCGATCAATAATTCTTTGTCTTTCTCCATACCTTGGCGCACACGCTGCTTCAATTCTGCCAGAGAAACCGAGTCATCGGCCTGATGGAGTTGTACCGAGGCATGGAATTCCTCCATCAGTCGAAAGTCGCGCACGTCCCCGATGAAGATGAACCCGCCGGGCGCGAGCGCCGTTACCGCGCCGGTCAATACGGTTATCAGGTAATCGACGGAAGGGAAATGCTGAGTAACGGAATTGAGGATAATCGCATCATGGAAACCTTCTTCGACGCCATCGAAATTATCGGCGGGGCGTTGAAGCAGTTTGACCCTTTCTCCAAATTCCCATGTTTTCTTATGCTGTTCGATGTAGTCCACCGCCTTGGAAGAAAGGTCGGTAGCCATGTAGGTATCGCAACGGGGCGCGATGCGAAACATCAGCATGCCGGTACCACAACCGAGCTCCAGTACGCGTTTGGGAGAATGGGATAAAATCCGCTCCACGGTCCCATCCAGCCATTCTTTCATTTCCTCCCTGGGAATGGGCCCTCCCGTGTAACTGCTGATCCAGCCAGCGATATTGAACTTGGGATCGCTCTCGCTATCCATTGGCTGGTCGTAAACGTGATCATAGATATGTTCCCATTCGTCTATCTTGGATCCGTCGTCCGGCATGGGGGACGTTTCGGCGTGTGGCTGCGGGGCGCAACCGGCCGACAAGGGTTTGCCCTCGAATTCCTCCGACGTCTCATCGACCGATTGCCCGGCATCGATCGGCACCACATAGGCGGCAAGGGTCTGAAGATCCCGTTCTTCTCCCAGCGCCGTCACCACCGCCTCCTTGACCCCGGGGTGCGAGGTCAAGACCGCCTCGATCTCACCGAGTTCGATGCGGTGGCCCCGGATCTTGACCTGGAAATCCGACCGCCCCAGGAATTCGAGATTCCCATCCGGCAAATACCGGCCCAGATCGCCGGTCCGGTAGAGCCGCTCTCCTGTACCGGGATGCGTGAGGAAACGCTCGGCGGTTTTCTCCGGGTCGTTCCAATAGCCCTTGGCAAGCCCGATGCCGCCGATATAGAGATCGCCCGGAAGCCGGACGGGACGCGGCGCCAGATGACTGTCCAGCACCCGGAAGAACTGGTTGGTCAGCGGCTTCCCGTAAGGGATGCTCTTCCAATCCGGATCGATATCTTCGATGGGGTGGAAGTTGGACCAGATAGAAGCCTCCGTGGCCCCGCCAAGGCCGATGATTTCCACCTCCGGCCACAGGGCCCGGATGCGCCCGGGGAGATCCAGCGGGATCCAGTCGCCGCTCATCATGACGAGCCGCATGCCGGGTGGGATGGGTTCCGCGTGCGATTCCAGATACTCCACCAGCATTTGCTTCAGAACCGGAACCGTGTCCCAGAGGGTAATCCCGTGTTCGGCCATAAGGTCCCGCCAGTGGGCGGGATCTCGCAGGCCTTCTTCATCGGGGATCACCAGGACGCCTCCCGCCGCCAGAACGCCGAAGACGTCGTAGACGGAGAGATCGAAATTGAGGGCCGACAGACACAGCACCCGATCGGCCTCCGTGACGGTAAACCGGCGGTTGATGTCCAGGATGGTATTGACGGCGCCCCGGTGATCGATCATGACGCCTTTCGGCTTACCGGTGGAACCGGAGGTATAGATGACGTAGGCAAGATCCTCGGGGTCCGTGGCGGTCTCACGCACGGACGCCTCCTCGACGTTTGCCGCTTCCTTGGCAAGATTCTCCTCGGAGATGACGAGCCGCCGGGTGCCATCGGGCCATTCCAGATCGCTGAATTTTGGTTGGGTCAGGACCAGGCGCGCCGCGCCATCGGTCAACAAGTTGTTCCGCCGCGCCGCCGGTAGATGGGCGTCGATGGGCAGATAAGCGCCACCCCCCATGAGGATGCCGAGCACCGCCGCCACCTGCTCCCAGCCCTTCTCCATGACCACGGCAACCAGTGTATTGGCCAAAGTGTTGGGGGCGACGTTATTCCGTTGCAGCTCCTGGCGTTGCAGCCAATGGGCGGTGCGCCTTGCCAGATCCAGCAGTTCCCCGTAGGTCAACGTTCGTCCGGGGGCGATGATGGCAGGCGCATCGGGCCGCCGTTGGGCCTCCCGAATAAAAAGATCATGCAGCAATGCCGGGGAGACCGGGCCGGCCGTGTCATTCCACTCCACCAGAATCCGCTGCCGTTCGGCTTCCGTCAGCAGGTGCAATCGAGAGATCGGGGTTTCCGGCTCCGCGATAATGCCCCGCAGCAGCACCTCGAAATGCTCGCCCATGCGCCGGATGGTCTGTTCGGTAAAAAGCGAAGTGGCATACTCCCAAAGGCAGTGTAATTGGCCATTTCGTTCCTCGACGTACAGGGTGAGATCAAACTTGCTGATGGGGTAGTCCTGCTCCAGGGTAGTAATGGCCAATCCCGGCCATGCCATTTCCACCGGGGCGTTCAAGACCAGCACGATCTGAAACAGGGGGCTGTGGCTGAGTGTGCGCGTGGGGTTCAGTTCCTCGACCAGCGTCTCGAAGGGAATATCCTGATGGGCGTAGGCCCCGAGGCAGGTTCTCCGGACCTGTTGCAGCAACGCCCGGAAGCCTTGATCGGGGTTCAGTCGAGTACGCAACACCAGGGGATTGAAGAAAAAGCCGATGAGGTTTTCCGTGTGGGTATGGGTGCGGTTGGCGACGGGGCTGCCGACACAGATATCATCTTGGCCGCTGTAATGGGCCAGCAACACGTCCAAGGTCGCCAGCAACGTCATGAAAAGGGTCACGCCCTGCGCACGGCTAAAGTTTTCGAGGGCGGCCGTGACCTCGGCGGGGAGGGTTTGGCTGTAATGGTTTCCCCGGTAATCCTGCTCGGTCGGGCGGGGATAGTCGGTGGGCAACTCCAACCGATCCGTGATACCATGGAGGTTCTCTTTCCACCAGGCCAGTTGCCCCTCCAGGATCTCGCCCTCCAACCACTGGCGTTGCCAGGCGGCGTAATCCGTATATTGGATGGGCAAGGGAGCCAGCTGCGGCGATTCCCCTCTGGCAAAGGCGACATAGGCCTCCCCCCATTCCCGGGCGAATACCCCTATGGACCAGCCATCACTGACGATATGGTGCATGTTGAGGAGGAGCACGTGCACCGTCTCTCCCCCTTCTTCTCCCAATTGCAGGATCTCGGCTCGGAAAAGCGGCCCCCTGGTCAGATCGAAGGGCCTTGCCGCGTTCTCATCGATGCGTTGCTGGAGCCGTTGATCGGCGGGGGAGAGATGGCGAAGGTCATGGATGGGAAATTCGAAACCGGAAGTGGACAGGATCTCCACATACGCCATGCCCTCCCTGTCCGGGAACACCATGCGCAAGGATTCGTGGCGCTCCACCATCCATTGCAAACTGAACTGCAGGGCATGGATATCCAGCGGGCCGGAAAACCGCAGGGCGGCGGGCATGTTGTAGGTGGCCGAGCTTCTGCCCACGTACCGCTCCAGGAACCACAGGCGTTGCTGAGCAAAGGAAAGCGACTTCGGGGCGTCCGCCGGTTGCGCCTCGATGGGCGGCAATCGATGGGAAAGTCCGCTGCTCGCCTCAATGGCCTTGGCCAGAGCGGATAGTTCCGGGTGCTCGAATACCACGCGCACCGGCAGTTCCACTTGGAGGCTGTCGCGGATGCGGGAGACGAGTTGCGTCGCCAGCAGGGAGTGACCACCGAGCTCGAAGAAGTTGTCGAAGCGGCCGACGGTTTCGCGTTTCAGCACCGCCGCCCACAGTCCGGACAGCATTTCCTCGATGGGCGAGATGGGGGTAACGAACGTTCGTCCGGCCAAATCGGACTCATCGGGCGCGGGTAGCGCCCGCCGGTCGATCTTGCCGCTAGGCGTTAGGGGTAGGGTATCCACGAACACGAACCGGGTGGGGATCATCCAGTCGGGTAGGGAGGCACGCAGGTGCACGCGTAATTCGTCGCGTAGGGGCGACCGGCCGGTCGCCCCTACATCCGCATCATTGCCGCGCGCAGCGCACACCCACGCCACCAACTGCTTCTCTTCCCCCTCCCCACGGGCATCCACCACCGCCTCCCGAACATCGGGATAGGCCAGCAACAAATTTTCCACCTCGCCGCACTCGATGCGGAACCCCCGGATCTTCACCTGGGTGTCGATCCGTCCGAGGAATTCGATATTCCCGTCCGGCAGCCAGCGGCAAAGATCGCCGGTGCGGTACAGACGTGCATCAGGATCGTCGCTGAAGGGATTGGGAATGAATTTGTCAAAGGTGAGATCGGGGCGGTTCAGGTAGCCACGGGCTACTCCCACACCGCCGATGTAGAGCTCACCAGGGACGCCGATGGGAACGGGCCGCGTCCATGAGTCGAGAATATAGAGTTGCGTGTTTGCAATCGAGCGACCAATAGGAGGCAACTCCGGCCACCCCGAAACGCTTCCTTCCAAGGTATAGCTACTGACGACATGTGTTTCCGTGGGGCCGTATTGGTTGTAAAGGACGCAATCTGGCAATGCACTGAAAAATTCCTGAATCTCTTTCGTCGTCCGCAATTGCTCTCCGGCGGTAATCACTTCCCGCAGAGGCGGAAACTTTCCCACGCTGATCGAAACGGATGCAAGGGTTTGCAGGGCAATAAATGGCAGGAAGATGCGATCCACGTTGTTCGCGATCAAATGATCGATCAGGAGAGCAAAATCCTTGCGTGCGTGATCCCCAGCCAGCACCAGCGTACTGCCTCCGTACAACGTGGACAAAATATCCTGAAAGGAAACATCAAAACTCAGGGGCGCAAACTGCAAAACCACACGTTTGTTTTTGTCATGGATCTGTGTTCGCTGCCAGGAGAGCAAATTGACCAATGCACCATGGGGCATGGCCACGCCTTTCGGCTTTCCGGTGCTCCCCGATGTATAGATGACGTAGGCAAGATCTTCCGGTCGGGCGAGTGGCTCGGGATTTGCCGCGCTTTCCCCGGCAACCGTCGCGCTCTCCGCATCCACATCGAGGATCCGCGCCGCGCATTCCGGCAATCTTTCTCTTGTCGCCCCATGGCATAGCAACACCTCGATATCCGCATCCTCGGCCATGAAGGCCAGCCGCTCTTGAGGGTACTCCGGGTCCAGGGGCACGTAGGCCCCACCGGCCTTGAGGATTGCTAAAAGGCCCACCACCATCTCCACGGAGCGCTCGTTAAGGAGCCCCACCAGCACCTCCGGCCCGACGCCGAGCCGCCGCAACCGGTGCGCAAGCTGGTTCGCGCGCACATTCAGTTCCCCATAACTGACTTCTTCATCTCCGAAGATCACCGCTACCGCATCGGGAGACCTTGCCACCTGCTCCTCGAAGAGTTCATGGATGCATTTATCCTGGGGATAGGGCGCTTGCGTATCGTTCCACTCCACCAAAATCCGGTGCCGCTCGGCTTCGGTCAGGATCGGCAACCGGCAAACATCGGTGCCGGGATCGCGCACCATGGCGCCCAGCAACACCTCCAACTGCCCGAACAGGCGGTCGATGGCATCCGGGGCGATGCGGTTTTGGTCGAAGGTCAGCTTGAAAGCTAAGGACTCGCCGGGAAGCACGAACAGCGTAATGGGATAGTTGGTGTATTCGATGGCCTGGAAGTCGGTGATTCGGAAGGGCAGGTTCTCCTGGTTTTTCAGGGCGTCCCCCACCGGGTAGTTCTCGAACACGAGAATGGAGTCGAAGAGGGCCACGCCCCCCGGGACCTGGGTCCACTCCTGGATATCGACCAGACCCGTATGGGCAAACTGGTTGTCCTGTTGTTGCTGTTCCTGAATGGCGTGGAGCAGCGTGGGCAAGACACCCTCCAGCCGGACGCGCAGGGGCAGGGTATTGAGAAAGAGTCCCACCATGGTTTCGATACCGGGGACCGGCACGTTGCGCCCGGAGGTAGTAACCCCGAAGACCACGTCTTCTTCGGCGCTGTAGCGGGCGAGAAGAATGGCCCAGGCCGCCTGCACCATTGTGTTGACGGTTACCCGCTGTTCACGGGCAAACCGGTCGATCTCCCGGCTTTGCTCCGGAGAAAGGGTAAATGCGGCATCCCGGTAATCGGGAGTTTGTTCCCCCTGTTGCCGGATGATGGGGATCGCTGTCGGCGAGGTGAATCCCGCCAGTTTCTTTTGCCAATAATCCTGGGCGGCCTGTTGATCCTGTTCTACCAGCCAGGCGATGTAGTTCCGGTAGTGGTTGACAGGCAAAAGCCGCGGTGCTTCTCCCCGGCTCAATGAGGCATAAACGGTGAGCAACTCGCCGAACAGAATAGGCAGACACCAACCGTCCATCAGGGCATGGTGATAGTGCCACAGGATCTGCCAGCTGTCCGGGGCGTCTTGGACTATTTGGAAGCGCATAAGCGGGGCCTGGGTAAAATCGAACCCCCGGCGGCGCTCGGCCTCCAGCAGCGTATCGCGCTTTTGCAGCCGCTCCTCTTGTGTGAATTCCCGCCAGTCGTACTCCGTCCAAGGCACTTCCGCCTGCTTGAGAACGATCTGCACCGGGTTGTCACTGTCGTAGCGGAAGGCGGTGCGCAAAACGGAATGACGATCAACGAGAACCTGCCAGGCCTTTCGCAGCATTCGCGTATCCACGTCGCCTTGCAGGCGGTAATGGAACTGCTCGAAGTACTGGCCGCTTTCCGGGTCATACAGGGTGTGGAACAGCATGCCCTGTTGCATGGGCGTCAAGGGATAGATTGCTTCGATGTTAGCCATAGATTTCCGCCAGTTCGTTCAATTGCTCCTGATTCAACCCCGCCAACGTAAAATCACTGGGGGTATAGCCGTAATGTTCCCGGCAGTGGCCGATCAGCGCCTCCAAGTGATTGCGGTATCCCTCCGCCAGGGCCCGTATCGTAGCTTCCCGGTATTGCTTTTCACTGTAACTGAAAGTGAGGCTTAGCTGCCCGTGGACGGTCGCGCCATCGATGTCGATGAGGTGATCCCGGCTGCCGGTAAGACTGGCGCTTCGGCCCTCGGCTTTCCCGGCAAGCCGGAAACCGCCCTGTTGGCCGGTCTGATCGAATTGGCCCAGGTAGTTGAACAGGATCTCTCCCTGGGGCAGTTCTTCACCCTGCTGGCGCAGGATTCCATAGCCAACGCCGTCAAAGGAAATCCCGCGCAGTTGCTCCTTGATGGTCTTGATGACGTCGCCGAGATCGCCACCCTCCGGGAGTTCCAGGGCAATCGTGTAGAGGGCGGTAAACCAACCGACGGTGCGGGAGAGATCGACATCGCCGAAGAGATCGGCCCGCCCGTGGCTTTCCAGGTCGACGACATGTTCCCGCCGCCCGGTCCAATCCCGTAGCGCCAGTAACAAAGCGGCGAGCAGCAGGTCGTTGATACCGGTGCGGTAGGCCGAAGGGGAATCGATCAGCAGGGAGCGGGTGACATCGGCATCGAAGGTGAGGGTATGGTGACGGGTGTCGGCAACCCGGTTCGTGCCTTCCGGGTGATCCACGGGCAAGGAGACGCCCGATTCGGGCAATTGCCGCCACCAGTTGGCTTCCGCCGCAAAGGCATCACTCTCCCGCCATTCCCGCAAGCGCTCGCTCCAGAGTTTGAAGCTGCTGGTCTTGGCGGGTAGTTGCGGCCTTTTTCCCACCTTTATGCCGTCATAGGCACTCTGCAAGTCCTCGATCAGAATGCGCCAGGAGACGCCATCGACAATCAGGTGATGGATGACCCACAGGAGCCTGGCGTCATCCTCGGTGCGAAACAGCACCAGACGGGTCAGGGGACCCTGTTCGAGATCGAGACTGGCCTGCCAGTGGTCGGCGCGCCGCTCCGGATCGTCGACATCGGACAGGGATTCCACGTGGAAGGGGAGCGTCTCATCCGGAGTAACCGTGGCAACATGGTCCTGCCGCCACTCTCCTTCTACCAACCGATAGCGCAACCGAAAGACATCGTGGTGTTCCAACACCACAGCCAACGCCTGTTCCAACATGGACTTCTCCACATCGGGCGGAGTCTCCAAAAACACGGCCTGATTGAAATACCAGGGCTCCGTGGTATCGGTATCGAAGAACCAGGACTGGATCGGGGTCAGGGGAATATCCCCCTGTATTCTCCCCTGTTCGGCGATTACCTTGCCGAGCGATTGGACGATCCCGGCAAGTTCCGCAATGGTCTGGTGCTGGAAGATATTCCGTGGGTTCAGACCCAATCCGGCTTGACGGGCGCGCGCAACAATTTGAATGCTGAGGATGGAATCTCCGCCCAGATCGAAGAAGTTGTCATGGATGCCGATGTCGGGACGTTTAAGAACTCCGGACCAAATTGCGGCAAGTCGTTGCTCGTTGGTATTGCGAGGCGGTTCGTAGTTGCTGGCGTCGATGGCGGTATCCGGATCCGGCAAGGCCCGCCGGTCGATCTTGCCGCTCGGCGTCAGGGGCAGGGCATCTACGAATACGAACCGGGCGGGGACCATCCAGTCGGGCAGAGAAGCGCGCAGGTGCGCACGCAAGGCATCGCGTAGGGGCGATTCATGAATCCCCCCTACATCCGCATCATTGCCGTGCGCAGCACCCACCCACGCCACCAATTGTTTCTCTGCCTCTTCCCCACGGGCATCCACCACCGCCTCGCGCACGCTGGGATGGGACAGCAGCGCATTTTCCACCTCGCCGCACTCGATGCGAAATCCCCGGATTTTGACCTGGGTATCCATCCGGCCCAGGAATTCGATTGTGCCGTCTGGCAGCCAGCGGCAGAGATCGCCGGTGCGATAGAGGCACGCTCCGGTATCACCAATCGTGTCGTCGCGGAAGGGATCGGGGATAAAATGCTCGGCAGTAAGTTCCGGGCGATTCAGGTAGCCACGAGCGACCCCCGCGCCGCCGATATAAAGCTCGCCGGGAACACCGATGGGGACAGGTTTCCTTTGAGAATCGAGAATATAAGCCTGGGTGTTCGAGATCGGGCAACCGATAGTTGGAAAACCATCCTGTTGGCGAAGCGCGCAGGTGGAATAGGTCGTATCCTCGGAGGGACCATAGAGATCGTAAACCTTTTGAACACCGGCCAATCCGTACAGTTTATTCACGACGTCCTGGGAAAGGGGTTCGCCCGCAAGATTGATGGTCCTTACGGAATCGGGTATTCCGCAACTATCGAGCAGTCCCTTTATGGCCGATGGGACGGTATTTACGAGGGTTACTCGGCCACTGTTCCCGGTGGTGGCCAGGGCGAGTGCATCTTCGACCAGAACAATCGCGCCCCCTACCGCCAGGGGCAGGAATATCTCGTAGACGGAAAGGTCGAAACATACGGAAGTCGCGGCCAGGACACCGGAAAGTTCTTCGTGCGAATACCGGGCCCTGCCCCAGTGGAGTAGGGCCATGGTATTGCGGTGTTCAATGGCAACCCCCTTGGGCTTCCCGGTACTGCCCGAGGTATAGATGACGTAGGCGAGATTATTCCCTTCGGCAAGCCGCGCGGGATTATCCGAATTCTCCCCGGCAATTGCTGCACTCTCCGCATCCACATTGAGAATATGCGCCGCGCATGCCGGCAATCTTTCTCTTGTCGCCCCATGGCATAGCAATACTTTCAGTTCCGCGTCCTCGGCCATGAAATCCAACCGTTCAATGGGATATTCCGGGTCGAGTGGCACGTAGGCCCCGCCGGCCTTTAGGATCGCCAACAAGCCCACCACCATCTCCACCGAGCGCTCGACAAAAAGCCCCACCAGCACCTCCGGCCCTACGCCGAGCTTGCGCAACCGATGCGCCAGCCGATTGGCGCGCGCGTTCAGTTCCCCATAGCTGACTTCTTCATCCCCGAAGATCACCGCTACCGTATCGGGAGACTTCGCCACCTGCTCCTCGAAAAGTTCATGGACACATTTGTCCTGGGGATAGGGAACCGTTGTGTCGTTCCACTCCACCAGAATCCGGCGCCGCTCGATTTCGGTCAACAAAGGCAGTCGCGAAATCCGGGCGTCCGGTTCCGCGGCGATCCCTTCCAGCAGGCGCTGGAAATGACCTGCCATCCGTTCGATGGTCACGGTGTCGAAAAGATCGGTGTTGTATTTGAAAACGCCGGACAATGACTGCCGCGTTTCGACCATTTCCAGCGTCAAATCGAACTGCCCTTCCTGCTGCGCCATCGGGAAAGGTGCCAGGGTAAGTCCCCCTTTGTTCAGGGTGTGGTTTTCGTCACTCGTTCCTGCAAAAAGAGCGGGTAACTCGTCCTCTTGCCGGGACCTATTCAATGCAAACATGACCTGAAAGATGGGAGAGCGACTGGCGTCTCGAACGGGTTGCAAGCGTTCCACCAGCAGGGGGAAGGGTGCATCCTGGTGAGTGAGCCCTGCCGATACGCTCTGGCGTGTTCTGTCCAGCAAATCGCGAAAGGTTGGGTCGTCTTCCAGTTTGGCCCGTAGAACGATGGGGTTGACGAAATAGCCGAAGATGTTTTCGAACTCGGGACGCCCTCGACCCGCGGCGGGAGAACCCACCAGGATATCGTCCTGGCCGGTATAGCGATGCAGCAGTACCTGAAAAGCGGCCAACAGCACCACGTAGAGGGTTGCGCCGGAATTGTGTGCCTGACTTTTCAGTTTCCGGGTCAGCGTTTTCGGTAGCGTGAAGAAAATGGATGCGCCGTTATCGGATTGCACGGCTGGGCGGGGCCGGTCGGTGGGGAGATCCAGCACTGGCAGTTCACCTGCGAGCTGTTCCCGCCAGTACTGCCACAGGTGCTCTCCCTCGGGGCCTGCCAGAGAATCGGCCTGCCAACGGACGAAATCCTGGTATTGCCAGTGCAAGGGGGCCAGCGCCGTTGCCTGTTCGGCCTCCGGAAGCCGATAGAGAACGAACAACTCGGATAGCAACTGCGAATCGGACCACCCGTCGGTGACGATGTGGTGCATGGTTACCAGCAGAACGTGATCTTCTCTTGCCCGTGTAAACAAACCGATCCGCGACACCGGGCCCTGCGCCAGATCGAAGGGGCGCCGGTATACTTCCGTTACCCGCCGATGGAGTTCCTCCTCGGTGTCTTGTGAGGCGTCGAACGCCTCGAAATGGACATCCCTGTAGCCATGGATGATCTGAGTGGGTTGGTCATCTTCCTGCGAAAAGGTGGCGCGCAGGGAGGGGTGGCGGGCAAGTAAGGTTTGAAATGCCGTCCTCAGGGCAGACACGTCGACCGGCGAGAGGATACGGACAACCAATGCTACGTTGTAGGCAGCGCTTTCCGGGGCATCTTGATACAGAAACCAGAGCGCCTGCTGGCCGCGGGATAGTGGGTAGGAGGTTTTTTCGCGAGCCGCTTCTTCGCGTAATAATTGCTTTAGAAGCGCACGTTTTTCATCCAACGAAGAATTGGTATGGCTACTCATGCTGGGAATACTCATTTAAGAGGGCATTCATTTCTTCCTCACTCAATTGTCCTAATTACAGTTCGGATAAAAATCTTGCAAGAAAATCCCGTGCCGAGATAATCCGGATTCCTTCGGATTCGCTGAGAGAAAGCAAATCACGCCTGTCACCGGAAACGATAAAATCCGCGTTTCCGGCTACAGCCACATCAATAAACTTGTTGTCATCCGGATCACGAGATAGCGCAAATGTTTTCTCCGGAACAACTAAAGTAGCATTCTGATGTATCAGCCGAAAATGCTCGGAGCGGTCCTTCCGTGAAACATATCGGTCGAACTTCGGACGCATGAGTACCGAGTAAAGCTCCAATAACGTATCGAAAGAGAATAATAACGTTGTCTTGTCGATTGCGTACTGAACCAGTCTGTTCGGAACTCCCCTATCATTGAGAAGAGCGGAAACATAGAGATTGGTGTCGATGACCAGCCTGTGTTCAATCCTCATTTATTAACCTATCGAATTCTTCCAGCGTTAATTTATCGATACCGTTTCTTCTCGCCTGCTCCTGACATTTCCGGAAAGATTCCCTAAGCCTTCGGCGGCCTTCTATTTCTTCAGGGGAAAACATGTCCTGCCCGCTCGTTGTCGCAAGCCGCTCTTCCTCTAGCCTCCTGTACTTTCTGTAATCCTCCGGTGGCAGAAGAACTGCAATAACCTCCCCGTTCCTGGTTACATTGATGGGGTACTTCCTGGCGGACTCCAATAGTTCACTGAACCTGGTTTCCGCTTCTTTTATTGGAATGGTTGTTTGCATAACTTTCTCCATCTCGGACAAGTGTTAGAGCCTGTGTGCCGGAATACCATCTTGCATTTCATGATATCAGACGGAGCCACCTGCCGGACGCCGTCGGTGTGCCAGGGCCGCTCTTCTCCAGGCGACGTGATTTTCCACCGCTTCCCGGAACGCCTCGGATGGATCGGCGCCATCCCCGTCTTGCCGCCCCAGAAACTCCGCCAATGTACGCACCGTGGGATACTGGAAAAGGTCCGTGATGGTCGGTGCCGGCGTAATTGGTATGGTTAGTCATGCTGAGAATACTCATTCAAAAGGGCATCCGTTTCTTCCTCACTCAATTGTCCCGATTCCAATCTGGCAAGCATTTGTTCCTTCGGACCCGGCACAACAGCACCGGTCGGCAACGTCGATGGCGCAGCGTCTGCGTTCATACGCTGTGCATCGAGTTGCATGGCGATTTCCCTGGCCAAATCAACAACACCGGCTTCCCCCATGAACTTCGCCATGGGTATATCGATCCCCAATTCGGAACGGATCCCATTCCTCGATTCGACTACCATCAGAGAATCGACGCCCATGGCACTCAAGGGTTGCTCAATATCCAATTGAGCGGGATCTGTCCTGATGGCGTTGGCTAGTTTGTTCCGGATAAAGCCCACGAGGATTCCCTCGTATTCTTCCCAGGTGGCTTGTTCCAATTGGTGTTTGATTGAAATCGATTCGACAACGGCCGATGCGTCCTGACTCGATTCGAACAAAAAGGGTGGTATTCGACTGGGATAGAATTCCCGCAGATACCTCGATAAACTCCCTGGCAATACGCCGACCCGGACAACGTCGGGCGCGCCCATCAAGAGATCCAGGATTTGCAATCCTCTTTCGGAGGACAAGACGAATTCTTTGAAGTTATCCGAACCCATCAGGCTACCGGCTACCGCCGACATGCCGCCATCCGCCCAGAAACCCCAATTGATACTGAGCGCCGGCAGTCTTTGGCGCGCGCGAAAGTCGGCCAGGGCGTCCATGAATGTATTGGCGGCGACGTAGCTTCCTGTCCTGAGTCCCCCCAAAAGGGAAGATGAAGAAGAAAAGCAGACAAAGAAATCCAGTGGCATGGCGCGGGAGAGGACGTGCAAATGCCAGCTTCCTTCGACTTTTGCCGCCATGCCCCGGCGGAAACGGTCCCAGTCCTGCCGGGACAGGCTTTCGAGATCCAGAACACCGGCGGCATGGATAATGCCCTTAAGGGGCGGCATATCGGCATCCATCTCCTGGAAGAGGCGAAGCGCCTCTGCCTCCATGGAAACGTCGGCGTTGATTACACGCACCTCGGCGCCGGTCTCTTGCAGTTGCGAAAGGACCGCCAGCGCCTCTTCGGAAGGGGTGCTTCGCCCGGTGAGGACCAGATTGCGCGCCCCCTTGTCGACCATCCACCGGGCGACCTGCAACCCCAACCCGCCGAGCCCTCCGGTGATGAGATAACTGTTCTCGGAATTGAGCGGCGCATGGATGTCCGAAGGTGGCGGATTGCTCTTTACCAGGCGGGCGACGTAGCGCTGCCCGTTCCGATACGCCACTTGATCTTCAGCATCTTCGGAACCGATTTCGGCCAGCAGCTCGGCTGCCGTCGGGTCATCGATCATCCCGCCCCACAGTTCCGGGTGTTCCTGGGCGACTACCTTCCCCAACCCCCACAAGGGCGCCTGGGCGACGGCCAGGGAATCGGGCTCCGAATTCACGCTGACCGCATTGCCGGTCACGAGCCATAATCCGGCGGATTGTTTTTGTTCGACGGCGGCCTGTACCAGATGCAGTACGCTGCCGCAACTCAAAGTTTGAGCCCGGGTCAACGCCTCGGCGGTCAATTCAGCCGTGTCTGGCGCATCCAGGCTCCAAAGATGAACGATGCCCTCGATCGGCGGGGTTTCCTCTCGGAAGGCCTCTCTGAGGAAACGCTGGAAATCGGCAGGATTGGCGGGATCGAGATGGTATATGGTGCCGCTCTGTTGGGGTTCGCTCATCTCACCCCAACCATTCGCCACATCCGTGGGGTTGCCGAGCGAAGTCGAGGCATAGGCCAAAATACAGGTATTCCCCATTTCCTCCAGCCGCCCGGCCAGTTCCTGTCCCAGGCCACCGCGGTCGGCGAAAATCAACCAACAACCCGATGATCGAATTACACCGTCCGACATAAGCGCCTGAGGTTGCCATTCAACCTCGTAGAACCAGTCCTCAACGGTATCGGCCATGGTTTCTTTCCGATACTGTTTGGCCAGGACTTCCAGAATTTCGGGCAGGTGCGGCAGCGCCTCTTCCGATAATCGTTTCGTTTGGTTTAATTTCTCTATTAGTTGTTCGGTATTTCCCTGTTGTAGCAGATCGAATAGGGAACCTTTCGACACTGGAAGCGCTCTTTCTTTTTTCCCTGAAACATCATCGACCCAATATCGCTGGCGCTGGAAGGCATAGGTGGGCAGTTGTGCCTTGCGGCGGGCATGGCCTTTATCGAAGGTATGCCAGTCCAGCGTCCCGCCGTGGACGTGCCACTGGCCCAGGGTTTCCAGCATTTGCCGCCAGTCTTCTTGGTCCTCGCGCAGGCTGGGGAGCGAAATAACCGGCGCATCATCGGGCAGACACTGCCCGGCCATCCCCAACAGGGCCGGTTTCGGGCCGATCTCCAGGAAGGTCGTGATCCCTTGCTCGTGCAATGTTTGCACGCTCGCGGCGAAATGCACCGGCTGGCGCAAATGACGGACCCAATATTCCGGCGAGGTGATATCAATCGTCACCATGGCGCCCGTGACATTGGAGCACAGGGGGATCTCGGGCCGGGCGTAGGTCACCGATTGCGCAACCTCCCCGAACTCGGCCAGGGCAGGCTCCATGAGCGGCGAGTGGGAGGCACGGGGGATGGGCAACAGTTTGGTTTCGATCGCTTCCTCATCGGCGAGACCGGCAAGTATCGATTCGATGGCCTCCGGTTTCCCGGACAGCACCACGCTATCGGGGGCATTGATGACGGCGACCGATACCGCTTCCCCGAAAGGCGCGATGATCTCGATGGCCTTCTTTTCACTCACCGACACCGCCAGCATCCTGCCCTCGGGACAGGATTGCATCAGGCGGCCCCGGTTGGCGACGAGTCTCAAACCATCTTCCAGCGAGAAAACCCCGGCAATACAGGCGGCCACATACTCCCCGATGCTGTGCCCCATGACCACGTCGGGCACAACGCCCCAGGATTGCCAGAGCCTCGCCAGGGCATATTCCAGGGAAAAAAGCACCGGTTGCAGCCAGGTCATGTCCTCGGACAATCGAAGGTCCGGGTTCGGCCCATCCGGATAGAGCAGATCCAGCAAGGGCACGCCGTGATCGCGCAAGATCGCATCGCAGCGTTTAATCGTTTCCCGGAAAAGCGGCTCGGTCTCGAAAAGCTGCCGGCCCATGTCCGGGTACTCGGAACCCTGCCCGGTAAAGAGAAAGGCGATTTTCGGGGTTTTCCGGGAGGTCTCGCCGACCCGATAGTTTTTCGCGCGTAGTTGCTCCCGCGCCTCTTCAGAGGAACCGGCAACCAGGGCAAGACGGTGCTCGAAGTAGGAGCGCCGGGTGGCCGCCGTAAAACAAACGTCCGGGAATGGGGTTTCGGGGTGGGCCTCCAAGTGGGCTGCGTAGTTACCCGCCAACTCGCCGAGGGCTCCCGCAGTCTTGGCCGACAGCGTTAACAAATGCAGCGGGTGTTCCGTGGCGGTGGTCGGCGGTTCCGGTTCGACGACAGGCGCCTCTTCCAACACCATATGGGCATTGGTGCCGCCGATGCCGAAGGAACTGACCCCGGCCCGGCGCGGTCCCTCGCCGCTTTTCCATTCGGCGAGGGTGGCGTTGACGTAGAAGGGGCTGCCGGCGAAATCGATATTGGGATTGGGACGGTTGAAACTGAGGCTCGGGGGAATCCGCCGGTGCTTCAATGCCAGCACCGTCTTGATAAGACCCGCCACGCCGGCAGCGGCGTCGGTATGACCAAAATTCGTCTTGACGGAACCGATGGCGCAAAAACCCTTTCTCTTGGTACTTTGCCGGAACGCCTGGGTCAAGGCCGCGATCTCGATAGGATCGCCCAGATTGGTGCCGGTGCCGTGGGCCTCCACGTAGGAAATAGACTCCGGCTCCACGTCGGCGATGGCCTGGGCCTCCGAGATGGCGGCGGCCTGCCCCTCCACGCTGGGCACTGTAAACCCGACCTTTCCGGAACCGTCGTTGTTGATGGCCGATCCCTTGATGACGGCATGAACCGCATCGCCATCGGCCAGGGCGTCCGTCAGCCGCTTCAGGACCACGACGCCTGCGCCATTACCGGGCACCGTCCCTTGCGCATCGGCATCGAAGGCCCGGCAATGCCCGTCGGGCGAGAGCACCATGGCTTCGTGATAAAAGTAACCGCTTCTGTGGGGAACGCGGGCCGATATACCACCGGCGAGCGCCATGTCGCATTCCCCATTGAGCAAGCTCTGACAGGCCATATGGGCTGCAACCAGGGACGTGGAGCAGGCGGTTTGGACGCTGACGCTGGGGCCCTTCAAATCGAGCTTGTAAGAGACGCGGGTCGCCAGATAGTCCTTGTCATTGCCGAGGAAGGCTGAAAAGGCCTCGGCCTCCAGGAAGGGAAGCTCATCGGGCACGTGGGCGAACAGGTAGCTGGTCATGCCGACACCGGCATAAACGCCGATGGAGTACTCATCCGTGCCCGCGGTATAACCGGCATCCTCCAGCGCCTCCCAGGCGCATTCCAGGAAAATGCGCTGCTGCGGGTCCGTGGTCTGCGCCTCCCTTGGCGTAAAGCCGAAGAACCCGGCATCGAACTGATCGATATCGGACAGGACGGACCCGGCCTTCACGTAGTCAGGGCGTTCCAGAATGGCCGGTTCGATACCCTCGGCGAGCAATTCTTCGTCGGAGAAAACCGATATGGATTCGATACCGTTTTTGAGGTTTTGCCAGAATTCTTCGATGGTTCGGGCGCCGGGAAAGCGGCAGGACATGCCGATGATGGCAATATCGGAATCATTGATGGATGGTGGGTTCGTCATAGTGCTTTTTGGGTTTGTTATCGCAACCTTTGTTCCCAAGAACCGGTCTTGGAGCGTGTCTGAAAATTCCGATTTTTGTTTTTCGGTGGTTTATCGGTGGAAGGTGGCTAACTGTAGAGACGCGATTTATCGCGTCTCAATCGGGCACATGGGATCGGAGACGCGATAAATCGCGTCTCTACAATCCAATTTTCAAACGTGCTCCGAACGGCGCCGCTGCCGCGTCTGCCTTTGTTGTCTTGCCGAATCCTGGAGGGCACGGCGTTTTTCTACCCTGCTACTTCTGGCCTTTTTCTCCACCGGCCCCTCGCCACCAAGATATCGGGCCAGGGCATGTATGCTGGAATGCTCAAACAATTTCGTGACCGGTATCTCTTCGCCCAGGGCATCCCATAGCTTCGACTGGAGCTGGACGATGGAGGCTGAGTCCCCGCCGATTTCGAAGAAGTTATCAAAGATGCCGATATCTTCATGTGCCAATAACTCGCCCCAGATCTCGGCGAGTTTTTTTTCGAGATCGGTATCGGGTAGAGCGGATTCGGTCTTTGTCTCCCGCCCGAGTGCCTCCGGGGCAGGCAGCGCTTTTCGGTCGACCTTACCGTTTGATGACAGGGGCAGGGCATCCAGGACCGTGACCGTGGCCGGGACCATGTACTCGGGCAATCTCGCGCCCACGTGCGTCTTTAATTCCTCCGCCACCTTTTCGACCGATTGCCCGGCTTCAAGCGGCACGACGTAGGCAGCAAGGGCCTGAAGGCTGCGCGCTTCTCCCACCGCCGTTACCATCGCCTCCTTGATTGCGGGATGATCGGTGAGGACCGCCTCGATCTCTTTCAGCTCGATGCGATGGCCACGGATTTTGACCTGGAAGTCCGACCGCCCCATGATCTCCAGATTGCCGTCCGGGAGGTACCGGGCCAGATCGCCGCTCCTGTAGAGCCGCTCGCCGGTCACGGGGTGAATGAGGAAGCGCTCGTTCGTCTTCTCTTCATCGCCCCAATAGCCCCTGGCAAGGCCACGGCCGCCGATGTAGAGCTCCCCGGAGACCCATATGGGGCGCGGCGCCAGATTGGTGTCGAGCACATGGAGGGTTTGGTTCGCAAGGGGTTTGCCGTAGGGAATGCTCTTCCAAGCCGGATCGACGTCCCGGATGGGATAGTGGTTGTTCCAGATGGAGGTCTCCGTCGGACCGCCGAGCCCCATGATGGTGATTTCCGGCCACAGGGCCCGGATACGTCCGGGCAGATCCAGCGGGATCCAATCGCCACTCATCATGACGAGCCGCATGCCGGGCGGGATGGACTCACCCCGCGATTCCAGGTACTCCACCAACATTTGTTTGAGGGCCGGGACCGAATTCCAGAGGGTAACTCCGTGCGCAATCATGATCTCCCGCCAGTGGGCCGGGTCGCGCAGCCCCTCGTGCGCCGGGATCACCAGCGCGCCGCCCGCGGCCAGAACGCCGAAGACGTCGTAGACGGAGAGATCGAAGTTGAGGGCCGACAGGCATAGCGCCCGGTCCTTTTCCGTGACGGCGAACCTGCGATTGACATCCAGGATCGTATTGGCCGGCCCCCGGTGAGGGAGCATGACGCCCTTGGGCCGGCCGGTGGAACCGGAAGTGTAGAGGACGTAGGCAAGGTCCTCGGGACCTGTCGCGGTCTCGGCTACCGACGCCTCTTCCGGTGCCAAAGCCTCGTTGGTGATGGTGAGCCGCTCGACGCCCTCGGGCCATTCCAGGGTCTCGATCTTCGGCTGGGTCAGGGCCAGACGCGCCTCGCCGTCGGTCAATAAGTCGTTGCGGCGGGCCGCCGGCAGATGGGCATCGATGGGGAGATAGGCCCCGCCCGCCATGAGGATGCCGAGCACCGCCACGATTTGCTCCCAGCCCTTCTCCATGACCACGGCAACCAGGGTGTTGGGGGCGACATCATGACGCTGCAACCAATGCGCGGTACGCTTTGCCAGATCCAGCAGTTCCCTGTAGCTGAGCGTTCGTCCGGAGGCGATGACGGCCGGGGCGTCGGGCTGTTCGAGGGCCTTGGTAACGAAAAAGTCGTGCAGCAATGCCGGGGAAACCTCTCCCGCCGTGTCGTTGACCACCGCCCGCTGCGCGAGTTGTTGGGTCAATAACGATTCGTGGAACGAGGTTTGTTGCCATGCGGTTTCATCGCTGGCAAGCAATTCCAACAGACGGCGATAGGCGCCGAACATGTTGTCCAGGAGCCCCGGCGGAAACACCTCCTCGACACAATCCCAGTGAAGCATGAGTTCGCCCTGATTCTCGTAGAGCTGGTGATCCAGAAATACCTGGGGGGTCTGACTGACGGAGTAGACGATCTCGCCGAATTGGCTGAGGGATGACATATCCGCCCCAAGCGAGCTCAGCCGCAGGGTGCTGCTGAAAACCACCGGCATGGCGGCGCGCCGGTTGCCACCCTGACGCCGGGCCAGTTCCCGCAATATTCGAACGCCATTGATGGCGTTGTGATCCAGATCCTCCAAAAGCCGCTGCTGAATCCGGCTCGCCCGTTGGACGAAGGTTGCCGGGACGGTGTTGTCCACCTCCAGAAGCAACAGCGAGGTGAAATCTCCCACGATGTCGTTGATCTGCGGGTGCACCGGCAACCGGTTGAACATGGTTACGTTGATGATGAAGTGGGCATTCCGGCTCCAAATGGTCAGGATCTCGGTGAAAGCGGCAAGCAGAAGGGCCGATGGCGTGAGACCAGCCTTCGCGGCCCGGTCCTGGAGACGGCGCCAGACATCGGCGGGCAGCGTGAACCCGCGATGCGTGAACTGGTGGCGCGCCAGCGCCGCGGGCATGACCGCCAGGGGCAGGTCCGGCGCCGGCGGCAGGCTATCCAGACGCGCGAACCAATAATCGCGGGCCCGTCCGTAATGCGCTGTTTCCTTGAATGCCTCTTCGGCCAACACGTAATCCCGGAAGGTCAGTTCCAGGGGGGGTAGTGCCTCCGGGCTGTGGATGATGGTGTGGAGCTCCTTGAATATCAGGAACATGCTCCAAGCATCCATCACCAACAGATCCAGGCTGATGTGAAGCCGGGCGCGCCGGGGTTCGAGCCGGGTCGCCTCGATCCCGAAGATGGGCCAGCCGTGGGCATCGAGCACCTCATGGGACATCCGATCCCGGATCTCCGCGAGCCTGGTCTGCACGGCCTCTTCCGGCCGATCGATGAGATCGACTACCGGGATAACGTAACGCGGCGCCTTTTCCTGGAGCCGCTGCCGCCCATCGGACCCGATGACCACCCGCAGCATGTCCTGGCGCTCGATGAGGCGTTGCCAGGCCGCGTTGAAACGGGCCAACTCGACGTCGCCGTACGGGCAATCGATCTCCACGTACCAGTGGGTGGCGACGTTGCCGAGTTCAAAGGCGCCGCTGCGGCCCAAGAGATAGGCCATTTGAATGTCGGTCAGCGGGAAGGGCTCGAAGCGCTGTTCCGGGTGGGGGATAAGCTGTGGCAGCGCCTCCCCATAGGCGCCGATGGCGCTATCGATTTCTTGTCCGGGCGCCGCCGGCACCAGCATCTGGCCGAGAAGGTAGTCCGCCAGCGTATCCGGCGTAAAATGTTTGAACAGGGAGGCGGACGATAGCTGGCATCCCAACCCGGTCCGCAAACGATTTCTGAGTGCTATGGAAGACAGGGAATCCATGCCCAGATCGAAAAAGCTTGTTTCAGGGGATATCGGCTGTGAATCCTTGATCTCGAAGGCGATGACTATCTGAGCCCGCAGGAACGAGATAAGCGCTTCCTTTTGTTCGCTCGCCGAGTCCAGTTTTTCCAACTGCGCCACGAACGCTATGGGCTCTTGCCTTTCTATCTTTCGATCTATCCGGCGTAGCTCGGCGCGTTGGAGCTTGCCGGTCGCGGTCCTCGGCAACTCGTCCATGAATTCAATCCAGCAAGCGTAGTTGTGGGGGGCCGATTCCTTCCGGATGAAATCCTGTAGCTCGAGGGCGAGTTCCGGGGATGGCGAATAACCTTCCTTGAGCACGGTGCAGGCCACGGGCGTGGTCAGCCCCTCCTCGTCGGCGATACCGATAACCCCGGTCTCCAGGACCGATGGGTGTTTCTGCACGACCGCCTCGATGGCGGTTGGCGCAACCCATTCGCCACCCAGTCTCATCATGTCGTCGTTGCGACCGACGTAGTAATAGAAACCCTCTTCGTCGACGCGGAATTTATCGTCGGTGTTGTACCACTCCCCCAGCATGGTCTTCTTGGTCTGTTCATATCGGTGCCAATACCCTGGCGTAATACTCTCTCCCCGAACCAGCAGGGTGCCTGTTTCCCCCGCAGGCAGTTCGCTACCGTCAGCGTCCACGACCTTCGCGCCGTACCCCGGCACGATCTGCCCCACGCTGCCGATCCTGGCTTTGCCTGGCCGGTTGGAGATAAAGATGTGCAGGGCCTCCGTAGTCCCGATAATCTCCAGGATCTCGATCCCGAAGCGGGCCTGCCATCCTTCGAAAACGGGTTTCGGCAGCGGCTCGCCCCCCGATATGCACAGGCGCACCCGGCCAAGGCTCTCGCGCCCTGCCCGCTCCGCGGCCTGCAACAGTGCCGCGTAGTTGGTGGGGACACTGTAAAAAACCGTCGGCCGATACCGATCGATGACATCGAATACCGCCTCGGGCGTGGGTTTGCCGGGCAAAAGCACACTGGTCCCGCCGGTCCAGAGGGGGAAATAGAGGGCGTTGCCCAGTCCAAAGGCAAAGAAAAGCCTGGGTACGGAAAAGGAAACATCCGATGCATCGAGATCGAGGGTTTGCTTTGCATACTGCTCCGTCGCCACAATCATGCTGCGGTGCCGATGGACGATCCCCTTGGGAAAACCGGTGGTCCCCGAAGTGTAGAGCCAAAGGGCGGCGTCATCCTGGTGGGTATCGGCCGCATCGAGAAAGGGCGATGCGTCCTTCAGCAGTTCCTCCAGACGGGGAAACCCTTCCGCATCACCGCTGCACACAATGACGTGCTCGAGGTGTTTGGGCTTGTCCCGGACGGACAAAACACCCTCCAGCAAGGAAACGTGCACCACCAGCAACCGGGCGCGGCTGTCGGCCAGCAGATATTCGTATTCCCCGGGAGAGAGCAGGGTATTGAGCGGCAGGGCCACCGCCCCTATCTTTACGGTCCCGAAGAACGTGAAGGCGAACTCCGGGATATCGGGCAAAAGGATCGCGACGCGCTCCTCCATGCGGACATCCAGGGATCGAAGAACATTGCCGAAGCGGTTGACGTTTGCATGGAGATCGCCGTAGCTGACAGTACGTTCGCCACAGAGGATAGCGGGCTGCTCGCCTCGTCCCTCGTCCATGTGCCTATCAACGAAAGCGCTTGCGACGTTGAGTTGTTCTTGGATATTGGTCATTGTCGGAAATCCGGCGGGGTGGGCATGTATCCGGTTGATCCTTAAAGTTAGATCGAAATTTTTACCGGACAGGTCCTAATTCTCCAGAACAACGTATGGCGCGACACTTGCCAACTTTTCACTGGTCTCCTCGAACTCCCGTTCGGGAGTAGACAACGCCATTGTCCCGGCGCCAGCTTGTATCCAGGATTTGCCCGGTTCCTGAAACGCGGATCTCAATACCATGGGTGCCTCGAATTCCTGGCTGTTGAACCTCAGTATGGCACCGGAAAAAAGTCCCCTGGGCTGTTTTTCCAGCTGCGGAATAACCTTGATCGCTGCTGCCTTTGGACCACCACAAGCGGTGACGGACGGGAACAGCACATCGAAGGCATCCCAGGCGTCCTTACCATCCTTCAGCATACCGATTACCATGGAAGAGATATGTTGCACACTGCCACGCTCATGTATCTCCATGAATTCACTGACCCCTGTGGTGTTTGGCTGGCATATCGGATTCATATCATTGAGTGATTCACGTACCGTCATCGCATGCTCGGCAATTTCCTTCGGATCGTTCATCAAGTCTCGTCGAAGCCCCAGGTTTTGACTAACAATCGTGTCATCCTCAGTACCGGTGGACCGAGCCAACAATGCCCGTGTCCCCGCCACTGGCTGAGTGACCACGGTCTGCCTGTTACAAGACATCACCAACTCCGGGCTAAAGCCGAGTACCTCGCGATCCATGAACTTGATCAGAAAGGAACGAGACGGTGTGTGCCTTGGTCTCGCCCGTAAATAGGTTCCCAACATATCGATTCGCTGGTGCTTGGGCAGACATACCTGTCGGGAAAGGGTTATTTTCTGATACAGGCCCGCCCGTGCTTCATTGATGACTTGTGTTGCCACCCGCTGGTAGTCCTCTTTCCCGGATTCCAGATCAATGAGAAAAGGGCTACGGTCGTCGGAGTAAGGTTGTACCCCTTTTATCAATAGCGTTCTTATCGCCATTAGCGTGTCCACTTCCCTTGCATGAATAGCAGCACTACCATCCCTGAACGTAATTTCCGCACGCGGCACCATCAGGCTCAACAAAGGCCAGCCTTCCTCCGAGAATCTCCCGTTCGATATGCCTTGCACGTGGGCGGCATACTCGAACGCGGCCTGGCCATATAGGTTCCAACCGTCCCCGCCTTCGTTTTGAGAAAAACGCCGAGCAATCGCTGAAATATCGCCTTCCCAGGGTTCATTTACCGCCGGGTGACCAAAACGGCGCAACGTCGTTGTCGTCGGCGTCAGCACAAGCGCTGCCTGAACGCCAAGCGCGATGTGCCAGCTCTCCGCTGGTTTCTCATAAACGTAATAATCTTCCTCCGGGTAGGCGCTGATCAGTGTTGCAACCAAACTGAGAGGCTCCAGTTGTGGTAGCTTCAGCTTATGCTCGAACATCAGTAATACCCTATTCTTTATGAGGTTTTCCCGGCAGGGAAAGATACCGGGTTACGGTATGGCACTACCCACACGAAGATGCAACTCTGTTGCATTAACATCGTGGCGCAATACTAGTCGCATCTATGCAGAAATTCAACTCTGTTGCGCTTCGGCTTTGTCAGGGCGTTGTTGGAAGAATTTCCCGAAGCAACGTCATGGCGCGCTCCAACTGCGCCAGGGGGGTATAAAAGTGGGGGGAAAAGCGGATACCGCCAGCGCGTGGGGCGCAGACGACCCCGGCGGCGGTCAGTTTTTCGAATAGCACCCGTGGCGGCACGTCCAGGGCGCCGAAGGTCACGATACCGCTGCGGCGGTCAGGGTTCTCCAGGGCCGAGGCGGGGGAGAGCAGGGTCAACCGAGGATCTTCGGCGATGGCCTGCATGAGAAACGCGGCATTTTCCAGCACCCCCTCGGCCACCTTGTCCATGCCCACCTCCAGGAGCAGCGACAGGCTCGCATTAAGGGCGAGGATACCCAACCCATTGGGGCTGCCGCATTCGAAGCGGCGGTTCGAGTCCGTGATGCGCCAGTCCCGGTTCTCCAAATCGAGCGGATCGGCCATCATGTGCCATCCGTATTGGCGCAGCCGCAACCGTTCGCGCAATTCCCTGCGGCAATAAAAGACCCCGATCCCCTCCGGCGCCAACATCCACTTGTGGCCACCGGCGGCCAGGAAGTCGATGCCCATGGCCCCGACATCCATGGGCAACACCCCCAGGCTCTGGATGGCGTCGACACAAAGCAATATCCCTTCTCGCCAGCAAAACCGGCCTAACCGCGCCAGATCCAGGCGCAGCCCCGTGCCATATTGCACGGAACTGACGGCGATTAACCGGGTGTTTTCGTCGCAGCGTTGTTCGAGACGCGCCTCGGGGCCGAGGCCTGCCCCATCACCAGCCCCATCATTGAGCATATCGTCGGCGATGACGACCTCGCGCACCTCGATGCCTTCGGATGCCAGGGATTGCCAGACAATGTGGTTGAAGGGAAACTCGGATTCGGGGATGACGACGTTATCCCCGGCCCGCCAGTCAAGGCCATGGGCCACCACCGATAGTCCCTCGGAGGTGTTGTGGAGGAGCGCGACGTCGGTGGCCTCGGGCGCGCCGATGAGCTGCCGGAGCCGTTCGCGCAGAGTGTCTTCTTTTCCCTGCCACCAATCCTTGCGCCGGATGAGGCCGGCGTTCATCTCCCGCGTGAATTGTTTCGATGACCCGTATCGTCCGCTTCGGCCACGGCGACTGGGCCGCGTGGTTGAGATAGATGCGCCCGTCGTTCAGAGGAAATTCGTCATGGAAAATTTGGCGATAGCAGGCCATGTCCGCCTCCGCCGGAGGGATGTTACCGATAGACCCCAATTGAACTAATCGGCCCATTCGAGGGCGGCACACTCTACCATGTCCACGCCTCAGTGTTGCATTTCCTCATAACCCAGTGCCTGACCGAAAAACGATAAAAATCATTACAAACAGTATGTTATAATAAAAATGGGTCTAGATAACTTTAGAGAGGATTTCTCTCAGTAAAATGAGTATTATATCAATAAGTTTTCCTCCCGATGAT
>Ga0049117_10000185_pt1 | contig 29415 bp, 18 predicted proteins | sample WorMetHERISLAND1_2_FD_55105 | JGI IMG/M metagenome (GOLD analysis project Ga0049117, IMG submission 55105) | Marine gutless worms symbiont microbial communities from Max Planck institute for Marine Microbiology, Germany - Olavius geniculatus... | ecosystem: Host-associated > Annelida >...
TTACTACTACCATATGTTGTGGTAGTAAATTAAAAATTAGCTATATATAGTATGTTGACTCAGCTTGTTGGAGGTTATTGGACAGCCTGTTTATCCCCGCCAAGAGCTTGGCGACTATCATTCATACACCGACTTAGTCGATGCGTTGGCGGAGAACGGCGGTAACCGCCGTTTAGGCGGGGATAAACCCCGCCACTACATTGTCGGTCAAACCCATCGACTTTTCTCGTTTCATACAAGCACGGCCTCCGGCTAAAGGACAGCCGGTCTGATCAAAGAAAAGAAACTTCAAAAAGCAAATTTCAGATTTTGGAATGCGGATTTTGGATTTAAGGTATTCTGTCTATTTTATAAAAAAGACTGAGCGACGTGTGGGGTCGTAGCTCGAAGAGCGAAGCCCCAAGCGACAGCATCCTTCGACATTCGACATTCGAAATTCGATATTCTGCGGTTCTCTTTTTATAATGGATTGAGCGCAGCGATTCAATCAACCTTGAACCTTGAACCTTGAACCCTGAACCTTGAACCCTGAACCTTGAACCTTGAACCCTGAAACCTGAACCCTTCTAAATGAAAATAAAAACAGGAGACCGTCGTGAAACAAATTATTAGTGTCAGCCTGGGACCAAAGACCGATGATTATATACTTAAGGAAAAATTTTTAGGTCATCATTTTCATATTAGGCGCTTTGGCACGGATGGCGACCTTGATAAAGCTGAGGAGCTGCTATTGCAATGGAATAATAAAGCGGATGCCGTCGCATTGGGGAACATTCAATTTTCTTATTCAATTGGATCCGGCCCTTTGAATAAAGAAACCAAAAAATTGCAAAAACTAGCCTCTCAATTGCAAATACCCGTGACTACCGGGGATATTTTGCGCGGCGTGGCGCACGAATGGTCACTGCGCCATCTTCAGTTTCAATTTGGCAATAATTATTTCACCAATGCAAGAGTATTTTTTTTCTCGGGCATGGCTAATTCCAAAATCGCTAAAGTCATGTCCGAATACACGGATAATCTCATATTCGGCGACCCGTTCCTTGAAAACGGGATCCCGAAGTTTTTAAATTCTATCAAAGACCTTGAATTGTATGCCGCCGGAATTCACAGCGTCCTGCAATGGATTCCCAGCAAACGCTTTTCTAACGTTGCCACGCCAATTCGTTCGTTCAATAAATATATGATGCGCAAAGCCGTCCGGGATGCCCATATCATCGTGGTCCCGTATTTTAATTTTTTCAGCTACCTGAAAGATTATTCGGTCGATGATTTGAAGGGCAAAATAGTTGTCACAACCACTGCCTATGATGACAGGGTTGCGTTCCTCAAGGAAAGAGGCGTCGACGTTGTCATCGACACCACCCCGAAAATTTTTGATAAAGTTGTGGGAATGAGTGTGTTGGAGGCCATTATCCTCGCGGCTTTGGATATACCGCAAAACCGGCTTAGACATGACGATTTACTGGAACTTATCAGCGAACATAAAATGGCTCCCCGGGTCGTTTATCCGTCGGGCCAACCCAAACGGATCAATCGTTTTGCTTATGTCATTCACCCGCTTTCACAGGAATATCTGAAAAAGTTCAAGCCCATTGAAATTTTATCCGATATAGTTCCAGGAGTCATGGGTACGGTCGAAAAGGTTGCAGCCTATGCGCCGCCCTATATATATTCCAAGGTAACAGGCATCAAATCACCGAGCGGTGTTGAAGCGGAAGGATGGCTGATTGCCCTTGGCGAAACACCGGAACAAATGCAATCCCATAGCCCTGAATTTACGACCAATCGCATACTGGAGGCGGCCAAAACCGCAAAACGACTGGGCGCCCAGATCATGGGAATCGGAATGCTCCCCAAGTCTATGAAAGATACCAGTGTGGAGGTGGCCAAACATGCCGTCCTTCCCATAACCACGGGAAACAGCTACGTTGCTTCGGCGGCGCTCTGGGCGGCTTCGGAAGCCGTTCGCCGCATGGATCTGATTAAAGTTGAAAAGGGCAAATTGCTCAATGCCAAAACACTGGTCATCGGCGCAACGGGCCCGGTGGGCGCTATTTGCGCCCGCCTTCTGGCAAAAGCCTTCAAACACGTCCATATGGCGGGCCGCAACATCGCAAAATTGCTCGCTTTACAGGAATCGATCCGAGAGGAATCCCCTGAAGTCAAGCTTCATATTGCGACCCGGGCTGACACGAATTTAATGGACATGGACGTCATCATCGCGGCAAGTTCCGGAGCAGGCAAAATCCTGGACATCATGAGAGTAAAGCCCGGCTGCGTTATCACGGATGTGACTCGTCCTCTGATTTTTTCCCGGCAGGATGTGGCCAAACGCCCGGACGTCATGGTCATTCAAAGCGGCGAAATCTTCCTTCCGGGAAATAATGTTGCCATGAATGATATCGGTTTGCCGCCGAATACAGCATACGCCGGCCTTGCTGAAACCATTGTGCTGGCCCTTGAAGGACGCTTTGAATCCTTTACCGTCGGCAGCGACACCGAGTGGGAGAAAGTAAGAGAGATATATAAAATGGGCCTTAAACACGGCATGAAGCTGGCTGCCATTTCAGGTGTGGAGGGCGTGTTTTCTGATGACGATATCCTCAAAGTCAAAGAGCTTGCGCTCAAGGAGATAAATAAACCCAAAACCCAATAAAACTTGCCAAAAATGACGCTAAGCGTTATAATAAGATAAAAATCCGACGCCAGCTTCCGGCCCGAAGGGTAGAGCCTACAGTTCGGAGAGAGTGGTTATTGAGGTAATGCCCATGACCGACTGTGTTCAGGTTTCAGGTGTCGGGTGTTCCGTCGGAGGCGGATCAGCAAAAAAATTAAACCCGATGAATCGCAGTCGCTTATAAAACAGACTTTTTTCACCAGTGTTGTCATTCAGCTTCAATCCAAGTCGTGATCAAGAATCACGACTTCGCTTTTTTATAATGGATTGAGCGCAGCGATTCAATCAACCCTGAACCTTGAACCCTGAACCTTGAATCCCAATTGGTTTTTAACTCATCTAAATCATTGGAAAAAACGACTAGCATAAGATGTACTAAAGGAGAATTACTAAACAAGGGGGATCGCCGATAATTTTTGTACGGGAGGACAAATGAGACAATTGAGCACTGCGGAGACCTCGTTTCTTGCTGCGGAATCACCGAATACCCCCATGCATATGAGCGGGATGATAATAGTGGATCCATCGAGCGCTGCGGATGGCTTTAGTTATGAGGCAGCGCGAAAAGTGATCGAATCGCGATTGAGTTTATTAAAAACATTCCGGGAGCGACTCGTGGCAGTCCCGTTTAATTTTGACCTGCCATATATGGCAAGGGATCCCGAATTCGACCTCGATTACCACGTTCGAAAAGCGTCTTTGCCCAAACCGGGCGACTGGGAACAATTAACAGCACTATATAATCGACTGACTCGCCGTCCTCTCGATCTAAATCGACCTTTGTGGGAACTTTACGTGGTCAGCGGTCTGGATAATATCGCGGGTGTCCCCAAAGGGTCCGTGGCCCTCATTCAAAAGATACATCATTCCATTATGGGTCGACGTTCGGGATGGGACCTATTTTCCGTGATTTTCGATCGGGAACCGGCTGACCCGACAATTCCTGTTGAAACGGAGCCTTGGGAAGTTGACAGAATCCCCAGTGAACTTGAGCTGTTGGCGATGTCCTACTTTTCTTATATTTTTCAGCCATTTAAAATTGCCGAACGTTTTGCTGACACCGCAAAATCATTTTTTCATGCGGGTCCTCAAATGGTTATTGATCCGGCAAGGCTTGCGCCTTTTTATTCTGCAGCGCCAAAGGCACGCTATAATGGCAGCGTCGGCCGAAATTATAATATTTCGCTAAAGACCGTTTCACTCGATACGATCAAAACGATAAAAAAGGCTATCCCGGGTTCGACAGTCAATGATGTGGTATTGGCGCTTTGCGGAGGCGCCATGCGACGATACCTGATGACGCAAGGTGAACTGCCTCATAAACCATTGGTCGCCGCAATGCCGATGGTCATTCGCTCCGGTATAAAAAAGGGCAAAGAAGACCAACAGCCGGCCCTCGTCCCGGTTTCGCTGGCAACGAACTTAAATGATCCTCTGGAGCGCTTTGACGTAATTTTTGAGAGCATCCGAGAGTCCAAGGCATACAACAAGGCAGTCGATGCGGATCAACTCTCGGATTATAACCGATACCGTCCGTTTGCCATGGCAACACTTGCATCGCGGTTTGCGGTTCAAAACAGTCCGGCAAGCCGGTCTGCATCTGATTCTAATTTACTGATCACCAATGTTCCCGGACCTCAGGTTCCCATTTACTTTGCAGGTGCACAGGCATTATTAAAGATCGCATCTTCACCGCTTTTGCAGGGGGACAAACCGGTTATCAATGTCCAAAGCTGCGGCGGGCAAATCACCTTTTGCACCGCTTCTTGCCCGGACTCGATGCCGAATGCCAAGACTTTTCCCGACTGTCTTCAGGCGGAGCTTGATGCGCTTCTAACGGCGGTTGCCGGTTCCAGAGCTCGAGAATCGGAAGCGCCGATTAAATCCCTTCATCAACCAGGTTCCAAGGTGCACGTCAAACCTCCCTCAAAAAAATTTCTGATGCTTGAATTCGCGCGAACACCTTGGGAAATGGGCGTACACTACTTGGCGCGACCGATCTTGTCGCGGGCTCCAAAAGGAGATGGCCATATGGTGATGGCTATTCCGGGTTTTCTGACGAATGATCTAACCACCAAGGCCATGCGAAGGTATCTGAATAAATGCGGTTACCAAACATCCGGCTGGAAGCAGGGAACGAATTATGGCTATTCCGAAGAAGTCGGTGCAAACTTGGAGGATCGGGTTTCCAGGTTATTTAAAAAACACGGAAAAATCAGCCTTGTGGGACAAAGCCTGGGAGGGGTCTATGCTTGCGAATTGGCTCGGATGTACCCGCATATGGTCAGATTTGTCATCACGCTCGGAAGCCCGTATGCAGACATTGAGAATGCCAGCAATGTCATGTGGCTTTACAAACGCATCAATGGAGAGGACTATAGCGAAAAGTTTGACCACCAGCTGCAAAGGTGTCAAATTCCACCGCCGGTACCGACCACATCCGTCTATTCGAAAACCGATGGCGTCGTCAGCTGGCGAAGCTCCGATATTGATAAAGACGGTAATGGTCAATTCGAAAGCGTTGAGATATTGGGAAGTCACATCGGCATGTCATTTAACCCCCATTCGCTCTGGGTGATCGCAAATCGCCTGGCCCAGGCGGAAGATGACTGGCAACCGTTTGAACCCACGGGTCATGAGAAATTTTTTTATCGGAGCCTAAGCGCCTAAAATAGGCCTTGACAATATAACGCATTGCGTTATATTAAGCCCATTGTTGCCTTGAAATATGGATTCAATGGCAAGCACAAGGAAAGCGGCCGAATACTTTGATCGGAGGAAACGATGCACAAAATTAAGCGATACGCCAATCGCAAACTCTACGATACGAAGGATAAAAAATACATCAAGCTGGATCAGATTGCAGAGTTGATCAAGGCCGGCCACGAAATCTCCGTCGTGGACAACCAGACGGGTGCTGACCTGACATCAGCGACGGTTTCCCAAATCCTGGCCCGGGACAAAAAAATAAAAAACGGCGACGTGGTGTCCAGTGTCTTGATCCAGTTGCTTCGCAAGGGAGGCGGGACCCTGGTGGACTATGGCAAGAAATACGTTTCACTATGGGAGAGTGGGCTGACCATGGCCGAGGATGAGATCGATAAATTGGTCAACCGACTGGTCAAAGACCAAGAGATTTCCGAATCCGAGGGCAGTAAACTCAAGAAAGACATTACCGACCGCGCCGACGACTTAAAGAAATGGATCGGGGACAAAATTGATCAACAAATCAATCACACCCTTAACCTGATGAATCTGGCCACCAAAGATCAGGTGGCCGATCTCACAGCCAAGATCGACGCTCTGACCCAAAAGGTGGCAAAATTGGAAGGCCGCCATAGTAAAGAGACCAAGAAACCAACTCCTCAAGTAAAGGAAACGAAAAAGAAAGGTCGATCGGTCCCAAAAAATCAGCGCGCGCAAAAGGAGAGAAAAAGAAAGGCATGAATTACCCGGAAGCGATTGGATCAGGCGCGAGTGTATCTTTAGCGGGCAATTTTCTGAACGTGCTGACGCCTATTGATGGCCGCAAGCCAAGTGTCACCGTCATGCGCCGTCGGACGATGGATCTCCTCAAACAGGCGAAGTCAGGGGGAACCCTGGACCAAACGGTACGCCAGATGGTGCTATTGACCGGTCTGCAGAATTTATTGCCGGCCTCGTACGCCAAGTTTCAGGCTGTCGTGCTGGAAGGCATGATTTTTATGATGTCGGGATTGCCCCTGACAAGGTTGGCCGAAAAAATCGTGGATCAGCTGCGCCTGCCCCATTCCGCCCCTTTAGGTGAGAGGTTGTATACCCTGGTCAAGGATATGCCGACGCTGCAGAAGCTTGGCCAGATTATTTGCCGCAGCCCCGGTCTCGACCCGGAATTCAAACAGGCTCTGATCAGCCTGGAAGACAACATACAAACCGTGACCTACGGCCGGCTGCAGCCGGTATTAACCAAGGAAATAAAGTCGCTCGGACCGGGTTACCGGGTCATTCCGGAGAAAAGGGTTCTGGCCGAGGCAAGCGTCTGCGCGGTGGTTCCGGCTAAAGTGCGTCTAAGCAAAGGGAGACGAACTTTTGAGGGCGTCCTCAAGATGGTTAAGCCCAAGGTCAAAAGGTACATGCCCGGAGAGCTGGCTTTATTGGACCGCCTCGTCCGTTTTTTGGATAGGCGCAAAAATGATTGGGGACTGGGAGATTTCAGTTTCGAAGGAAATCTTTCCCAGGTCAGAAGGCTTCTCGAAAATGAGATGGACCTGGTCTCGGAACAACGCAACCTGAACACGGCCCGAACCTATTACGGCTCGGATGCCACCTTGGCCATACCTGAAATATTGCCCGCATCCTCGCCGGCCATGACCGCCATGTCCCGGATCGACGGCACCAAAATTACGGATGTGGAACATCTTACGCCAAGGCAAAGGCGGCGCTTGGCCGCAACCTTGGCCAAAATCTGCATCCTGCGGCCGATTCAGGATATGAGGAGCGAAAGCATCTTTCATGGTGATCCCCACGCCGGAAACCTGGCCTATAACTTCGAAGGCAAACGCCCCAAGATCATATTTTACGACTGGGGAATGCTCGGTCGTTTGCAAAGACTGGAACGATTCGCCATGGCGCTCTTGACCTTAGGACTTATCATGGGCAACGCCAAGGCTGTTTTTTATGCGGCTGACATAGTTACCAAAGGCCAGATTTCGTCGAGCAGGGCCATGAGTGCTAAAATCAAGGCGATTATCGATGAGGCCATCACCAAGCTCAAAACACGGGATATGGGGGTCCTTTCAATCATTGAATTTCTGTTTGAGAAATTCACCTACCAGGGGATCATTTTTTCCACCGACTTGTTGATGTACGAGAAGGCCCTGGTAACGCTAAAAGGGGTGTTGGCCGACATCGACCCGACCTTCAATCGGGATGATTATATGGCCTGGGCCGCCATTACCACCTTTCTGGATGATGTCATTCGGTTGCGCCTTCTAAAGCTGGTCATGTCGGAAATCTGGACCCTGTACCGTCACAGTTTGTCCCTACTACTGGATATCCAAAAATTTGTTTTTTGGTTTTTTAAAGACGTTGCCGTCTTGAGAAAAAAAATGCCGCGTGGCTTTTCAACTAGTGATATGAGCTGAATCAATCATTATTGCTGATGAACATGGCAGTAGTCAGAACCGGCAGCAGCGGCTTTTTTGCATTGATTGCCCCTTTTGGTTGTCGCTCTACATTGTTGGGGGGTTGATTTTTTTGAGCCCTTGATTCCCCGACCCTTTTCAGCTGTTTTTAATAATTCAGCTGCGATTTTGCCAACCTTCTGATTCACAGTTCGAATAAATTCATACACATTGCCGATCGATTCATTCTGAAAATCTTCTAACTTTCCAACAGTAGCGCCGGTTAGATTAATTTTTTTCAGCACCTTAAACGGCTGTTTGGCAAGTGATTTGTGAATTTGTTCAACGCTTGTCGCACCGTTGTCAATGGCCTCTTGAACCAGATCTTGTAATTCTTGTAATTTTTTCATAATTCCTCCCTTAAAATACTAAGTTCTTTCCAAGACTGCGCTCGGAAAAAATGGCCCTTTCGGCGCAGCAGTAACACAGTTCATTGGTTTTAGGTTTCAGGTGTCAGCCCAGCCGCCGGCCAAAAAACGGCCGGTCTAATCGAAAAAGAAACTTATGAACGTCGAACATCGAACGCTCAACATCGAACGTCCAATATGGATAACGCTACGCTTTGTCTTTTTTAGATCAACTAAACGCAGAATGCTGATGCGAATAAATTCGAAAGGTTAATCGGCTTTACTCAGCTGTTCTTAAAATTGACAGAATTCCTTATTCGATGTTGGACGTTCAATGTTCGATGTTCGATGTTCAATTTTCCCTGTGCACCGGCTATCTGAAGTTACATACAGGCGCGGCCTCTGGCCAAAAAACGGCCAGTCTGATCGGTGCCAGAAACTTCGCTAAATACTATTCTTTTTTCTGACAGAATCAACAGGATTTGGCTATCGGAGAACAAAATAATCCGGTTAATCCTGTAAATCCTGTCTAAAATAACGAAGTTTCATAAGAGCGCTGCCTCTGCCCAAAAAAACGGCAGTCTGATCAAAGAAAAGAAACTCAATCGGTAAATCGTGCGTTCATAGATGGTGGGAGCGGTTTTCAACCGCGATTACCCTGGAAATCGTGGCCGGCCTGCGACGAGCTCAGTCGAATCGAGGCCACTCCCAAAAGCCATTAACTTATATCTGAATGGCTTTGATTATTCTGTACTTTCACACGAGCGGCGGCCTCCGGCTAAAGGGCAGCCGGTCTGATCAAAGATGGAAACTAAGATTATGTGCTAACGTAGGGTCGATTTCCGCACAGTTGATTAAGTTGACTGGTTGATTGAGATGACTGGGTAATCAACCTACTCAACTTAATAAGCTTAATAAACGCTACGGAGACCCGCACTGCGGCTGCTGGCCGCCTTCGCCCCAGCGATTTGCTGACACCTGACACCTGACACCTGAAACCTTCAGTTTCTAGATGGAAAGACGAAACTCCTCGAGCAAGTCGAACGAATCGTCGAGGGAGAGAACATCTACAAGCATGGTGCGCATATTTTCGGGCATTTCAGTTTCATATCGCGCAAAGTCTTCCATGAACTTTCTTGCCAGCTGAACCGCCCGCATTTCATACTCTCCCGGGTCTTTGGCCAGCCGGCGAGGATTGAGAATTGCCGCCGGCATTCCCGGGCATTCTGTGGGTATTTCAAACGAAAAGACCGGATCGGTTTCATAGGCCCCATCGTTCAGTTTGCCGGAAACCGCCGCATAGATCAATTGACGGGTTTGTGCGATGTTGATGCGCTCACCGACGCCCCTGGGTTCGCCCAGCCAACCGGTATTGAGCAGCCAGCAGGTGACATTGTGTTTTTTGATTTTTTCCATCAGCAGGTTTCCGTAGACATGGGCCGGCAATGTCAATGCTGAGGCGCCAAAGACGGTGTCAAACCGGATATCGGTTTCCGCGGGACCGGCGTCGGTTTCAAGGAATCTTGAGGTATAACCGGATAAAAAGGCATAGACCGCAAGTTCCGGTGAAAGGCGAGCGATCGGCGGCATAACCCCCAGGGCGTCACAAGTGAGCAAAAAGATATTCCGGGGGTGGTCACTGACCCCTTCAGCAACAGCATTCGGAATGTGGCTGTCCGGATAAACCGCTCTGGTATTATCCGTCAGGGCGTCATCGTTCAGATCCACCCGCCGGGTTTCCAAATCGATGGATACATTCTCCAAAATACTGCCGAATTTTCGGGTGCAGGCAAAAATTTCCGTTTCTTCTTCCCTTGAAATCTTTAAAACCCTGGCATAGGACCCCCGCTCAAAATTAAACAGGCCCGTGTCGCTCCAGCCGTGCAGATGATCTCCAATAAGTCTTCGCTCCGGGTCCACCGCCAGAGATGTCTTGCCGGTACCGCCCCGGCCCATAAAGATGGCGACATCCCCATCCGGCCCGATATTAGCTGAACAGCGCAATGGAAAAACAGACTCCAGGGGCAGAAGATAATTGAGAATGGTAAAGACTATTTGTCTGATCTCACCGCCGTAATGGGAACCGCAGATAAATGCCGCTTTCTGTCCCAGGCTAACGATGACGAAAGCGGAAGAACCCGTGCCGTCCAACTCCGGCACGGCATGGAATCCCGGAATATGGACAACCGTAAAATTCGGAGCATATGCTTCAAAGTCTTCAACATCTTGAATCGGTGTGTACATATTGCGCACAAAAAGACTGTGCCAGGCGGTTTCGGTGATGAAGCGAATGGAGGTTCGGTGGTCGGGATCACGGCCGGCATAACAGTACTGGACATAAACTGCCTTGTTCTGCATGTAGGCAAGGAGCCGATACAACAGGTTATTAAACCGCGCTTCGGACATGGGGCGATTCTCACCACCCCAGGACACTTTTTCTTCACTGGCAGGTTCTTTGACGATGTATTTATCCGCCAGAGACCGCTCCGCAAAATCGCCGGTCCGCACAACAACCGGTCCCATATGGGAGACCTGGCCTTCTCGATTCTTGATGATTTGCTCATACAACAGGGGCGTCGGAAGATTTCGATGAACGACTTTAAGATACTTACGCCCAATGGTGACAAAATCCGGAATACCATCTTTTCTATCGATGTGCATGACAACTCCTTTCACCGTATGGCACCACTGGCAGTGAGCGCGTAAATAACCAGTTTTTGCATCATCTTCTCTTTTCCGCTGGTTGGATGATCCAGTTGCATTCGTTGAAGATAAGGTCGTGCTTTTTCCGGGACTGACCTGATGGTCATGGCTTTACCGAAACTTGAGGCCTTGCTGCCCAGTCCTTCGGCCATTTTCTCTTTCAACGTCCTAAGCGACTTACCGAGGGCGAGCTCTTCTTCGGTAAAATCGGTGCCGAAAGGAAAAAGCGGGAAAAGCCCTTTTTTCTTGAAGGGAGCCAGATTTTTTACAATTTGCCCCGGGAAATTATTTTTAAACGGGGCGGGGATTTGATAATCATCCGGAATCTTTTGAGATCTTTTGGCTTTTTGCAGCAATTCATCCTGGAATCTGGAATCAGTGATATTCAGCAGGGCCGCAATGATATCCTGGTCGCTCTTGGCCCTCAGGTCGGCGATGCCGTATTCCGTGATAACGATGTCCCTTAAATGCCTGGGGATAGTTATATGCCCATAACTCCAAACGATATTTGAACTGACGTCTTTTCCTTTTGACCTAGTACTCTTGAGCATTAGAATCGAACGTCCATCCGGCAGGGCATGGGCTTGGGACACAAAATTGTACTGCCCCCCGACGCCGCTGACCATCTGGCCGCTTTCCAGCCCGTCCGAACAAACCGAGCCGTTCAGGGTGGCCATGAGGCAGGCATTGACAAACCGGCCATGTTTTCTTTGCAGCAACTTTAGTTCTTCGTCGCCATACCGATTTCCATAAAGCTGATTCACGTTGAGCACGCTGGTCATGTGAATTTGCCGGCGTTCGGCCTCGGTCATATGGTTTAATTCATCGTAAAAACTGTTGGGTCCAAGGAAAAAGCCGCCGTGAATAAGGATCCCTTTTTTCAGTTTTACATCCAAACAGTGTTTAACAACTTTTTTCAGATTCTCTTCATCGTTCAGATCAGCCGCAATACGGATCTTTCCTTGGATAAGGTAACCTTTCTCAAGGCGCAACGATTCCTTGAAAATGCCGAATTCCTGAAGAAACTGAACGTTTTTCCGCGTCAGTTTGGGTCTAACGACCTTTTCTTCAAGCAACACGGTCAAGGTTTTGGGGCTTATCTTTTCCTTGATTTTGCCTTCGTTTACAAGCCGTTGAATATGTATATTATTATAGGTCTTTCGTTTTACGACACCGCATTTTAACAGATGCAGGTACCCGTCAACCAGCATCTCAGTCGATCCCACCAGCCCCTGCTTGAACACCTCAACTCCACCCACATCGTGGATGGTGTTGCTGAACTTATTCATTATTTCAGATTTTTTCAGCACGGCCTGGTATTGGGCGTTTTGCTGCTGGCGCAACTGCAGCCCGTAGCATACTGCATCCCCCAGGGAACCGATGCCGATCTGGAGGGTACCCCCGTCTTTTATCAAGGTGCTCGCATGCAGCCCGATTGCGTAGTCCGTGGAGGTCACCGCCATTTTGGGGGCGCTGAACAACCGGAAGCTGTAGTCGGGATGGTCCAGAATGTCGGTAAAGAGTTCCGGTTCCACCACCGCGTCTCCATACATAAACGGCAGATTCTGGTTGATTTGAGCGACAATGGCAATTTTTTTTCCCGCCTTTGCCAAATTTCTCATACCGTCGACCACGTCAAGGGTAACTTCCGGGTTACAACTCGTACTGAAATAGATCTTGTTATCCATCGTACCCTTGCAGACAATTTGGGCCAGCACATTGACCTCGTGTATCAATATGTCTCGGCAGGCATGGGTATAATTGGAGCTGATATAATTCTGCTGGGCATGTCGGATTTTAAGGTAGGCACCGGCTTTGGTGTAAAATTCCTTTACCTCGACATTTGATGGCAGCTCTCCTTTTCTGAGAGCCTTGACGTATGCCAAATCAATATACCCGCCAAAGACCCGTTCAATAAAGGGCTCGATAAACCGTCGCTCCAGCTCGGTGGTCGGTGTCGGTCTTTCCAGTGATAAGGCGGTAATGATGGTAAGATTGAGATCCGGATCTTCCTCGGCGCGTCTGTACAGCTCGTTGGCCACATGGTTTGCCTTCCCCAGCCCAAGCGGCATGCCAAGAACAATATGTTTACCGACCCTTTTTATTACTTCATCAACACATTTTTCCACACTCTGATAATAATTTGGTGTCAGTTTGCCCATAACGTAACCTCCAAATCGGTTTTCGGGTCACGAAAATATAGGCTAAGAGGAGGGTATTTACAAGATATATTTGGAACCGAAATCCTGGTTCTCAAGGCCGGAAGGGTTCAGGGTTCAAGGTTCAGGGTTCAAGGTTCAGGGTTCAAGGTTCAGGGTTCAAGGTTCAGGGTTCAAGGTTCAGGGTTCAAGGTTCAGGGTTCAAGGTTGATTGAATCGCTGCGCTCAATCCATTATAAAAAAGCGAAGTCGTGAATCTTGATCACGAATTGGATTGAAGCTGAAGGCCAACACGGGTGAACGAAAGTCCATTTTTTGGGCGACTCGAGTCCAATAGGTCGAATTTTTTTACTGACACCTGAAATCTGACACCTCTTATGAAACTACATTTAATATATCTCTCGCAAAGGCGCAAAGCTCGCAAAGGAAACGACTTAAATTATTTATAATCTTGGCGTCTTTGCGAGAAATTTATTAGTTTCTTTTTTTGATCAGACTGGCCGTTTTTTGGCCAGAGGCAGCGCTCGTGTGAAACTTCATGAAATGACGAATGACGAATGACAATTGTCGAATGGTGGAATCGCTTCGCTCAGTCTTAATTAAAATAGACAGAATACCTTAAATCCAAAGTCCGCATTCCAAAATCTAAAATTTACTTTTTGAAGTTTCTTTTCTTTGATCAGACCGGCTGTCTTTAGCCGGCCTGCGACGAGCTCGGCCGAATCGAGGCCGTGCTTGTATGAAACGAGAAAAGTCGATGGGATTGACCGACAATGTAGTGGCGGGGTTTATCCCCGCCTAAACGGCGGTTACCGCCGTTCTCCGCCAACGCATCGACTAAGTCAGTGTATGAATGATGGTCGCCAAGCTCTTGGCGGGGATAAACCCCGCCACTACAATGGTAGCCCTGAAGAACAGGTTAAGACCAATTGGGCTTTAGGGCATCTATTCAATAAATCGCGGTTGAACCTTCGACAAGCTCAGGTGAGCAAACCGCTCCCACAATCTATAAGCGTCATCAATCAATAGTAGTTTTTTTCTCGATTTAACTGGACGCTTGCGGCCAGCGGTCCGCCTCGACTCGACTGTGCTCGTCGCAGGCCACCGGAACACCCGAAACCTGTCTAAGATCCCTTCTGAAGCGAAGCGGAAGTGGGGAAACCTGAAGACTTACGGTCACGGTATTCACTACTAGCCCCGCAATGAGTGTTACACCGCCCATGCTTGAATCAATTCCTGCGCTGTTGGATGATCTCCGGCCTTCTGACTGCGATAGATGTAGTGCACGATATTACCGGGACCAACCACCAGCACCCCGCCCTGTTGCAAAGGCGGGCCTTGAATTCCCTTCTGCAAATAACCGGTGCTCAGGGCGCGGATGCCCGCTTTCAGCGGGCTTAGTCCCAACACAGAGCCTAGACCTTTCTTAAATCCCAGGATTTTATAAGTTTCCAGTGATGGATCGGTGAATAATGGCCCCTTGTATCCGGTAGCTTCCCGGAAGGGCGTGATAAAATGCTCCGGTCCATTGCCAATCACAACGATTTGAGCATTTCTTTTTTCAAAAGCCTGCATGTGTTCATTTAGATCGGCAACCTGCCGACGGCTGATCATTCAACCGAAATGCCTGATAAATACCAAAACAACCCTTTTATCTTGCCATAGTGCCGCTAGCAGCTCCGGGTTTCCTTTTTCATCCAATACGATTTGTCGACCTAATTTCTGTAATGTTTGATCGTCCATATTCATCATCCTTGCTCGAATCACTGGGGTAAGAGGGCCATGGGATCGTCATAAGGACAGACCGGCTCCTCCTGGTTTGATGATTGAATTTAGTACTCACTGAAAACTGACACCTCGTCTGAAACTACGCCTATATTATCCCCAAAACAGGGTATTTTGATCGTGCTCGTCCTCGTACTCGTACTCGTACTCGGGTTTGAAAGCGGCTCAAAATCTTCGAGGACGAGCACGAGTACGAAACGGCAAATGAGTTAATCAAAACTGCCTTGATTTCGCGCAGTTTCTTTTCCGATCAGACTGGACCCTCGCGGCCATCGGCCATGCTCGTATGAAACAACGATCGATGGGCTCGACCGACAATGTAGTGGCGGGGTTTATCCCCGCCTAAACGGCGGGTACCGCCGTTTTCCACAAACGAACTGGCAAGTGAGTTTATCAGTGATAGTCGCCAAGCTCTTGGCGGGGATAAACCCCGCCACTACGATGGTCGCCCTGAAGAACCGTTTAAGCCAGATTGAGCTTTCGGGCATCTTTTAAGTAAATCGCGGCTGCCCCCCTAAAAAAAACAGCGGGATGCCCCGTAAGAAACCGGGATTCAGGCACAAGCAAAAACCGCTCCCACAATCTATCGCAGCGTCATTGATTAATCGTAGATTCTCTCTCGATTTGACTGGACGCTCGCGGCCGTCGGTCCGCCTCGACCCGACTGAGCTCGTCGTAGGCCGGCGGAACACCTGAAACCTATAGCAGTTATGGCCGATTGCAGAGCCAATTATCTATGCACCCCGGTGACGAGGGTTTCGAATGTTAGAACAAAAAACAAACTAACGCATTGCGTCATTTTGTCAAGTATTTTCTTCACCTCTATTATGAACCAACTTGGCCACATGGGCATTTATCTCTCCCCCAGCAGTCAAGCTTTAGACAGTTACCAACTCAATTTTGCATAAAATGGGCAATTAATTTTATGACGTCTTTGTAAAGCATTGACATACGGGCATTCACAAAGATTTGTGACAGAATCAATTTTTTTCGTGGCTTGACTCAAGTATATTGCAACGATGATTTCGGTTGAGAGATTTGAATTTTTGAATTTCGAAATTGTTTCGGATTTCGAGTTTCGAATTTCGAATTTCCGGCTTATCCGGTTTAGGAGAAACGCCGTTTAAAGCCTATTGACATTGAGCAGTCTAAACGATAACTATCTTTTCCAAAATTCTATTTAATTGCCTTTTTTAGCACCTATATAATTGATGGTCTCGTAAAAAGTCAAAATTCGAGAATTTTGACCTCGTAACCTACTGAATATATTAAGTGTGAAATTTGATTTTTGTGCTTTTTGCGACTTTTTGCGGCTATATCAATCTTCAATCTTCAATTCCCCGGTATACCGGGATCACCGCTACGCGGCGACCGGCTTCGCCGGGTTAGGAGGAGTTTCATGCTGCCGGAATTTTTTGAGTTCTATAACCCGACCAAGGTGGTATACGGTGCAGGGATTGCATCGGATTTCCAGGCTGAACTCGATGCGATAGGGGTGGAAAAATATTTTATCGTATCCGATAAAGTCATTCGTGATCAAGGCCTCGTAAAAACGGTGGTGGATGGGCTCACATCAGCAGGGGTTACGGTTGCCGGTGAATTCCTGGATGTGCCACCCAATTCAGCGATTCAGACGGTCTATTCATGCGCCGAGCAGGCAAAATCGTCCGGTGCCCAAGGCCTGATGGCCATCGGTGGGGGCAGCGTCATCGATACCACTAAAGCAGCCAACATTTTAGTTTCAGAAGGCGGCGATTTGGTAGAGGATTACTCAGGAATTCATACCCTTACCAGGCCTTTAAAACCCTTGGTTGTCATACCGACAACCGCCGGAACGGGCAGCGAAGTTACAATGGTTTCAGTCATATACGATGAGAAAAACAAGGAAAAATTGGCCTTTGGCGATAAATTTCTCCTTCCCAGTCTGGCGGTCCTCGATCCACAGATGACGATCTCCATGCCACCGGGTCTGACCGCATCGACCGCCATGGACGCCCTGACGCATGCTATTGAGGCTTACGTCGGCACAGGCTGTTCGCCGGTCTCCGATATCTTTGCCGCCGGAGCGGTAGAACTTATCTTCAAGAACATCTTGCAGGCCACGGAAAATGGGCAGGACCTGGAAGCACGCGGCAACCTGCTGGTGGCGGCCAATCTGGCCGGTACCGCCTTTTCCCATTCCATGGTGGGTTGCGTGCATGGCATGGCCCACGCAACCGGCGCGCTGTATCATGTACCTCATGGTATCGCCAACGCCATCCTCTTGCCTCACGGCATGGAATACAATTTTGACGAGATCAAAGAGAAACTTGCCAAACTCACCCCTTTCATGGGTGTCGAGATATCCGGTCTGTCAGTCGAAGAATCGGCTGCCAAGGCCATCGCAGCCGTGCGAAGTCTCACGGCAAAGTTGAACGAGATGGGTGCCTTGCCCTTGAGGCTGCGAGATGTCGGCGTTCCACCGGAGGGCCTGCCGGAGCTTGCCGAGTATGCAGTCAATGACGGTACCAGCTGGTTTAATCCGCGTGAGGTGGTTGCGGAAGAAATATTGCTACATCTTAAAAACGCGTATTAATTTATTTTGTCGCAGAAAACCTGGTCCTCTGGGCCAGGTCAGAGACAATCGGCTATGCCGTGAATCCTGCTGCGAGCGGGAGCGGAATGATGGAATACTGGAAAGTTGGAATGCTGGGTTTAGTGGGATGGGATCTGTTTTTGTAAGGATGGCACGGATCAGTTCATAAAATTAGATCGTCATCCGCTTTCGATTCCCAATATTCCATTCTTCCACCATTCCATTCTTCCATTATTTTATCCGGAGTCTAAGGTAAACTCCACCACTCTGGAGTGAACTCAAAGCCGGGCCCTCTGGGCTCGGATTTTTTACTTGTTATGAAGGAGAAGATTTATGGGATTATTTAAAGATTCAGAGACTTTTGAAAAAATGCTGGGAGGTTTTTTCAAACTCATGGCCGATACACCGGTAATAGCCGATAAGCTGCTCGCTTCAAATCTTATCGTCCGGTTCAGATACTCCGATCCGGATGTTGTGATTCTAGTCGACTGTTCCGGCGATAGCATCGATGTAAGGCCCGGAGACAAGGAAACAAAGGAGATCGTTGACATGTCCATGAGTGCCGACATCGCTCACAAGTTTTGGTTCGGCAAGGTGAACTTAATGGCCGCCCTGACCCGCAAGCAGATGATCGCCAAAGGTCCCATCCCCAAGATATTGAAACTTCTTCCCGCAATTAAGCCCTCTTATGCCATGTATCCGAAGTATCTCGAGGAAAACGGCTACGCTGAATACAATATTCATTAAGGAGGGAACTGGGGTAATGGATATTCACCTGTAATTTGCTGTCCCTATACATAAATTTTTTCACCCTTTTGTTCCGTGGAATTGGTGTCAGCGTTCAGCGGCGGCCTCCAGCTAAAGGGCAGCCGGTCTGATCAATAAAAGAAACTGACAATTTTCTCGCAAAGGCGCAAAGACGCCAAGATTATTAACATTTTTAATGCTCTTCTTTGCGAGCCTTGCGCCTCTGCGAGAGATAAATTAAATGTTTCATAAGTGGATTTAGCGCCGTTTTTTCCTGACACCTGACACCTGACACCTGACACCTGAAACCAAATCCTCGTAAACTGGAACGAAACCGGGATGAAATTTAGAGGACCTTTTTCCGAAAATTTTCGCAACCACAGGAGGGTTTCCCATGGGCGGATATGCAGGCAAAATACTTTACATCGATCTCACCTCCGGCGCTATTGAAACCAATCCCCTTGATCCAAATTTTGCCCGAGAGTACATCGGCGGTCTGGGCTTCAGTGCCCGCATCTACCTGGACCTGATAAAGGATAAGCCCGAGTTTGATGCCCTTTCCGCCGCCAATCCCTTCGTGATAATGACCGGGCCGTTGACCGGCATGAAAATGAACGCGGTGGCCCGGTGGACGCTCGGCAGCAAATCACCGCTGACCGGTTTATGGGGGGACAGCAACATCGGCGGCTACTTCGGTGCCGAACTGAAATTTGCCGGCTACGATGGTATTGTGGTGACCGGCGCGGCTGACAAGCCGACCACTATCTACATCGATGATGATACGGTACGGATACGGGACGGCTCTCGATACTGGGGCATGGACGCCTACACCGCCAACGATGAGATCATCGCCGACTACAAGGGTGAATCAAGAAAGCCAGGCCAGGTCCTAACCATCGGTCCTGCCGGTGAGAACCTGGTAAGGTTCGCATCGCTGATCAACAACAAAGGGCACGCGGCCGGGCGGACCGGCATGGGGGCGGTATGGGGCGCCAAGAAACTCAAAGCCATCTTTGTCCGGGGCAGCGGGAAACTTGAAGCGGCCCAGCCGGATCAACTCAAAAACCTCCGAAAAGAGCTAAGAGAGGTGTATGACGGTAATATTACCATTGAGGCCTTGCGTGCCTTTGGGACGGCCTCGCACATGGATGTCGGCATCATTTCCGGCGACGTTCCCATAAAAAACTGGCAGCAGACCGAATGGGAGCTGTTTGATGAGATCGGTCCAGTGGCATACAGTGAAAAAATCCTGACCGGCAGAAAGACATGCTATGCCTGCGGCGTGGCATGTAAAAGAGAGGCGGAAGTCAAGGAAGGACAGTTTAAGTTTGAAAAGGGTCCGGGTCCTGAATACGAGACCGTTGGTACGTTTGGGACCATGTGCCTGAACCCCAACATCGAATCCATCGGCAAGGCCAACGAGATCTGCAACCGGTACGGCATGGATACCATCACCTGCGGAGCCACCATCGCCTTTGCCATTGAGTGCTTCGATAAGGGGCTGATAAACGAAAAAGACACCGACGGGTTAGAGCTCACCTGGGGCAACTCCGAGGCCATTGTGGCAATGGCTGATAAGATCGGAAAGCAGGAAGGGTTTGGTGCGATTCTGTCCAAAGGCAGCGCCGCCGCGGCAAAACACATCGGTGGCAACGCATCGGACTTTCTGACGACGGTTAAGGGTCTCGAAGCACCCATGCACGATCCCCGGTCCGCTCACGGCTATGGTTTGGCCTATGCTGTTTCCCCCAGGGGAGCCTGTCACAATGCCAGCCTCAATTATTCCCTCGAAGGCGGTATGATGTATCTGCCCGAATTCGATGATGAGCTGGGTGAAATTACCGAGATGAGCAGCGAGGGCAAAGCGAAAATCAACATCATCAGCCAAGATTTCGGGATGTTTTTTTCGAGCTGCGCAATTTTCTGCAACCTGGGCGCATCGATTCTGAACGCGACTCAGGCGGTGGCTATGGTAAATCATGTCACGGGATTTGACTACACCCTTGAGGAATTGATGAAACTCGGCAGGCGCATATGGTATATCAAACGAGGGTTGTCAAATCTGTTCGGAGACAGAGCAAAGGACGACAAGCTGCCCAAAAGACTGATGACACCAATGGCAACGGGTCCGACAGAGGGAAGTGTGCCGGATATGGACCTGATGTTGAAAGAGTTTTACGAGTTGCGCGGTCTAAATGATGACGGCGTGCCTAAAAAAGAGATCCTTGAGCGGAATGGCTTAGCGGATCTCGCACAGCTTCTGCACCGTAGCGTAGGTTAGGTGGTTCAGGGTTCATGGTTCCGGGCTGAATAACTCCAACTATCCGATATCAATCGATTTTTTCCTAAGCAGGTATTTGGACTTGTTGTTTGCGGGCTTGCGGGGCCGGACCAAGGTAGAACCCTGACAATCAAAGCATGAGCTTAAAAACAAGGCCGTTATTTGGCCTTAGAACACCCTTTTTGCCGTCGAAAAGGTGCATTTAAGGGATAAGGCAGCTTGGTGAAAATCCAGTGGTTCGCTTTTCCTTAAAGCGTCCTTTTTGATGTCAAAATCATCACTTTAAGCCTAAAAAAAAGGGGTTATTTTTAGCATAGATCCTTAATTGCCAGACGATCACCGTGGTCCGACCCCAGTGCCCTGTGCGGGACACCTCACAGGCACCGTCCGGTTATTGATAGGAATAAGCTTGGGGTCATGAAAAAATGCATTTTTATTTGATTGTGGGTCCGAGACGAGGTGAAAGTAACAAGCAAATCCCGCATGGATACTCCCGGGGCGAATGTCTTTGCCGAAGGTACGCCGCACAGGTTTATACGGGCTTGTCGATGCATGTCACCCAGGTAATGTATGAATCGGATTTTATAAACCGTAAATCCGAGGATGTCCCTTATATCCAGCGTTTTCTTGCACTGTTTAATCGGTGTGTGCCAGACCTATCCGGGGTATATAATGTCTTTCTGCACGTGCCATTTTTCATCGAGGCTCTTAATCGGGCAGTTTTTGGAGGAAAACTGGTCGATTAAGCCTAATTTAACGACGTTCTTTTGACATTTTTTCCGCAATGTCAATCACTTGGCGTGGCCTGACCCCCTGGCCAAACACGCATCCGCATTTACATGTGCTCTATTGCTCCAGGTTCGTTTCAATTTCGTCACGATTTATAAGCACTATATGCTGTTCGTTGGGCGATTTTTTTTCATGACCTTCAACCAACCCAAGGCGCTTTATTATATAAAAGACAAAAGATGCTCTTAAATTAATTTTGGCAATTCCATTTTCCATTCCATAGTCTCGTTCGATAATCTCTTTTTGACTATTAGAGAGTTCTGGATGAGGGGCGATTTTTACCATTATATATTGTTGCCATAAGATATCATCTGCCGTGTCTATTTCATGGAATTTTTCTCGCCAAATTGCAATTATTCTGCCTAAAATGAAGTCCTTAAATATTTGCTCGTTATGACAAAATGCACGAACATGCCACCGAAAACCATCATTTCCGAAAGCATGTGGTGTAATCCATCGCATAGATGGATCGGGTTGACTCATCGACTGATACTCAATTTCCAGGGCCCTCCTACCTTTGATTGCCTTAATAACCTTTTGAAGAATAACCATCTCTACGGAACGTTCAGGGTGAGGAGCGATATCAAATTCCGGGACAGTGCTAAGAAAAGATTCATCTTTTTGAATAACATCGTTTGCTATTAAATGGAGTTGTGCAAAATAATCATCAGTATTTGGTGAAATGAATTTTGGCTTAAAATTCTTTGATGCATAATAGAATTTTCCGCTTTTATCATATTTAATATTATCTGGCGCTAATTCTTGATATTTTCGCAAATCGGAGGATGCTTGAGGTATAGATATCCCAAAGCGAGACATGAGATCCTTCCTGTTAATATGTCCTTCCCAGTAAAGTCGAATCTCAATAAATGATAATCTTTGCTCAACACCCCATTTCATGGCTCATCTTCCTTCCAATTAATTAATCCAAAGATGGATTAGACAAAAAACTATATGGGTATAAAAAATATATTGACATAGAAACTATATTCATTATATGATGAAATGCAAAATAATTGCAATCAATTTGTTCAATAATGTAATAATATCAAGAATGTAAAATTTATCCTTATGGGCATGACGCGTCTGAAATACCATGATTATCCATGAATGACTAAACAAATTCCCGACTGAGCCATTTCAAAATGATAGATGACAAAATGTATCTCTGCAGAGACTCTCCCTTATCTCCGTTAGTCGGCAATTATGGCGGAAACATATTATAACCTATTGAATTTTATATAATATTTATTTGATTGACTTTCAAGGCAATTGATGTCTAAAAAGGGTATTAGTCAAATCTTCCAGAACCTCTCACTTAAGGAAGCGGCGAAATAACTGATTTTCATTACAGGCCATTTCCAACAGCAAATTTTATTTTTTACAGAACCGTCCTATGACTTTCGGTAAACAAAGTGTTTTAGATCGGGTGCATCAGGAATTAAGATGGCCGGTGGCCACTGAGATTTTCCAGCCATCCGGCGCAGGGCCTTCCATGCTTGCTGAACTTGTTCAGCGAAAATTACAAAACCCTCTTTCACAAATGGTAGATGGATTAGATCCCAAAGTCGGCATCCTTTCACGCGAGCCACTATCAGATGCAACTGATTTACCCCTTGCAGTCGTATGCGATTTTCCAGCACCGGTATCAAATCAAATTATCCGGGAGGCCCATCGACTATCATGGAATTTCTCCTATGCCCCAGTGCTAATTACCCTTGAACCGTATCAGATTCGAGCATGGAGTTGCTATGAAAGTCCAATGGCAGACTCATCGGATGAAAATCTAAGCTTTGAGATTCCTGAAATTCGTACTGATCTTATTGAACACGTGCCGTTAGCGGAACAAGCTGCCAGCTCACTTCACTGGCTTGAACTTATTACTGGGCGTTTTTTTGAGAAACACCAAGATCGTTTCCAGCGTGATAATTGCGCTGATCGATTGCTATTAAACAACCTAAAAGAGGTACGAAGGATATTGATTGAGGATCAGAAATTGGACGAAGATGTTTGCCACGACCTTCTGGCTCGCATAATCTTTATTCAATTCCTCATTGACCGAAAAGACTCCTCCGGAAAATCTGCATTATCGCAAGCAAAGTTTGCAGCCTTATTCAGGCAGGGCACTCTTTCAAAACCTTATACTCACCTCGATGACATTCTTTCTAATTATAATGATACTTATGCCTTGTTTCAGTGGCTCAATGAACATTTTAATGGTGATTTGTTTCCGGGGAGCGGACAAAATAAAAAACGACAGAAAGAAGAATGGGCCAGTGAAAAATCCATGGTGAATGAGGATCACCTTTTTACGCTGGCTGATTTTATTGGTGGTAGATTGGACTTTCAGAACAGGCAGGGCCTTCTCTGGCGTCGATATTCTTTTGATGTCATTCCGCTGGAATTTATCAGCAGCATTTATGAAGAATTCGTAACCCGGAAAGACAAGAAAAAGAAACGGAAAACAGGCACATTCTACACACCTCCGCATCTGGTGGACTTCATTCTGGATGGCGTTTTGCCTTGGCGTGGTACGGAGTGGGATTTGAAAATCCTCGATCCTGCATGCGGATCAGGGATTTTTCTTGTAAAGGCATTCCAGCGTCTGATCTGGCGATGGAAGTCCCTGAAAAAACAGAAACCAAGTGCAACGATTCTCAAGCGTCTTCTGACACAGAATCTATTTGGGGTAGACCGGGACGAACATGCCGTACGCGTCGCATCATTTAGCCTTTATCTTGCAATGTGCGATGAAATCGATCCGAAATATTATTGGTCAAATGTCCAGTTTCCTGCATTACGGGGGTGCACACTCATTGCATCTGACTTCTTTCGTGAAAATATCTCAGGCTTTCGCGCCGAAGAAGATGCAGAGACTTACGATATTATTGTGGGAAATCCCCCTTGGGGAAGGAACACTATCCGTAACTCCGATGTTAGCAAATGGGAAGATCAAGGTTGGGAAGTGGCAGATAAAAATATAGGCCCGCTTTTCCTACCCAAAACAGCAGCCCTTTCAAAAAAAGAAGGGATCGTATCCATGCTTCAACCATCGGGTTTGCTCACTAACAATATGGGTACGGCCATCAGATTTCGTCAAAAGTTTTTTTTGCTGTATAAAATCCAACAGATCGTTAATCTTTCAACTCTGAGGTTCGGTTTGTATAAGGGGGCGATAGGTCCGTCGTGTATTGTAACTTACATTACCGAATCCCCGAATGGGGAACCTTTCCCCTATCTTGCCCCAAAGGAAATGAAAACCATAGATGATGACCTTAGAATCGTAATAGAACCCAATGATGTTCAATTGATTTACCAGGATGATGCTGCATTCGATTCCGTGGTCTGGTCAACCCTTACATGGGGCGGGCCTCGTGAATTGGCTTTGATCAGACGATTAGCAGGAAACAGAACACTCTATTCCTTTTTACATGATAAAAAGATTATAAAGCGCCGTGGAATAGTCCGTAGCGATCGGGGCCGGGAAGATGGTGAGATTCTGGATCGCAGGATATTGGAATCGAAAGAATTCCCTAAGGAAACATTTCTTTATTTGAACGCAAATCAGCTACCTATCAATAATGACCCGTGTGTTCATAGTAAAGATTCAACAGATTACTCTGCATTCAACCTCCCTCAACTTATCATCAAACAGGGATGGAAGGTCAGCTCCAAACGGTTTGAAGCCGCTGTCGTAAAGGCTCACCAAGAGGGGATCCTGTGCTCTCAAAGCTATACATCCATCCATTTGAAACAAGGTTCTAAAGAAATTCTCGAAACGGCATGCCTTGTGATGAACAGTCGTTTTGCCACGTTTTATCTAACTTTGACAAGCGGTCAAATGGCCACCTATATACCAAAGGTTGCCGTTGAAGATCTGTTAAGTTTACCACTTCCTAAAATACGTTCAAATCAATTGGAAGGGTTATTGGATTATGATGAATTAGATGTTCGCGTAAAAGGAGCATTCGGTTTCTCCGACAGCGAATGGACTTTGATTGATGATCTTTTTAACTATACCCTGCCTGATTTCAAGGGAGATGCCAATTCTCCGGGCAGACTTCGGACAAGATTTATCAGAGCATCTGATGGTGATAATGACGCAGAAAAATTCTTGAAGAATTACTGTGAATATTTTTTTCGTGTTCTGAAGGCGGGTTTTGGTTCTGATAAATGTATAAGCGCGACAATCTTTTCTGAAAGTGACGATTCAACGTTACCCGTTAGGTTGCTTGCTTTTCATCTTGATGATGTGAAAGATGGTGACATTTCCATCGAAAGTTATACTTGCACCGAATTACGTGACCAACTGCTGAAATGGGATGAGTTATTAACGGCATCACCAAGTGGTGCATCGAAGGGTGCCTTACACCAACGTGTGGCAAAGATTTACAATGTTATTGATCGTGAAAGAAAAAGGGTTCCGACTGTGTATCTGATTAAGCCGGACCGTCGCCGTTATTGGACGCGCTCTATTGCCATGAGAGACGCGGACAGCATAGCTGCTGACATCATGATGTGGCAAGCAGATTCGGGCAGACCATGATCCTCCGGTTTGAAAAATTGATTAAATGAAACGAAGATACACGATTCTTGAAACTGTTCAACCTATCCCGGCGGAGTTCGCACATTTAGCTCGCAGATGGCGGTCGGATGCAGCTATGCTCTTGTTGGGCTGGGTATGGGCAGGATATGACCTGTTGGTTGCAGAGGTGCTCTACAAAGTCGATTGGGGTTTGGCAAAAGACGATTTGGAAAGGGAAATCACCCAACTGCTTGAGCCTCGTATTCGACGGTGTATGCCAGCTGAAACATTCTGCTACATCCAGCATGAACCAAAGGAACGTGAAACCAGGAAACCGGCTCCATCACAACCACCGGAATATGATCTCGCTTTTGTACTTTTTTCAAACGAACGAATAATGTGGCCTTTGGAAGCGAAGATATTAAAAGCCGATCAGCGGGTTGATGAGTACATTAAAGATATCCAAAATGAATTTCTTACATGCAGATACGCTCCATTTTCAAATGAAGCGGCGATGTTAGGTTACATGTTGTCTGGAAATCCAGACGAGGCATTAATTAACATCGCCCAAATCCTACAAGCTACGTTATACAAGCATCCAGATTTTCCCGATCGGCACCACAGGGTATCTTCGCATCTACGCAAAGTACCAAGAAATAAACCATATCCAACAAGTTTCCGTATTCATCACCTAATGATGCCAGTTAAACAATTGTCCACATTAAGCATTAAGGGGGAGAGGGACACTCGCCCCGAGCGTGCATAGAAAATGTTCTATAATTATTGATTATGTTCAATCTGTGAGTCGAGTAGGCCGAGGGGACTTCCCCCTCAGCCCCTCACAGACACGGACGTGACCCTTTCGGCTCGTCCGGCTCCTATCGTCTATCCCACGCAGAAGCAAATTGCCAATGAACAAACAGACCAGGCTCTCGGCAGATAATCCGCTTTAGCCAGTGTTGCACTCGTCTTTGACCTGCGCGTATCCGTTTATATTTCCGTCTTGCCCACCTTGACAAAACCCGGTCAAGGTGCCAAAACGTTCGGTACATTGCGGTTTTAAAATAGCTGCCATAGTAATTTCTCCAACCCCTTATCACAGGGCTGTACATCCGGGCAAAGTCCTCTAAGGTTTCGCGTGTGCGTCGGGTCAGGTTCCAGCTGCGAATCGTTTCACGGATGGCCTTCACTGGTTTATTGCTCACTGCAGGATTAAAACCTATAAAGCGCTCTCCCTTTTTGTTCATCGACCGACGGGGTCGAAATGTGAACCCCAGAAAATCGAATTTCTCGTTGGGATAACTGCCTTTGCGCCGGTCGCCCTTGCAATAGACGATCCTGGTTTTATCAGGATTCAATTCAAGCTTAAATCCCGCCATTCGCTTCCGGATCACACCACGTATATATAGAACTTTGGTGTCAAATCTTCATTAGTGATTAACCTGTTGACATTTTCTGGCTAACCCTTTATTTCTTTTAAGCTTTTCTTTTGTAAGTCTTGCCCGCTGACTTACCGATGAGTAGGTTAAGCCGAATTTCTCACCAATCTGCTCATTGGTTGCTACTCCCAACTGCCAGACTATATAAATTATCAAGTCGCGATCCAATGTCGATGACTTTGAAATTCTGCCTGAATTACGGCAACTCTCCAAGTCACAATTTAAAATACCGGCTGCCTTCGACAGTACCTTGTCAAGATTGATACTCCTGTTTAATTGCCTCTGTATTCAACCAACTCTGATGGCTTTTGCCATAAGCATATGCTTTGTAGCTGCTCCACTTATAGTCTGCAACCCGTCCAACCATTCCGGCTCTCCATGGATTGCGGTGGATGTAGTAAGAAAGCCGCAATAGATAGGCAAATATGTCGATCTTAAAACGTTCACCCATCTCTGCCACGGTGTCTTAAAAAAAGCTTGCGATCTTCATCCGTGACAGTGATATCCTGTCTTTGATTACCCCGTGATAATACGTGATAAAGTGCCCCCTCATATTCTATGCGCCATGCTCGTGCCATAGATTTTGCCTATCAGAATCAGAAACAATTTGACAATAATTAATCACTAATGAAGATTTGACACCTATTTTTTTCCGGGTGTTGTTAGCGGCAGACTGATCCCCCGGAGGCTTGACGAAATCCCTGTGATCGGCAACATTGTTGACAATACGACCATTTTCGACTCCCCGCACCATCAAGATGGTGCAAGGTTCCGGGGGGGCATCCAATCGGGCTCGGCGCGGCATTTTGTTTCTCCTTTGAAAAAGCGAGAACCACTTATATACCGAAAGTTAGTTTAATCAGTCCCCTATTTTGTTCCCGGCTGTTAGGTGTGGCGACCAATCTGCAGATGGGAGAAAGCTCAGACTAACCTATTCAGCTGCAAATCGGCGAGCAAGCGAAATAAAATATAAGCTAAATAATGACAGATAGTTAGCTGAAAGATACAATCATATTAAATCAATAATCAAGATTTGACACCATATACACACAATTTTTAATCCGTTAAACCAACTTTCAGGGACTATTTTGGATTTTTGATTTTGGATTGCGGATTTATGGTATCGCTGCGCTCTATCGGTTTTCATTAAAATGACCGTTCGACAGAAAAGCTCACGACAGGCAGAATGCCTTAAATCCAAAATCTAAATTCCAAAATCCCCAATCTATGTGGAATAAAAGTAGGATCAACTTTTGAAAAATAAATTTGCAAAAGATGGCTGATTTTCACCATCTCAGGTCAGGCCTGCCCCAGCCTCCGGCTCGTAGCCTACGCCTCGGAGAGCGCTGTTGCCTGATATGTTTGATGTACAGCGCCTGCTATACAGCACCCGCCCTGCGCGGCTACGAGCTGGAAAATAGTCCCGAGGCATCCATGGTCGAAGGGTGGGCTGTGCCCACCAGGAATCGTTGATTTCTTTCGTCTATGCAGAATTTGATGAAAAAGGTAAAGATAAGATGATATAGGGTGCCGGCGGTACGTAAAGCGAATATACAATTTAGTCCGGAAATTATCAATTAACTTTACAATTGCGGGCTTAAAAAACCAATTTCCTGCGACGTAACTAACACATCGTCAATCACGTCTATTTCATTGGATATCAATCTATTAGGTGGTTTCCCACTGAAAGGCATATAAATTACTGTGGTACTGGCACTAATCCTGCGAAACGCTGGAATAGAAAAGACTAGCTTTGCGCCCTGTCTCACGGTTTCCCTTCAGGCTGGATAGGAAGGGGTGAAACCGTGTTCCAAATATTGCCGCTCAAACGAGAATTCCTTAAATCTTCAATTCCCCGATCCGACGGGATCACTGCTGTGCGGCTACCGGCTTGTCCGAGTTGGGTATTACATCACAAAGTGGAATGATTCAAGGTTTGGAAATATGGACTCGATCAAAATTGGCATTGATTTATTATTGCAAATTGTATATGTAACTTTCTGAAATAGTTTTGAAAATAAACCAACTGCCATACTTGGAGGTTTGCATGGTTACAATAAACCCCGTTGCTCCAGTGCGAAGTAACGGGGTTTATTTTTTATGGAGATTCCATGTTCTGTTCATATATAGAGCAAGCGCACAAACATAAAATTTTCAATAAAAACAGTGTGATAAATTAAAATACTACTTGATTTTTTTTGCTATAAATACTACTAAACACTT
>Ga0049117_10000198_pt1 | contig 28115 bp, 23 predicted proteins | sample WorMetHERISLAND1_2_FD_55105 | JGI IMG/M metagenome (GOLD analysis project Ga0049117, IMG submission 55105) | Marine gutless worms symbiont microbial communities from Max Planck institute for Marine Microbiology, Germany - Olavius geniculatus... | ecosystem: Host-associated > Annelida >...
GAAAATTTGGACATTCGAATTTGTAGTTTGTTTCGGATTTCGAAATTCGTATTTCGTATTTATTCCAGCTCCGTTGATTCTCACCGGACCGGTAGAACCTTATCGGGTCCACCACTAGAAATGGTGGTTTAATGCCGGAAGTATCCCGGCCTTCCTTATTTAGAAACCGCAATTGCTGAATCAAACCCATCTATTTGTGCTTCAAGCTCATGGGCGCAATGTAGTCCGGATCGGTTATACCAAGCTTGCGTGCCGCCGTACCGGCGATAAATGCGCGCATCATGCGATTGATCATGAGCGCAGTGTTGTAGTGGCGGTCGTCCAGCAGCGGCGAGTATTCCACGAAGTCGATCATCAGCACCTCGTTCTGGATGGCCAGGCCGCGGATCATGGTGAGAGCCTGGATTGCATCTATTCCGCCGGGCTCCGGGTTCGACGTCCCGGGGACATGCGGGGTGTCGAGCACGTCGATGTCAAAGGAAATATAAAGCTTCTTGCCCTTGAGCTCGTTCTTGATCCGTCCCCATACCGTCTCGAAGCCATCGCGCTCGAACTCCGCCATGTAGTGGTATTTGTCCCCGGTCTCGTACACCCATTTGAGCAGTTCCCGACTGTGATAGGGGCTGCGAATGCCGATCGAGTGCAGATCTTCGCCCTTCACCCAGCCCTGCTCGTGCGCATAGCGCCGAGCCCGCGCACCGTGAGTGAAGGTACCGAAGGATTTACCGAAGTCCTCCATGTCAAAGTGCGCATCAAAGTGCACCATGGCGAAGGTCTGTGGCCCGTAGTGATCCACCAGCGCCATGATGGATGCAACCTGGGTTCCGTGATCGCCGCCCATCACCAATGGGATTGCCCCTGCTTCCAGGATCTCTTTCAGCACAAGGGCCTGATCGGCCATGTTCCGGGCATAGAGCAAAGGATTCTGGTTGGCATTGCCGTAGTCAACGACATTCAGATGCTCGAAGTAGTTGATGTTCAGGTGCATGTCGTGACCCGTGTTGGCATGATCATAGCTTCGAATCAGCCGCATCTGGTTCGCCGCCCACTGCGTCCCGCCCGTGGGCTGGAACCAGGACGGCAGGCCCACATATGCGATATCTACCTTGCCTGCGATGAGGTCTTCCTTGGTCAACGCAACCGGCAATCCCATAAATGTTGGAAATCCGTTGATGCCCGAGACCACCTCGTAGCGCTGCAGGTCGATCGGTCCCGGTTCACGCGGCGGATCGTTGCTGTGGTCGCGGCGCTTGTAATAAACGTCCCAACCTTCGCTGATATTCTCTTTCAAAGGATCATCCGGATCGCGCCAAGGCTGCAAGCTGATGGGCAATCCGTCCACAATCTTGTCCTTGCTCAAGTCGGGTGGGGGAAGATCCTTGGCGATAGTCGCTGAAGGCACGGCTAAGAAACCGGCAAGCACAATCATTGTAATCCAGGTAAATGTATTCATTTTATTTCTCCCAGTTTAAGTTGAGTTATTTTCTCAAAGCGTATGAGTTCAAAATACGGCATCTTTCAGCGCTTCAATTATTTCACCTTCCAGTTCCCCAACAAGCTCACGATAGCGATCGCATTTTAGGGTAAGTGGGCTGCCTGAATGGCAGTGGTCAGCCATCCAGGCGCTTGCCTCTTCATAGTCGGAGCAGATCTCCCGGAAGGTTGCGTCATTCTTTGACAATGCTTCAATATCCGCGATACGCTCGGCAAATCGCCTTTGGAGATACTCTGACACGGTTAGGGGATCCCTATTGAATTGCTGAAGATAAGTTGTTTTGGCCACTCTTGGTACTTATATTGGTATGCATCTTTGAACGGTTTATAAATGGTTCTGTTACGGTTACACACGGTTACGAACGGTAACATCACCTCCGACATGACCACCCGGATTAATCATGGAGAGGTCCTCGATGAACATTTCACCTGACAGGATAACAGATCAACTCAGCAGGATACTGGGCAGCCCGAAATTTACCGCCAGCAGACGGCTCAGCCAGTTCCTGAGCTACGTGGTCCAGCAGTCGCAAAAGGGTCAATCGGAACGCATCAAACAGTACACCATTGCCGTGGAAGCACTGGGATATGGAGATGATTTTGACCCACAATCCGATCCGGTTGTAAGAATTCAGGCGCGCCGGCTGCGGCGGGCCCTCGACCGATACTATGATACCCTGGGTGCAACGGATCCAATCAGAATCGACATCCCCAAAGGAGCCTACGTGCCCATATTTGTCCAGCCTGGGTCGCCTCCGTCTCGAATCGGGCCGCTGACATCAGAAAAACGGTTACGGAAATCGCAAAAATCGTCTGCAAAGCCCAGCTTGATGAATCCGGCATCCATCGCCGTGCTGCCCTTTATTTTTCAGGGCGATAATCGGCAGGAAGCCTATCTTGCCGATGCCCTCACAGAAACCGTAACGGTAGGACTGGCAAAATTTGAAAGCCTCGGGGTAATCGCCAGTCAGTCCACATTGAAATTCAAAAATGGCGAAAGTTCCGTTGATGAGACCGCTAAAGCACTTGGCGTCCGTTTTCTGCTGACGGGATCCGTGCGTAAAATGAGAAACTCGTTAAAAATGTTGGCTCAGCTCATCGATGCCAGGGACGAAACACTGCTGTGGGCCGAGTCCATGGATCGGGATATTTCTTCGGTTAGCATATTTGCAGCCCTAGACGACATCTCCCGCCGCATAATCGTAAACGCGGGCGATGAACACGGATTGATACTTCACCAGTTGACACCGGAAATCCTGAACAAACCTTTACGAGATTTAAACATTCACGAAGCCTCCCTGCTCTACCACCACTACAATACAACCGTCGGGATTAAGAAACACAAACGCATCAGACAAGTGTTGGAGCATGCGGTCGAAACCAATCCGGATTATGCCGTGGGTTGGGGACAGCTGGCCGCCGTCTATGGCGATGCGTATACCCTGGACTATAGAGACCTCGAAAGCCCCCTGGAAAGAGCGCTTTTTTGCGCAAAAAAAGCGATCGCCCTTGACTCGAGATCCCAGGAAAGCCATGCAAATCTGGCTTTAATTCGCTTTCTGCTAAAGCAGCATCGTGCGGCCATTGAAGAAGCCGAGCGGGCCATTCCACTTAATCCCAACAGCGCATATGTCGTCAGTTTCTCCGGTTGGATTATCGGATTGTCCGGCGCACTGGACCAGGGCCGTCGGATTATCGATGAAATAGACCAATATAAAGCCAATTCGCCTGGATGGCTGCGCCTGGTGGCGTTCCTTTATCAATTGAATAAAGGGGATTATGACAAGGCCCTGCATGAGGCCCGCCGTTTCAGGATGCCGGATGAACTGGTATGGGATCCCATTTGCCGGGCCGCGGCAGCAGGGAATCTTGAGGAAGCGCAAGTCGCTGCGGCAGCTTATGACGAAATTGGAAGAAAGTTTCCTGCGGTTGCCGGAAACATAGAAGATACCATCCGGGTGTATATTCACTTCGATAACTGGGTAAAAACCATCCTCGAAGGACTGGCGAAAGCCAAGGCTGCATACGACGATTTGTCAGGGACGAAGAGGAATATAGCCTAAATCGGAGACGGGCATGTTACACTTAGCACAAGTCGCCTTCTTCAAACCCATCATCGATAGATTGGAGGTTTCAGGGTGCCGCACTGAATCTATTTTGCGATCCTGTGAATTGAATAAATATAACCTTGAAAAGACCACTAATTATGTCCCCATGGTCACACTATGTTCATTTCTTGAATCCGCAGAAAGACGACACGGCTTAAACGGTTTTCTGGAGCAGTTCGGGGACCTCATGGCGCTAGATAAAATCCCCGACTTTATGAATCTCATTATTCATTCCCATGATCTGCTGATGGCATGCAAGAAAGCAGCCAACAACGCTGATATTGTATTTACAAATGAAGAAGCAATATTTCGTATTGATGGAGCCTATACAACGTTTGGATCTCGTTTCCATTACAACAACCTTGCCGGTCACCATCATGTGGAAGCATTGAACTTGGCGATGCTTATAAATGTGTTTCGGCAGCTCATCGGGTCCGATTGGAATCCGATAGAAATTCACCTGCAACAAAAACCCTTCCTAGGTATCGAATCACTAATGACTGCAGGCCACAAAACCAAGGTTTATCCTGAGCAGCGCTTTACAGCGGTTACATTTCCAACAGATCTGTTAACTAAGCCTTTAGCAAATTGCTGCCAGCATGCAGATCAAAGTGATTCGAGACCTCCCCGCAACATAAGTTTGACATTAAAAATTAATCAATTGCTGAACTCAAATAGCCAAGAGATTCTCCCCAATATTGAGCATTTTGCAACCGTCGCTTGCATGAATGTTCGCACGTTACAAAGAAAGCTTGCCGCCGAAGAAACAACATTTTCAACAATAATTGACCAGTGGCGTTTTAGAACAGCCATCGAGTTGCTGTCTGACTCAAAAACTCTTGTGAAAGACGTTTATAGGCATCTCGGTTATTCGGACGTCTCAAATTTTGAGCGTGCCTTTCGACGCTGGACAAATATATCGCCAGGTAAATACCGGCAAAGCCTACCTTCCTAGCCAGATTTTCTTACCCTATATAGATGTCACGAAATGACAATTGCACGTCACCCGGCTTGAGATTATTTTACGTATTATAATATTGAGATTATTCATATATTTTCAGTCAAGTACGGACATTTCTAAAATTATGGACCATAATGGGAGGCATTGTCATGAAATTACTTAAACTCTTTGTCCGTTGCTGGCTATTACTTGTTCTAATATTTATTGCTCAAATGTCCACTGCTGAACCGATCAACAAGCACCTTGTCGACAAAGCTCCAAAAGAAGAACGTGTACCGATGCCTCATATCGACACAAACAACCCGAGTGTTATCAAGTTGCGCGATGATCCAAATCGGGACATGTGGCGTACCAAGCGGGACTATTCCAAAGACCCCAAACGTGAGCCTGGCCCGGTGAGCTTGCAACGGTACGAGGCCCAGCTCGAAACAGTCGGCGTAAAGACCTTCTTCCAGCAGCCTTACGCATGGAAGCAGGATGATCTGATCGCTGGCAATGTGGACGTGGCCATTTTTGGTGCACCCACCGGTGTGTTGCCCCATTCTGGAGGCAGCGTCTGGGCACCTTCGGAGATACGGTTCACACGAGACTACGGGACCTACGGCGCAACCTTGCCATTAGGGTGGAAGGAGTATGAAACTCTCATCGACCCGTTCACCATCCTCAAGGTAGTGGATTATGGCGACGCAGGCATGGACCCATACAGCCAAGCTCGGACGCTTGAGGAAATCCGTAAAATAACCCGTGAAGTTCTCGAGACAGGAGCCATTCCATTCGCCGTTGGGGGGGACCACTCCGTACCCAATGCAACCTATCGCGCCATCGTGGATGTGTATGGAAAAAAGAATGTTGGTTTCCTTCACTTCGACGTCCACCTCGATCGTGGCACAGGCAAGTTCGGCGCTTTCTACCATTCCGGCACCTATATGACCATGGCAATTGCCGAAGGGCTCCTCGACGGCAAGGAGGTGGTCCAATTCGGTATGGCCGCGCCGGTCTGGGGTGAAGAGGACTACGACCAAATCATCAAGGAAGGCGGCACGGTCATTCACCTGCATGAAATTCGGCGCGACGGTATCCGCAGGTCCTTTGACCGGATATACCAAGTGTTCCAGGACGTGGGTCTAATCTACGTATCCTTTGACGTGGACGTGTTCGACATGTCCTACGCTCCCGGCACCGGTTCCAGTTCGCCTACAGGCATAACGCCTAACGACCTGTTCCCGCTCCTGCGCGAGCTCGCGGCCACCAAGACCATCGTCGGCTTCGATATTGTGGAGTTCAATCCGTTTTACGACAACAGGGGCCAGCAGACAGCTCGCCTGTGCCGCCGCATTATGATCCAGTTCCTCACCGGCATCGCCATGAAGAAGCAGGGCATGGACCCGAAGTGGGTCAACCCACGGGTGAGCGGCAAACCGTAAAATGGACATTTTTTTATTAATAATCTATCTGAGATAACTTCCTGAAAACTGACAATTGGATTTCTCTCATATCAGCATTTTTTTTGTTTTGGGCAAAGCACAATATCCGGTATTCCCAAAATTCCTAACGGCCGATTAGCGGCGTTCAATGGGAGAATGATGAAGATAGCAGTTTGCACGATCGGTTCGAGAGGCGATATTCAACCATTTTTGGTTCTCGGTCACGCTTTGACTCTCAGAGGGCACGAAGTCAGGCTGGCAACCGCCGAAATGTATGCATCTCTAGCGGAGAGGTATGATGTCGATTTTATGCCCTTCGAAGGCGATTATGCCGCCCTGGTGGACAGCAATGAAATGAAAAAGGCTGTCGGGGGCAATCCGTTTTCCATCGGAAAGCGTCTTAAAGAGAAGGTTTACCCTCTTATCGAAAATTCCCTGGATACATTCTTCGATGCGGCAGCCTGGGCCGACGTTGTCGTGTATCACCCCAAGACGCTTATCGATACATTCGGGAAGCTGTATTCCCAAAAACTGATAAAGGCCTATGTCATTCCGGCTTTTACACCCACCACGGCTTTCCCATCACCTATTTTCAGCAGTTTCCGGATTCCCAAATTCCTCAACAAAGCCACCTTTAAACTGACCCATGCCCTTATCTCGACCGTAAAAGGACCGATCCGCTCCTTTTGTTCCAAGCAGAATTTGAGGGCCCGATTCACACTGCTTGATACGCCTGTCCTTTATGGTATAAGCCGCCATTTTTTGGCTTTGCCCCACGACTATCCGGCAAACCACCACTTTACCGGATTCTGGTTCGATGATTCTTCGAGCGAATTGCCAGAAAAAATCAAGACGTTTTTCAGTACGAACAGGAAGAAACTCATTATCACATTCGGCAGTATGCCCTATAAGTGCAAAACAGACATCAACGACCTGATTTCGGCGATCCAGTTCAAGCTAGACGTCGTTGTTTGTGTGGTCCGGGGCTGGGGATTGAAGGAGGCTCCGATTGCCGAAACAGATGACGTGCTCGCCGTCGATGAGGCGTCATTCAATAGGCTCTTTCCTTTGGCCGACGCGGTGGTTCACCACGGAGGTGCCGGTACGACAGCTATCGCCCTTCGGTCGGGACGCCCTATGATGATATGCCCGGTACTACATCCCGTGGGTGATCAGATGTTCTGGGGCAGGAAGGCTGTGCAGGTCGGTTTAGGGGTTTCACCAATTACTTTGTCGAAGCTGACGGTTTCCCGATTCGTGTCCTCGGTTACTGAATTGCTGACAACGGATTACTCGGATTCCTCGCGCAGGATGCAGGAGAATCTGGCATCAGAGGACGGCCTTGAAACGGCGGCTGCGATCATCGAAAGTCAGGCTTAAGGCAACACAACTGCTTCTGCATCGCTGTAAAATAAAAGTAAATTGAGATTGACTATTATGTACTCCTGAATTTTTGGTGTTAACAAGATATCTGTTCAATATGCCCTTACATGATAAAAACACCGTCTAATTTTATCAATGTTAGACCGCTGGGAAACAACAAGTTTAGTATGGAACACAAAATAAAATCCGGAGAGCATGGTTCTGTGCACTAGTGGGTGCAAGGACAGGGAGATCACTGTATTGTGTTTACCCATGGGGCTACCATGGATCATGGTCTTTTCCAGCATCAAATTGAATACTTTGCCCAACAATACAAAGTCATCGTCTGGGATGTGCCCAAGCACGGCCTATCACGACCGTAAAATAAATGGGGACGCCCATAAAATTATAATATTCCGATAAACGACGAAGAAACTTATAATTTTATGGACGTCCCCAAAGACTTTGTCGGCCCTGCCCACGACTTCAGCTGAAGATGTCGGCATTCCCGTGTCATCCATGCAAAGTGCGATGATTTTGCTCTCTTTCAATCATTTACAGCGATCAAGTTCCTGACCAATGCTACGGCGCCACCGGCATCGCCTGAATAGCCATCCGCCCCGATCTGATCGGCAAAAGTCTGGTTCACCGGTGCCCCGCCCACGATGACTTTGACCTTGCCCCTCACGCCGCTTTCTTCCAAGGCTTTTATGACTGCTTCCATTTCAGGCATGGTCGTGGTTAAGAGAGCTGAAAGTGCCAATACATTCGGCTGCCAATTGTGTATCTCCTCAAGAAATTTAGCTGCCGGTATATTTATTCCAATATCCTTGATCTCAAATCCGACGCCTTTGAGCATCGTTGACACCATATTCTTGCCAATATCATGAAGATCGCCTTTTACCGTCCCGATCAGGATTTTGCCGACACTTTCTTTTCTGTTGCCGGCCAGATGGGGCTCCAGCATATTCAGCGTATCGTTCAGGGCCCTGGCTGACAGGAGAACCTCCGGGATAAATACGGTTCCGTCGGTAAACTTGGGGCTGATAATTTCCATGGCCTCAAGCATGTCATTGAGAATATCATTGGCACCGACACCCTGCTCCAGCAGTTTTTTGGCTTCAACCTGCAGCGCATCCCGGTCCCCTTTTAGCACGAGCTCAGTCACTTTGCTGATATCATCGCCATCCGGTTGGTCCTGTTTCACAGTCGGATCCGGAGCAGCCTCAGCTTTTTTTGCCTCTGACACCGGATTAAAGGCGCCACCCTCAAGAGGCAGCCGGCCTTCTTTCCTCAGCCGCTCATCGATAATTTTGAGACGATCAAAAACGGCTCCCGGTGGGGTGGTATCACCGATACCGGCAATAAAACGGCTTCCCGGATGGATCACCTTGAACATATTATCCAAATAGGCTTTAAAATCTTCATCACTTGCTGATTTCTCGAGTAGAATGGATTCGGGGATGCCACCCCATATGGTAAGCTTGCCGGATCGGCACCATTGATCATAATAATCGGCCAACGAAACTTTGGTCATAGGTGCCGGAGTCACGGCTTCAGCCACATCAAAGCCTGATGCCGGAATTAAATCCATGAGCCCCAGATTTTCACCGTCCGGATGGGAAACGACGATTTTGCCTTTTGATTTCAGCACATCGGCGGCTTTTTGACACCACGGCAGGATTTCCTTTTTGTAGTATTCCGGATAGGTGATCATGTCGTCCACGTTGCCGGCCCATAAAATGGCTTCGGCCGGAGAATCGGCAATGATTTTCAATCCCTCTTCATAGAACAGCTCCAGGCTTTCCCGCAATTCATCCATTTCTTTTTTAAAGTCATTGTAGTGAAGATAAAACGACGTGGCGTCCAGAAAGGTTTTCTGTATAAAATGGGTTGGGGAGGAACAGGCAATGGCAAAGCTTTGACCCACAGCCACCCCATCATCTCCAATATCGTTTTTCCATTTGGTAAATGCATCATATCTTGGAAAAAGCTTCAAATTGCCGAAGATATGGGCCAGGACTTTGTAGTCGGCGGGCGACTTCAGGGCATGTTCTTTGACCCAGGTAATTGATGCTCCTGATTTCATCATTTCATCTGTGTAGCCGTGGCGTGCGTCCACCGTCCCATGCGGCGTGCGGTAAACCACATGGGTCATATGCTCTTCACCCTCGTGTTCGTAATTGACTTCGATCTCTACATCAGATGAGAATTCAAAATCATAGACAAACTCCTTGAGCCGATATAGCCCGATTCCTCGATGGATGATGTCTTCCGGCTTTTCAGGTTTCATATACTCAGGCACCATTTTGTGAAGTGCCCACCCCATATCGCGGCTGATCTGATCGGCAGTTTTACCTTGATGCTCTTCGGGCAGGGTGTCAGCCAGAACGTTGGCGTTATGCCATAAATCCAGGCGGGGCGTGAACGGGATCGTATCCACCATTTCACCTTGAACTACTTTCAACAGGGTCTCTTTAGTTGTTGTCATTGTCCTCTCCCTTATCGAACCAATCGATTGTCTTATAAACGATGTGTTAACAATTATCTAAAACTAAGCATCACCGATGGCAGCCAGGTGGCCAATTTTGGAAAAACGATTAATAAAGTAATACCGATTATCTGCAATATAACATAAGGGATGACCCCGCCGAACATATCTTTGAGTTTAATTTGAGGCGGAACGATTCCCTTGAGATAAAATATGGCCGGCGCCATGGGTGGTGTGAGATAACTGGTCTGAATAATCATTAAAAAGAGAATGGAAAACCAGATCGGATCAAAGCCCAGGTTTTTGACCAGGGGCGTAAAAATGGGAACGCAAATCAAAAGAACACTGACCCAGTCCAGCAAAAAGCCCAGGGTAAACCCAATGCCCAAGAATAAAACAAGGGTCATTGTCGAGGACAGGTTCATGGAATTGATGATGCTTTCGGTTACCATGGAGCCGCCCATGCCCAAGAAAACACCGGTATACATGGAACCGCCGACCAGCAGCAGCAGACACATGCAGCTGATCCGCAACGTGGTCAGGCAAGCCCCCTTAAAGGCCTCCCAACTCAATTTCCCATAGGCCGCAGCCAAAATAGTGGAACCGAATGCTCCCATTGCGGCAGCTTCCGTAGGGGCGGCCAAGCCTAAAAGAATGGTTCCCATTACAGAAAAAATCAAGAGCATGGCCGGAATCATGGAGCTTGCGGTCATGATCAATTTCTCTTTCCAGGGCAGGGCCATTTCATCAGCCGGCAACCCAGGGCCGTCTTGCGGGCGGATAGCGCAGCGAATCAAGATATAAAGGATATAGATGCAGGACAACATGAGTCCTGGAATAATTGCGGCCATCAACAGTTTGCCGACGGACAGACCGGCCACAGGGCCGTAAACAACGATCACAACGCTGGGAGGAATGACGGTGCCTAATGATCCGCCGGCACAAATGGTTCCGCAGATCAGACCTTTATTATATTTGTATTTCAGCATCGGCGGGATGGCAAGCAGGCCGATCACCACCTCGGAAGCGCCGATAATGCCCGTGGCTGCGGCGAATATCGTGCACATAATAACCGTTCCCACAGCCAGTCCGCCCTTTAAGCCTTTGGTCCATTGTATCATGGCCAGATAGAGCCGGTTGGCGATACCCGAAGCCTCAAGCATGGATCCCATGAAAACGAAAAGCGGAACCGCTGCTAAAACATAATTGTTGGACACCTCCCAGGCCCGGCCGATCAACATGGCGCCAACGGCATCTCCAAAAGTGATATAGCCAAAAAGCAAGGACATGGCCATCAATGAGAATGCCACAGGAAAGCCACAAAAAATTGCAACCAGGACACCCGGCAGCATCAGGAGGACAAAATATTCAGAGCCGATGAGTGTTTCCAACACTATTCAACCTCCTTGCCTGTGATCAATATTATGATGGCTTTACAGGTTTCGCTCACACCCTGAAGGCATAAAAGGAAAAACCCGATAAACACGACCCCTTTAAACGGCCATAAAATAGGCTTTAACGGCGTATATTGAGACACCTCCTTGCTCACGTAGGCATCCAACGCCATATCCCAGGCAGCAAAAATCATAATGATAATGACTGGAAAAAACAGGAGCAGGTAACCTAAAAGATCAACGACGGCCCTGGCCCTGACGGACAGAAACGAGTAAAGTACCTCGATTTTTATATGTCCTTTTATCTTCAGCGTGTAGGCCGAGCCGATAAGGAAATGTGTCCCATAAATCATATAAGTGGCTTCGTAGGACCAGATCGTAGGCTTATTGAAACCATACCTTGCGACGACTTCATATATCAGGGCAAGGATCATCGGTACTGCAAGAAGAGAGATCCACAGACCGCTATAGGTATTCAATTTATCTATCCCGTTGCTGACAATTTTTAAAAATTTCATAGTCTGGTCTTTCAAGCGTCGACTGGGGGCAGTTTCCACCTGTCCCCGGCAAAGCATGTTCTAGGGCGTTTAATAAAATTTGCGAATATTTTCGACAGTGGACCACTCTTTCTCAAAGGCGGTCATCGACTCGATAACTTTTTTGGCCCAGGCATTCTCTTTGGAAAGTTCATTGGCCCAGTCTTTACCCAGGGCTTTGATCTGCTTTTGCACGTCCGCGTCAAGATAAATAATTTCGTTGCCGTTTTCCTTGAATGCCTTAACAGCTTTTATATCCAGCCCGCCGATAGTGATCCATGACGTAAAAGTCGTGTTTTGCGCCGCGACTCTGATTACGGCCTGAATATCCTTGGGGAGCGAATCCCAGGCCTTTTTATTGATATTGAGTTCAAAGGTCGCTGAAGGCTGGTGGGCGCCCGGAAACATGATATACTTGGTAATCTCATGATATCCCAAAGGCAGGTTTTGACCCGGAGTGGAGACTTCCGTCGCATCGATGACCTTGCGTTCAAGGGCTTGGAAGACTTCGGCGGAAGGAAGCGTGATGGGAGCCGCCCCAAGTTTTGGCAGGATATCAGCCCAGGCTCCTGCCGTTCTGATTTTAAATCCTTTGAAATCATCCAGCGTTTTGATTGGTTTGTGGGAATGCGCAAAAACTTCAGGGGGAAGGATGCCGAGGGCAAAAGAAACGACCCCGAATTTTTCCATTCGAAATTCCTGCCATAATTCATGTCCGCCTCCAAAATAAAGCCAGTGAAATGTCCCGGTCGCGTCCATACCGCCGGCCCAACCGCCCAAAACCGCTGTGGTCCGGTCAATACCCATATCGTAGCCCGGCCAGGTGTGGGCCATTTGAACGATTCCTTTTTGGACGGCATTGGTGGTTTCAAGGGCCGAGGTAACCGTACCTCCTGGAAGGACCTGAATAACGAGCCGTCCGTCGGTCAATTCTTTTACATTGTTAGCAAACGCTTTGGCCATCTCCTTGTAAATGGGGAGACCGGTGGGCCAGGATGTCGCCATTTTCCATTTGTAAACCTTATCGGCGGCCGACACACCGGTTCCCGAAGAAAGAATAAAGATAGTGGCTAAGATTACATAACAAACGCTTCTGAATTCTGCTGTCTTCATAGTTATCTCCTTTGTTTTTTATGGGGCAATGTTTCCACAAAATGGGTGATTTTCCCGCGAAGCAATAACATCTAACATGTTAGATGTTAACTGACTTTGCATGTAACATCTAAAATGTTAGATGTCAATACTTTTTTTAAAAAATTGACATCTATATTTTTTTGAAATTTGATCAAATATCACGGTATGTTAGATGATAAGGGGATATGTTGAGTTGCGTCAAACAGGCATGTTGCAGGAAAAGCAGATTTTAACAAGGTTGGCGATCACGGATATGCTGCAGATAATGTTTCTGGAATTGATTTGTCTTGTTGAAGAGCAAGACCTTACATTTTCGTTGAGCCGGCTCAGTGAACGCTCCTCCCGCTGAGCGGGAGGCCTCAGGAAGCCCCCTGGAAGGGGAAAGATCACTGGCGCAACTATTTAAATCAGAAATCCGAAGCACGAAACTCGTAATTTGTCTTTCGTATTTTTTCAAGCGCCATAGGACTCTCACCGGATCGGTAGCACCCATTCGCTTTCACCACTAGAAGTGGTGTTTTAATCCGGAATTGGGCGCTTCGCTGCGTTTCTCTAACAACATGTTGTAAGTTACAAAAGGTGTCAGGTGGCGGTACTGCAGCCAGCCAAATAAACAGCCGGCCAAATCTAAAAAGAAACTATTATTGATCTATGACGCTACGATAGATTGTGGGAGCGGTTTTCAACCGCGATTTATTGAACAGATGCCCTAAAGCCCAATGTGTCTTAACCTGTTCTTCAGGGTTACCAATGTAGTGGCGGGGTTTATCCCCGCCAAGAGCTTAACGACTATCACTGATAAACTCAAATAGTCGGTTCATTGCTGGACAACGGCGGTGTCCGCCGTTTAGGCGGGGATAAACCCCGCCACAACATTGTCGGTCAAGCCCACTGATTTTCATACAAGTGCGGCCTCCGGCTAGAGGACAACCGGTCTGATCAAAGAAAGGAAACTAATGAACGTCGAACATCGAACATCGAATAATGTATCCTGTCTATTTTAAAATGACCCAGCGACGTGTGGTGTCGTAGCTCGCAGAGCGAAGCCCCAAGTCTGAAGCGATTCCACCATTCGTCAATCGACATTCGACATTTCGTAAGAGGGCAACGCACTCACTTTCAGCGGTATATCCCGAGAATTTTATCCAAGGATTTGTTCATATGTTCTTCAATTGCCGCCTCGGCCCCTGCTGGATCTTTTTTTCTTATACAATCAAGCAGCTTAATATGTTCGTCAAGGACGCCATCCAATCCATACTTGGCCGACAAGGTTTTGAATCCTATCCAAACACACAAATCCCATATTCCGTCAAGTGCATTAATGATCTGGTCGTTATCCGTCAGTTGCGCCAAGTAGCGATGGAACCGGATATCCTCCTCCATGAACTTTTTAACATTTTTACACTCAGCTAATTTAGCAAGGATGGACTCCAGGAAAGAGAAATCTTTTTTTTGGGCTTTTTCTACTGCATTGAGAACAACAACTTTTTCAAGTGCAAGCCTGAAACCATAAATGTCACGTATTTCCTTTTCAGACAGATCCTTCACAAGAAATCCTTTTTTAGGAATAATCTCTATGAATCCTTTGTGGTTAAGCTCCAACAAGGCCTCGTGAACGGGCGTTTTGGAAATTCCCATATTTTTTGAAATCACATTTTCACTATAGATTTTACCACAGATGAATGTTCCGTTTATGATCGAATCCTTAATTATTTTGAATGCGATATTCTTTAAACTGTCCGGGCGTCGAACTATTGGTAAATCTTCTAAATTATCCAATATTGTCTCCTTTGCTTATCATCTTATATGTTACATGAAAGATGTAAGGCAATGCAGACCCCCTGTCAAGTCTCTTCTTGAGTAGGTACATGCGCGAAATGATCAGCCCGGGCAGCCCTTGGGCAGGTCGTTCGTAGTTTAGACGCTTAGCTGCGTTTTTCTAACAACCTGTTGTAAGCTAAGGAAGGTTTCAGGTGTCAGGTGTCAGTGTTCAGCCCAGTCGCCGGCAAAAAAAACAGCCGGTCTAATCGAAAAAGTAACTCTGAAAGGCGAATAACGAATATCGAACGAGGAATAGTGAATATCGAAGTAAGGTATTCTATCATCAATATTCTTAAAATGGGTTGAGAGACTTGTCGGGTCGTAGCCGAAGGCGAAGTCTGAAGCGATTCCACACTTTATCAATCGAAATTTCATGTTCGATATTCTTCGGTTCGCTCTTAAGGTCTTGAAGTTTTATATAGGGTGTCACGATTTAGCAACTCGGTTGCCTGACACCCGAAACCTGACACCTGAAACCTAAAACCAATGAACTCCACTACTACTGCTACACAGGGGCCATTTTTTCCGAGTCTTGTCTCGGAGAAAACTTAGTGTCTTGGTGCCTTGGTGGCTAATCTTTCCGGTTTATCCGGGTTGGTTAAAATATATTCACGAGAAAAGGAAAAATATCTTGACATCTAACATGTTAGATGTTAATAAGCATCATGATTTTCGAGAGCTTTGGTGATCATTTTCAAATTACAATCTGTATAGGAGGGTAAAATGGCAAAGAAAAAACTGAGCATCATCGACTTTAATAAAATGAAAGCGGCCGGAGAAAAAGTTACGTGGCTTACTTCCTATGATTTCCCAACCGCCCAATTCGCCGAAAAGGCCGGTTTGGATATGATACTGGTGGGCGATTCTTTGGGGATGTGCGTATACGGATACAACGGCACCGTACCGGTGACGATGGATCAATGCATTATGCATTGTGAAGCGGTGCGCAGGGGGGCACCCAACACTTTCGTTATCGGCGACATGCCTTTTTTGAGTTATCAGGCTTCGGATGAGCAAGCCGTGATGAATGCCGGACGCTTTCTAAAAGAGGCCGACATGGATGCGATCAAACTGGAAGGCGGCGTCCGGGTGGCGAGCCGTATTCGAGCGATCACCGATGCCGGTATGTCTGTGTGCGGCCACATCGGCCTAACGCCGCAAAGCTCGGGTCTATTGGGCGGTCACAAAGCCCAGGGACGTACCGCAGATGCGGCCAAACTCGTTGTGGCCGACGCACTGGCGGTTCAAGAGGCAGGTGCCAGGCTGCTGCTGGTCGAAGCGGTACCACCGGAGGTTACCAAATATATCACAAAAACGCTGACCATTCCGGTGTACTCCATCGGCGCAGGTCTGCATTGTGATGGTCAACTATTGATCGTCAGCGATCTGATTGGGCAGTTCCAGGCATTTACTCCCAAATTCGTCAAAAAATACTGTAACGTGGCTGAAATGATCATTCAGGCCATGTCCGAATATTGTGATGATGTACGTACCGGCAAATTCCCCTCCGACGAGCATTGCTACAAGATGGTTGAAGGTGAGGAAGAAAAGTTCTTATCGGAAATGGCAAAATAAACTGATCAAGACAACGACAAACAATAACTCATTGAACTAGGAGACACGACGTGACGGACTTACAATCTTTGGTGACCATTGAATCTGACAAGCTGGAGGCAATCAATGCCTTCCTCAACGATTCGGACAATCCCCTGGTTACGGACGTTTTGGCGGTGATCGATGAATTCGGGGGCCCGGAAGCAATCAACCAAAAAGCGCGGCAAGCCCGTGAACCTCAATCCCTCATGGACCGCCTCAAAGAAATAGATTCGCCTTATGTGAAGGATCTGGAATGGCTGGCCGAACAACGTGACACGGGTGCCTTTGCCTCTATTGCAGACTATTGCGGGGCATTGGGCGCGGATTCCGGCAGCTTGAACCAACCCAACGCGGTGACCCTGGAAATCAGTGCCATGCAGTATTTCCCCTGGTTGATCTCCCAGGCGCAGCATTGCATCGAAAATCGCGAGCTGATGCCCGGCCGCTTTATCCGTGTGCGTAACATGACCGAGCAGAGCCGGGACAACGGCGATATCATGGCGACGGCGTTGGCCATGCAAATCATTGGTGCAAGCTGGGTGGAAACGCTGGATACAAAGGGCACCGACGGGAGCAACATCCATTTGGGCGGCCCCGATACCATCACAGGCTATTTCGGCGGCATCGGCCAGCCGAACGGTCATCCGCTAAAATGGTTAAAGGAATATTTGCACTACTACACGACCTACGGCGTGCGCCAGGTATTAAACATCAACCCGGGCACCGTCCTCTTGGGGTACATGCTCAACAAACTGGGGGTTGACAACGAATTCAAAATATCCGTTTTCATGGGCAACGACAATCCCTACAGTATTTTGTGGACCCTGATGACCGCCAAATTGTTCAGCCGACCGGACGACACCACCAGCTTGATCGGTTTCAATCTGGCCAACAGCGTCAATAACGACACCATCATCCAGGCCGACAAGGTGCGCGCTGCCCTGGGGCTGAAGGATAAGGTGCGCTTTGAGCACCACATCACCGAGTGTTATACGTCCATTGTAATCCAGCCTTACAACCGTCGTGACGAGCTGGTGGAGCTGGCCCGGCAGGTGACCAATATCGCGGCCAAGCACGAAGGCGGAGAGCCGGAACTGGAAAAAGACAGCGATCACCCCTCCAGCATTCTGGACTACTTCGTGCCCAAGACCGATGTGGAGACCCAGGATCTAATGCAGCCCATGCTGCAGAACTACATGGGCAAGCACTACAGCGTTAAACTTACCGCCGACGCGCTGATCAAAGCCGGGATCGGGGTGGTTTGCGCCGCCAATCTGCACAAGTGATATAAAATTATGGGTCGCAGATCTTCACAGATTTTCACAGATAAGTATGGGTTCAATTTAGGGATTCAGGGATTTAGGTATTCAAGGATTGAGGGATTGAGGGATTTGGGGATTGAGGGATTGAGGGATTTGGGGATTGAGGGATTGAGGGATTTAGTATCTATTTATTGGAGTCCCATCAGGTTTGCGCAGGATTTCTGTCATATTCAGATTTTATATTGGGGGAATTCTATCGATAAAAAGACAGAGCGAAGCGATACCACAAATCTTCAATTTTCAATCTTCAATCTTCAATTCCGGCTTGTCCGGTTTGGGTATTGAAGGTAATCGGTCTATATAATCCCTCAATCCCTCAATTCCTTAATTCCTTAATTTGGCGCAATCTGCGTGCATCTGCGTAAATCTGCGTCCTAAATTACGTATTTTGAATTGGCCGGGATGCCGCGCAAGGGCGGACCCGCTGCATTCTTTGCATTGTGCTGGGATATGAATCATGCAAACCAAAAATATGGCAGCTGTCAAGGCCCAATTAACAGCGTTATTGGGGGAAGACCGCTACCTCGATTCACCTGAAGATGTTATCAGCTATTCGTATGACAGTTATGTTGTCGAAACCGCCCCCGATGCGGTCGTGTTTCCGCAAACGGTGGAAGAAGTGTCGCAAGTACTGGCCTTGGCCAACCGCGAGCGGATTCCGGTAACCGCCCGTGGTGCGGGAACCAACCTGAGCGGCGGGTCCGTCCCGATTCGCAAGGGACTGGTATTGAGTTTTACGAAAATGAACCGCATCGTAGAAGTCAACACCCGGGATCGCTATGCCATCGTTCAGCCGGGCGTCGTGAACTACGATTTGCAGTTTGAACTGGGGAAGCAGGGCTTTTTTTTCCCGCCGGATCCATCCAGCTATATGGTGTCGACGATCGGCGGTAATATCGCCGAAAATGCCGGTGGCCCCCGATGCTTGAAATACGGCGTGACGGCCGATTATATTTTGAGCCTGGAAGTGGTGATGGCCACTGGTAAAATTCTGAGGTTCGGGAGCCGAAACATCAAAGACGTCACCGGCTACAAGCTTTCCAGTCTTTTTTGCGGTTCCGAAGGAACCTTGGGAATCGTCACCGAGGCCACCCTCCGGGTCGTGCCGCTGCCCGAAGTGACCCGCACGATTCTTGCCTATTTTGACGACCTCGAGAAAACGGCCGACACCGTAACAGACATCATCGGGTCGGGGATCCTTCCAGCGGCGATGGAATTGATGGACCATATGACGATTAATGTCGTCGAAGATGCGGCTCGACTTGGATTGCCCAGAGATGCCCAGGGAATGCTCCTGATCGATGTCGATGGGTTTGAAGAGGTCGTTGTGAAGCAAATTCAGCAAATAAAAGAAAAGGCCTTTGCCAATGGGGCAAGCGATGTAAAAATTGCAACTTCACAATCGGAAAGCGATGAGTTTTGGAAAGCCCGCAGATCCGCCTACAGCATCTTTTGCCGTCTGGCACCCAACGATATTGTTGAAGATGCCACAGTGCCCCCCAGCAAAATTCCAAAGATGGTTTCCGGAATTCAGGCCATTGGCAAGAAGCACAATCTTCGGGTCGGGATCCTGGCCCATGCCGGCGACGGCAACATGCATCCCCAAATCTTAACCGACACCCGCGATAAAGATGAATGGCAGCGGGTCGAATCCGCGATAAGGGAGATCTTCGAGTTGGCAGTTCGTTTGGGCGGAACCTTATCCGGCGAACACGGAATTGGATTGGCAAAAGCAGCCCATCTGCATTTGAATCTGAACGACGACACGCGGGAATTTATGGCCCAAATCAAAAATGTGGCCGATCCCAACGGGATATTAAATCCCGGCAAATTTATCTGAACGGAAACAAGATAGTCGCAGAAACGAATTCAAATGAAAGCCGAGGAAGTGCATAAATGCGCCAAGTGCGGTCTGTGCCAGACAAAATGTCCGGTATACAGAGAAGTGTTGAATGAATCAGAAGGTCCCAGGGCAAAGGTGCAATTGATAAAGCACTACGCCGAGCACGATCTCGCTTCTTCGAAAAACCTCAATAGAATTGTTGCCAAGTGCCTGATGTGCGGCAATTGTACCGCCCATTGCCCCAGCGGTCTCAGGCATGACGCGCTGTTTATGCGGATGCGTTCTCAGATGATCGATGATTTCGGCGAGCATTGGCAAATGAGGTTTGTCTATCATTTGCTTACCCATGGGGCCCAATTGAATCTTGCGACAAAAATTGCCCGGTGGGGCCACAGCGTCGCTCTTAGGAATTTGGCCAGGGAAATCAAAATCGGAACGATCCCGCTCAAGCGTCTGCCCGCGTTTAACCGTCAGCCGTTCAGGAATCAAGTTGAAGCCGTAATTCACCCCAAATCAGCTTCAAGGGGCAAGGTTCTTTATTTTACAGGTTGCGGAACCAACTACGTCTATGAAGATATCGGCAGCGCCGTCGTTCATGTATTAAATCGTCTGGGATTTGAAGTGGAAATCCCCCAAGATCAGGTCTGTTGCGGGCTTCCCATGTTTTTTCACGGCAATCTGAAAAAGGCCCGAGCCAATATTCTAGAAAATATTGGTATCTTCGATCGGCCGGATATTAAAGCGGTTGTGGTCGACTGTGCAACGTGTGGTGCGGCGCTGCGAAAAGAATGGATTCATGTGCTTGAAGAAATGGACTCAAATACGGCCAACGCACAACGCTTGAGCAAGAAAGTACAAGATATCACCGAATTTGTTTTTGGCTATTTTGATCTGCTGGCGCCCCTATTGGACCAGGATCAGCCCACCTCGACGGTAACCTATCACTCGCCATGCCATCTGCGCAACGATCAGGGGATTCAATCCCAGATCGAAGCGTTGCTGGATAGCATACCAACCATAATATACAAGCGATCTGCCGATTTTGATACCTGCTGTGGCGGCGGCGGCACATTTTTTATGGACTTTCCCGAGATCAGCAAGCGGATCGTGGAGAAGAAAATAAAAAATGCCAAGGCCACCGGCGCAGACATCTTAGCCACCGGTTGCCCCGGCTGCCGGCTGAATCTAGCGGGCAATCTAACGGAATCGGATCCAATGCGCGTTCTACACCCGATTCAGTTGATTTCAAATATGCTGCCCTAAATTGAAAATCTCTGCAATCCTTGCGCAGGTGCTTAAGTCAGGTAGCCTAACAGGGGTTCCATGGGGACGCCCATAAATTTATAAGTTTCTCAATCCAACGGTCCTGAAAGTTATAATTTTATGAGCGTCCCTCAAATGTCCCCGGACTGGTTGCCGACTGAACGGATTTATAAAAATCCGAGGTACTCCTGTACCTTTCCCAATACGATTTTAAGAACATCTTTTCTTTTTTCGATACAGTATACAGACAGGCCCGACCGCAATTTGGAGTTTTCTTTGAACCGGTAAACATGGGGATTGTCGCCCATGTGGACCACGGTGATTCGATTGCGGCAGGCGTTGAAATAATCGATGAGAACATTAAGATTAAAAATCTGCATGTCGGTAATCAAGAAAATGTCGGGAGCAGGTTCGATCTGCAGCTCGTCAAGATCCTCCGGGATGACCCGTGTTCCCCCGCCGATATAGTGACAGAGGGATTTATAGATTTTTTCCCGGTCGGTTGTCCACGGGAGGATTTTTTTCCCGCCTGCTGCCGCATCACTGAAATTATAGACCGACACCCTGGCATTGTTTCTCAGGTAGGCATCGCAGGCACATCCCGCACCCAGCACCGCATAGGAAAGCTTCCGGGATGGATTATGCATGCTCGAGGAAGAATCAATCATCACAATGAGATCCGGTGCCACCTTTTTTTGGGCAAGAATCTCACTCTCATGCCTCTTCCAGACCTGGGTGATGCCGGGCATAATTTTACCGAAACTGGTCCACGGATCGATATCACGGCAGGAGTCGCCTGCCTCCCAGGCGGCGTGGTGGTGAGGATAGGTTGCACCGCTTTTTCGATGGCGCATCAGTCCGACGGGCAGTCGGTAGTTTTCAGCCAGTTTCAGATAATACAAGGCCGGGGTATCCTCCCCCGTGCCGGCGCCAACTCCAGCCTCTTTCCGGCCCGTGCGTGCTTCGGCGTCGATCTGCAGGTCAAAGTCCTCGGCGATAAGCTGAAATTCCCCCGGTGACCGAGCCCAGCGGGCAAATGCCCTGAAACCGGTCCGAATATCCTGATCCGTGTAAGGTTCAAGTCCATGATTGCAATTAAGTCCCGGGTGGGTTACGCCTTCTAAATATCGATCTGCCAAAAGAGACTTTACCAGAGTGGCAAAACGCCGGATTCCGGGCAGCCACTGGGTCCGATCCATGTATGGTATCAAGGCCAGCTGGCCAACGACGTCCGGATCGTCTCTGATGCCTAAATCCTGGTGCCAGATCCGCTGTAAAACCGCTTTAATCAGCCAAGTCATCTCCCGGCCTTCGAGGGCCGAATAGAGCTCCGGCAAAAAGGTTTCCACCCGGCTGATGCAACACGTGTCTGCGGCGATGTCCACAAATGCTTCGGTAGCCGTTTGGGCCGCTCGCCTGGCGCCCAATATCTTGCGCGCTTCCGCGTACAGCTTCAGATGTGTTGTCAAGTTCCAAGGACAGTAGAGGTAGCGGGATACGGCGTGGTCCAAAAGGGCCTCGATGCTTTTCGGGGGAGAGATATGCGGTGCGAGGTTTTCGATTACCGTCCCTGACAGATAAATGCGTTTGGCTTTGAAATTTAGTGCTGCTGCGGATGCATTTTTGGAAATTTGCGGGTAGGGTAACGCCGGGTATAGATGTTTGCGGCGGACCTTGGGCCAGAGGTTTTGGAGAATACCGTCAAACTGATGTGTCGTTTCCGCCATTGCCCTTAACCCGCCCACCGAATCTTTTTTCGCCGATGCTTGAAACGGCTCCGTCAATTCGTATCTCTCCTCCGTGCATCCATTGGCCCAGGTTATTGCCGGCGTTCTGCTGCACGTAAATTTTTCCGCTGATCATTCCGGCACCGCACCAGTTCGCGGTTGAACCGCTGATGATCAGCGTTCCACCGCAAAGACCGGCACCGGCAAAGTCACCCGCGTTGCCGTTTATGGTCAATCTCTTGCCCGCGGGCAGCCGGTATCCGATTAAGTGAATAATTCCCTTCAATCCACTGGTAACAATAGTGATATCGGCATCCTGGCTGCAATTGACCAGCGCCGATACATACAAACCCAGTGGGCCTGGAACATGAAGGGCAATGGAGGGACTCTGATCAAGTCTCGTGCAAAACGCCCCGATTTCCTGCCCGGTGTAACTGAGATTTCGAAGATCTTCTACGATTTTGCAGTATACAGTGGCAAGATGTTCAGGGCTTGCCTGCCAGAAGAGGTTGCCGATTTCATCCGCCAACAAGGCTTGATAGCCCTTTACCCATGAGGCGATCGCAGTTTCATTCTTGCGGTGAAACGTCTCGGCTGTATGCAGACGTCTTTTAACATGGGCAGGTTGAAATTCTTCAAAAAGATTTTTCATATCTAGATCTAGTCATCGGAAATGTCCAAATCCCTCAGGATGTCGCGATACAGGGGATGGTCTCCTTTTACCGGGTTTGCTTCCTGCCCTGATGATAAGCGATAGGCGGCCGACAGCGCATCTTTGATCAGTTGGCTCTGCTCCACATAGCGGCTGTGAATGAGATCAACGGCTTTTTTTGCCGAATGGATAATCAGGGGATCGCTGCGTGTATCTTGGTCCCATTTGGCAATTGCATGTTCGTGCCAGGTAGCGCGGTGAGCCAGTGCATAAGGGGCTATAGCTTTCACATGCTCGATGGTCACAGTATCTTCGGCAAGCAGCCACGCAAGGATCTGTGCGAAACGCTGAACACTCATGGAAAAGCGGTTGGAAATGCAGGATTTGATATCGTGACACAGGTACTGGGAATAATGGCATCCCTCCTCACAGGTTTGGTGAAACCGTTTTTGGCCGAAAGGGTGGCAAAATGACAATTCGGCTAGGATCATGCGAAGAAACGCATTGGCATCCACATCAAAAGGGATGGTGCGACAATGATTTTTAATGCAGTCCAAGTCGTTTAATGACAGGGTTGCGACCCCTAATTCTCGCTCTAAAAGAGCGCCATAGGTGTGGCAAAGGGCATCCATTTTTTCCATGCGTTGTTCCTGGGGCATCATTTGGTTCAATATGTCGTGAAAAGCGGCTTCGATTCCAGGATTTCTGAAAAATCCGGCATTGTCCTTTATCGCACCGATGCGATACGCCAGATTTGCCCCGGGATGTTTGGATTCCACCATAATGTCAAACCGGTCCATCAGGGGTGATACGATCGTATGGGTTCCATGGCCGGCGTAGTTGGCCGTGGCAAAAAAACAATGGACATCGTTGATCACGGCTTCGTTAAGATACTCCCACTTGCCCCTGTCAACACCGTCGAGAATCATGCTTTGCTTGGTTTCGGGCAAACGGTTTATTTCATCGACGATTTTGGTGGGAAGCAAGGTGAAATAGCTCCAGCGAACGACCTCTTCACCCTGATTCAAACGGCCAAGGTCGGGACGGCCGATAATTTTTTCCTCGGTTTGTTCCGGATGCCCGGAAGCTGTACCGCGCCAGATTGTACCCAACGGAATTCGATAAAAAAGGGCAGATATCCATTCCGCGGAGGTTGTTTTTCCCAGGCCGGGTTCACCGATGATGAGCGCTTTTCCCTGAACCAGAGCTGTCGCCATGCTGAGTAGAAGAGTTGAATTAAACTGCTTTTCGCTCACCTGCATATCCATACGGTTTAGGTAAAGGTTGTCCTGGATGTAATCGTAAAGTCGCCAAATGACATCCCTGTACTTTTTTCCCGTAAAATCATCCATGATCAATTTTTTTCCACCAGCCGGGCACCGCTGGATTTTGCAAGCAGACTCAAATACCGGTAAATCAATTCTGAAAGGTTTTTTTGCGAGGTGATAATTTGGTACTCCACCCGTTTCTCGGGGGTGAAAAAGACCGGCCACAGTCGCAAAAGCAGCTGTTTCTCTTTCGGCGTATGTGACACGACGGCATACTCTTCCACGATGCCGCTCTCGATTGTCCGAACCGATGTTATCTTCCTGCCGGAAGCTTCCATCAACGCCGCCTTTATTAGCGCGACGATTTCAGAAGGGGATCTGTACATGTCGTTGGGATATTTGGGATCATCCCACAGCAGGCATTTTTCCCGGCCGAAGAGTAGTTTAAGGTTCAGGGGGATACTCATGAATTCATGTGATGACTTTGCCGCCACGGGCAATACGATGGTTTGATCTTCCTCAGATTCGTTTATTTAGTCTAAAAAACAAAACTTAATTCAGATTTTGTTTTTTTCAATGAAATTCTGAACTGCTCCTTGTTTACCATCCTGCTCTGTTCGCAACTGATATTAGTTGTCCACAAAGCCTGGAAATATTATATATTTTTATCGGGTATTACTTACAAGTCCATTTTTCTTTTATTTTTTCTGGAAGATTCGACCTTCGTCTTAAGCCCCGGTATCTCAGTAAAGTTGCAGCTACCGAGGTAAAGAAGGCCAAGAGCGTAAACCAATGGGTTGTCGACGAGAATGCCATATGGGTCAAAAAACGGGAAATTCTGCAGGCCATCGCGAGGTTGGTCGCAGAGGCCGATGAAGGCGACCGCATTCTGATATACTTCTCATCCCACGGGTTTCCGGACAAAAAAGTCCCTACCCGGGCCTATATCGCACCCTATGACTGCGCCCCGGATGATGGGACGCATTGCCGGCGCCGGTGAGATGATTTTCAAATCACGCTAGACAGGGATTCGGTTTGATCAATGCCGGTCTTGTCAAAGAAGAAATTACAATGATGTAATTCAAATTGCCTATTATTATAAATCAATCACAAAAGATCGATGCCCGCTGATCCTGGCAGCAATAATTTTTTTTGTCGCAGAAAACCTGGTCCTCTGGACTAGGTAAGAGAAAATTGGCAGTGCCATGAATCCTGCTGCCGGCGGGAGCGGAATGATGGAATACTGGAAAGTTGGAATGTTGGTTTTATTGGAATGGGATCTATTTTAATTGGGATGGTATGGATCGGTTTATAAAATCAGACCGTCATCCGCTTTCGATTCCCAATTTTCCACTATTCCAACATTCCAATATTCCATTCGGAGTCTAAGTTAAAATCCACTCCGCTGGGGTGAAATCAAAGCCGGATCCGCTGGGCTCGGATTATTTACTGAAACGCTCAACCTAGCTAATCTTTAGGCATAAAATTTGCTAAGTACAAATGGAGGTCACTAAATTGAAAGGACTCTCCATGTATAGCCAGGCTCGACGGATTCTGCGCTCTTATATTTTTACTCGAAAAACTCTTTATTTTGCGGCCGGCCGCAAATACAAGGCGATAGGGGCTCTTAAGCCAGGTGCTCACGCGCTCACCATCGGAAGCATCTTGGGGTTTTTCGTTATGGGAACGGCCGGATCAGCTTCCGCCCAGGATACAACGCCTCCCAATGTACCATCCGGATTCGCGGTCACCCTCAAATCCGACGCCAGTCCCGAACCAATCCCGCCGGACGGCGACATCTCGGCCTGTGTCGAAGCCAGTGAAGACTTTTTTGCCAATCTTTCATGCCCCGGCGACAAGACGATCACCAGCATCGACTTCGCCGGCTATGGACAGCCTGCGGGCTCATGCAGTGATGGCTATTCGAAAGGAAGCTGCCAGGCAACCGGTGCACGGTCCATCGTTGAAGCCTCGTGCTTGAATCGGTCTGAATGTGCCATCAGCGCCGGCAACAGCGTATTCGGCGATCCCTGTCCGGATAAACCCAAACGGATCGCCATTGCCTACACCTGCGGTGGCGGCGGAGGGGACGCGTGTCCTGATGATCCGAACAAAACCGAACCGGGCCAATGCGGCTGCGGTGAAGCGGACCTGGATACTGATAATGATGGGATTTATGATTGCAAGCCAACCTGCAGCGACGGCATACAAAACCAGGACGAAACCGGTGTTGACTGCGGTGGTAGTTGTCCGGCTTGTACCCCCCATGATTATTGCACCACAAATCCGGGTCTTGCAAGTGAACCGGGTTTGAAGCAGTGGTGCTGGCACGATATGACGATGCCGGGCACATTTTATTCAAACCACAATACCGCCACTGGATACGACTTGGTTGCAGATGTTGAGTGTAATGAGGAGCAACTATGGTTTGATGATAATAGCATACACTTCAGATTAGAAGCGACCAATCCGGCACCTGATTTTTGGTGTCGTAACGATTTCAATATGCGTTCAGAGGTTCGCACCATGCCCTGGCCGGTTCAAAACCCAATCGGCACCGAGGAATGGTTCGGGTGGAGATACACGTTTGCCGATGATTATGTAATTGACCGGAACAATCAATGGGCAATGTTTCAGATACACCCTTCCGAAATCGCAAACGTGGGCGGTCTCAGTCCTCAGATTGATATCAATGTCGTTAATGCGGATCAGTACTCGGCAAGCAGTGCCGGCGAGATTTACATTAGTGTTTCGCCACAGGATTCATCGACTCGCAATCAGCGGACACACATCACTCCCCTGGCAGGAGACAGTCTTGACTTTGTCGTGTATGTCAAGTGGGGCCTTGATGGAAGCGGCATACTCAAAATCTGGATTAATGGTATCCTCGTAAGAAATGATATCGGTCTGGCCAACGTGTACGAACACAGTCAATGGGGAGGCAATGCAAAATGGGGTATTTACAAACATCCATGGAGAAGTGAATCTGCCGTTAACGAATCCATCGCGCAAGGAGTCCCTAAACTGGAATTGATTATGGGACCTCTTAGACAAATTACGCGATTCCCCGACGATCCGGATTATGGTCTCAATGAATACGACACCGTCAAACCAAAAGGATCGGTGAATTATAACAGCACAGGATCACTTTATGAATCATGTTACGACGGCATACAGAACGGGGACGAAACAGGAGTAGACTGCGGAGGAAGTACTTGTGCTGCATGCCTAACATAATTCTGGAGCTTCCCACCAGCAGACCACACCGTCGAGCAGGTGTGGGAAGAACTACCCAACCGGATGTTCACCGACATAGAAAATTTCCAGGGAAACCAGGAATTCTTGAAATTCACCCACAAAAAATACGGAAGATACACCTACAACCAAACACCAAACTTCAACCAAATAAACTCCACCAATTAAGCAGAGTCTTCGAGCGGACTCAGGATAAAAAATCAATTTGGTGATGAATGCTGCATCAATATTTTGTGCCCTCTATAAAGATCTTACCGCCCATCTGCCATCTTGATTGCACCCTCTTATGAAAGAAATGACGAATGACGAAGGTCGATTGACGAATGGTGGATTCGCTTCGCTCAATCATTTTAAAATAGACCTTTCGACAAAAGACTCACGACAGGCAGAATACATTATTCGATGTTCGATGTTGGACGTTCGATGTTCGACGTTCATTAGTTTCTTTTCTTTGATCAGACTGG
>Ga0049117_10000199_pt1 | contig 27908 bp, 14 predicted proteins | sample WorMetHERISLAND1_2_FD_55105 | JGI IMG/M metagenome (GOLD analysis project Ga0049117, IMG submission 55105) | Marine gutless worms symbiont microbial communities from Max Planck institute for Marine Microbiology, Germany - Olavius geniculatus... | ecosystem: Host-associated > Annelida >...
CCTCCGCCCTCCGCCCTCAGCCCTCCGCCCTTTGAAAGCTATTGACAGAAATCGATAAAGAATATAAAAAAAATCCTAAAAATCCGAGAGATCATTGAAATATCAGTCAAAGGGGCCTGTTCAGGGTTTTACCGACACGTTCTTTCTTCAATCGAAAATGGCGAATAAATGAAATATTTTAGTAATGTGGTCAAGCCGATCAGCACCATTCTGGCAGTTGTATTGTTACTAGTATCTATTTCCTATCAACCTGCTTCGGCAGCCATGATTGGTACGGAGAAACTTCTGCAGGCCGGGCCCCATCAATGCCCACGTGCCTATCTGCGCCAGTTGCTGGCTCGCGAGGAGATTAAAAACGCGCTGGTCATCCGGGGAATCGATCCATTGGAAGCCGAGCTTCGCATCCAAAGTTTGACTGATGAAGAAATCCGGCTCATTGCCGCACGAATAGACGAACTTGCAGCCGGCAGTGGTGTTGAGATCTTCTCCCTGATCATTATCGGCGTTATTGTAGCGACTGTTCTCCTGTTTAAGTTTACGAACATTACCAATTTGTTCCCGTAGGCATTTCCGACGGATTCGTTTGAACCGACTAGTAGAGATATACCAATGCCGCTTAATAGATATCCGTTATTCGCCGGTATAGCCCTTCTTCTCCTCTCCGCCTGTGTACCCTTGCCCCAATATATGAAAATTGAAAACGAACTGGAAGCGATGCGAGAAAAGCTAAAGGAAAATAGCCGGTTGAGCCAGGAATTGAGCCAGTGTGAGACCGCCACATCCAAGCTTCTCAAGAAATCGAAAAGTCTGGAAACTCAAAATGCCTATCTTAAAAATATCAATCAACAATTGCTGGACAACCAAAAACGCCTGAAGCTGGATATAAATAAAAAGAAAACAGTGATTGAGCTCCAGGGGCAGGTCATTCGACTGCTCGATGATACCAAAAAGACCATTGAAACCAGCTTGAAGGATCAAATTGCGGCCCGGGAAATCGAGGTGGTTGAAGAAAATGATCGGTTGAAGGTGATTTTTGTCGATAAAATACTATTTGATTCCGGCAGTGCGAAAATTAACGATCAGGGGATGGATTTGCTTCAAATTATGGCGGGGGCGCTGGCGCAAGGTCAAGGAGAGAATATCGTCATTGAAGGACATACGGACAATGTGCCACTAGGTGCCGGATTGAAGAAGCGATTTACGAGCAATTGGGAACTTTCCACTGCCAGAGCGGCAGCAGTTGCGCATTTTTTCCAGGAGACGGCCGGGATCGATCCACTAAGGCTATCGGCCCGGGGGTACAGTTTCTACCGGCCGGTCGCACCAAATACAACCGAAGAAGGTCGCCGCCAGAATCGCCGCATCGAAATTATTCTGTCGCAGGGAGAGTAAATTGAAGATTGAAGATTGAAGATTGAATATTTAAGGTATCCTGTCTATCTATTATCTGAATTCTAGCGAAACCATTGCTGGACTGAATCACTTGAGGCATCGCGCGCACGAATTTTAGTAGGTGTTGGTTATATGCATAATGTAAGGTGCCAAAAGGCCTTTTTTTATATGATGGAGCGCAGCGACTTCCACAAATCTTCAATCTTCAATCTTCATTCTTCATTCTTCAATCTTCAATTTTCCAGCACTTCCCTGAGTTTATGGGAAAGCTGGACGATATCAAAGGGCTTTTGAATAAACCCGTCACAGCCCCGATTCATTAATTCCTCAATTTGTTTGTTCAAACTGTAGCCGCTCACCAGCAAAACTTTAACCTCGGGATTTATTTTTTTCAACTCCTCGAAGGTTTCCTTGCCGTTCATTTCCGGCATAATCATATCCAGCGCCACCAAATCCAGGTCCGACTTGTTTTTCTCGTAAAGCTGCACCGCCTCCCGACCGCTCAACGCCGGCATTACCGAGTAGCCAAGTTCTTTGAGCATTAATTTTTCGACCTTGATCGTGCTTTCCTCATCATCGACCAGCAGGATTTTTTCTTCTCCTTTCAATACTTCTGACCTTACCCGGACGTCTGTTGCGACTTTATCGTCGGATGCGGGCAGGTAAATATTGAACGTGGTACCATTGCCCAATTCACTGTAGACTCTAATGATCCCGTTGTGATTTTTTACGATGCCGTATGCTGAAGCCAGACCGAGACCGGTGCCCTGTCCAACATCTTTGGTCGTGAAAAACGGCTCGAATATTCTTCCGATGATATCTGCGCTGATCCCGACTCCGGTGTCCGTGACGGATGCTTTGACATAGTTGCCGCCCGGCACCTCATAAGGAGCGCAATAGGCTTCACTCAGATAGACGTTTTCCGTCTGAATAAAAATTTCACCGCCATCCGGCATGGCATGCCTCGCATTGAGGTAGATGTTAATCAGAACCTGTTCGAACTGCCCCTGGTCGACCTTGACGGCCCAGATGTCTTCCTGCAATTTTAAATGGGTGACGATTTCTTTGGTGGTTCGGATGAACATCTTGGTGCTGTTTTCGACGATGCGATTCAGACTGGTCTGCCGCAGCATATATTTGCCTTTTCTGGCAAATCCGAGCAGTTGGTTGGTGAGGTTGGCGGCATTCATGACCGCATCTTCGATGCCCTGGATGTATTCACTATTGGGATCTTCCTCATTGGACTGCAGCCGCATCAAAGAGACATAACCCTGAATTCCCATCAATAGGTTGTTAAAATCGTGAGCGATGCCGCCGGCCAGGGTCCCAATGGCCTCCATTTTCTGAGAATGGATCAACTGTGATTCCAGTTGTTTTTTTTCCTTTTCGGCTTCAATGCGGTCGGTAACATCCCGCGCAACATTCAAAATGACATTGCGACCGCGGTAGGATATGGCGCGGGACTGGATTTCCACCGGAATTAATTCCCCGTTGCTTTCGGCATGGGTGGTTTCGATGGTAATCTTTACCGGGCCATCTTTCCGGGAATCCTGACCTACCTGGTTCATGATGGCACGGGCTTGTTCCGGCGGGATGATATCGCTTAAATTCAGTTGGTAGAATTGTTCCTGAGAATATCCTAACCTGGCATAGGCGGCTTCGTTTGCCTCCAGGACATTGCCCTCCCGATTCAGGATGTACACCGCATCATCCACGTTTTCAAGCAACTCTTTGTAGCGCGAGTGCTCCTCGGCGTCCGATAAACTGGCAAGCATGTAATTGAATGCCTGGGATAATTGATCAAATTCCCAGTAGCTTTTTTTACCGGTATCAAAGGATAGATTGTCCTGGCCTTCGGAGATCTGAATGGCCATTTTGGTCATCCGGCGCAAAGGATCTACCATCCTTTTTCCCAGTTGGATGGACATGATAATCGACAACGCCAGGATAATTATCGAGGAAAATCCGATCCACAAATTAACTTTACGCTTTTCGTTGACCAGTCCCTCCAATGACGACTTGAAATACAGATTTTCGAATCCACCGATTTTAGACAAAATATCCGTTTTCCCCAGGTTCAGAAACTCCAAATTCATCGCCATGTTTTTGATCAGGTTTTCATCCAGCTGCTGTACTTTGCCAGACACCAGGCTGTACAGCTGCCCGGATTTGAGCATTGTTATGTCGCCTTTTACTGTTTGGTGAACCTGTTCAATGAGTTTTTGGTCCCGGGTCATATCATAGAGAGCATAGGCGGTTCCCATCAGCTGAGATTGATGCATGATCGGGGTCGAAAGCCACCACAACAAGCGCGAATTGGCACCGTCTTCTACAATTTCGCCGTAGGGGTATCGCTGCAGCGCCTGCTCGATCAGGCTCTTGGGGGCATCGGGGTATGATTCGGGGATGACCTTGCGCTCACCACGTTTTTTAATGAAAAAGAATTCTCCCCGCCGTGACGGGTAGAACTCCGAAACGCGCTCTTCAAGCTGGGATTTTTCGTCCAGCATCACCGTCACCCGGATAACATTATCGGATCCGAGGTCCTTGAGGCGGTTGGTGATGTCGGAGATTCGGTTGTTTAACAGGATTTCAACCTGTCCCTTTTCCGCCAGGATTTTTTTTCTGAATTCCGCTTCGACGCGTTTATCGAAATACCCGTACAGTGCGATCACGACCAGGACGACCGACAGGCTTGCCAATGCAGCAAATGTCGTCACCAGGTAGGTCGAAAAGCGCTTCTTATCTCCGAAAACCAGGATTTTTTTCAACAATTCACTTTTCTTAATCCCTTCGAACGCCTGACCCAAAAAGCTCCTGGTCTTAATGAAAAGCGAGGATTTCCTTATAATATCCATGGCTAACTGCTATCTCCACGACCGGGAAGTCACGCAGATCCGACGATCTTCTGCCTGTCGAGCAGACCGGGATTCAGCCGTCGGAAGGCCGCATTTCCCCTTAGTAACCGAAAATATATACAAAAATAGAAAAAAATTGTCAAAATAAAAACTAATATATAAAGTATAAGGACCCGGTGTTCGGAATTCGGCAGGAATAGCTCATAGCTCAAAGCTGAAAGCTCAAAGAAATAGGGTATTGTTGGTATAGATGGAAGGTTTAACGAATTCGGAAGTCGGAATGCGGAAGTGGGAAGTTGGAAGTTGGAAGTCGGAATGCGGCCTTCGGCAAGCTCAGGCGAGACAAAGTGGGAAATGGCTTTCGGTATTCGGTATTCGGTATTCGGTTTTCAGTGTTCGGCTTTCAGTGTTCGGCGTACGGCACCCCGTCGCATGGCGGAATGGACATGGTGTCGGATTTGAGGTATAAAAATAGAGATAAATGGTTGAGGGTAGAAGGTGTAACGAATTCTGTCTTCTGACATCTGTCTTCTGACCTCTGTCATCTGTTCTCTGTCATCTGACTTCTGTCCTCTGACCTCTGTCATCTGTCATCTGTCATCTGACATCTGGATCAACTCCAGGAGGAACGAAAATGCGTCTTTCGCTTGTTTTATCAGTTATATGGCTCGGGATTCTTGTTTGCTCCGTCGGATTGCTGCTGCCGACCTTTACCGTCGCCGTCGAGCAAGCGCCTGCACTGCGGGTCATTCGCATTACACCGACCGGCCAGGATGTGCCCCCGGGACGCCAGCTGGTTTTTCAGTTCGACCGGGCCGTGGTGCCCCTGGGGCGCATGGAGCGCAAGGCCTCGGAAATTCCGGTTGTCATCTCGCCGGCTCTCAACTGTCAGTGGCGCTGGCTGAATACCAGTGCGCTGGCTTGTCAGCTTGATGAAAAATCGTCTCTGTCACCCGCCACCCGCTACCGGATCACGTTGAACCCGGGCCTGAAAGCCGCGGACGGCGCAATCCTGGCCGCGCCCGTACGGCACAGCTTCACCACCGAACGACCCAAGGTGCGGCATGCCTGGTTTAAAACCTGGACGGCCCCCGGTCTGCCCCTGATCCGGATGACCTTTAACCAGCCGGTATCCCGGGAATCGGTTGCCGAGCATGTTTTCATGGTGGCAGACGGGCCTCAACAGCAGCGCACCGGCCTCAAGGTCGAGCCGGATCCCAACGATAAACAGACGCCCTTATACCTGCCTTTGCCGGGGGAAAAAATAGCGTTGATCCCGGGCGCCGCAGCATCCCCACGGCCGATCGATGGCGATCAAAAAAAAGCCGGCACGCGCCCGGCCGCCGAAGCCCGGCGGGTCTGGCTCGTATCGCCGGTGACCGAACTGCCCCTGGATCTTAAAATCGACTTAAAGGTGGAGCCGGGACTCGTCTCCTATGACGGGCCGCAGCGCGGTGCGGAAAACCGTGTTCTGGCAGCATTTCACACCTTCCCGGAATTTGCCTTCGAAGGCGTTCAGTGTACCGACAATGGGGGCAATACGGTCACGATCAAGGCTGCCGAATTTGATCCGGATCGTCAGGCCCGCTGCAATCCTTTGAAGCGGGTGGCCTTTGTTTTCAGCGCGCCGGTCATCGAGGATGAAGTCAAGGCCCATGTCCGCATTACACCGGATCTGGCCGGCGGCCGCAAAGACTATGATCCGTGGGCGAATTATCGCGGGTACTCGCGGCTGCGATCACCCCACAAGCAGGGCCGCAAGTACCGAATCTGGCTGCCGGAAGTGTTGCAGGCCGATCAGGTTTACGCCGTCCAAAGCGATGCGGTCGAATTCAGGGATGAATTCGGCCGCACCCTGCCGGCGGCCATCGATATCCGGTTTACCACTGATCACCGGCCGCCGGATTTTACCCTGACCCACTCCCGGGCCGTTCTCGAAAAAGCGGTTGACACCGAAGTGCCCCTGGTGGTGACCAATCTTGAAAAAGTTACCCTGGCTTACGACCGGCTGACCGCCCAGGGAAAGCAAAGCCGACAAAAGTACGAGCTTGAAATACCCCGGGCCGAAGACATCGCTTTCCGGACGCCCCTGGAGATTCGCAAGATGCTGGACGGCCAATCCGGCGTGGTCCAGGGCCGGGTGGATACCCGCCCGGCGGTATCCAAGCACTTTTGGGAGCGATGGTTTTTCGCCCAGGTGACGCCCTTTCAGGTGCATGTCAAGATCGGTCACTACAACACCCTGGTTTGGGTGACGGAGTTTGAAACCGGGCAGCCCGTGGCCGGCGCCGAGGTCATCATAATTAGCGATACCTACACGGCCCTGGCGGCGGATCCGGCTGTGTTGACCCGGGCGGAAACCGATGCCAGAGGCGTGGCCATGCTGGACGGCACCCGCCAGGTGGATCCCGGGCTGAAGTTGATCAACACCTATAAAATGAACGAACCGCGTCTGTTCGTGAAAATCAAAAAGGCGGCCGACCTGGCGCTGGTGCCGCTGGATCACCCGTTTCGGGTCGACACCTATCGGGCATCGCGCTACTCGGTAGCCCCCTTTATGCGCCGGCACTACGGGCACATACACACCTGGGGCACCACGGCCCAGGGCGTCTACCGGGCCGGCGACACCATTCAATACAAGCTGTACGTGCGGGACCAAAGCAATGCGACGTTCGTGCCTGCACCGCGCCGGGGCTACACCCTTGAGATTATCGATCCGACCGGCAAGGTCGTGCACACGGTGGCCGATATCGCCTTATCCGAGTTCGGCGCCCATGACGGAACTTTCAAAGTGGCCGAAACCGGCGCGGTGGGCTGGTACCGTTTTCAGCTCAAGGCCGATTTTTTCGAGGACAGCTGGGAACCCATGCGGGTGCTGGTCAGCGATTTTACCCCGGCTCCCTTCAAGGTGTCTACCGATCTCAACGGCCGGCTTTTTAAACCCGGCGACAGCGTCGAGGTCGCAACCCGGGCCCGGCTGCACTCGGGCGGACCTTACGCGGAGGCCGGCAGCCGGGTGACGGCGACCCTGACCAGCCGTGCCTTTCAGACCGATGATCCGGCCGCCCGCGGGTTTCGGTTCGACACCTATGTGGCCGGTGCGCCGTCCAAGCAAACTATCCACCGCCTGGAAAGCCGGGTTGACGACCGGGGCAACCAGACCACGCGATTCAGCATGACCGACAGCAAGATTTTGTATGGCCGCCTGGCCGTCGAAAGCGCGGTCAGGGATGATCGCGGCAAGTATATCACCGGCCGGGTCACGGCCGGATTTGCCGGGCGCGACCGCTACGTGGGGCTGCGCGCCTCGTCCTGGGTTCTGAATGAAGACGAGCCGGCGGCCGTCGACCTTCTGGTGGTCGACGACCGGGGCCGGCCCCGGGACAGCGTACCGATCCGGGTTGTCGTCGAACGGCAGGAAACAAGGGCCGCCCGGGTCAAAGGCGCCGGCAATGCCTACCTGACCCACTACACCCATCAGTGGGTGGAGGTCGCACAATGTGCGGTAAAATCCGGACTGCAGGCGGTGCCCTGCGAATTCACGCCGCAGGATCCCGGATCGCACCGGATTGCGGCGACGATTCAAGATACCCAAAAGCGCCACCACAGCACCGAGGTCTACCGGTGGGTAGTCGGCAAGGGCCGGGTGGTCTGGCAGCAGCGGCCTGACAACAGCCTTGAAATCATCGCCGAGAAAGCGCGCCTCCGCGTCGGGGACAATGCCCGCTATCTGGTTAAAAACCCATTTCCCGGCGCCCGGGCCCTGATTACCGTCGAGCGCTACGGTGTCCTGCAAAGCTGGCTGCAGACCCTGGAAGGCGGCACCCCGATCATCGAATTCGAAGTGCAAAAGGATTTTCTGCCGGGTTTTTACCTGTCCGTGGTGGTGCTGTCCCCGCGCGTTGAAACGCCGCCCGCCGACAACCAGGTGGATCTGGGCAAACCGACTTTTCGCATGGGCTATGTCAAGGTGCCGGTTGACGATCCCTACAAAGAGATCCGGGTTTTAGTCGAGCCCCGGCAGGAGACATACAAGCCCCGGCAGCGCGTGCAGGTGGACCTGAAGGCCGCACCGCGCCATCCCGCCGGCCGGGAGCCGATCGAGCTGGCCGTCGCCGTGCTGGACGAGGCCGTGTTCGATTTGCTGGCCGGGGGCCGGGACTACTTTGATCCCTATCAGGGATTTTACTCAATCGACGGCCTGGACCTGGCGAACTACAGCCTGCTCATGCGGCTGGTCGGCCGGCAGAAATTTGAAAAAAAAGGGGCCAACGCCGGCGGCGGGGGCGGCTTTGACGTCAGCCTGCGCTCGGTGTTCAAATTTGTCAGCTACTGGAACCCCTCCATCATCGTGGATGAAGACGGCCGAGCCACCATCGAGTTTGAAGTGCCGGACAACCTGACCGGCTGGCGGGTGCTGGCCATGGCGGTCACACCGGGCGACCGCATGGGGCTGGGGGAGGGCAATTTCAAGGTCAACCAGCCCACCGAACTGCGCCCGGTGATGCCCAACCAGGTGACCGAGGGCGACAGTTTCGAGGCCGGCTTCAGCATTATGAACCGCACGGACCGCAGCCGGCAGCTGACGGTCACCATATCTGCCGAAGGCATGGTTGCCCATAAAGTTGAAACAAGCCGCACCCTGGAGGTGGCGCCCTACAAACGCGCCACCATCTGGCTGCCGCTGAAATCAACGAACGCCGGTCCCATAAAATTGACGGCCCGCGGCGGCGATGCCATGGATCGCGACGGCCTGGTCCACACCCTGCGCGTTCTGAAGCGATATCGTCTGGAAACTGCCGCCAACTATGGATCGACGATGGCGGATACCGTCAGTGAAAAGATTCTGATCCCCCAAGGCATTCGAACGGATGTCGGCCGCTTCAGCCTGCAGCTGTCGCCCACGGTCATCGGCAACCTGGAAGGTGCTTTTCGCTATCTGCGTGATTATTCCTACATCTGCTGGGAGCAGGTCCTGACCCGGGGGGTGATGGCGTCCCATTACAACGATCTCAAAGCGTATATGGCCGATGATTTTACCTGGGCCGACAGTCGGGACCTGCCGCAGTCTTTGCTGGCGCAGGCGGCAGCTTACCAGGCCCCCAACGGGGGGATGGCGTATTACATCCCGCAGGATCGCTATGTCAGCCCGTACCTCAGTGCCTACACCGCCCTGGCCTTCAACTGGCTGCGCAAGGCCGGCTATGAGATTCCGGCCGCCGTGGAAGAAAAGCTGCATGCCTATCTGCTCAAGCTGCTGCGCCGCAACGTGATGCCGGGTTTTTATACCAAGGGCATGGCATCCACCGTCCGGGCGGTGGCCCTGGCGGCCCTGGTTGACCATGGGCGGATCGGCCGGTCCGAACTCGAGCGCTACCGGCCCCACCTGCCGCAGATGAGCCTGTTCGGCAAAGCCCATTTTCTGCTGGCGGCGTTGGTTGTGCCCGGGGCAGAAGCGCTGCGGACCGAGATCGCTGACCTGATTCTGGCCCACGCCCATCAGTCCGGCGGCAAATTTGTCTTCAGCGAAGTGATCGATGACAGTTACACGCGCATCCTTTCTTCCAACCTGCGCACCAATGCGGCCGTGTTAAGTGCGCTGACGGCTTATGCCCGGACCGATGCCGGTCGATTGAAGGTCGGCGACATTCCTTTCAAACTCGTGCGCTTTATCACCGCCAGCCGCAAAAAACGCGACCACTGGGAAAACACCCAGGAAAACATGTTTTGCATGAATGCCCTGATTCGCTACAGCCGCGTATACGAGAGCGAGGCGCCCGCCATGAAGCTGCGGGCCTTATTTGATGGACAGGAAGTGGGCAAGGCTGAATTTTTCGATTTGCGCGAAGATCCGGTGACATTTCAAAGACCTTTGGATGCGGGCGACCCCGGCCGCGCCGCGACCGCAACCTTGGAAAGGGCCGGGCAGGGCCGTTTATACTACAGCGCCCGCTTGAGTTATGCATCTCAAATCCTGAAAACCGAGCCTATCAACGCCGGCATCGAAATTCATCGCGAATACAGCCTGGAGCGTGACGGCCGCTGGGAAATGCTGACGGGCAACATGCAGCTAAAGCGCGGTGACTTGGTTCGGGTGGATCTATTTGTTTCTCTGCCGGCCGCCGCAAATTTCGTGGTGGTCGACGATCCGGTGCCCGGCGGTCTGGAGCCGGTCAACCGCGACCTGGCCACCACGTCCACAGTGGATGCCGACCAAGGGGCCTTTCAAGCGGCCGGCGGCTCCTGGTGGTTTCGCTACAGCGACTGGTCATCCTACGGCCTGTCCCGCTGGAGCTTCTACCACCAGGAACTGCGCCATCATGCCGCGCGGTTTTATTCCGAGTACCTGCCGGCCGGCAATTACCACCTCTCCTACACGGCCCAGGCCATAGCCCCCGGCGAATTCGTCGTGCTGCCGGTGCGCGCTGAGCAGATGTACGACCCGGATGTCTTCGGGCAGGGGATTCCGGCGGTGCTGGAGGTCAGAAGGTGAAAAGATGAGAAGGTGAGAAGATGAGAAGATGAGAAGGTGAGAAGATTAGATGGCGAGAAGATGAGAAGGTTAGAAGGTTAGAAGGTGGGAAGGTTAGAAGGTGGGAAGATGAGAAGGTATGAAGTTGAGAAGGTATGAAGTTGAGAAGATTAGAAGGAATTGAAGTGGGAAAATAGAATTCGGCCTTCGACAAGCTCAGACGAGTCAAAGTCGGAATTATTGGAATGCGGAAGTCGGAATGCGGCCTTCGGCAAGCTCAAGCGAGAGAAAGTCGGAAAGTGAGCGCTTGGAGCATGGTGCATGGAGCATAGCGTGAAGGTAGATGCTTGAGCAGGAAAACAATCTAACGTCAAATCCACCAGAGGCGGACGGTAGGCATCGAACTCATAACGTTCAACATCGAATGATGGAGACTGCCTATCGTGAGCTTTATGTCGAATGGTCAATTTAGATTAATGATTGAGCAGCCTTTCGGGGCTAGCCGAAGGCGATTTGTGGGGTCGTAGCTCGAAGAGCGAAGCCCCAAGACCGAAGCGAAACCACGCAACCAATAACTAATAACTAATAACTAATAACTAATAACTAATAACTAATAACTAATAACCGCGCCCCTTTTTTACCACTGTGAAATCCAGGACCAAATATAGAATCTTATGCGGCATTTTGCTGCTTCTGATCGCCGGCGCGGGGGCGCTAATATTCCGGACGCGGGCCGATCTGCTGCCCCTGCCGGAATCGCTGACCCCGCAGACATTGGGGCTGAACAAGGTTCAGGTGGTGGACCGCAATTATGTGCCGCTGACGATTACTTACCGCAATCGCTGGAATCTCCATGAATACCTGTCGCTGCACGAAATTCCGGAAATCGTCCGGCAGGCCTTTGTGGTATCCGAGGATCAGCGGTTTTTGCGCCACGGCGGTGTTGATTGGCAGGCGCGGCTGCATGCGCTTTGGCAAAACCTGATGGCATTGCGGGCCGTGCGGGGGGCCAGCACCATCAGTGAGCAGGTGGTGCGCATGTGGCATCCGCGGCCGCGCACGCTCTGGTCCCGCTGGCTCGAAGGTTGGGAGGCCGCCGATCTCGAACGATCTTTTTCCAAGGGCGAGATACTGGAGTTTTACCTTAATCAGGTGCCCTACGCCGGCCAGCGCCGCGGGGTGGCCGCGGCCGCTCGTCATTATTTTGACCGTGACCTTGACACCCTGAGCACCGCCGAAACCCTGGCGCTGGTTGTGATGATCCGGGCACCGTCGCGCTTGAATTTGCACAAGAGTCCGGCCGGGCTGGACCGATCCATATCGCAGCTGGCACAGCGTTTGCTCCGCCAGGGGATAATCGACAAGGGGCAATATGCCGCGGTCAGGACTGCCGATCTGTCAATTAAAAATGCCGTACTGCCGGTGAGGGCCGACCATTTTGTTAATTATCTCCATCAACAGCAGCCGCCGCGCGATGTCTCCGGCCAGGGCCGGGTCCACACCACCCTCGATGCCGAGCTGCAGCGTACCGTGCAAACCCTGCTGGATCATCGCATCAATGATTTGGCCCATCGCGGCGCCCGCCACGGGGCGGCTTTGGTTGTGGATCATCAGCGCTGCGAGGTGCTGGCCTGGGTCAACAGCGGCGCCCACCTGGCGCAGGTTCCGGCCAGCTGGATCGATGCCGTGACGACCCCGCGCCAGCCGGGATCGACCCTGAAGCCGCTGTTGTATGCCCTGGCCCTGGAGCGAGGCTGGACCGCCGCCACCATCCTGGATGATCGCCCCCTGGCGGAGCCGGTGGGCCGCGGGCTGCACCCGTATCGCAACTACAGCCGCACCCACTACGGACCGGTGAGGCTGCGTGATGCGCTCGGCAATTCCTTGAACATTCCGGCCGTGCGGGCCATTCAGTTTGTGGGTGTCGCTGATTTTTTAGACTGCCTGCATGCCCTGGAAATCCGCAGCCTGCAGCAGCATCCGGACTACTACGGCGACGGCCTGGCCCTGGGCAATGGCGAGATCAGCCTGCTGGAGCTGGTGCGGGCTTATACGGTTGTGGCCCGGCAAGGGGTTTATCGACCGCTGAAATACTTGATGGCCGGCGAGCCCCGGCAAAAGGAATCCCGCCGGGTATTTTCAGCCGAGACCGCCGCGCTGATCGGCAGCATCCTGTCGGACCCGGCTGCCCGGCGTCTGGAGTTCGGCAACGGCAGCCTGCTGCGTTTTCCGGTCCAAACGGCGGTCAAGACCGGGACTTCCAGTGACTACCGGGATGCCTGGGCGGTTGGGTTCAATCACCGCTACACGGCCGGTGTCTGGATCGGCAATCTGGACCGCCGGGCCACCGATGGCATCACCGGTTCCAATGGGCCGGCGCTGTTGCTGCGGGCGGTCTTTGCAGAGCTCAATCGCCATGGGGCCACCCGTCCGCTCTATTTAAACCCGCGGCTGGTCAAAGCCGAGATCTGCCGCGACAGCGGGCTGCCGGCCGATGGGCATTGCGACAGCATCAGCGAGTGGTTCGTGCCCGGCACCGAACCCCAAACAAAATCCATGCCTCCCGGAGAGGCCAAACCCATCTATCTGAGGCATCCTTCGCCGGGCATGGAGCTGGCCCTGGATCCGCGACTGCCGGAAGACCGTCAGGCGTTTATGTTCAAAATTGCGAACCTGCCGGAAGGTCATACGGCCGAATGGTATGTCAACCAAAATTGGGTCGCTTCGACCTCGACCGGAGAATACCTGTGGCATTTGCGACCTGGAAAACATGCGGTCCGCGCCCGCATCCGGTCTGACAGTCGGGATCACTGCGGGGAGACCGGTACGGTGAGCTTTATCGTGAAATGACCACTTGTCTACTTCTTGAATTGTTGCACTCAATAAAATCCTTTGAAATCTCAGGGTTCCGTCGCACAGGTTTCAGAAATGGAAGGACCATGCCATGAATTCACTTTCCAGCTCGGAGCTGACTGATAAAATTGTAGAAAAAGCCAAATCATTGGGCGCCGCCGTTGCAGGGATTGCCGGCGTCGAATCTTTGAAAGCGTCGCCGTCCCACCGGATCTATCCTAAAATCGGTATGAATCTAAAATTTCATTGGCAAAGCGTGCAAGGCCGGGTTAAGTCCGAAACGGTAATCTGGCCGGGAGATGCCCTATCTGTGGTTGTGATCGGAGTTGAACACAACGCCAATAAACCGGAACTTGACTGGTGGGACGGCAAGGGAACGCCCGGCAATCGCATCCTCATCCGGATCAATAATGAACTGTCCAAATGGATTGAGAACACGCTTTCTGTCAAAACCTATAAATTACCTTATTTCGTCAGTAAAGGCGGTATCTTTTTAAAAGATGCGGCCGTGATGGCCGGTTTAGGATGTATCGGCAAAAACAACCTGGTGATCACACCCGGCTACGGCCCCCGCCTCCGCTTCCGGGCGCTATTGCTGGATAGGATAGCAGAAGTCACCGGCCCGGTTGAATTCAAACCCTGCGAAGGATGCGGGCAACCCTGCCGCGAAGCCTGTCCTGTAAAAGCTTTTCAAAAAATCGTTTATTCGGCCGATGAGCTGGATCAATCCCCATTACCCGGCATCAACGGAACCTATGATCGGGTGACCTGCAACTTGAAAATGGAAAAAGATATTGAGGAAGCCGTCATGGCCATACCGGCGGGCGATGAAGAACATCAGGAAGTTCTGCAGGCGATCGATGAATTTGAAGAAGGTGTCAAATTGAAGCCCCAAGGCGATAAACGACCAGATTATCACGTCAAGTATTGCAGGGGATGTGAGCTGTCCTGCCCGCCTGCCAGGTGGGGAAGTAGGGTGAGAGATTAATAAGTGTTATGACGTCACGAATCCCAACGAACTAATGCCTAAATTGCCTAAAATGTTCTAAAATGCCTAAAATTAACGTATTCTGCCTGTCGTGAGTCTTTTGTCGAACGGTCTATTTAAAATGATAGGATTCCACAATTTTAGTTCATTTTAGTCATTTTAAATTTTAGCTCATTTGTACTTTTGAAGTACTATGACTCAATTAACATCGACAACAAATTGTTGATACGACGCCGCTAAGCGCCTAATGCTCTGAGGAGGGGCAAGCGCCCCTCCACGCTTTAAAGGTTATTGGATTGGAAACGTGATGTTTGACTGCCCTCGGTTCTGAAAGCGACTCGAGGTAACACGATACATAATGCTTGCGAATAGCTCTGTGATGCCTTCTGCGAGCATCCTTTCCTTGTAAGGCTCCCACACATCCTGGGGAAAGACCACCGTTCCTACATGAGCAGGGGCATCAAGGAACAGAAAGTCGTCTTCTCCAGCCACATTCTTTCCCACATATACCCTGAGCTGCATGTTACCGAACAGTGCCTCTTCTGGCTCCGGCCACTGAATGACCAGCGCGCTGCCGGCGTCCGGATTCAGAGGATCGACGACTTCCCTGGCTGTGATCACAACATGATTCACCCGCTTGGTTTTCTGTTTGATTTTGCCTTTCTTCTTGCCTTTCTTCTTGACCTTCAAGAATTTCAACTCGTTGGAGATCTCGGGTATTACGGGCATGTCTCTCACATCGCTCGCAAAGATCGTTAATCGACCTTCCAGGCCTTCATCATAGTTGATGGTTAAGGTCTGGTCTCCCACCGCCGTAATAAGCGTCGGGAAGTGATAACGCAGCACCGGTGTGTTCTGGGCATAGGCATCGTCTTTGGCATGATTCCACATGTTATTGCCTTCATTCGACATCAGGGAATATGTTATGAATTGATACACCCCGCCATCGTAGGACGATGGGCTGTACTCGACCTCACCGGTGTTTTCCCACCTGACGAAATTGATACGGTCCTCGGTGAGCTCCGCGGAATCGATCTGATCGGTCCAGGGATTTGCCATGGTATCCCCAAAAGGACGGCAGCAGGGGTTTGGGTTCGTATCACTGATGTCGTTCCATGGATTTCCATCAATAATGCCGGAGGTTCCGTCACATTGGGCATGGGGATCACCGACCCAGCCCTCGCAGGTGCCAACGTCGTCCCAAGTTATGGGGCCGAACCAGACATTGATCCATTGATCTCCCTGGTCATTTTGGGCTAGATAAACCGCCGGGTATTGGACCGAGGTTCCGGTTTGGAGCAGAACACCCAACAGCGTGAAGTATCTGCCATCGTTGTAGGCCCTTCTGTGAAGAAAGTAATCTGTATTTCGCCAGGGGCCTTCCGTAATCAGGCCGGAACTTTTGACCGGTTGCCAAAGTTCAGGGTACGTGTCAGGCGTGGAATAGTGGTGGGCGTTTATAAGATCCTTGAAGTTCTGATTCCAGGTCCATACGTCGCCATCGAACCACCCCATCTGGGCCAGGCTATAGCGACCTTGACACATCGAATCGTTGACGCCGTCGCATCCCAGTTCGGGCAGGTAGGTTATGGGCTGGGGGCCACAGGCAGGACTTGGCGTCGGACCGTCACACGGGTCGGGATCACAGGCATTCCCAAGGCCGTCGCTGTCCTCATCCGCCTGATCCGGGTTGGCAACATCGACGCAATTGTCAGCGCCGTCAGCCACGCCATCCTCATCGGCGTCAGGATTGGTAATTTCTACAATCCAGCCGTCTATATAAATCCGGGAGACCCAGTCATAGTACCATTTGCCGTTATAAAAAAAATCTGGTTCGTGGTCGATGTGAGCGGAGTGGGCTAACACGAACGTATCGTTGGGCTGCCAGGTACCGAACGGATTAACGGCGGGGTCGAAATGTAGTTGCACATATTCGTTGGCATCGCCAAGCAGAATTGAAGTGGACTGGAGCGCGTCGAAAGGTCCTTCAGGTCTGGGATATCCGATTTCAGGTTCGCCGGATCCGCCTACCGGATAAAGGCTGGACGATATAAGCGTTGCATTGCCTTCAGCCGTCACGCAAATATCGTAGGAAAGCAATTGGCCACCCGCCACTTTTCCATAAAATGGTGTCCGGCTGATCCAGGAGTTTCCCATCGATGCCACAATCGGGCCCGGATAGGTTGGCCCCGCTTTCTCTCTGACATGACCATTGAAGGTGAAACAGGTGTCCTGCGCCAAGGCGCAGCTAATGTTAAACGTCAAAACAACTCCGGTGATTGCCAATACAAAGCACAGCACAGATCTCAATCGTTTCATATTCAGCTTCCTCTCAGGTTTCCATAGATTCATATTCAGCTTCTCGTCAGGTCTGCAAAGTTCCATATCAGCTTCTCCTCAGATCTACAGTTCCGTTTAAGTTCCAGTGAAAATCTACATCACACCACGAAGTGCTCTCTAATAGATTGTATATTTTATGCCTTTTTCCCTCCTTTCATTAACGGATTAATATTACTTCAATTGAGTAATTGCCAATTGAGCAATCTTAACTCATTTTGGTTGCTGGCTTGTGATCTCTTTATCTGAGCTATAATCTGATAAGGCGAATGACAACTTCAAATCTAATTTTGAATTTTTTGACCTTGTCAATACTATTTATCGTTGAAATTCAGCATTGGGGCGCATGAAATGCAAAAGCGATGCCACACTTAGAGTAATTAGATATGCATCAGTAATTAAAAATTTTTTTTTAAATATCTTTAAGAATGGCTCTTTGGCTGATGAATCTATAGTTATAAGAATAGGGAAAAAATCACCGTATGTAGGAAAAATTTTACCTTGCCACTATGTAGGAATTGGTGAGATATTTACAAGGAGAAGTATTAAGAAATACCATATGGGATATTAGCTGTTTACTGAATTTTTGAATTTAAGCGATAAAATCCCAGAGTGATAAAGGGATTGAAACTTGAAATGTGAAGAAAGGATCAACTCTTGTTAAATTAAATCCCTATTCAAACCCATAGCCCGGTTCCTGCCACAGCAGAAGGGATTGCATAGTTAACCTCCGAGTCGTTTTTTTTGGCGGTAAATTTACCTTTTATCAGCCTTCGAAATCAGAAATCTGTCAACCAACTTTACTGTACACTGTCCACTAAATCGACATGTGACTGACCTTTATTTGGTCGAATGCATACAATATTAGTGTCTATATATTGAAATCCCATCAAGTTTGCACCGGATTTTTATCATGGCCAGATTCAATATTTTATCAATTCTATTGATTTAAAATAATAAGACAGAGCAAAGCGAAACCATAAATCTTCAATCTTTAGTATTCAATTTCCCGGTTCAGCGGGTGTTGGGTATTTGAACGAGTCATCTTAATACGAAAGCGCATTTCGATGACCGCTTGACCTATCCTCCCAAATCATGTATTACCGCAATAACATGCCAAAATTACCCTCGATTTGACGTCGATTTATTTGAAGTACGCCTGATCTGATCTCTTTCTTGAACTGGCAGTTTCTCCCAAATACGAACCTCCTTTTGGTCCGCTTGATCTCTTTTAGGGGGATTTAAGTCGGAAAAAATGGCAGAGATACAATGGCGACTGAGAAATATTCCTATAGCAAATTCTCACTGCAATTCCGCAGCAATGAGATGGAATTGCTATATAAAGACTATATCTTGGACCACACAATTTGGTTTTGCCGCATTGCCTGGGGGCTGATTGTATTCCTGGGGGGAAGTTTCGCCTTTTTAGACCAGCCTTTTTTTGGTGAAAACGCTGGTAAGGTTCTCTCAGTCCGCCTTATACTCATATCATTCTCAGCGATAATATTTTCATTAACCTTCTTTCCTAAATTGAGACGTTATTTGGATTGGAGTTCATGTCTCTTTATCCTCAGTGTCGGTATCTTCTGTATTTTTCTCACGGCAATGAGCGATCCTTTGAGTTTCTCTCCTTACTTTACCGGCCTGCTTTATGCCTTTACAGGAATATTCACCACAGCCGGCTTGGGTTTCAAATATAGCTTTTTCGCCCTTCTGATAAATCTAGTCATCTTCGAAAGTGCACTCGGTTTCATTTGGCCGATTCCGTTTAAATTGTTTGTAATATACAATTTTTTTCTTCCCAGCATGTTGATTATTTTTGCCTACATTGGATATTTGGTTGAAATCATATCTAGGAGGAACTTCGTTGCGTCATCCAGGTTGCAAGATTCTCTATCTCAAGTTAGGACACTTCACGGCCTCATACCGATATGTGCATCATGCAAAAGTATCCGGGATGATCAGGGTTATTGGAAACAAATCGAGCTATATGTGCAGGATCACTCTGAAGCTGAATTTAGTCATAGCGTATGCCCGGATTGTGCCAATAGACTTTACCCGGAATTGAATATTTAGCTCCTTATATCTCTACACAGGTCGGTTATCATCGAATCGCAATCTATGGCAAATATAGAATTCTTTGAATTCTTGTGAGACAAATTTAACTCATTGAAAATCATAAGATTAGGTGCTATGTGAGGTGGATAAATTGATCTTAGAGCTGGCTTTTTGATCGCAAAAAAGAGGCTTTAAGAAATACCAAAATTGGAACCGACAAATATCCTTTCCAGAAGAAAAGGAGCCCTAAATCATTCCAGAGGAGGAGAAGGATGGAAAAAAAGTTTATTATGACTGCTTTTAGCAAAGATCGCCCCGGAGTCGTTGCCGATGTTACCGAAGTGATTTATGAAAACGGCTGCAATATTGAAGACTCTACAATGACCAATATTCTTGATGAATTTGCGATTATTTTCCTATTTGTCGGCAAGGGAGACGGATTGGAAGAAACTCTTTTAAATGAATGCCGGAGACTCGAGAGGGAAAAGGGGATAACGGCCTTCATCAGGCCAGTAGAAACTAAAGACCAAGAGAGACCAATAAATCATTATACCAAAACTATAAACGTTGAAGGTATTGACCAGACCGGAATCGTTTTTAAGATCAGCAAATACCTTGCAACCAATAATATCAATATTGAAAATCTGACGTCGCGCAGATTTACCTCACCCGAGTCCGGGACACCGCTCTATTATATGGAGATTAAAGTTCAGGTCCCTGAAAGCATTTCTCTGGGGAACTTTGAAAAAGGACTTTCCAAAGTGAGTGAAGAGTTAAATCTGGATATAGTTTTCCGCTGAAAAGATTTTGGGCTTATTTTGTCGCAGAAATCATAGTGCTCCGGGCCAGTCGTTGATCCCGTGTTCTTTACGGGGGTCAGTCCCGCCCAAGGCGGGATTGCCAGGAATCCTGCTGCCGGCGGGAGCGGAATGATGGAATACTGGAAAGTGGGAATGTCGGGTTTAGTGGAATGGGATCTATTTTTATAGGGATGATATGGATCAGATTATAAAATCAGATCGTCATCCGCTTTCGACTCCCAATATTCCATTCGGAGTCTATGGTAAAATCCACTCTTTTCTTATGAAACTACAATTATGTTAACCCCAAAACAGGGTATTTAAATCGTGCTCGTCCTCGTCCTCGGGTTTGGAAGGGACTCAAAAGCTTCGAGGACGAGGACGAGCACGAGGACGAGGACGAAACGGCAAATGAGTTCATCGGAAATTGATATTGCATTGATCTGGCACAGTTTCTTTTCTTCGATCAGACCGGCTGTCCTTTAGCCGGAGGCTGCCGCTCGTGTGAAATCAAAGCCGGGCCTGCCGCGGCGTGTTATCCTGTCGTAGCACCAAGAGCGAAGCAGGAAGCTCGAAGAGCGCAATCGGGCGCCCTAAGGGCTGAGAAGGGCATCCAATCGAAATCAAGTCCGCCTGGAGGGTATCAGATCCGGGCGGATGACGAACATGCGTATCCCGGCCAGGGCCAAGACCAGGGCGGCCGCATAAAAGGCGGGGCTCAGACCGATGTTTTCGGTGATCAATCCGAAAATGATCGGGCCCAGCAGCCCGGCCAGCATGATGGCGCTGAAGCGCATACCCATGGCAAGACCGGATAAATTTGGATTGATCACGTCAGACATCATGACCATCGACAAGGGCTGGGTCATACCGAATCCGAGTCCGAATATCGCGATCAGAATTGTGAACGCCGTTACCGAAGCCATCGACGGTAGCAAGCTGACCGCCAGGATGATGGCCAATATGGAATAAGCGAGGATTTTTTTGCGGTCAAATACACCCAGCAGCCGGCCGAATACGAGCCGGATGGCAGTGGCCGTGATCGCGAATACGGAAATCAATATTCCGACGGTGAACTCGGTCAGACCTTCGGCGCGCAGCAGCAGCGGCAAAAAGGAAGACCGCAGACTGGCCGCAAATATAACCGCGAAAGTAAAAAATAGAATCAACATCGCCTTGGGGTCCATGGCTAATGCGCCGACCTGCCGGGCATCTTGCCGGGGACTGTATGAGATCTTCGTCCGATCCGATTGCGCGATTTTTTTCAGTCCCAGCAAAATCAATCCCCCGCTTGACAGCATCAGCACCACCCGGAAGGTGACCTGATAATCGAAGCGATCGACCAGGATTCCACCCAGAATTGGCCCCACGCCATGACCGGCGGCCGCAGCGAAACTGAGCCAGCCGAATCCTCTCTCGCGCTGGGAAGCATCGGGCAGTCGCGAGACAAAGGTTTGGCTGGCCACAACATGCAGCAGCAGCGCGATACCGGCAATCAATTGGGCTGCGATTAATTTTGCGACCGTGTCCGTGTGCAGCAAAATTACGGCACTGGCTATGTTGCAAATGACGCCGAAAATCAACAGCCGTTTGACGCCCAGTCGATCAACCAGGCCGCCGATGGGTATCGCCAGAAAAACGGCAACCAGGTTAAACGAACCGACAATAAATCCAATAGTGGACGGACCGGCCCCCATCGTTGCGGACAGCAGCGGAATGAACGGAAAAATAACCCCGTGACGGGTGAAATTCAATATGACGGCTATCAGGATTAGCCGCATGGTAATGCCTTTAATGAATATCGGGTCATACGGGCGAGGGTCGCTATAAGTGGTGTTGCAGTATTGATAATTCTTCCAGCTGTGTATAGAGGCTCATCTTAGAACATTTCATAATCAGTTATGTCCAACCAGCCTCATTAATCATAGCTCACGGCAGATAGTAGTTCAGATGCCCTCTGTCTTTAAAAGATTTTAAGATGGCAAATATTTTCAACCCCCAGTTTCTCAGGTATTTTAGATAAATGTGGATGAGAAGCAGGGTATCCGTGACGAAAGCCACTGCTACGTGCAGCAGTTTGACATTGGTATGGAAAACGGTGTGCTCGGACTGAAAACCGAACATCAGGATAAGTCCGGTAACCGTCATCAACGGAATCATCAGCGTTACAAATACATACCATGCCTTTTGACCCGGGTTGAACTCTCCGGTGTAGGGCAGGGGATTTTCCCGGGAGTTTTTTATGTGGCCCGTTAGCTTGTTCAACCACTCCCGGTCTGTTGCTTCCCAGCGAAAAACGCCTTTTAGCCAGCGAAGGAGATGTTTGCGATCCAGCACCAAGTAAAGTACGGGCACGGCCGCCAAAACTATGCCGAATGCACGGTGGGCAAGGTCGAGCATGAATACATCCGTGGCAGGCAGCGTACCGCGGTAGTGTGCCAGGATCATCCCGCTGATGGCCGTCATGACGATTGATATGGCGGCCAGCATGTGGACGACTTTTTCCCCTCTTCTGAAGCTGGCGGCATATTCTTTGATCGGTTTGTCGACCTGGGGGCAGGACCTGATACACCGGTAGCATCGTCGGCACTCCAGACCGACCATGTGCTCCAGGGCCATCGATGTCCTCTGATTCGGCAGATAGATGAATCCGTGCTTTTCTTCAACCACGGGACAGGCATCCACGCAGTTGCCGCAGGCAATGCAGGACTTGTCGCCAATTACATGATCGTGGGCCAGCAGGCGCGTATTTTCGTTCATGCCGCCGGACAGCAGCCGCATGCGGGCGACCGGACAGATGACTTCGTCCAGTATGTAGTCGGTTAAATATTTATTTGGCTGGGCATCGGCCCTCATTGAATCCCTCCGCTATGAATACTCGACCCGGACGGTTTATAATCGATTAGCACTATTTGAGCATTGATGGAACCGTCAGAAGTCTGATCTAACATTTTTCCGGATTTCCGCCGTGGTGCTTTTGTGTCAACTTAATCACTGGTCAAAAGGTCTGGTATAATTGTAGTGGCGGGGTTTATCCCCGCCTAAACAGCGATTGATGCCATCCACAAAAGACTTTTCAAGCTCCAGGCGGGGATAAACCCCGCCGCTACTCTAACAGCTGACCACGCAGCCTGATCTTTTTCAGCATTTTCACCCATAAACCCGACTGAATATCTTTAGGTTAATTCCGTCACCACCGCGGGATAAAGCCGCTGGTAGGCTTCAGCAAATACCTCTTCCCTGGCGCCGACTTTGCCGGAGTTGCGTTTGGCCTGAATTCCCCGGCGTCGGGCCAGCTCCACATAGTAATTAATCAAATGCACCTGGGCGGCCATTACCTCCATGGCCTCCCGCTTGCGGCCGAATACCGGGGTGATGTCCAGCAGCACCTGGACTTTAAACTCGCACTGCTCGGGCTGATGCGGTTCGAACAGAAAAACCGGCGGCGCACCGATGATGTCACCCTCAGCCGGGTAACCGCGGGCTTGGGCGTAGACCCTGCTTTTCAATGTAATCTCGGCGGCCATGGGATGGTCGAAATTGTAGGGATCCTGCAGCGCATGAGTCAATATGACCTCGGGCTGGCACGCACGAAATTCATTCACCAGGGTGTTGATGAGCTCATCTGTTGGTTGCAGGGGATAGTCACCGGCGTCCAGAAACGTGATCTCTGCTCCCAATATTTCGGCGGCACGACTGGCCTCATCTTTTCTGACTTCTTTGACTTTCTCGACGGACATGCCGGGCTTTTTCCACAGGCGGGCGGATTCCCCGCGCTCGCCGTAGGACAGGCAGATCACGCGCACCCGGTAGCCCCGTTCGGCATACAATGCCATGGCGCCGCCGGCCCGCCATATGAAATCCGCCGCATGGGCACTAATGACAACTATTGATGGATTATTCGGCATTATTTTCTCCCGACTTCCAAGCTTATTTTATAATTGCGGTTAATCAATTTACAGACTAGCAAAAAGGTTTCAGGTGTCAGGTGTCAGCCCAGCAGCCAGCAAAAAACGGCCTGTCTAATCGAAAAAGAAACTCCGGCGCGACAAATGTCGAATGTCGATTGATCCGCCGCGGTCGGATCGAACTAAGGAATTCTTTCAATTCTAATTGCCAAAAAGAGCCTAGCAAAGCGATATCCACTATTCGTCATTCATCTTCGCCATTCATAAATGTGTAAAGCGTCATCACAGCCTGATGCTGGAAGCCACGCACTGAATGCAGCTTCCTCTGCGATACGATTAGTTGATCGTGGCCGGCGGCCGGGTGGAATTCTGACACCTGAAACCTTTGGCTGCTTCCACCGTATTTTAGGCAAAAGTTTCCTTGGGTATAAAATTCGCGAAAATACCTTCATACCGACGCCCCCTTGGTGGCCTGCAGTTCCTGGTATCTTTTTTCGATATCGCTTTGCTCGGTCAGCTTCAACTCTTGAAGCTCTCGCGCGTATTTTCCCGCTTTGATCTCTTCCAGGCGCTCGGCCAGCTGCGCCGACGGCTTGAGCAAATGCCGGCCGACCATGCGGCGGATCAGCAGGGCGATGTTAAAGGGCGCCAATTCGGCCGGGCAGCGCGCCGCACATAATCCGCAGCCCACGCATTCAATGGACAGATCGACCACCCGGTGATAGTCCCCGCCGATGGCTGCCGAGACATAGTTCATGACTTCCAGATCCATGGGACAGGATTTGGTGCAGGTGTTGCAGCCCATGCAACGCAGCAGTTCCGGATAAAGTTCGATTATATGGCGATCATCGGGAACGGACCTGTCGATTTCATAAAGCGCTTTGCTGGCCGGGAAAAACGGCAGTTGCAGCACATAGATATCCGGCTCTACCATCGTCTGACAGGCCAGCCCCACCTGCAGCCGGTATTCGCCTTTTTTACGGTAGATGGTCGCGCAGGCCCCGCAGACCCCGCCGCGACAGCCGCAGCCCCGCGTCAGTTTATATCCCGCGTATTCCAGGGCTTTCATGATCGTCAGTCCCAGAGGGACCTCGTATGTTTTGCCCATTACGCTGACGGGGATTAAGTTTGTGATATTGTCTGCCATTGACTGATCCCTCTGATTTTCTGATCGAGCGTATAGTGCTGGCCTCAATTGTTATTGGTTACTGGTTATTAGTTATTGGTTGTGGATGAGAATCTGGTTTTATATTTCTACGAGCCTACATACAAAAATAAGGATTATAAGCTAGTCTATTTTATTTCACCCCCACCCGGCCTCCCCCATCAAGGGAGAGGAGCTCTACTTCCCTCCCCCGGTGGGAGGGATTGAGGGAGGGGGATTAAACGGCATTATCCTTTAAATTGCTGATAGATCCGTATTTCTATTATCAGTGACTAGTAAAACTCAATATGAATCCTTTCAAAACACTAACAGATTTCGAAGAACCTATTCCTCCCAAATGGCTTTTAACTGAATTGGGATAACTATTTGCAGTTATCCTTTGTGAATTAATGCCGCTGTTGCTATTATTTCCGGCATATCCGGATTGGATCCTAACAACGAATAACCATTAACCAATAACTTTTATCTCAGGTGTTGTATCTTGGTCAGTGCTTTCTCAAAGCGGTACTCCGGGAGAACCATGGGCGACGCTTTGCCGGTGGCCTTGTTTGCTGCCTTTAAGCTGGTGTTATATTCTTCAACGTGCTGCAATGACAATCGACCGTGCCGGGCCTGGCGACAGCGTTGGGCCGCGTGACGGCCCGCCCGGCGTCCAAAGACGAATATATCCTGCAATGAATTCGAGCCCAGTCGATTCTGTCCGTGGATGCCGCCGGTAACCTCGCCGGCCATGAAAAGATTGGGCAGATTGGTTTCGCCTTCGGCGTTGATTTCAACGCCGCCATTCTGATAGTGCTGGGTCGGATAAATCAGGATCGGTTCTTTGATCGGGTTGATATCATACTTCTTGAAACGCGCGTGGATGCCGGCAAATCGTCGCAAAAATGTACCTTCACCACAAATGATGTCGATCAGCGGGGTATCGAGCCAGACGCCGGTCATTCCCGTCGCCGTCAATACACCATTGTCGCGGTCGCTGCATTCTCTGATGATGGCTGAAGCGACCGCATCCCGGGTTTCCAGGCGGTAGATGAACATGTCCCCATTCTTGTTTACCAGCTGGGCGTTTTGAGCCCGCAGGGCCTCGGATATCAGCAGACCCAGCATTTGTTCGGGCCAGGCCGCGCCGGTCGGGTGATATTGAACGTATCCCGGGTGCAGCAACTTCGCGCCGGCGCGGTAGGCCATTACGATGCCGTCGGCTGTGGCGCCATAGTGATTGGAGGTGGGAAAGCCATTGGGATGCAATCGGCCCAGGCCTCCGGTGCAGACTATTGTTGTGCGGGCTTCCACCACGACGTATTGGTTGGTATCCAGGTTCAGCAGAACCGCACCGGCACATTGACCGTCGGTATCCAGGATCAGTTCAATGGCCGGGCTGAACTCCAGAACTTCAATTTCCCGGTTTCGTATTTCATCGCCCAACACCCGCATGATTTCCAAACCCGTCAAATCTTTTACCGAATGCGATCGTTTGCGCGAGTGTCCGCCCGGCATATGAGTCTCGAAACTGCCGTCCGGATTGCGGTCGAAGTTCACGCCCAATTCGGTCAGCCAACTGACAATAAAGGGGGCATCGGTTACCAGGGCCTCGACGAGATCCGGTTTATTTTTAAACCGCCCGCCCATCATGGTATCGATCCAGTGAATTACCGGTGAATCCTCGGGCATGGTCGCTGCCCCGATTCCGCCTTCGGCCATGATCGTATTTGAATCGCCGAGCCGCAATTTTGTCGCCAGGATCACCGCAGCCCCATGATCGGCTGCGGTCAGGGCCGCCGTTGCCCCGCCCCCGCCGCCGCCGACCACCAGCACGTCGGTTTTATAATCAACATTTGCCAGATCGATATCGGCCGGGTTCAATCGGCTGGGGGATCTTAACAATTCCGCCAGTTCGACCGGCACCAGTTCATCGGGATTCGGTCCCAGAGATATTGTTTCCTTGCTGGCAGTCCGATAGTCAGGATGATAGTCATCCAGAAGTTTGGCTTTTTCAGCGAGTGCCAGCCGATCAAATTCCTGATTCAAACGGGACGCCCGGGTGGATTCGACCATGTCGATGGATTTTTGCATTTCAGCAGGATAAGGCATTAGGGTTGCTCCAAAGCGTATATCTCGGAAATTCTATTTGTTACCGAATGGATTGATATATAATTGGTTTCTGTATTGCCAACGCGACAGGAAATATTGGGACATCTTCCCGGGCAGTCGTCTATAGTTGATTCCTGTACTGACGTTGTAGGGTGGCTGTGCCCACCTTTGGCAGCTGATACCAGCAGCGTATGGTGGGCACAGCCCACCCTACGACAAGCAATTTCTCCGGTGTTAAGGCTATATATCACGATAATCGTCGACACATTCAATATGGCGGAGCGCGATGCGCCCCTTAAATCAGCACCACAACATTTCTCCATTCTGATTAGGAGCGTAACCAACTAAGTTATATGGTTATATATACAAGTAGTGTAATTCGCCTGTCAACTGGTATTTGAGTATGTCGGGTTCAAAGGTTTGAAGGTTCAGAGGTTCAGGGTTCACAGGTTCAAGGTTCAGGGGTTCAGGGGTTCAAGGTTCAGGGGTTCGAGGTTCAGGGGTTCAAAGGTTCAGGGTTCAGTGGTTCAAAGGTTCAGGGTTCAGGGTTCAAGGTTCAGGGGTTCGAGGTTCAGGGATTCAAGGTTCAGGGTTCAGGGTTCAAAGGTTCAGGGTTCAAAGGTTTAGGGGTTCGAGGTTCAGGGTTTCCTCTTCTGTTCTTCGGGCATCAGGCGATGACCCGGCAGATCGCTATCAGCCGGGGCCCACCACTTCCAGCTACCACAGGATAAGACGATGGATAGTCAGGATTCGATCCAGCCGTCTGACTGAAACGCGGGCCAGTCTGATCGAAGAAAAGAAACTTATGAACGTCGAACATCAAACGTCCAACATCGAACATCGAATAATGTATTCTGTCTTTTTAAAACGATTGAGCGACGTGTCGAGTCGTCTTGTGGGGTCGTAGCCCGAAGGGCGAAGCCCCAAGCCGAAGGCGACCTGTGGGGTCGTAGCTCGAAGAGCGAAGCCCCAAGCCTGAAGCGATT
>Ga0049117_10000202_pt1 | contig 27780 bp, 18 predicted proteins | sample WorMetHERISLAND1_2_FD_55105 | JGI IMG/M metagenome (GOLD analysis project Ga0049117, IMG submission 55105) | Marine gutless worms symbiont microbial communities from Max Planck institute for Marine Microbiology, Germany - Olavius geniculatus... | ecosystem: Host-associated > Annelida >...
GGGCCGGCCTTTCGGCCGATCAGCCTTACCGCGAGGCGGATCTCGCAATAGACTATTGTGAAGATATCCAGCCGCTGCCCGCCGAAGCGGTCGATCAGATCGTCGATTTATTCGAAAAAGCCGGCGCCGTGGCCAAAGCCAGTTCCATCCATGTCAACGGCTGGTTCGGCGAATATGACAAATTGACGATGACCCGTTTTTTATTCGAAGAAGTTTTCCATGAGAATTTGGAAGCCGTCAAGGAGGATGTCATCTATATCGGAGACTCCCCCAATGACGCTCCGATGTTTGCCTACTTTCCCCACTCAGTCGGCGTGGCCAATGTCTTGCAATTTGAGGGCCGCATGCCCTGTAATCCGGCCTGGATTACCCGCAAGGAGGGCGGGTACGGATTCGCCGAGATGGTGGATAAACTGCTTACCGCTTAGTTCAATGGCCAGATCTTGGTCTTAGGGACAGGTGGCAACTAATCCACCGGCTGATGAATAGTTTTGAGCCGGAGTACTGGAGTATTGGAGTGGTGGGTAAACACCGGACACAGGAGCAGAAGACATATTTTTGAGTTTATCGCAAAATGACCTTTAGCTCGATGAAAATGATTGGGTAAAACTAAATTCAGGAAGTCTGTGCCAATTATTTTGATGAATCTGATACTCCTGGAAATGGTTATTCCAGTACTCCAGTACTCCAACACTCCAATACTCCTTTAACTTGAATCCGGGATTCTTTGGGGGACACACTAAACCCAGGCAGGCTATCTAAGAACGGCTTTCTTGTTTATTGGGGTTTCAACCACAAGAAAGGAGGGTCAAAATGAGCAACAGCATCGAAGAAAAAGGAACGCTGGTAAAAACCTTCGAGAAACCGCTGACGCGACGTTCATTCATCAAAAAAAGCACCACGTGTGCTGCAGCGGCCTTTACCGCAGCCAGCATGGGCCCCTGGGTTCGCACCTCGAACGCTGCTAAGCTGGAGCTGCGTTGGCTGGGCTGGGAGCACTACAATGTCAAGAAGCTGACCGCCAAATTCGAAAAGGAGAATAACTGCAAGGTCAGTGCCGGGTTTTTCGACGGGAACTCCGAGGCCTACAACAAACTGCGGGGCGGCGGTGTGAAAGACTTCGATCTGGTCATGGCCGATGGTTTCTGGCCGCGGCTGTATGCCAAACAGGGGCTCACCCAGGCGGTTGACTACGGCAAGATTTCGAACATGCAGCATGTGTTTCCGGTTTTCATGCCCCCCAATTACATGCTGCTCAAAGAGGAGACCGGCGAAAACATGATCGCCGCCCCGAACTGCTGGGGTGGATACGGCATCACCATCAACCTGGACAAGGTGGCCGAAGAGGACTCCGATTCCATTTATCTTTTGTACAACCCGAAGTACAAAGGGCATCTTTGCGTCAGTGCCCGTTTCGAGGAAAATATCGCCCTGACCGGTATCCTGGTTTGCCACCGCATGGGAACCAAGGACAAAGCGCGACCGGACGGCAAACCGTTCAACCCCTACGTGCTGTATGACAACGAGCTGGAGGAATGTAAAAAACTGTTGATCGAGCAGAAAAAATATCTGCTGACCCGGTGGAACGACGAGGCGACCCTGGAAAGACTGCTGCGTGCCCAGGCGGTTTGGGCGGCGCCCGAGTGGTCCGGTGTCTACCGTTTAATTCACTTCGACTATTTGGACGGCAAGTCCAAACTGCGCATGAAGCATTTGCTGCATCCCAAAGAAGGCGGACTGGGGTGGGTGGACACCTGGTGCATGACTTCCGGTGTCAAAGACAGTGATAAAAGAGAGCTGGTCCACAAGTGGATCAACTTCCGGTTGAAACCCGAAAACATGGTGATTGTGGCGGAAGAGATCGGCTGGGCGCCCACGGTGGATGTGCGCAAAATGATCCCGCAGCGCTACGTGGACACCCTCTTTCTGAACAACACGGATGCCATCAAGGGCCTGTATCAATTCGACGCCCCGTCATCGCCGGAAAAATGGGAACGCATCTGGTCGGATGTTGAGGCAGCCTAGATTATAAGTTGGTAGGTCAGTGTTGAAATTCTTAGACAGCTTTTATGTAATTACTATGAAGGATTCAGGTGTCAGACAGGAAAGCTCAGAGCTCAAAGGAGGGAAGCTCAAAGCTCAAAGCTCAAAGCTGAAAGGGGGGGAAGCTCAAGGCTCAAAGCTGAAAGCTGAAAGGGGGGGAAGCTCAAGGCTCAAAGCTGAAAGCTGAAAGGGGGGAAGCTCAAAGCTCGAAGCTGAAAGGCAAAAAACAGGTCTGAGTGACGAGGACTAAGTAGCAAGGACCGAGCGATGTGGACTGTGGACTGAGTGGTGAGGACTGAACTACGAGGACCAAATTGAATAAAATAAAAAGAATTCCTTGATTCGACATTCGACATATGTTGCGCTGGAGTTTCTTTATCGATCAAACTGGCCGTTTCGTGGCATGCGGCTGGGCTGACACCTGAAACCTTGTCTGAAACTTCATTAAAAGCGAACCGCAGAACCGCAGAATATCGAATATCGAATGTCGAAGGGCGGAATCGCTTCAGGCTTGGGGCTTCGCTCTTCGAGCTACGACCCCACACGTCGCCTTCGGCTTGGGGCTTCGCCCTTCGGGCTACGACCCCACAAGACGACACGACACGTCGCTCAGTCGTTTCAAAAATAGACCGTTCGACAAAAGACTCACGACAGGCAGAATACATTATTCGATGTTCGATGTTGGACGTTCGATGTTCGACGTTCATTAGTATCTTTCTTGATTAATCTGGCTGTTATATGGCAAGCGGCTGGGCTGACACCTGACACCCGACACCTGAAACCTGAAACCAAATAAATCGGCAGAACGCTGCGTATGTATTTACCATGACTTAAATCGTTATTGATATCAATTTGGGAATCAACCATGACCGAACCTGCTTTAAAATTGGAACAAGTTGAAAAGATGTTCGGCAACGTGCGTGCCGTCGATCAGGTCAGCCTCGATGTCGGTCAAAGTGAGTTTTTCGCGCTTCTTGGTCCGAGCGGGTCCGGCAAAACCACGCTGCTGCGAGTGATCGCCGGCCTGGAAACACCGGGCAACGGCACGGTTCATATTGGCGGCCGGGACGTCACCCGGCTGCCGCCCTATGCCCGGGGCATCGGCATGGTATTTCAGGACTTTTTGCTCTTCCCCCATAAAATCGTGGCCGAAAATATCACCTTTCCCCTGAAGATGCAGAAACTGCCGGCGAGCCGACAAAAAGAACAGCTCGATTGGGTGCTGGCGCTGGTCAGGATGGAAGGGTTCGAGACTCGATACCCCCATCAGCTGTCGGGCGGACAAAAACAGCGCGTGGCCCTGGCCCGGGGATTGGTGGCCAGGCCCGATATCCTGCTGCTGGATGAACCTCTGGCCAATCTCGACCTGGAACTGCGCAAAGAGATGGAAGTGGAAATGCGGCGCTTCCAGGCCGAACTGGAAATACCTTTTATCTATGTCACCCACAATCAGGAGGAGGCCTTGACGCTGAGCTCACGCATGGCTGTGATGCAAAATGGCAAGTTCGAGCAGGTCGGGGCCAAACTCGACCTTTACAACAACCCGCAAACCCGCTTCGTGGCCGCTTTTCTGGGATCACCCAACCATATCCAGGGGCAATTGACTATGGTCCGGAACGATATCGCCATCCTCGATTGGAAAGGGCTTGAACTGCAGGTTCCGGCACCGGCCAATGCCGGGCCCGGTGATGAAATCGATTATTTTCTGAAACATGAAAGAGTCCTGATTCGGCCACCCCGGACCGGCGAATCCGGGCCGGGGGAAAATCGGATTGAGGGTGCCCTGAGGGATATCATCTTCAAAGGACAGCATTCAGATTACTTCGTCGTTTTGGAAAACGGTGAAGAACTGGTCGGCAGCGCGGCGGTCGAACCGGAGTCTTTGCAAATTCGTTCCACCGTTGAGGTCTTCTGGCCGGCCCAAGCCGGTGATGCGTTCCGGGCGGGGGACCATTGAAATGAATTCCTTTGCGAAATGGCGCCAGAGCAAAAACGTTCGCTTTGCATTGCTGACGTTGCCGGGAGCCCTGTTTTTACTTGTTTTTTTAGTTCTGCCCCTGATCTCCATTCTGGTCTTCAGCTTCTGGCGAACCGAGAGCTACGAACTGATTGCCGACTGGAATATTGAAAACTACAAAACCATCCTGGGCGAGAAGACCTATTTGACCTTTATCTGGCGTTCCCTGGTCATGGCGGTATCCGTATCGCTGGTGTGCCTGATCTATGCCTATCCGGTGGCTTATCTGGTTGCCAAGCGCGGCGGCCGCTATCGGTTGATTCTGGTGCTGTTGACGGCCGCCCCTTTTTTTACCGGTATCATTTTACGGGTGACGGCGATTCAGCAGATCCTGGGCCCCATCGGTCTGTTGAACATGGCGCTCCAGACATTCGGATTCGAGCCGATCCGAATCCTGATGTATTCCAATGTCGCATCCGCCATCGGGCTGGTCTATCTCTGGATCCCGTTTATGGTTTTGGCCATCTACCTTTCGCTGCTCAATTTCAATTTCAACCTGCTGGAGGTGGCCTATGTCAACGGCGCCAAGCCCTGGCGGGCCTTCGTGGAAATCACCTGGCCCCTGAACTGGATCGGTACCGCCATCGGCATCGTGCTGGTCTTTATTCCGACCTTCGCGGCTTTCGTAACACCTCGTTTTCTCGGCGGCGTCAATGGGGCGCTTTACGGCAATATCCTCGAACATCAGTTCGGGGCCACCGGCACCTGGGCCCTGGGTTCGGCCATGGGGGTCGTATTATTTGTCATCTGCCTGATATTTATTCTGATCATCAGGCGCACGATAAACCTGCAACGCAGCGGTTATACCGGGGAGGATTTTTAAGATGGCGGCTGCCGGACCCAGAGAACGCGCCGTTGTGGCAACCCAAACGGGTCTGCTCATGTTTCTGTATGTCTTTTTGTATTTGCCCATTTTCTTCATTATCTACGTCTCTTTCGTGGACAATACCGTCTGGCCTTTTCCGCCGGAGTTTACCTGGGAATGGTATGAGCGCTTGTGGATCATGAGCGATTTTCATCTGGGGCTGTTCAACAGCTTTTTAATCGGCGCCGGGACCGGGGCGCTGGCATGCATCTTCGCTGCGTCAGCGGCAATCGGGCTGTTAAAATATCAGTCACGCCTGCGGGGTCTTTTCGCCGTGCTTTACCTGTCGCCGCTTTTCGTGGCCGGTATCCTGATCGGGATTTCATCGCTGATGTTCCACCGCAACATATTGGGATTGCCCGGCAATCTTTTTTCGGCAGTTTTGGCCAACACCACCCAGGCGCTGTCGTTTGCTTTTCTGGTGATTTTGGCGCAGCTCACCCGTTATGACTGGCGGATGGATGAAGCCGCCATGGTCTTCGGCGCCCGTCCGGCGCGCTGCTTTTGGGAGGTTACGCTGCCCACCATCTGGCCGTCGATTCTGGGTGCATTCCTGGTAAGCTTCATTTTGGCCTTTAACAATCTCGACATCACATTTTACAGCATTGGGGCGATTCCGACCCTGCCCACCATTGCCTGGGGCACCCTGCGGCACGGCATTGAACCGGAATTGTATTCCCTAGCGGCGGTTATTAACGGTTTGGTTTTTATTATCCTGATCATTCTCTTTTTTCTTATCCGCCTGGGGCTGGTGCGGCTGGGATACCGGGGAGAGTGATTCGATTGCGGATTTGGGATTGCGGTTTTTTGATTGCGGAATGCGGATTGCGGATTGCGGATTGAGAACCTTATGGAGTACTGGAGTAGTGGAGTGTTGGAGTAGTGGAGTGATGGAGTACTGGAGTATTGGATAGAATGTCTCGAAAGCTCTACGATTTATTGAAAACTTTTTGTGTTCTTTCACATTGGAAAAACATATTGAATGATGGAATATTGGAAAGTTGGAATGCTGGGTTTAGCAGTATGGGATCTGTTTTTAAAAGAACGGTACGAGCCGAAATATAAAATCAGACCATCCTCCGCTTTTGATTCCCAATATTCCATTGTTCCACTATTCCAGCATTCCTTTTGGGACGAAGCAACTAGCATGTTGCCTGTGATCTGAAGATTAATAGTAATATTATTAAAGATTTGTATATGAACCAACGCATCCTTGCCATTGATCAGGGCACGACCGCCACCAAGACCTACACGCTGGACAGCGAGGGGCATTTTGAATTCTGCCGGGCGGTGGAACACCCTCAATTATATCCGCAGCCCGGTTGGGTGGAGCATGATCCGGCGACTCTGCTGTCCAACGTTCAACAGTCCATCGAGGTGGCCGGCGATGTCGGCGCCGTCGGCATCGACAACCAGGGCGAAACGGTCATTGCCTGGGACGGCACAAGCGGTCAACCGGTTTACAATGGCATTGTCTGGCAGGACCAGCGCACGACCGAGTTTACCGAAGCGCTCAAAACCCAGGGCGCCGAGCAACTGACCCTCGAGCGCGCCGGGCTGCCGCTGGACCCTTATTTTTCGGCGTCAAAGCTGCGTTGGATCATAAAAAACGTGCCCCGGGCCGCCAAGCTGCTCAAAAAAGGACAACTGAAGCTGGGTACGTCCGACAGTTTTTTTATCCACCGGCTGACCGGCGAATATGCCACGGATGTCACAACGGCTTCACGCACCAGTTTAATGAATCTCGCAACCTGCAACTGGGATACGGATTTGTGTGAGCTTTTCGAAATCCCGCCTGAAGCGCTGCCGGAAATCAGACCCACCACCGGTGATTTCGGTGTTGTCACAGCCGCGGGACGCGAGATTCCCATAACCGCCAGTGTCGTGGACCAGCAGGCGGCCTTGGTGGGTCATGGCTGCTATGCATCGGGCCAAATCAAGGCCACCTTCGGCACCGGGGTTTTTGCCCTGGCCAATGTCGGTGAGAGTGTTCGAAGCGATCACGGGCGGGGTATTTTGTCAACGGTGGCCTGGCAACTGGCCGGAAGCAAGCCGGTTTATGCCGTCGATGCCGGCGTTTATAACGCCGGGTCTGCTGTTAACTGGGCCAGGAATCTAGGTCTTTTCTCAGAATTCGGCGACATCGATCAGTTCGATAAACCGAATGCGATTTCCAGGAGACTCGTCTTCGTGCCGGCCTTGTCCGGACTGGCCTGCCCGTATTGGGACCGGTCGGCGGCGGGCCTTTGGCTGGGGATGAGCCTGGAGACGACCAGAGAAGATTTGTGTCAGGCCGTCCTGGAGGGAATCGCCCTGCGCACGGCCCAATTGCTGGATGCCATTTTCCACCTGACCGGACAACAGGAGAGCCTTTCGGTGGATGGCGGCCTGATCAGCAACACCTATTTTTGTCAATTTTTGGCTGACGTCACCCAGTGCGAAATTGTCGTGCCGGTGTCACCGGACATTACGGCTTACGGTACCGGCCGCCTGGCTTTGATTGGCAGCGGAATTGAAAAAAGTCTCACCGATTTGGCTCCGGCTCCCAAACCCCAAAAGACCATCGCGCCGCGCAAGGATTTAACCTACCTCAAACCGCGCTTTGACGATGCCGTATCCCGTTGCAGAAATTGGCGTTAACTGGTGGCAATTTTTTTTGAATAAATGTACCGAATCTTTGACCCGACAATTAAAAGACCTGATTACCAAAAAGCTAGGAATCTGCAGCACCTGCGCGCAATACAATTTCATTTGCGTGAAATAGATCCTGAATCTTCAAATATAGATAAAAACCAATTTGCCATATTCTCTAATTGGATAAATGAGTTAGTTGAAAGATTATACGCTAATTTGGAATTTGAAGATTAAGCTATACGGGATGTTCTTCGGATCTATGGTTTACGGTGTTCGATATAATTGATGCCTGTTTACCACGCCCCGCCAAAGCCCGTATAGACCGGTGCGGCGTGGCTTCAGCGAAGACGTAAGACCCTTCAAGCCGCACCATGTCATTGTGAGGGAAATTGATCGAAAAAGCTGAGTATCGCCTCCTCGACGGTAAGCTATTCGGAAAGTTCAATTCTCAAGTAGGGTACTTGGCCAGCCGATTGCATTCAGAAGGCGCTCTTTATGGTTCCGCCGTCTACTCGCAAGGCGGCTCCCGTTGTGGCCGATGCCAGCGGGCTAGCAAGATACGCAACCAGCGTGGCAACTTCCTTGGTTGTTGCAAAGCGCTTTAGTAGTGACGTGGGGCGCACCTTCTCGAAAAATTCCTTTTCGAACTCCTCAAATGATTTACCGTCCTGCTTCGCAAGCTCGCCGACAAAATCATTGACCCCCCGCGACCGGGTCGGTCCCGGTAACACACTGTTGACCGTGATTCCAGTGCCGGCAGTGGCTTCGGCAAGTCCGCGTGCGATGGCGATCTGAGCGGTTTTGGTCATGCCGTAGTGAATCATTTCGGATGGTATTTGAACGCCGCTTTCGCTGGAGATATAAATGATGCGACCCCAGTTGCGCTTTTTCATGGCTGGCAGATAGAGGCGACTGAGGCGTACGCCGCTCAGGACGTTCACTTCGAAAAAGCGCCGCCAGTCTTCATCGGAAATACCTTCAAACTCCACGGGCTCAAAAATTCCCAGGTTGTTCACCAGGATTTCGACTTCCGGGTACTGCTGTACCAGGCGTTCGGCGGCTTCGGCCTTCGAAAGATCCCCGGCGAACCCCTTGACTTCGGCCTCTGCTCCGGCAGCTAACTCGGTGGCGGCTTTTTCGACGGATTCGTTCGAGCGGCCATTGATAATGACCCGAGCCCCTTCGGCAACGAGGGCTTCGGCAATCGAATATCCAATACCGGCGGTGCTGCCGGTGACAAGTGTCAATTTGTTTCTTATTTCCAGATCCATCGTAGAATTCTCCAATGCGCAGAATTTGGGTTTATATTTCTATGTTTTTATCGGTATTGGAATAGTAAACACGGACACGGGACGTGACAAGTTTTCTTGGAAAGAATGAATTTTACTTGCAGAATTCAAATAATAAAAATGATAGAGCAGCAGGCGGTGCAAGCGCCTGCGCTGCGCGAGCAATACGACAAATCCGAAATCCAGAATAGCCTTTATAATCAGCCTTTCTGGTCAAGTATCTTGCCAGTGGGTGTCATCACTTTAGCTGCGGATCAATTCCACCCGGTCCACCGTCAACGTGATGGCCCCCCAATCCTCATCGACTTTGCCCGTAAGCAGAAAAGGCCGGTTGTGATCGAACATATGGCAGAAGCGGAGCTAGGTTTTGGGGAAAAAAGTGTTCTCGCCGATGCCGGTCTCGTCCTCGAAGGTTAAAAACTCCATGGGTCCCCGTGCTTGGTGGTGACCACCTTGGCGGTGATCAGCCAACCGGCTATGCGTACACGGTGGTAGGGATGCCACCGGAAGGACGCGGAGGGCGGTATTTTTTTCGTGATCAAAGTACCACCAAAATTGATACGTTGATCTGCTCGAGTCATTCTTTTGAGCCTTTCCTGACAGCGTTTTAATTATAGTGCCCTTGTTTGGTGCTTTGGAATTGGATGTGATTTTGGCTGGGTATTAAATGAAATATGCGGCCAAAACAGACTTATTTTCTGACTTTTGGCTTGATATAAAAACTATATCGAGCCAAAATAATGCCGCCATGAGTGAAGAACGTATTATTGGACGCCAAAAAGAGAAGGCGATTTTAGAACTGGCATCGAGATCACCCGAATCCGAATTCGTCGCGGTTTTCGGACGGCGGCGCGTGGGCAAAACCCACACCTGGTTAGAGAATACTTTGGTGATGCGATCTGTTTCGAAATCATCGGGAAACATGGCGTCACCCTGAAAGAACAGCTGGACAACTTTGCCCAAGCCCTTTAAAAAGCATAGGGGTCTTCATTCTTGATATACGTGAAGAATGAAGACGCGATCCCTATGTTTTCACTATCCGAAAAAACGTGAATCCAAAATTCTATTTTAGATCGGCGACCGCCGGCAGAGCGTTGCGTTGGTCCTTGCAAGGGGCCTATCTCGCGCTCCCTTCACTGCGGTAGGTTATTGATTAGCCGTCTAGGCCTTGTTTTTCCGGCAAGTAGCGCCAGAATCGGCGCGGTAGTTGGCGCAGGTGCAGTTTGGGATTATTGCGCGCGGCAATATTGACGGCGGCAAAGTACCGTTGCCAGAGGCTTTGACAGAGCTGCTCTCCGGCCGATGTCGTGTAGCAGAAGGTTTTCAGGTCTCCGGCATCGAGTCGAATCTCCCGGCACAGGTTGCCCGTGCAGCAAAGACCATAATTTCTCGTCGTATCATAGATGATCCAGTTCTGATCCGCAAAACGCGTTTCAAAATGATGCCGGATTAGGGGCAATACATCGTATCGCGGTGCAACCAGGGCCAGATAGTGGTCATCATCCGTTTTCTGGAATCGAATGAATCCTTTCAGGCGATGGGCTTCGCGGCGCACTTTCTGAGAAAGTTTTTCGATATGAAGCTGTGCATCCAGATCCGCCCGGGGCTGTCGACTGCCGCGGGCGGGCAATCTTCCCCACACGTAGCGAAAAATAAAGGTCGCCACGTCCGGGTCGGCCGACGAAAAAGCTTCAAACAACATGCGGCGCCGTCTCGCCCCCAGGTGCTTGCGAAGCCCTTGCCAGACTCGCTCGGCCTTGGCGGGTTCGGTTGCAATCTTAACGCGTCGTTCAAACAGGCCCGGCTGCCTGCGGCCGGCCGTCTCGATGACATCCGGCCGCTGCCGGGCCTGATAGGCGTTGAAAATGGCGCTTAGCAAACCATCGAAAGTGTCCTCGACCATATAAACCAGCCGTGGATCAGCAGCGGACTCGGGCTTTCGGACGATCTGTGTTTTTGCAGAATAACTCGAACCGGTTCCGGGCGTCCATTGAGTGACCGGCAGACCGTCACACCGGATAAACGGCCGGGCACGCGACAGGACAACTCCCATTTGTTTCAAATGCTCGTACCGGATGCGTCCGCGCCGGCGCAGCCTGACAATCCGGTCGGCGGATTTCAATCCAATCCCGGGTACCTTGAGGATCATTTCACGATCGGCGGCATTGACATCGATGGGGAACAGGGCCGGACGACGGTTGGCGAAAGCCTGCTTGGGATCGGTCTTTAAGTCAAGATACGGCGTTTCGCGGTCGATCACGTCGTTCAGATCAAAACCGTACAGTCGAATCAGCCAGTCCCGTTTGAGCGCCTGTTGCAGGTAAAGGCGATTGGCCAGATTCAGTATTTCCAGGTCGGATTCCGGACTGGCTCCGATAATTAATTGGGTGCTCTGCCCAGCCGGGACAAATCGCGGCGTGTGGCGTAGAGTTTTTCGATTTTCCCTTGTTTCAGCGATGGTGTCGCGAATGACTCCCATCGGTTCCAGAACCGAGCGATAGGTTTTATCCCGGGTCAGTAGTTTAAGGCTTTTTTCGGACGGCAACTCGATATTGACGCTGAGACGGTCGGCATAAAGCCCGGCCTGCTCGATCAGATAACGGCTCGCAAATGGGACGCATTTCAAATGGATGTAGCCGTTGAATCCCTGCTCTCGAAGCAGCCGTATCGTCCTGACCAGCCGCTCCATCGTGTTGTCCGGACTCTGTATGATCCCGGAGCTCAAAAACAGCCCCTCGATGTAATTGCGCCGGTAAAAATCGATGGTCAGCGACACGACTTCGGCCGATGTAAAGGCCGCTCGGGGAACATCGATACTGCAGCGGCTGACGCAGTAGGCACAATCATAAATGCAGTAATTGGAGAATAGGATTTTCAGCAGCGACACACAGCGGCCGTCCTCGGTATACGTGTGGCAGATTCCAGAAGCCGCAGTGTTGCCAAGCTGACGCCCGTTGTTGCGCCTGCGGCTGCCGCTCGATGCACAGGATACATCATATTTGGCGGCATCTGCCAATATAGTCAGTTTATCTTCTATCTGCAATTTGAAACTCCGCACCGGTTTTCGTCAAATGACCCACTTGGAATCGAAAAATAGTAACTGTCACGGAAACGGGCAACCCCGGGGCTGAAACTCAGCTGAGACGTCCCCAAGTTTCATTTTTCGAGACCACCCACAGTGCCGTTTCGCTTTTCGGCCTATAATTTAACAGGACAAGCAAAGCGATACATCAAATCCGCAATCCGAAATAAAAAATAGCCTCCATAATCTGCCTATCGGTTCAAGCATCCCGGCGGGGATTGTCATCACTTTAGCTGCGAATCAATTCCACCCGATCCACCGTCAACGTGATGGTCCCCCAATCCTCGTCCACTTTGCCGGTGAGCAGATAGGGCCGGTTGCGGTCGATCATGTGGCAGAAGCGGTGGTAGGTTTTTGGGAAAAAAGTGGTCTCGACGATGCCGGTTTCGTCCTCGAAGGTCAAAAACTCCATGGGGTCGCCGTGCTTGGTGGTGACCACCTTGCCGGTGATCAGCCAGCCGGCCAGGCGCACGCGCCGGCCGATGTGACGCGGCAGGTCGACGGCCTTGACGGCGCGTAATTTCTGCAGGGCGCCGGCATACAACTCCATGGGATGCCGGTCGCACAGAAAACCGAGAATGGCAAATTCGCGCCGCAGCCGCTCACGGTGGTCCTCCGGTGGCAGGGGCGGCGGCGGAAGATCGCCTTCGGCCTGATCGTTGCGGCCGAAAAGCGACCGATTACGGGGAGTTGCTTTGCTCAAACGGGCTTTGAGCCGGCAGGCCAGCTGCCACATCAAGGCTGCCCGGTTGCCGGAAGGATTCAATCCATCCAGGGCGCCGCAGTGGATCAGGGCCCGGGCCTCGTCTTCGGCCGGAGCCACGCGTTCCAATAGATCGTGAAAATTGCGATAGCGGCCCTGCCGGCGGCCAGCGACGATGCGCTCTTGGGTTTGGGTCGCAAGCCCTTTGATGGAGAGCAACCCGACCCGAACGGCGCGGTCCCGGCCGGTCCAGCGAATTTCGCTGGCGTTGACGTCCGGCGGCAGAATGGTCAGCCCCAGGCGGCGGGTTTCGGAGACATAGGCAAAGGCGCTGTAAAAGCCACCCTGGTTGCTGATGACGGCAGCCATGAATTCGGCCGGATGGTGGAGCTTGAGGTACGCGGCCTGGAAGGACACCCGCGCATAGGATGCGCTGTGGGGCTTGCAAAAGGAATAACCGCTGAAACTCATCATCATGTCCCAGACGGCAGCCACCTGTTCTTCCGAGACCTGGCGCCGGCGGGCCCCGGCATAAAAGCGTCTTTTGAAATCCTGCAGCTGATGCTGCCGGTCTTTTTTGGTCATTACCTTGCGCAGGCTGTCGGCTTCGGCATGGGAAAAGCCGGCCAGGGCCAGGGCCGTGCGAGACACGTCTTCCTGGTAGACCATGATGCCGAAGGTCTCTTCCAACACCTCGGTCAGCAAGGGGTGGATCGGTTCCCAGGGCCCGCCGTGCAGGCGTCGGATGTACTCGCGGATAAACTCGTTGGCGGCCGGGCGAATGATGCTGCTGTGGATCACCAGGTGTTCGAAATCGCCGACCTTGGATTTTTGCTGCAGCAGCCGCATGGCCGGACTTTCGATATAGAAGCAGCCCATGGTGCGGCCCTGGGCCAGGGACTCCTGGGTGGGCAGATCATCTTCGGGCTCCCAGTGGAAATCATCGAATGCGACCCCGTTGGCCTGCAGGTTGCCGACGGCGTCCCGAATGACGCCCAGGCTGCGGTTGCCCAGCAGATCGATTTTGACCAGGCCGGCATCTTCGGTGGCATCTTTTTCCCACTGGATGATGGGCACGCCCTTGGGCGCCCGCTGCAGGGGCACGTACTCGTCGATCGGCCGCGGGGTGATCACCACGCCGCCGGGATGCACGGACAGGTAGCGGGGGGTGCCGATAATGCGCTGGGCCAATGACAGGATCTCCGGCCAGGGTGCCGGAAATTCGAGGGCCCGGGACTCCGGGCGCTTTTTGATGCCCCCCAGCAGCTCAAGGTCCGACTCCTTGGCGCGCCAGAAGCGCGGCAGGCGTTTGGATACCCGGCCGATTTCAGCGTCTGTCAACCCATAGACTTTGGCCACTTCGCGAATGGCCATGCGGGGCTGAAACAGCACGTGGTTGCAAACCATGGCGGCATGCCCCCGGTGGCGCTCGAGCACCGCATCCAGAACGTCGTCGCGTTCGTCCCAGGCGAAATCGACATCGATGTCGGGCGGATCCGTGCGCCCCGGATTCAAAAAGCGCTCGAAATACAGGTTGTGCTTGAGGGGGCAGACGTTGGTGATGCCCAGGCAATAGGCCACCAGGGAGGCGGCGCCCGAGCCGCGGCCGCAGGTGCGTGGGCTGTGCTTGACTATATCGCGCACGATCAGAAAGTAGGCGGCGAACCCCATGCCCGTGATGCTGCGCAGCTCGTGCTCCAGCCGGTCGACCACCACTTCAGACAGCTCCCGGCCGTAGCGCCGGCGGGCACCGGCATAGGCGGCATCGCGCAGGCGCCGGCCCGGATCGCCGCCGTTGCGGTTTTGCAAAGGCGGCATGACGATGCCGAACTGCGGACCGCTGAACGTCAGGCGTTCGGCAATTTCATGGGTGTTCCGCACGGCCTCCGGGCAGATGGCAAACCGGCGTTCATACTCGGCGGGCGGGGCCAGCCAGGCGTCGACCGGGGCGACATCGTCGCCTGCCAGGCGGGATAAAGCGGTGTTGCGGTCGATGGCCCGCAACAGGCGGTGGACGGCCGCATCCCGGGGCTGCAAAAAGAAACTGCCCGGGGTGGCCGCCAGCGGCACGCCGATGTGCCTGGCCATGCGGCGCAGGCCATGGTCGGCCGGCAGGGGCCTGCGCGGCATGGCGGCGGCTACTGCCACTCCGGCTCCATGCCAGGCGTGCAGCAGATCGGCGCGCTGGGTCAGCACCACCAGGCCGGCGGCGTAGTGGGGCAGGATTGCTGCCAGTTCGAAATCATCATCCATATGGCGGCGGGTGAGCAGGCGGCAGAGATTGCGATAGCCGTTGTCGTCTTCCACCAGGCATACGGCCCGCTGTTTGCGGTTGGGATCCGTAACTTCGGCGCCGACGATCGGGATCAGGCCTTCCTCCCGGCAGGTGCGCAAGAATGGCCACAAACCATAAAGGTTGTCGGTGTCGGTCAGCGCCAGGCTGTCATAGCCCAGGCGTTTGGCCGCCCGGCAGACCTGTTTGACGTAGGCCGTGCCCCACATGAGGGAGTAGCTGGATCGAACAGTCAAGGGTATCATGCGTTGTTTTACTCCGTAAAAGAGCACTGTGGTGAAGGAGCGCTTCGCTGGATGAGCGCTTCGCTTGAGGAGCGCTTCGCAAAAACGAGTGAACGAGCGCTTCGCTTAAGGAGCGTTTCACTCGAGGAGCGCTTCGCTTGAGGCATTCATCTGTTGCCGCAATCATCGAGGCCGCAGGCCGCTCATCAAACGGAGCGCAGGAACTGCGCGCAGTGCTCTTCAAGCGCAGCGCTCCTCAAGCGCAGTGCTCTTCAAGCGCAGCGCTCCTCAAGCGCAGTGCTCTTCAAGCGCAGCGCTCCTCAAGCGCAGTGCTCTTCAAGCGCAGCGCTCCTCAAACGCAGTGCTCCTCAAGCGCAGTGCTCCTCAAGCGCAGCACTCCTCAAGCGCAGCGCTCCTCAAGCGCAGCGCTCCTCAAGCGCAGCGCTCCCTATGCTGCTAATGTTCTTCCCAGTCGAATTGCCTCTCCTCCATAGCGTTGCCGGATGCGGTCGATGGCGTTGATCAGGTTGTCGCGCTGTTCGGTTTGTTTCTGGTCTTCGGCAAACAACGGTCGCTGGGCCGGGGGGAAGATCAGCCGGTCGCAGATCAGGCGCACATGCCGGATGCGGATGCGCCGGGTCCAGGCCAGTTTCAGGGTGCGCCGGGCCAGTTCGAAAAGGGTGAGATCGTTGGCCGTGCCCGGTTTGGCAGCCAGCTGACGGGCGCAGCGCAAGCCGTCCGAGTAGTCGAGGATGACGGCCACCCGGCGGGCGGCCCGCCGGCGACGGCGCAGTTGATCACCGGCCTGTTCGACGAGGCAGTACAAGGCGCTTTCCAGGGAGGGCTTGTCGTTGGTGTCATCGCCGAACTCGTGATCGACAACTATTCTCGGCGGTTTCTGTCCTATCGGCAGGACGGGAGACGGATCGATGCCGCGTGCGGCTTCATACAGAAACCGGGCGCGGGCGCCGAAGGGGATCTGCAATTGTTCCAGGTTCAGGGACGTGAGATGCGACACCCGGCGGAGGTTGAATTCCTGCAGCCGCAGCAGATCATTGCGTTCAATGCCCGGGACCAGGCCGAGCGGCAGGGGCGCCAGCAGCGCTTCTTCTTCGCCGGCGCCCACAATGTACTCCCCGTCGGGCTTGACCAGGCGCGTGGCGACTTTGGCCACCAGCTTGTTGGTGGCCACCGACCAGATCGGATCCAGGCCGAGATCCTTTCTGACCTGCCGGCGCAGCCGCCAGGCAACATCGATGGGGGGGCCGAAAAGACGGGCGGTGCCGGTGACGTCCACAAACAGGTGCCCGTCGGTTTCACCGTTTTCGATGAGGGGTGAATACGGCAGCGCCTGCTTGAGCAGCGCGCCCATGGTATGTTCGTACCGGTCCGGGTGTGGGGGCAGGATTCGGGCGTCTTTGCACAAGCGGGCGGCCCGGCGCAGCGCCATACCCTTGCGGATGCCGCATAGATAAGCTTCCTGGCTCATATCATAAACCGCCGCCCGGGCGGCACCCTCGGGTGCGATGATCACCGGCCGGTCCCTGAGGCGGCCGTCCACCGCCCGTTCCACCGCCACGGCGAAGTCGGCGACATTTAAGTGAATGATTGAACGTTCACGACCGTTCATAGGTTCAAGGTTCATAGGTTTAAGGTTCAGAGGTTCAGAGGATCAGGGTTCATAGGTTCAGTGGCTCGAGGTTTAGCGCTGCCTCTGGTCGCGAGCGTCCAGTCGAATCGAAAAAGAAACGAATGAACATCCAACATCGAACATTGAACGTCGAACATCGAATAATGTATTCTGTCATTTTACGAAGAGATTGAGCGAGCAGCTTCGCCAAAAAGGCTACGAAGTTGAAAAACAGGGCCACCCTTCGAAAATATGCCGATCGCTTGTTCTAAAATAGATAAAGCGTAGCGCCATCAATATTGGATGTTCGATGTTGGACGTTCAATCTTCGACGTTCGATCTTTTCAGAATTTACAATTTAGCCGATTAAATCGGCCGTCAGCCTCGAACCTTTGAAGCTTGAACCCTGAACCTCTAAACCTTGACTTCCATCAGCCCCCGTTCGATTATAAGATTAATGAGCCGCGCCGCATTGCGTGGCGCTTGGGCCCGGACGTGGTTGTTGAAGAAAACGACGCCGGCGGCGGCCTGCCGAGCCATTTTGTCAATTCGGACATCGACCCATTGGCGCAGCTCCGCATCCCCATAATCATAATCAAATTGCTTTTGCATATTGCCCGAGCGCCAGCCTTTGGCGTTGCGGCCGTGAAAGCGGATGTAGAAAAGCGCAGGATTGGTCACGATATCGAGTGTCGGAAACAGACCGGGCAGATCCGGCTCATCCACCGCCACCAGTGTGGTGCGGCGGCGCTCAAATTCGGCGAAAACCCGGTCCGTGGCCCAGGAGGCGTGGCGAAACTCTACCGCCAGGGGCAGGCCCTCCAGCTCATCCAGCAGTTCGGCCAGATACCGGCGGTTTTGGGGGGCTCGCACAAAAGACGGCGGAAACTGCAGCAGAACCGCCATCAACTTGCGGGCCTGCAAAAGCGGTGCGATGCCGTCCCGGTAGCGGGCGGCCTGCCCGCGCCACTGGCCGGGATCGATCTCATGAGTTAAGGTTCGGGTCAGTTTGGCGGCAAAACGAAAACCGGGCGGTGCCTGCCGGTGCATGCGCTCGAGGGTGTGCGCTTTGGGCATTTGATACCAGGTGAAGTTCAATTCGGTGATGGGAAAGTGTTGGGCGTATATGGGCAGCATGTTGCCGGATCTGGTGCCCGGTGGATAAAACCCGGCATCGGTCCATTCCGCATACGAATAGCCGCTGGTGCCGACGAGGAGCCGGCAGGCGTTATGTGTTGTTTGGGTGCTCATGTTATTGCATTGTGGTGGTAGTTGTCTGTGCTGATAATATACCGGGCTGCCGGCGAGCGCTGCGCTGGAAGAGCGCTACGCTTAAGGAGCGTTTCACTTGATGAGCACTACGCGCAGTTCCTGCGCTTCGTTTGATGAGCGCTTCGCTTGAAAGGTTCGTTTTCGCTACTACCCTCGAGGCCGTAGGCCGCTCCTCAAGCGCAGCGCTCCTCAAACGCAGCGCTCCTCAAACGCAGTGCTCCTCAAGCGCAGCGCTCCTCAAGCGAAGCGCTCCCCAAGCGAAGCGCTCCTCAAGCGAAGCGCTCCCCAAACGCAGTGCTCCTCAAGCGCAGCGCTCATTTTATCCCCTCCGGCCCCCGCTGGATGCCGATGACTTTGCCTTGTATCAGCACTTCACTGAAATCGTAGCGCTGGGGTTTGTATCGGGCATTGGCCGGGCGCAGCTCGACATATTTTTTGCGCAGGTAAAAACGCTTGACGGTGGCTTCCTCGTTGCCGATGAGCGCCACCACAATTTCACCGTTCTGGGCGTACTGACGCGGCTCGCAGATCGCCAAATCGCCGTCCAGGATTCCGACATCCTTCATCGAATGGCCCTTGATCCGCAAGGCAAAGAGATTTTGGCCGCGAAAGACGGCGGCATCCAGCACCGTGCTGCCGTCCCAATCCGTCTGGGCGTACATCGGCAGACCGGCCATGACCCGGCCGATGATGGGAATCTCCCGCCAGCGCTGGGCCGCCGAAGGCTCGCTGGCGCGGTTCAAAAGATAGACCGTCCGGCTGTAGCGCCCCTCCCGCTTCAGGTAACCTTTTTGCTCCAGGGCTTTGATGATTTGAGCGATGGCGGCGTGGCTGACCCCGATATCGGCCGCCGCCTGGCGCAGGCTGGGAGCCTGTCCGCTGCTTGCGATTTCGTTCTGCAGATAGTCTAAAACACGCTGCTGTTTTTGGGTTAGGGCAGGCTGCATGGAAACCTCCAATTTGATTGCGGATTCAATTTGATTGCGGATTTCAGATTGCGGAATGCGGATTTGTGAAAAAGTGCAAATCCAATTTTCCTCCCCCCGATATTCCTGATCTGTCTCTCTGGGTCTAATATAATCGATCAATATGTAAATGTCAATGTAAAATTTAAGGTTAGATAAGTGTAGAATATGTAAAGTTTTTCAAGGTTCAGAGGTTCAGGGTTCAGAGGTTCAGAGGTTCAGAGGTTCAGAGGTTCAGGGTTCAGAGGTTCAGAGGTTCAGAGGTTCAGGGTTCAGGGTTCAGAGGTTCATAGGTTCAGGGTTCAGGGTTCAGGGTTCGGAGGTTCAGAGGTTCATGGTTCAGAGGTTCAGGGGTTCTGGGTTCAAGGTTCAGGGGTTCAGGGGTTTAGGGTTCAGAGGTTCAGGGGTTCAGAGGTTTGGGGTTCGAGGTTCAGGGTACAGGGGTTCAAAGGTCAAAGCTTTCATTCTTTGCTAAAGCTTCGGCGGGGACAGGACGCAGGAGGAGTTTCATTCATGTAATTGATCAGACTTGACACGTTGGGGTCTCGATATGGACTGATATATCAAAAAAAAGGAGATGATCATTAGTGGAAACCACCGCCACATTGTTTACAAATCCAAAACTATCAGCAGAAGGCTGGGCAATGGATTCCGGCGGGTAGCCACAAATAGCGACACCTATGTAAATCCTCTGGTGTTTGGTGCAGCGAAAACCCTTATCTGTGGTCTGAATCACCAGCCTCGCCGATGATGGGACGGTTTCAGCGAGGCTGGCAGGATTTACGCTATAAGCAAATCAGTGCATGCGAAAACTTATACCTGCATCGTAAAGCCGCCGAGATGGTTGACGGCGTTTCAAAAGTCATCAAACTCATCAATTTCTGCCGGTGTTATCTTATTGCCTGCCGGTGGCGAGGTTGATTTCAACGTACTTGCTGCGGAGTCAGTTAAAGGTCTGCGAAGTCCCGATTTGGGAATTTCGGCCAAATTTTTAGACCGTGTCCCTCGAGGCGTTTGGCTTACAGACCCCTCAACCAGCGTGACCAATTGACCGACGATGCTCTCCATATTATCCGCTTCGGAGTTCATTTCCTGCGATGACCCGGCGGATTCCTGCGCATTGGCTGCAGTTTGCTGGATCACTTTGTCCATATCGGCGATCGCTGTGCTGACCTGCACGATACCCTGGGCTTGCTCCTTGGAAGCCGCTGCAATCTCGGCCACCAACTCGCCGACTTTGGCGGCGCTGTCCGTGACCATTTGAAACGATTCATTGGTGGCTGACAGAAAGTTGGTACCGGTTTTGACTTTTTGGGTCGTGTCGTCGATCAGGCTTGTTGTGTTTTTGGCTGCATCTGCCGCTCGCATGGCAAGATTGCGTACTTCATCCGCCACCACAGCGAAACCGGCCCCGGCTTCGCCTGCCCGAGCTGCCTCGACCGCGGCATTTAAAGCAAGCAGATTGGTTTGAAACGCAATCTCATCGATGGTTTTGATGATCTTGGCCGTTTCTTCTCCGGCTTTGGAAATCTGATCCATTGAATTCGTTAAATCTGCCATGGATGTGTTGGCCTGGGTCACGACATCCGTTGCCTCTTGCATCAGATTATCCGCCTGGCCGGCATTTTCGGCGTTTTGTCTGGTCATGGAAGACATCTCTTCTAATGAGGCAGAAGTCTCTTCAATGGAAGCAGCCTGCTGCGCAGATCCATCAGCCAGAGATTGGCTGGAGGATGAAATCTGATTGGATGCCGACGCTACCCGACTTGCACCACTGGTAAGACTTTCGACGATTTGATTGATCGGCTTCACAATCAGCTGCTTAAGGATAAAATAAACGGTCAAGCAAAGAAGCACAATGCCGACGACTGCCGAGATACCGGTATTGATAATGGACGTTTTTTGAGCTTCATCCCGGGCATGGCCGGTTTTCTTAATAACCGCATCGATGCGCCCGCTTAGTTCGGCCATGTTTTGATTAATCGATTCATGGCTGAGACCTATTTTTAAATAGCCGACCAGATCTCCATCATAATTGATCTCATGCGTTTTGATCTCAATTCCTTCCTGAAGGTTTTCCACTTCTTCGGTGAGCGGCTTATTTTCCGCGTCATAGAAGGTGATGTGAGCCACATCCCGGTCAGAAGCGCCACTTTCCGCGAGCTGTGCCAGGGTATCGAAATCATAAGCAGCAATCAGTTCGGAGGCTGTCTGTGAAATCAGCGTCGTCAGGACAGCGGCTTTTTGCATCAAGGCCTGTTCCAGCAGCTGCTTTTCCTTTTCCTGTTCTTGTCTCAAAGAGGCAATAAATGCGTCGGCCTGCTGCGACTGGGACCGGTTGGCGGTTGCGATGTTAACCACTGCCATGATTGTAACGAGCACCATGGTCAGTACCGAAGTGATCGAAATGAATTTTATCGCTATGCTACTTTTTTTCCACATCATCGTCATCCTGGTTTCAGTTTGGATTGGAATTGAATCTGCTGAGTTGCGAATTCCGTCAACATGGGGTCCGGCACGGATTCTCCGGTTACTCGGTTTGATGCAACTTGAGTGGTACCGACATGTCCGAGACCAAGTGGCGGATAAAATCCGTCCGGACCACTGCGATATCTTTTCTTATGTAAAGTTATTTATATTTCTGGGTTTTCAGAACTGAGGTGGCACCGCCCTTGAGAAAGCTGAAGTTCTGATAACCGTTGTCGACCAGATAGTACTCCAACCAACGAACCTGCTTGCCGACCTGATCAAATATGTAAAGGTGCTTGTCCTGGTTTACTTTCTTTTCGACAAAGTTCGGGATGAAGTTATCCAGGGGGATGGTTTTGGCTTTTTTGAGGCCCGGCAGTTTTTTGGAGCGTTGGATGTGATCGCGAACATCGATCACCATGCTGCCGTTTGAGGCGGCCTTGGTTTTGAATTCTTCAAATGGCAGACACTTTTTCTTGAATTCGGATTTGGGAATAATTTGCTTCTCCGCATCGACGACCTCTTTGCCCAGCAAAAGCGTCTTTTCCGGAAACATGGCGGCCCATTCCGGAATCCCGGCATCATAGGCATAGACATTTTCAATCCCGGCTTTCATGGCTTTTTGGGTGGCCTTGTAGGATTTCAGGCATGTAATCCCATTGCAGTAGAATACGAGTTTTTTGCCGTCGCTCTGTTTCGCCAAACTGGCCACCTTCTTAGCAAATTTTACATTGGCGACGGGTATATGTACGGCGCCTACGGGGTGAATGACGTTATATTCGATTTTCGAACGCACGTCGACGATGATGGCTTTTCCCGCATCATAATCTTTCTTTAGCTCATCGGAATTGATGGGCTTGACGGTTGGAAAATCCTTGCGATGGGGAAATTTGCTGGCAATTCCGGTTGACACGAATCCCAGGATAACCAGAAATGCGGTTACAGCTACGATAACTTTCAAAGCTCTTGGTTGATTTGAGTTCTGCATGAAGAAAATCATTGATACCTCCTAGTTTTAGATTCTTACGCAATAAAAAATTTTTGGTTTGCAGGTGGCCTGGTCAGCTAGATCAGTTGCGGCTATCCCTCCTGATAATATTTGACGTTAAAGAGCATATCGGAGTATTTCCAGAAATCTTGAGCAAATTACTTGGGAATCGTCACTTTTTTGTTCTTCAAAGCCGGAAACAAACCCAACTAGAAGCGTAACTTCGACAGGCGGGAGGCACCGAAGCCCATGGGCAGGATGACTGCGAAGACACTGAAAGCTATGACGGCACTGAAAGATCCGATGATCCAAAGCCAGATTGCCGGTGTGAGAACTTCCCCACGGATGTCAGCCATAAAGAGGTTGTACACCGGGCCGGCCTCAAGCAGAATGATGGCACCAATATAACCGGCGCCCACAATCATGAAAACCAGTCCGCCGAAACTGGTAACGGACTGGGTCGGATTTTCAGCCTTGAAATTCGGGTAGGCCGCGCCAAACCCGATGCCCATGGCCACGATGCCGGGGACCAGCAAAAAAACGGTAATGGTGGACAAGGCCATCATGAAAGGGGTGACATTCAGCAGAAGGTTCGTTGAGATAATTAGAATCTCGGTAAGTATCAGCAGCGGCAGGTAGTAGATAAAAAACTTGATCCACAAAAAGGCTTTCAAAGACAGGGGCGATGACTTGACCAGCCAGAAAGCCTCTCTTTCCATGCTGACGGCCGGATAGGCGAAGCGGGCCGTGATGGCGGTCAGCACGAACAGCGCCAGTCCCATGTTCAGAAATGAAAATAAGTTTTGCAGGTAAACGGTTTTGATCGGGGATTTATCAATGGGAAGCACTTTGAAATTGTAAACATAGATCACAACCAGGGCTGCAATCAAAAAGAGCTGCGACCATTGGGTCTGGTCGCGCAAAAAGGTTTTTATTTCTTTGATGGTAAAAGATTTGACCGGACCCGGCAGAAAATTGAGAAAAGACCAGTTCGTGGTCCGGTTTCTGAATACGCGAACAGCGGCGGCCTGGGTCTTGGAAAATCCTTTGAAATAAAGGGCATCGGACACCACTGTTAGAATGAAAATCATGGTGCCGGCAAAACACCAGGCAAGGGCCGTGTTAAACAGGGCGCTGCCGATCCCGCCCGACAGCGCCGCCCGGAAACTGTCATAGGCCCAGGTACTGGGCAGGATCGGTGACGACGGTGTCTGCAACGAGGTGATATACACCATGGCGCTGTCAAAGACTTCCGGGTCTACGAGAAGTTCCGGCCGTGACAGCCGTATCGCCAGGTATAGCACCACAAATAAAAGAATTCCCAGTAGTATAAAAATGCTTTTCAAGCGGTTGGCGGGAACGATAATGACCGCCACCATAACCATCAGGGTGCTGATGGTCGATGCATTAATGGCAAGCGGCACCAGGACCAGCAGCATGTTGGCATAGTAAAACGCACCGGCCCGGTATACAATTCCGTAAGATAGAAAAATCGGCAGTGTAAAAATGACAACCATCCAGGCGCTTTCCACGGTGCTGTCAATCCAGCGCGAGATAAATACTTTATGGCTTGAAACCGGCATAGAATGGACCAGTAAAAGGTCCCGTGACAGGTAAAGTTTGGACAGCGCCGTCAAAATACTGCTGAAAACCAGCAGCGAAAAGGAGACAATCAAGATCATCGACAACAGTTTGTAGCCCAGTATATCTCCGATTTCCTCGATTCCCTTGAAGTAAGTCAGAACACGGATGGCAACGGCAAATATACCGCCCCAGAAGAAAAAGCCGATCAGGCCGAAAAGGCTCAATTTCGCGATGCTGCCGGCCTGGCCCTTGCGGACCCTGTAATTCGTGATTGGCCAGATGCGGGGTTTAAGCAGTGTTAAGATGTCGTTCATGATTTTACGCGTTACGGGTTACGGGTTACGAGTTCCGGCATTCGGCGAAAACCATTGGGTGTACGCCACAAAACGGTATATGGTTTAGGGTATAAGGTATAAGGCTGAGCGTCTCAGCCCTTCATTTCTTGTCTTACGACTTCCAAATTCTACTGTCTGCCTTCTGTTTTCTGTCATATGTTTTCCGACTTTGTCCCGCCTGAGCTCGTCGAAGGCCGCATTCCGACTTCCGCATTCCGACTTCCCAATTCAATTTCCTCTGTCTTCTGTCATCTGTCCTTCGCTAATTCGCGGTATTCGTCAGATTCAAAAAGACCTTCTCGAGATCGGCATCGGTCACATCGGTTTCGCGCTGCAGGTCGGCGGTTGTGCCGCTGGCGATCAGGCGCCCGCGATGGATAATTCCGATCCGATCACAGACATCCTCGGCCACGGACAACGTGTGCGTAGACATGAACACGGAAACACCGCTGCGGGCCAGGCTTTGAAAAAGGTCTTTGACCATGATTATCGCCGCCGGATCGAGACCGACCATGGGTTCATCCACAATGATGATTTCCGGCTCATGCATTAATGCGGCCGACATGATCAGCCTTTGCTTCATGCCGTGGGAATACGATTCGATCAATTCATCGGACCAATCCGACAGGGAGAACATGGCCAGGTTTTTGTCGGCATTTCGGCGGAAAACCTTTCCCGGAACGTCATAAAGATCGGCGGTGAATTTTAAAAACTCCATGCCGGTCAGTTTTTCGTAGAGGTACGGTCGATCCGGAATATACCCGATCTTGTGCTTGGCGGCCTCCGGCTGTTTAAACATATCAATGCCACTGACGGTAATCGTGCCGGCCGAAGGTTCGAGAATTCCGGCGACCATTTTTATGGTCGTGGTCTTGCCGGCCCCGTTGGGTCCCAGAAAACCGAATGTTTCTCCGTGCGCCACCGTCAGGCTCAGATTGTCAACAGCACAAAAGTCACCGTATTTTTTAGCAATGTTTTTAAGTTCGATCATAATATGTCAGGTTATGCAGTTTTTGATTTATCATACTATACCAAGCCGGGTTACTGATTTTTTGGAGATCTATGATAATGTCAGTTGTTAGTTGTCCGTTGGTACATGAATTTCATCCGAAAACTTCGTTTAAAATTTTGTAAATTCTGCAGTGCAAGATTGAGATAATAAAAACAATAAAATAAATTCGCAGCAAAATGTAATTAATCCGTCAGACTTAATTCAGACCACATTCTTCCGGTTTCAGAGAATTACATACCGAGCTGAATGTGGGATTTCAAAGCGGATTAATTACCTTTAACTCTAATTTGCCGATGATGCCCATTAAGTCCAGTTGCTTGCTGGGAGAGCCGGTGACGAGCCTGATGTGGCTGACATCCGCCGGGACCTGGTCGAAAACGGCATCCACAGTTATCCAGCGCCCCAGATACACGAGGTTCCAGGCGTGATAGTAAAACCGCCCCTCTAAGTAGACCAGCCCGGCTTCGACACGGCAGGGAATTCCGGCGGCCCTTGCCAGAGCTGCCAGCAAAACTGCATGTTCATTGCAGTCACCCACGCGATTTTCCAGCGTGGAAAGGGCGTCGGGCAGCGACAGCACCGGACGCTTGTCAATATGCTCATGCACCCATGCCACCAACCTGCGGACTTTGTCCACGGCTGCGGTTTGGTCGCCGGTAATCTCCTGCGCCAAGGTTTGAATCTTGACATCATCGGACTGAATAAAGGGTCCCGGCTTTAGAAATATTTTTTCAAGATTCTGCAGGTCCCCCTCCCGAATATCCGCTGTTAAATTGGTCAAGGCCTCCTTTTCAACCGTCAGGATATTGGATTGCAAGGCCTGGCGACCACCGTTTAGTTGAACCATTTGCAAGGGGATACCGCTGATTTCAACCCGCAGGGTAGAAAGATGAGCAAGATCTTCCAACATCACATTGGATGCCACCGAAGCGGTGCGGGTCAAATCCGCGCTGGCTGCGGCGGCCAGATCCTGCAATGCATCTTCCCGGGTGGTTTTCTCCATTTGGATTCCCAGGATGCCTTTTTCTTTTAATATCTGGCCATTATCCCCGATCCAGGCGAACTGGGAGTTGCCTTTAAAATTCAACGCAATTTTGGTGGCTGATTGAATTTTTCCCATGACCGGCAGATCCTCCCGCCCGATGACATCCGCCGTCACCGAAGCCTGCCCCATGGTGGCCGGATCAAATATATCAAAGCTGTAATGGTCGCCGGGTTTAAGTTCGACGGCCGACATGGCCGCCCTGATCCCAGGCAACAGATAGGGTTTGGCTTCCAAGGTAATCCTGGCTGTACGGCTGGCGCCGGCACTGTGCGTTTGGACCGTCAGCTTGTCACCGGATACCGAACCGTTTACGTTAAAACTGAAGGAACCCGATTTTATGGTGAAATCAAAATCCGCCAGGCTGAAGTCACGATTTAGCCGTCCGACCGTCTCCAGATTGATGTCCTGGACCATCCCCATGGTATTGATGCGCATGCGCACGTTTTCCTGGAAACGATATCCGATTCCCTCTGCAGCAATCCTCGAATGCGAGAATCCGATTTTGCGGCTACTCTGCATAATGTTCATCCAGGTTTCCTGGTCACCGGATGACTTCATGGCAGAAATTGCCAGGGTTTGGGGCCGAAAAAAATACTTCTGGATAAAATCGAGCCGAATCATAAATAGCGTTATGAATCCCAGCAGAAAAACAGAACCCAAAACCCAGAACGATTTTTTTTCATATAATGACATGGCCTTCCCTTCGTTAATTTCATATCGGCCATTTGAGAAAAAAAATGATCTAAATTCCTAAAATATGTGCTCGAATTCAAAAAAAGCGGACTGATAACAAATAAATAGTGGATTTTAAGATTGCAGGAAGCTTTTGAGAGATTTGGACCCAGGAGTATTGGAGTGTTGGAGTACTGCATGAAATGACGAATGTCGAATGACGATTGACGAATGGTGGAATCGCTTCAGGCTTGGGGCTTCGCTCTTTGGGCTTCGCTTTCAGCTGCGACCCAACACGTCGAGCTACGATCCCACACGTCGCTCAGTCGTTTTAAAATAGACCGTTCGACAAAAGACTCACGACAGGCAGAATACATCATTCGATGTTCGATGTTGGACGTTCGATGTTCGACGTTCATTAGTTTCTTTTCTTTGATCAGACAGGCAATTTTTTGGCCAGAGGCAGCGCTCCTATGAAACATGAAAGTTTCAAAAGCTGGAGTTGATTGCATCTTAGGCTACGTTGCCATTGTAGGTTGGGTTGAGCCAACTCCCACCTTTGTTGGGTTTCGTTGCACTCTACCCAACCTACATTTTTCCGGTGTCATCATGAAATGCGAAACCCAACAACGGCCGAATTTGGAACCGAATCACAACA
>Ga0049117_10000209_pt1 | contig 26669 bp, 28 predicted proteins | sample WorMetHERISLAND1_2_FD_55105 | JGI IMG/M metagenome (GOLD analysis project Ga0049117, IMG submission 55105) | Marine gutless worms symbiont microbial communities from Max Planck institute for Marine Microbiology, Germany - Olavius geniculatus... | ecosystem: Host-associated > Annelida >...
AGCCCCAAGCCCCAAGCCCCAAGCCTGAAGCGATTCCATCATTCGTCAATCGACATTCGTCATTCGTCATTCATTTCATAAGAGTGATTCCCAATTCTAAACTCCCGCTTTCGGTTTTTTTCAATAGGTGCCCATTTCCAGCATAATTTTTCCAATTCAGAGGGCAATCTTGGCCCCTCTCTGTTCGAGAAGCTCTCTTAAAATCGATCGATGGCAACGGGATTCATCCTTGCAATAGCACCCGATTGCAAAATTGGTATGATGGGAGAACGCAGCCAGCAAGTCTAGATCTTTTTTAGCCTCCGGCGATTTCATTTCAGTCATAAATCTGCGTTTAAAGGTTTTCCATGCTTTGTCTTCAGCAAGAGAATGCGTTGATGCTTCTTTCAATAAGGCTTCACTCGGCGCAAGATTCGGAAACCAAACGTCGTAGATATTCTTGGATGCATAGTCCTGCTTTCTAACCCCCCGCGGAGGGCGTCGAACGGTGCCTATGCGCAGCCCCTCACCAGTCGCTCTCGGGCTGCCTAACCTTACTATTCGTATCGTCACCATAACTCCCAACTCCCGCTGGTTCGGGGAATTGAAGATTGAAGATTGAAGATTGAAGCGCGTTCACTTTTAAGGTCAATTATGGCAATCGATCACACCTTCGCGCCGGGCAGTTTGGACTCCAGCCAGCCAATGCCAAACTCTTTGAATTCCTGCGCATCGAGCACGTATGAGATCGCTTGGCCGACTTTTCCTTTATTTCCGCCGCCCTGCCTTAAATAGTCTCTTACCATGGGTCGAAAGTAATCATCCTCACCGTAGCCGGGTATGTCGCGTCGGGTGTCGAAACGCTCGATGCCGATCAGTACCCGCTGATCGCCTTGAACGACCGGTGCCTCGTACCTTAAAACGACCTTGCCTTCGACCGAAGCCAGATGCTCACACAAATGAACCAGGGTAACGCTTTGAAAAGGGGCGCCCAGCAACAACACTTTTCCGCCCAACTCACACAATTTGCCCAGGGGCGAGGAGGGACCGTGACAATAGGCGTAGTCATGATCGGCCACCAGCTCTTGGGCTAGGCGACCAACCGCAGCAAATGAATAATCCGGGTGCCGGGAGCGATGCGATCCTGTTAGATTCAACAGTGCTGCGCCAACCACACCCCAATCCGGGTTTGCAGCTGTCTGGTGGGGATCAAATGCTGCCCGCGCTGCCAGCGCAGCCTTCTTTTCAGCTTGCGACATATCGCCGATGTCGTAAATTGCACCCTTCGACCCCACCAGCATCATCAGCGACCCCTCAATGGTAAGGACATCCAAGATGGCTTTTAGCAGGCCCCTCGGACCGCCTTCAACCGGACCAATCGCCCTGCACGATGCATGCAGCATCACGACTTGACCCGCCTTTACACCGAGTTGGCGCAAACCCTGCCGAATCCGATTTAAAGATAGCAGCGAATTAGCGGACATCGACCTATTCTCCCGCAACATCCAAGCTGGCAATCCAATACCGTGGAAAAAACCCGAAACCTTGTATGAAACTTTAGTGAATGACGAATGTCGAATGTCGAATGTCGATTGACGAATGATGGATTCGCTTCAGGCTTGGGGCTTGGGGCTTCGCTCTTCGAGCTACGACCCCACAGGTCGCTCTTCGAGCTACGACCCCACACGTCGCCTACGGCTACGACCCGACACGTCGCTCAGTCGTTTTAAAATGGACCCTTCGACAAAATACTCACGACAGGCAGAATACCTTAAATCCAAAATCCGCATTCCAAAATCCAAAATTTGCTTTTTGAAGCTTCTTTTCCGATCAGATCGGCTGTTCTTTGGCCTGAGGCCGTGTTCGTGAGAAACTACATCTACATTAACCCCAAGAAAGGGTTTTTGAATCGTCCTCGTGCTCGTCCTCGTCCTCGGGTTTGAAAGCGGCTCAAAAGCTTCGAGGACGAGGACGAAAAGAACTGACGTAGGGCGGGCCACGACACGACTGAGCTCGTCGCAGGCCGTGCCCGCCTACACCGGTCGGCAGGATTGGTTTCCATTTGATTTTTCCTCTTGTAAAAAATCCGAGCCCGGAAGACCGGTCTTCGCTGCGCTTCGCCGCGGCAGGCCCGACTTTGATTTCATCCCGGAAGGGTAGAGTTCACCTTAGATTCCGAGTGGAATCATGGAATAGTGGAATTATGGAATATTGGTGTATCTCGTGTGCCGAAAGCCGAACGCCGAAAGCCCCTTCCTAACCGTCACGATTCTAGTGTTTGGCGTGGACGCTACTATTGCTACTTCATTTTGGCGTTCTCTGCATTAAATCGGCCTTTTGGGAGCAGCCGGCCAGCCTCCTGCAAATTTAATGATTGTGCCAGTATGAAAGGAACCCTTCATATTGGCTAAATACATTACCAACTCACCGATTTCGTCAGGCTCTCCAAGCCTGCCCGCCGGCACAACTTCTCTTATGAAATCTCTCCCGACCGGATTGTCTATAAATTTCGCCTTTGGAAAGTAAGCTTCGCTGTACAAATAATTGGGGGCAATTGCGTTCACTGGAATACCGCAAGGCGCAAGTTCCAGGCTCAAGGACTTCACCAAAGTGTTCGCTCCGGCGCGAGCGATATCGGGTATCGCGCCACCCGGCAGCGGCAGTTCGGTGCGGCATGATGTGATCATGATAACATTGCCTTGTCCCTGTTTTTTAAGTCTGGGAATAGCTTCCTGCATTAACCTGAATGGATACACCAATACATTTTCGATTGTGGCCCTTAAGTCTTCAATATCAGCATCTTCAATCGGGATGTGTATCGCCGGATATGTATCGTTGCTGATCAGAACATCAATCCGTTCATGATTCTCCCAGACGAACTGAATCAGTTCCTTGGGATCCGGGATACGCACAGGAACGGAACCCGGGTGACTTGCTCTGAAATCCTCTTTTTTATTGGTATCTTGAAAGGCAGGATCATGAGCCAATACACGATATCCGCCCTCCAGAAGTGCTTTCACTGCCGGTGGACCCACGAAGTCCAGGACATTGGTGACCAAGGCAACTTTTTTGTTCATAGCATACTCCCAACCCGGGCAAGCCGGTCGCCGCGCAGTGGTGATCCCGCTATACCGGGGAATTGAAAGTTGAAAATTGAAGATTGAAGATAGAAGATTTGTTGTATCGCTTCAGGCTTCGCCTTCGGCTACGACCCGACACGTCGCTCTGTCTTTTAAATTTACGTGGATCTCCACAAAGCTCCTGTATTTCCACTAATGCCAATTATTACGATCTTAATCTGCTCGCCCGATTGCTACCTTCCGCGTCTCCATGATTCGCTGTTCAAGGAGCTTTTCAAGCTATTGACCCAAAAATTTTATCAAGGGAGCTCTTCTGCTGACGCGGCTTTTTGCGGTCCACCGCCATCGCATTAGAGGTTTTATAAATTTTGGTAATGTTGCTTCCATTTTTCCCGCAATTCTCTCTCATTCGCACCAATATCATAAATCGGTGATTTTATCTCTGTGGCCCGGATCACTTTCAAAATGATAATCCCTTTAATGTTTTTTACAAGATCGCCCCACTTTTCAAATTTTGAAATCAGTTTTCGGAACTCTTCCGTTGCGCTTTTAATGTAGCGGGCTTTGCCCTTGGCTCTAAAAGCCCTCCGCGATAAAACATCTAGAAAACATACCTCCATATCCGGGATTCGTTGGATATTTTTTACCGTCTGTGGTGATCTTATATTGCCGAACATGATGGTTGTATCATCCAACACAAGACTCGTGCCCTTTGGCGAAACACAGGGCGACCCGGATTCATCAACTGTTGCATAAAAGCCGACTGAGTGGTTCTCCACCATTTCTTTCATATTTTGAGTTAATACATCCATTTGATTTCTCCTTATTGCCGGCGTTTCTCAATCTCAAAGCGAACCAATTCACCGATAATTCAAAGCAGATCGACCAGAGCAAGGAACGGCGCTATGCACAGCCCGAGTATACTTGCCTTGTCAGGGAGCGGGTCCGGAGCTGATATGCGGAGCAAGGCGGTCCCATTCACTTGAGGCCAGGCAGTATAAGCAGAAATCGCCGACGTCGTAAATCGAACAATTAAGCGGGCCGCGATGGTCTTTGTGCGCGTAAGCGCCGGCAAAGGGCGTCTGGGTCGGCCTCACCAGTCTGGTGATTACCCACGTGATACCGGCGGCGCCATTCTCGCCCCTGAGCAGACTGTCACGTTCCCACTCGTTCTGCTCCAGAAAGTCGATGCCAAAAAGCTTCAATACGCTCAGCAGAGGATGCACGGCACATTGGAACCACCCCCGTCGCTCCCCTGGCATCATCATTGCGCCCGAGGCCATGCCGACATACTTCGTCAAGCCGGCAGCCTTCATGGCGTTCCAGGCGTGCGGTAAGTTTTGCGTCTTGGGACGCGCCCTCCTGTCATCGCCGAGCGCCGATATGACGCCGTCGCAGCCCGTGAACGCCTTCTTCAATTTCTCTTCTTCAACCAACTGTGCGGCGACCACCGTCGTCGTCGGCTTCATGTCTTTGAATTTGTGCGGCGACCGCGTGATCACCACCGCCGCGACACCGATCTCCTCCGCCCGGGCCAGGACGCCTTTCCCGTATGTTCCACTGGCGCCGATAATAGCCACCTTACCAGGCTTCGCGATTTTCGTGCTCGAAACTTTTATCTGCTCCACTTTGAAGGACCTTGTTGAAGATTGTGGCCATAGGTGGACTTGGTGTCTGACAAAACCAATAGATTGCTGTTCATAAGATATTGTCTATTTTAATAGTTCACCAGATTCTGGATCTTTCACCGTTTTCTCGAGTTCAGCCTTCTTAAGGTCGAGCTCAAGCATCTTGCCTCGCAGTTGCCACCGCGCCCCGAGCAGGGCGAGAACAGCTCCGATTGCTGAAACAACTCCCGCGATAATTGCCGTCAGAACTTGAGGGTGCAGCGTCTGGCCGCTCACTGTTTGGGGATCCATCGTCATCCCTCCTATTTTGTGAATGGTAAGCCCTATCGTTGCATTAAAATTAACACCTCAACTTTAAGTTTTTTAAGAAGAACCTTGCCGTCACTGGCTGAGGCTAGATAATTCAATTGTCATAAAGACGGTATTTGGATCCTTGGTATAATCCGCAAATGGCTCGCAAAAAGTGAATCCGAATTTCGTGTATAGGTTTCGAGCAGGCTTGAAGGCATCAAAGGAACCGGTTTCTAAGCTGACTCGCCGATAATTGCGTCGCCTGGCTTCCGTAAGAATATATTCCAGCAAATGCGAAGCAACGCCTTGGCCCAGATGCGATGATGCTGTCCGCATTGATTTTATTTCACCATGCCGCGTACCAATTTCCTTAAGTGCTCCACAGCCAATCAGCATTGAGCCATCCCATACGCTCCAAAATGTAATGTTCGGCTTCTTCAACGCCTCAATTTCCAATGCATGAGCACTCCCAGGCGGAGTGATATCAATCATGTTCTGAAGATGATCTTCCAAAAACTCAATCACTTCGGGGCGACTTATGTTGTCGACTCTAATCTCCATAATTGGTATCATCCGGATGATTAACTTCCCAGGGGGCAGGCCAGTTTCCATCAACTTGCATGTGAATTTCCTCAATTGATGCTTAGAAAATCAGGCTCTCAACCGATACTAATAACGAATAACCAATATCTATTAACACCTAAATGAGCGCTTTGCGCTCATTTAGGGCTTAAGTGCCTATAGCCAACGTTGGACGGCCTCCGCTGTATCACCGGGATTTGTATTGAAGCATATGCTCGCTTGTGGGGCATAATGATGGGCGGCGTTCACCAGACGTTCAAAGACTATAAAATGTTCCTGATCGGTGCGAACTCCGGCACCAATTAGAACACAGTCATACGATTTTTGTTTTAAGGCATCAGCAACGACGTCGTAAGCTGTTTCCGCATTGTCGATGTAAAGCAACTCAGCATCATATCCAATGGCGTTTAAATTGTCTCGATCTCCTTCAAGTGCGGTCCGAATCTTTTCGGGTGTCAACCCAGGCCATTTCGTGTAATCTACCACATCAGGATTCCAGCCAACTAAAACGACTTTCTTTTTCTCACCCATGATATCCTCCTTTGATATATTCGATTCAATCTCAAAATCCGGCATAGCGAAGAACAGAGAGGTCGTGTCCTCATTCGTCAGTGATGCTCCTCCCGCAGAGCGTGAGGCCTCAGGAAGCACCCTGGAAGGGGGCTGGATCAAGGGCTCATCAACCAAAATTCGAAATAGGAAGCACGAAATGCTAATTGTAATAAAAAAGTATTGGATGCAGATCTTCACAAATTTTCTCAGATAATTTATTCCAGGTCCGCCTGGCAGCTGAAGAAGCAATGCAGCAAAGTCTGCGAGTGTAATTAGCTTTTTTTCGCCGGCGATGGAGTTAATTGGTTTTAAAATCTGCGTGCATCTGCGAAAATCTGCGTCCTAAATTACGGATTTCGAATGTGCAAATGACCGCACTTCATATTCCTTCAAGTCCACGCTCGATATCCAAGATCAAATCTTCGGCATCCTCGATACCTACCGAGAGTCTCAATAGATTGGGTGGCACCTGGCTCATCGGCCCTTCCACTGTTGCCCGATGCTCGACCAGGCTTTCTACCCCACCCAGAGAGGTCGCGGAAACAAACAATCGGAGTGCCGATGCTAATTTCTTCGCCTCGAAGGCACCACCTTTTACCAGAAGGGACAGCATACCTCCGAAGCCCCCGGTCATTTGGCGTTTGGCGATTTCGTGACCAGGATGGCTCTCAAGCCCCGGGTATAGGAGATCTTCCACCTTCGGATGGTTTTCAAAGTGGCGTGCAATTCGCAGTGCATTTTCAGATGAGCGCTCAAATCTGATTGAAAGCGTCCGCATGCCACGCAGCAGCAACCACGATTCAAAAGGCCCCAAAACACCGCCGACATGTTTACGGATAAATTTGATATCCTCCCATCGGTCATTACTCGTTCGCGTAACCAAAATACCGGCCGTTACATCAGAGTGTCCGTTAAGGTATTTGGAGGCCGAATGAAATACGATATCGGCGCCAAAATCTAAGGCTCGTGTCGTGATGGGCGTGGAGACGGTACAGTCAACACCCAGAATTGCACCGGCCTCATGGGCAACTCCGGCTGCCGCTTCGATATCGATAACGTCCCAAGTCGGATTGACCGGCGTCTCAATCCATACGATGGCAGTTTTGCCGGGTTTGATCGCTTGACGCAACGAATCGGAATCAGTGGCATTAAACAGCGACAGGCCGATGTTTCGCTTCGCGGCAATGCGTCGCAGCCAGTCCTGGGCGCCGTGGTACATGATCGTTGGAGCAACAATATGCTGCCCCATTTCGATGGTCTCGAATACGGCGGTAATAGCGGCCATTCCGGAAGCAAATAGTTTCGCTTCACTTCCGTTATCGAGTTTAGCAGCAAGATGCTCGACCTGATCATAAGTTGGATTCTGGTAGCGACTATAACTATAGGCGCCAATTAATTCATAGTCACTATTCCGAGAAAAGGTAGTCGAGGGATGGATTGGTGGCGTAATTGCGCCAGTCGCCTCGTCTATAAAATGTCCGGCTTGCGCAAGAATAGAGCTGGGGGAGTATTTTTTCAAGATACAGGCTCCTTTTTAAAATTTATAGCACGCTTCTTACAATCTCGATTCCCGGAATTTCGATGCCTCCTCCAGACATTTCACAATCATCGGATGAGGTCTGCCCGGGTCTGAATTCATTTGCGGCAAAAACAAACTTGCAATGAAATAACGGTGCCCCTCTAATTCAATTAACCTTATCGCCCCATCATCATTCCGGCCGACAAATTTCAATTTGCCATGGCTAAACTGTTCCTGATATTCCGAGTTCAGACTGTAACGACAGCTATATCTTTCTACCGTTTCTCCTCTGCCATACACTTGATATGCCAAAGTGTCCGTCTGGATCTTAATACATTCACTAGTTCCCACAAGTGAACAGCTTAATTTGCTGATCAACGGTCTTGATGCTTTGGGATTGCTCTCTTCATGATCGGCATCTTCGATCCCCATTACATTGCGTGCATACTCTACCAGAGTATGTTGGAAACCGCCTCACGTACCCACGAAAGGCCAATCTTTTTCACGAGCAAAGCGAATGGCTTGCAGTGCCCCCTCCATGCTCTGATAAGGGCTGCCCGGGGAACACCACAAGGCATCAAATTGCGTTAGGGCTGCGATTTGTTGTTCAAGTGCTGTCGTCGGCACCCACTGTATTTCGACGGAAATTCCCAGGCTATCTCCGGCGTGAATTATCGCTGCATTTGTCGCGAGGTGGGAGGGATATTCAGGATTGAAATCTCCAATGACGCCAATTTTAGTATTTGGTTTCATTTGAACCTGCATTGTTCCTAACGTAAAATGGCAACATACGGACGAATAGTTACCAACCGCAACCCAGCGTTCGGCTGAGGTCGCCTGCTCTACAAGAATTATGAACGCATCTTTATCAGCAGCATTCTCATCGGAACGAAGGAAATGCCATTCTCCAATCTCCTAGGCCCGACAGTATGAAAGCCCAGACTTTCATAGGCATCGACTGCGTTCGGCGACGAATGCACATCTATTTCAGTTAGATTCGGCTCATATCGCCTTGCAATCGTGAGAGCCTCTTTTAACAGTTGCTTCCCGATGCCCTGGCGTTGTCTTTGCCGTACGACAAACAGGAGGGATATGTGATTGAAGTTCCTCATTTCAATGGTTCCATACAATTCTTTATTTGCCTCGGCGATCAATATAAAATGATTACATTGAGCCCTCTTGGCCATCAAGTATGGATCTGCGTACCGAAGGAACTCCTCTACACCCTCCTGTTCAAAGAGTGGCGCCACGAATTCGTTGAACACCAGGTGAATTAAACGGCAAACGCGCTCCTCCTCGCCTGACTCCATCTGTCGTATGGAAACTGAAAATTCATCCACGAATTGCTTCCTAAAATCGGTGTGGTTGACGGTTTCGGGATGAGCTGCAGGCCACCTAACTTGGAGATCCGAAGGGCCTTACCAAAACCGCCCGGCTTTTCCTGTCAGCTTCATTCCGTTGGTTCAAGGTTCTAGACGTTCAGATTAAAGCCAAGATCAACCTCAGATGCCGGCAAACCGCCGCGTACACCCCAATTATCAAGGGGCGGCTCATACAAAATAATGAAAACATCGGACGGAGCAATGCCCAGTTCACCAAACCGGCGGACAATAGACCTATAAAGATGACGTTTCGCATCCAATGTCCGCCCCGGAAACAAAGCGATCTCAACTAAAGTATAGTTTTCCGTTTTTCCAGGCGGCACCGCAAAGTGCTCGGGCTTGTGCTCAATATAGCGGATCTGGCGATCGCCTTCAGGCACCTTGAGTGCTTCACGCTGGGCTTGGTAAACTGCTTCCATAAGCGCAGCAACCTCATCCGCAGGACGAATTTTCCGTACTTCGATTCTCGCGAATGGCATGATCACCTCTGACAGAGTTGATAAATGGTCTGATATTTCATTCGTGTTTCTATAAGGGGTTGATAGAATATGCCGGCCTTCAGGCGTGCCGAGGGTTATTCAAAACAAGTTTTTTGTCGTTTTGAAATCGCCAATGAGGCAAGTTGCCCGGACGTGCACAAGTGCGCTTGCCGGCTACGCGTCAGGGCGCAACATTTCGAAAATATTCTGTACAGAAGTGTACTGATTATAACCCAGGCGTGCGAGAGGGTTTATTCTACTCAAATCGATCAGTCCGTTGGCCAGCACTTCATCGTGAATGTGCATACCGACTACCATTCCAATGATGGTTCGGTTGAGGCTGCCTTCCTTTGTGCAGGGTAATTCGATCTCCTGGTATAGCTCGCATTCGAGGTGAATCGGCGACGCGGCAATCCGCGGCGGCTTGACCAGTACCGAGGCCTGTGTCTCAAGACCGGCCAGATCAATTTCATCCACCTCATGCGCTACCGCTGCGCTCGTTGTATTCATCGCATTCTTTAGCGCCAGTGGCACTATGTTCACTACGAAATCGCCGCAAGCTTTAATATTGTGCAATGTGTCCTTTTCACCGCCATGCTCGTGGTACCCGTTAAATGATAGCATGACCATCGGTGGGTCTTCGGCAAGCGCATTGAAAAAGCTGAAAGGCGCTAAATTTAACGTGCCATTGGGATGAATAGAACTAACCCATGCGATTGGTCGCGGCACCACACAACTCTTGAACGGATTGTGCGGCAGGCCATGGTGTTCACTGGTTTTGTAAAACACGGTGTACTCCCCCCAAAAGTCGATTTATACTAGTAAACTTTATCGTTCCTATTCCGGCGTAGTATTATAGGTTCGAATTTTCGACCCCAAATAGATTTAAGATGTGACCCTCTTTTTTTTCCCGTTTTAATAAGTTTCAAATTGTATTTTAAGCTATAATAAAAGCGCTTAAAGAAAAATCCACAGCAGTGATTTGTTGAGTTGCTTTGTCTCAATGCCAATTATATCCACAAGAAAGGCATGTTGGCTTATGAACACAAATCATATCACCGCATTCGGGGCAAATCCATCTCAGCTTTTCATTCCGAATAAAATCCCTGACCCCAACTTCATTAATATTTTTCAGATTGTCAATCATACTCATCCCATACTTTGTTCTGTATCGCTTGTCCAGTTGTTTCAATTTAGCACAGGGAAAATTACCACAATTATCAGAGCAGAATTTTGTTTTGCCTTTGGTGATTTGTTCGCAGTTTCTGATTTTACATGTACTACGGTATTTCGATTTTTGACTTTCTTTACTATCGATCCTTCTACAACCTGGGCAAGTATTCTTTTCTCGAATGTAGCCCCAACAAAGGCGACAATTCATTCCGCATGGTGCAATCAAATTTGTGGGAATTGTTGGTGCTTTTTTTCGATCTGTTTTAGTCATGGTATGAATGTTCAATTTCGCTTCAGCCAGAAAGGCGCTAACCAGCGTGCTATGTGCATTTCAAGTTAGCACAGAGGATCCTCGGGTCAACGCTTGAATTGTGAATAATGCGGTTTTACAAATTACAATTCAAACTTCGATCCCGATATTAATCCATTATTTGATTTTTAACAATAATTAAACCGATGAGGTCGGGGGCTGCCAAGGCTGTCACTGACTTCAAAAAAGGTTAGCTTTTAATATGTCTACACATGTTAAAAGCGGCCCGGTCCTGGCAGTCACCTGGACTGACAGGTTAAGATAAGGATTATCTGACTTCGAAGGGATAAGGCCCTGCAGATTCCAAGAGACCAAATCCAATAAATTCTACACTATAGGTTCCAGGCGAAATCGGGTTTCCCGCATTGGAAATTTGATAGACTCCCCTTGATTAAAGACCGTCGATTCATTGCCAACTCCATCTGTAATCGTCAAATTTGTTGCGGTATTTTGCAATACGGCGTTATTGCTATCATCATCTTCACAAGAGATGAAGGTTATACACAAAAAAAATGTAAGGATAGTTGTAAGCGATATTCTCATTAATTCACTTTCTCCACATAAACCTTGTCGCCCACGGCGATGCTTCTTGTGCAATGTGGCTGTCTTTTGATATCTCCCTTTGTGTAGAACTAGCCAGCCTCGGCCTTATTGCCGGGACCTTACGGATGGCTCTGCATAATGTTAACTGCGAAAAAGTTTAAAAGCCCCGGTTTTGGCCGTTTGTCGTTCAGCGCCTGTTGGGCCTCCCCCCTTCCTTTACGCTGCACACTTTTCGAAAATACTATAAGCAAACACAGAATAAATCCCACAATGTAGTTCAAAGCACCACCCTACCCAGACCCCACTATCAAGCCGCAATCGCCGTCGCTGCATGGTGGATCATCTGGTTGCAAAATTGGTGGCCAGGGCCAGTCAGGAGTAATGAGTATAGGGGGAAGCCCCAATGTTTTACGGAGATGGTTCCTCGCAAGATTCTCAGACCTGAGCGTAGCGACACACCCATCAAGCAGGTCAAGAGCATTAATGGTTATAATCAAAGCCTCGACATCAACGTCAACGGCAAAATCTTCTTTCGGTAGGGTAAAATCGATGCTGCGGTTTTGGATCTCGGCTATCGTTTCATCGTTAAGAAAAATACCGTTGTCAGGATTACAGTCCGAATCAAGAGATTGAAGCAACCGAATTACATTTATCACGGTGTCATCCGAGTCATCTATAGCACCATCTACAATATCAATAGGGGTCAAAACGTAATTACCCGGTGCTTGCCCAATGACAATCCCACCTATTGAGAATGTTACAATTTCGCCTTCCAAATACAAAAAGGCACCGTTTACGTCTGTAACACCGGATCTTGTCGATGTGCTATACGTTAAACCAGCAACGGGGCTGTCTATAAATTCACCTGTGAGCAGCGCTGGCCCAGAATTTTCAGAGTCACCGCCGCCACACGCACAAATAATCAAAACAAGGGACGTAAGCAAAGAAAAACTGATCAGCCTTTGAGTGCTCGATGCGATTTTCATGATAATTTGTTTCTCCTTATGCAATGAAAGGCTATCGGCCCAAGGGAAAGTTGAGGGGACGGTCGGTAAAATTGTGGTACTGAACATAAAATCACTAGGCCTTTTTCATCTTTTCCTCTTCAAAAAGGTTTTGGGCTTATCTAAATTAATAATTATTTTAAACTTGAAAGATCCCATTCGAGACATAGTAGGAATGGTTTGAGGTTTTCCATCAGTTCAATCTCCGTTCAATTCAGAAATGTTGAAAAAAAATATATTAAATACAGCACTAGTACAAGCGGATTTTGCAAAAGAGATGCAAGAAGTATGCAAAATAGTGTCCTTTCAACAATAGACGTAATTTCAATTGGTTGTAAAGTTGCACAACACTGAAGGAAGAAAAACGACTACTAAATTATGAAATAGAGCAAATAACCATTGTGAAGTTTTTTACCTTCTTTTCTTACGCCTCTTTGCCTCGTTCTTTTCTGCGTCTTTAACGTTTTTGTATTGAAGCGCACCACCGGAGGTCGACTCGAGGGTGTAGACATCCCAACGCCTGCTGTTCGAAGGCTTTTCAAGCATGTAAGCAAGTACCACTTTCTCTCCATCTGACCTGATGTTGATAGCGCCATAGACAGTGACATTTCTTTTGCGGTCGAGCTCGAATTTTCCTTCAGCTTCCTTAAGCAGAGTTGCTTTCTTGGCGGCGTCCGTCTCTGCTTCGGCCTTCGCTTTGAGCTGTGCTCCTTGATACCATGGCGAGTCTTCGCGGTTGGTGAACTCATTTGTACTGCGGGACAGTTCTGTGCTGAAAATGAGCGACCTCGCGCCCCGGCCGTGATGGCCCAACGCGCCGAGAGTATCGCTTCGAGGATGCGCATGGCTTTCATTATCACCACTTGAGATAACCGTTGCCGCTGCGTTAACGGACTCAAGGAAGTGATCGGTGAAATCGGCACTGCCGTGGTGACAGGATTTCGCGATATCGACCCTGAATGTTGGTTTGGCAGCTTCGACTACCTCATCAGTCCTCACCAGAGTGGAATCATAGACCGGCAGACCAGTGTAGTGACCGAGAAGAAACATCTCCGCTGAGCTGTTAAGATCGCCGCCAAACAACACGGAAACATCCTTGTAGTTCAGCTTGAGCAACACCGAGTGACCATTTTTAGTCTTGCCCGTGTCCAACTGGGTGGTTGTTAATTTAGGTTTCTTCGAAAAGGTTCGGAACGCGGAACTACCCGCAATATCTTCAACAACAGGCCCTAGAATCTGAATATTACAGCCATCAACGTTGTCAGGCCCGTATCCTGGCAAGAAGGAGCCTTCAGGGTGGATCTCCCCATGCTTCGTTGAAAGCATCTGAATATTCGGGAAGCGTCGTTTTCCCGCATTCTTTGCTGTGACGGCGTCATTCAAAAGGCCGGGGAAGCGTTTTGGATTGCCGGTCGTTTGCTTGATCCAGCGTTTTGGGTCTTTCAACAGATCTCGAAGATCCTTGTCAGTCTCAATCAATCCTGTCAGGTATTTCTGGCCTTGTACTGTTTTGGTTTTTCCAAGCAGCACACTCTTTGCAGAGGATTGCTTTCCCGATGAACTCACTCCGAATTGTTCTACAATTCCGTTATGCCATATAGTCTGCGCGGTGACATTTGGGTCATTCACCACATCGGAAAAGCCGAAGTAGTGATCCTGATCCGGGTGAGTAATGATGAACCCATCAAAGTCAGTGTCACTTTTGAAGCCGGCGAAGCGCCATTTCAGATACCGATACATATTGTCCCCTACCCCCGCATCGATGACATATTTTTTATCATCTGGAGTGACCATTAAGGCGCCATCGCCCTGGCCGACGTCGACAAATACAATTTCGAGCAGTTTGTTCGGTTGCAAATCTTCGACAAACATGTATCCGGAGACGCCTCGAACCCGCACGGGGACCATCTTTGCAGGAGTCTTGCTTGTTTGGGATTTTTCCGCAGAAGACTTTAGGTCTGCTTTAGGATCCTTTGCATAAGAGTAATCGGTCACCTTGACCCAATCACCCCAAAGCAAGTGTTTGATGCGGCTGAGTTTAAGCTTCTTGGATTTACTATTCCTGGCATAGTTAAATACATGTGCCGTGGGATAACCAGCCCAAACAACATCACCTTTTTTCGGCGTTTTCATGGATTCCTCCTTTAGATCACTTCCAAAATTCACTGCGGGTTGGACCAAGTTAACATGTGGAGTGCTCTTTTTTTGAGATAGTATCTTTCTTTCATTATTTTCCTATTGGAAAGGCATCTCGCCAAGCTTGAGCAGCGCCGGGTAAAAGGCAATAAAGTGGGATCGCACTGGGGGTCGGGCCGCCGCAAGGTACTGATTATTATGAATTTACATTCCAGAAATAGGTGTTTTTAAGGGTAATATCCTCGTTTTCGCCCCCGAAAAGTGCATAATAGCAGGAAAGATTCTCCCGTAGCTGATACTCCTCACCGGCTTTTATGACTTTTCGGCCTTTGGCTCGAGAACTCAAACGCGCTTTCACATTTTCAATAAAGGCCTTGCTCCCCACGGCTATACTGCGAGTCCATTCATCTTGACGTTTATTGCCTTCACCTTGTAAGTGCTCCGCTACCCATCCCTTGTGGTTAGTCCTCAATTGATCATAGGAAACGGCTCCAAAAAGCGCCTGAAGCCGCTTGTAATCGATCAATACATTTTTCCTCCGGGGTTCCTGGATCTCGTTATAGCCGATAAAAGGCCATTTAGACGGATGGCTGACAACACCCGCCTTTATCATATTCGTGACTATGTAAACTAAACATCGCGCTAAATGCTCGCCGCTTTCCACCGCTGTTGCATAAATTTGAGAAGGAATTCTCGTTTATGGCATCGGCTTGTCGAGTCGAAGCCGAAGGCGTAGCCTGATGAGTGATATGCCAAATGTAACCCGGAATATAATGTCTTTTTGCTCTCGCCACAATTCTCAAGTAAAAATGCCATTTTTGCCCCTAAAAAGCTCAATATAGGAATGTTTTAGAGACCAAAATCAGTTATTATCCATTTCATTTCAACTACTTCGCGTGGCCCGACCCCCGGGGCACTCTTGTCCCTCAAAAACTAGGTCATGGTTCCTTAAATTGCCTTAAAACGGTGTTTTGGGCCCTAAAAAATACCTTCTAAGGCTTCATAGAGTACTATTTTTAAATGATTTCTGCGAATTATCAATCTGTTAGCTTGGTCCGACCCAATATCAAGGGCGCAGACCCAATATCAAGGGTCCGACCCAATATCAGTCCGCTGGAACGACGGGTTAGCCTTGCTCTTATGTACAAAGGCTCGAAGAATACCCGCGATAAAACATAAATATTATCGACAATATACTTGAAATAAGACACACAATTGAAATTGTTATTTTGACTTTTGATGCTTTATTTTTTTTAATTTGAGCAGTAGATAAAATGAACAATATTGGTGCAAATATGTATTGGTATAATCCAAAACTCGAAATCATACCTCTTAATCTATCGCGTGGAGTACTATAAGGTGAAATTCTCCATTTTCCATCACTACAGTCATCAGTACGTGGTAAGTAAAAATTTGCTTTGAAATTTAAGATCTCTATTTGAATAGTTGTATTCAAACAAATTAGTGATAGGACTATCATTATTACTAAGCCGATATTTATTTTCATAAAATTCTTTGGGCTAACCAACGTTAACAGCGGCCTAAATAAGCTTAGAATTTGCACGGCCTTTGCGTAAGGCCGCAATCTTCACGCCGCCTGCTCACCGCACTCGTTCGGTCATTCCTATTCCCATATCCTCTTGATCATGCCGAAATGCTGACCGGTCGGATCCTGGAAGATACATAGCCGGCCAAGATTTGGCACATCGAAAGGCCCCTCAATAATGGCACCACCAGCCTCGACAACCGACTTCGCTTTCTCATCTACGTCATTAACTCTGAAATAGACTATCATCGATGACCTTTTCCCTTCTTCCACCTGATAAATGCCACCGCCACAGAAACCATTCTGTGTATCTTCAACAGTTCTTTGATGGTAATCTAACGAAGAATCAAATTCCATTTCCCATTCGAATGCTATTTTAAGGAATTCGACGGTTTTCTCAGCATCCGTTGAGGCTAATTCCCACCAGGTAACTGGGTTCTTTTGCATGAACTCCTCCTTTTAACATTTCGTTGGGAGTGGCTTCGACTCGACTGAGCTCGTCGCAGGCCAGCCACGAAAAAAAGTCACTCTAAAGCTATAATCGCGGCTGGAAGCCGCTCCCACAAAGATACCGCCGGTCCTTAAGTTAACGGCATTGGGTCGGGCCGCCGCAAGGTACTGGTTATTCTGATTTTACATTCCAGTTATATCACCAATCCAATCATTGGAATTGTACTGATATTCTCCAACAATATCGTCATCATACATCCCGATTCGCACTAAACCAGAATTGCTATTCCAACGACCTATAATTTTATCACCTTCAAAGGCTTCATCATTTGATTTTTTAGCGTCAATACACCGTTCATTTGAATCTAATAGTTTTCTAAGAAAAAAACTTCTTTCTTTTTTCAAGCTTTTTAGCTCAGACAATATTTCATTTGTAACATTCGAAAACTGATCAATTACAGATAACCGCTTATCTTGAAGCAAGGGAAATGAAATCTCAAAATGTTGTGTATCGAAATTACAGTTGATGGACAAATGGAATTAACCTCGGCACCTTACGCTGATAACTTTTATATTCTTCTCCGTATTCGTCAACGAGCTTCTCCTCTTCCAAGATGGATGGATTTCTCCGTTGTCCAATAAAAATCCCGCACTCAACTTTTGAGGCGGGTTTTATTTGATGCGCTCAATCATTCCTTATCCTTATTCAAGGGTAAAAGGACGAATGGAAACGGTATATTTTTGTGACGAACTGAATGTATCAGAAGCTACTGAAAAGTCAAGGAATAATCAACCCGTTGAAGTTCGGTAGCTCAAAGCCTAAAGCTGAAAGCTCAAAGCAGACCGGTTTATTGGAAAGTTTTCTTAGTGTCTTCCTGCCTTGTGGCTAATCTTCCCGGTCGATCGCTCAACAGCAGTCGAGATGGCTGAAGCGACGCCCGTATCGATCGGAGAATACGAACTTGGCGAAGTCCTTTCGTCCCCGGGGGACGTGTCGGCCCTCAGGTGTGCCGAAAGTCATGCAGATCACGATCTTCTTTTCATCCGGCACCCGCAGAATTTCTTTGACCTTATTCTCGTCGAATGCTCCGATCCAGCAAGTACCGTAGCCCATTTCAGTTGCCTGCAGCGTTAAATTGGTAAGCGCGATGGTAATGTCCACCATGTGCCATTTTTGCCCGGGATCGGCAATGCCGGCAATGAAATAAGTGCAGCCTGCTATAAAACTCTGGTTGGAGCATGCGCCGACCAATTGGGATTTCAACGCTTGGTCGCCGACAAAGACAAATTCCCAGTTTTGCCCGTTGTTGGCCGAAGGCGCCAGTTGCAGAGCTCGGAGGAGCGTTTCCAGGTGAGCAGGCGTTATTGATGATTTCGCATAGCGACGTATACTGAGGCGGGTGGCAATGGCGTCTTTTACATCCATTCTTGTAACCTCCTAAAACAATTGGGACGCAGATTTTCACAGATTGACTCAGATAAGAATGGGTCTAATTTAGGGATTAAGGAATTTTGGAATTTAGGAATTGAACGTAATCGGTCTATATAATCCCTTAATTCCTCCATTTGCATTCCCCCAATCCCTCAATTCGGTGCAATCTGCGTCCCATTTTTAATTATCCGCTCAACATGATCCGGGCGTCGGCCACCACGCAGCTTGTGCCCGTGCATTTGACGGGATTGAGGTCGATGGATTCGATTTCATTTTCAAGTTCCATGACCAGGGTCGAAAAATCCCTCACCAGCCGCGTCAGAGAAGGGATGTGGACGGGTTCCGCCCCGCGGTATCCGTTGAGCAATTTATGCCCCTTGAGGCCCACAATCATGGACGCCACATCATTTTCGCCAAGGGGTGCCATGCGGATGACGGTGTCCTGATATATTTCGACGGCGGTACCGCCGATGCCCAGCAAAATTACCGGTCCAAACTGGAAATCGACTTTGGCGCCGACGATCAGCTCGCTGCCCGGCAGCATTTCTTCCACCAGCAGGCCGACAAATCCAGGTAGAACTGATAACTCTTGGTAGATATCCGTTAACCTCGATTCGTTCTGCACGCCGACGACCACACCGCCGAATTCGGATTTATGCAGGATATCAGGCGATACCACCTTGACCACCACCGGGTAGCCGATTTTGCGGGCCGCGGCAACGGCCTCCTTTAAGGTGGCGGCCAGGGTAAATCGGGGTACCGTCAGGCCGGCCAAGGCAAGCAGGCGTTTGGCATCCGGCTCCAGGACCCAGCCGGCTTCACGGGCGTTTCCCAGTATGTTGCGCATATCTTCAGTCAGCATTTCTTGCACCTCCGGATGGCTTCGACCATCAAAACGGCCCCTTCGATGGATGCGGATACGGGCACGTTGTTCAGTTCAAATCCCTCGATCAGCATGCGGTATTTCTCCTGGTGGGGCACGTAGGCCACCAGGGGTTTACCTTCCCGGCGCAAAACATAACTCAAGCGCGCTCCCAGATCCATACTGATTCCCGGTGAATAGGGCAACAGCAGCAGAATGACGGCGTCGACTTCGGGCGAACTGCTAAGCCCGCCGGCGGCTGCCACAAAATCTTCGTCCAGCGCACTGCCGGTCAGATCGATGGGATTTGCCAGGGAAGCAATCGGCCGGACGCTGGGCGACAGATTTTTGCGAATGCGCTCGCGGGTGTTCTCGGATAATTGCGCCAACGTCAAACCATGGGCCGTGCAGACATCGGAGACCAAAGCCCCGTGACCGCCGCTGACGGAAATGATGCCGACCCGCCCATCGATGGCCGTCTGGTAGCAGCTCAAGGCTTCGCAAAACGACACCAACTCGTATTCGTCCCGCGCCTCCACGATACCGTGCTGGGCCATAACTTCGGAAAAAACCTGGTAGTCGCCGGCCAGCGAAGCCGTGTGGCTGGAGACGGCCCGTCGTCCGGCCACCGTCTTGCCGGCTTTGAGCACGACAACCGGCTTGGACAAACTATCGGCCATCTGAACGAACCGCCGTCCTTCATTGCGGGCAAATCCTTCGATATAAAACGCAATGACACGGGTCTCGTCATCTGCCGCCAGATACTCGAGCATGTCCAGTTCCCGGATCAGGGCCTTGTTGCCGATACTCACTGCCAAAGACAGTCCCACCCCCTGTTCGGCGAATTTGACCATCTGGTCCACCAGCACCCCCCCGCTCTGGCTGACCATGGCCACCGGACCGGCCTCGGGCCGCACCAGGCGTTCACCGGGTAGAAAAAAGGTGTCAAACCGGTTGGGGGCGTATATTCCCAGGCAGTTTGGTCCGATGAAGGGGAAATCAGCCGCCCGGGCAATCTCCACCAGTTCATCCTGCAGGTCCTGCCGTCCGGTTTCGGCAAACCCGCCCGAGATCACCGTGGCCCCGCCAACGCCGTTCCGGATGCAGCTTTTCAATATATCCGGCACGAACTCGGCCCGGGCCGCCACGACCGCCAGATCGACTTTGCCCGGTATACCGGAGATATCCTCATAGATCCGGTCGCGCTGCAACTGTCCGCCTTTGGGGTTGACCGGGTAAACCTTGACCGGGTAGCGCAGGTGGATTTTATTATAAATTACGTTGGCCGGATGGCGTTCATTGGACAGGGATACGCCGATCACAGCGATGGTTTCCGGGTTTAGAAGAGGTCGATAGTCCAAGTGTAAGCCTCCAGAATTTCGGGAAAATATATAGCTGGTTGTTAGTTATTCAAGAGAATGAGCTAAATTCGAAAATGAATCCCGCTGAAAGCGGGACTAAAATTATGGTATCCTATCAATTTTATAAAAAATAGATCAAGCGCAGCGTTTCCTTAATTTTAGTCATTTTAGGCATTTTTAAATCACTTTAGGCATTTTTTTATGTTATATCTGTGCGACTAAGAATTTCCTATAAAGTTATGGCTTAGTCGTCATGATGGATTTCAAGCGCATGGGCCATCTTCCCGGGCTGTGCAGTCTTTTCCATGACTGCCGAATACTGCTTAACTGCTGCGAATTGAGGGAAGTCTGTCCGTAGATCTCCTGATGCAGCATATCGATGATCAGGGTAATCTCCTTTTGAAGTAGCGGAAACTGCTGCGATAAACGGCGGCCATATTCCAGGGGGGTCTCATTGGGCTTCTGTCTGAATCCGCTATGGCGTCCCCAACGCCTGAGCGCACTATAAAACTGGAGGGCCGTTCGCCTGGCATTGGCGCGCATTACCCACAAACCACATGCAATTAAAAATGCCTTAAACTGCTTCCACCAAAGCAGCAGGTTCCACGGCTCTCCGATGGGTTCCTCTCCCACCCGCTTCAGAAATAGCCATCGATAGGCGTACCACAACACCAGGCCGGCAATTAAAGTCCCCATGGTAATCAGCAAAATCCAGCCGCCCCACATCATCAATTTTTGCACAAACAGCATCCAGGGACCGGCCTCCGCTGCCTCCATAGCAGGCATCGAAGCTGTAAAGTCAGCAATAGTGGAATCCCAGTCCGCATGACCGAAAATAAATTTGATCACCGCGACCACAAGCGAGCCGAGCGGAGCGGCAGCCTTTTGCACGATGCCATACCCGGCAATAGAGGCCATTTTCAAATGGGGCAGAAATAACATAACTGTTGCCGTGCCGATAAGCAAGGCTCCGACCGTGAAACTGGCCAGGATGCCCACGGCGTAATAGCCGGAAAGATATACACGGCTTCGATCATCGCCCCGGCTGCGGGCAAGCCCGACTTCCATCAGACTGAACATGAAAAACGGAAAGATGGCTAAAATAGTGCCAGAGTCGTAAAATTCCACCCCCATGCGGGTTTGCAATGTCAATTTCACCAAAAACAGGGTGAAAAAAGCGATCACCCCGCGGTCGAAGCGAGAGCAGGCTGCAGTGTATGATCTCGCACGGTGTGCAAACCGGGTTCCTGCAGTCCAGAACACTATCGTAGAAACCATGACCAAAAAAAGAAGAAATCCTTCCAGGTGGTCTCTTGGCCGACTGAAAAAATCGCTTAACCAGTCCCGGCTCCACCAGGGCTGCATGCGGTAGTAAAAATCATGTACGACCCACAAACAGGCGCCGGCGCCGACCGCCAGCTGGACTCCGAAGACCTGAATTACCCGCCATCGCCGTCGCCGGCAAAAAGACGATAAAATCGCCGCCAGGTAAAAAACCCCAATGGCTTCCGGCAGGGGGTAAAGTCGCTGATAAAACGAGAACAGCACAAAGGATACCCAGGCAAAAAGCCAGGATAGTTGGACCCCGGCACTGCAGATGGATGACAATGTGGAGGGGTATTTCATCACTGCGTGCGTTCCTCTTTGCTGATCAGTTGGCTTCTGGCTATCGGCTAATGGGTTCGTGGTTGAGGGTTGAGGGTTGAAGACCCGTGTCGGGTCTTAAAAAAGCGTTTAACCCGCGAAGATGATTGGCCCATTTTGGTGGACCCACCAAAGAAAAATTCGTCTTTTCACAGTTTCGTATTCGTTTAGACTGGCCATGCCTCAGCCAGCAGTTGGACTGAACCCAGAACCCTAAACCCTGAACCTTAAACCCTGAACCTTAAACCATCAACCTTCGACCTTGAACCTTAAACCCTGAACCTTAAACCTTTAACCTTCAACCATCAACCTTCGACCTTGAACCTTGAACCCTGAACCTTAAACCATCAACCATCAACCTTCAACCATCAACCTTCAACCTCGAACCCTAAACCTCGAACCTCTCAACCTAATTCCTGCAAATATCCTCAAGAGCCATGACTTTGGCAGCACCGATCTTTCGATCTCCGGCCGGGGCCGGTTCCGCGCGGCTGACGATGGAGACAACCGGCGCCCGGCGATGATTAAAATAGGCCAAAACTTCCTGGCAGGACTCTGCTGAATCATAGGTCAAACTGACCCCGGTGGTTCCCCAAGGCAGCTTCAGGCCGCGCCTCAGAATATCGCCCAAATCGGCAGAACGGGTCATCTGCAGCCTGGCCAATGTCTCCAGGATTTTAGGTATCTGCCGATCCCCACGGCCGATCTGCAAAACGGGGGATCCGCCGCCCTCTAGTTTGCCGTTGGTGACCAGCCCCACGGCCATACCGGCCCGATCGAAATTGACAGCGGCGGAGGCGGCCACTTCCAGGATTTTTTCGAATTCAGCGCGGGCCTGGTTCTTCGCGAAATCATCGACCCCAACTATCAGCAGCACTTTTGCCTGGGCCGCCGGTTCGCAGAGTTTTTCCTGCAGGCTGTTCAGCCGGGCGCTGGCTTTCCAGTGGATATAGCGGGCCGGTCGCCCGATTTGATATTCACGGGTGCCATAGACATAGACCGGATCTTCGATGGGACTTTTGGCGCCGGGAATATCAAAAAAATCCCGTCTGGGCAGGACAATGGGCTTTAATGGAACCAGCCGGGGATAAACGATGACATCGATGGCCGCGGTGCGGCCGGCTTTTTTGGAATAGAATCCGAAAAGGTCCCCGACCCGCAACTCCCCATCACCGAGCCGGTAGACGCCGCGATGGAGGGCCTTCAGGCGAACTCTGAATTGAACTTCCTGATACCAGAGCAAGCTGCAGTTTTTTTCCAAAGCCGTCGGATCGTCGACAGTTTGGAAATACTTCGAAAAGGACAACGATAACTGTGCCAGGACCGGCAAAATCTTGGCGTTTCGGATCCGGGTGAAAAAGACAAAGGCTTCGCCCGGGAATCCCCGCTGCTTATCCAGGGCCGTTGTGTGGCGGATCCCGGCCGGGCTCAATCGGCTCCAGATTTTCGTCCCGAACATTATGAACAAAACGACGAGGGTCAGCACCGTCAATTCACGATGATCGTTGAGCAGGGAGATCACCAGAAACACCGCCACCAGCAATTGAATCATCGGTATGATTAAAAAGGTCGGCAGTCTGTAGTCTTCAGAGTCCATGGGGGTTTTAGTTATTGGTTATTCGTTATTTGTTATTGGAATGATGCCAGATATCAGAGGTCAGAGGACAGAAGTCAGAGGACAGAGGACCCGTCTTCGCTCTTCGAGCTTCGCCGCGGCACGCAGATGACAAAAACTAATGCAGTCGGAATGCGGAATGCGGAAGCCGGAATGATAAAAAAACACATATCCACCTGTAGGCCTCATAGCCTTAATCTTTTACCCTTTGACCTTTCAGCTTTGAACTTTGACCTTTGAGCTTTGAGCTACTAACTATATCTTTCCACCTTCTACCCTCTACCGTCCACCCTCTACCCTTATCTCATTTGCCGAACACCGAATCCCGAATACCGAACACCGTCACGCGCTAGCGCGCGTCCCCAACCGGCACCGGCAACTGCCCAAGGATATCTTCAATCACCTGTTGCGGCTCCGTCCCGCGCAGCCGTTCTTCTTCTTTGAGAATCAGTCGATGGGACAGCACCGGTTCGGCCAGGGCTTTGACATCATCGGGTAGTATGAAAGCACGCGATTTCAAGGCTGCCAGGCCCTGGGCCGCCCGCATTAACCCGAGAGAGGCCCTGGGACTCGCCCCATACTGCAAGGCCGCATGAATACGAGTGGTCCTTATAATATCGGTGATATAGGCGGCTACCGGCTCGGAGACACGAACCTGTTTGGCGGCCTCCTGCAGTTCAATGAAGGTTTCGGGGTTTATGACGGGTTCCAGTTCCAGCAGGGGATCTTTAACCCGGAAACGGTCCAGGATTTTTATTTCTTCCTCGCGTCGGGGATAGCCCAGATTGATCTTTAGTAAAAAACGGTCCAGCTGGGCCTCGGGCAGGGGAAAGGTTCCCTCGAGTTCAATGGGGTTCTGGGTTGCGATGACAAAAAAAGGGGCGGGCAGCGGGTAGGTCCGGCCGTCCACCGTCACCTGGCGCTCCTCCATGCTTTCCAGCAGGCTGGACTGGGTGCGGGGAATCGTGCGGTTGATCTCATCGGCCAGCAGAACATGGGCCATGACCGGTCCGGGTTGAAACTCAAATCGGCCCGCCGCCTGGCTGTAGACGTTGAAACCCGTCACATCCGACGGCAGCAGGTCCGGCGTAAACTGCACCCGCTTGAAGGTTCCGCCGATGCTTTTAGCCAGGCATTTGGCAAGCAAGGTTTTACCCATACCGGGCACATCCTCGAGCAGCACGTGGCCGTCCGCCAGCAGCGCCACCAGCAGCAATTCGATACGGGGTCTTTTACCAACAATCACGCGAGAAATGTTGTCAATAATTTTTTGACACGAATCGTGATCCAAATAAAATTCCTCCGGAATAACTTAGTTCGCTTCGCTCACAATTGGAATGATGGAATGTTGGAATAATGGAATAATGGGTGCACTGCACTCCATCACCTTCAATAAATCGGCGCTAATGGCATCGACGTTGCGAACAGTATTTCACGAGATATTTCAGAAGGCTATTGCGAGCGCATTTCGAAAGAATTCGGATTTTTGATTTAAGAGGTATTCTACCTGTCGTGAGCTTCCGTGTCGAACGGTCCATATATAATCGACAGAGCGCAGCGATTCCATCAATCCGCAATCCGCAATCCGAAATCCGAAATCCAGTATCCATCAATCCGCAATCCGAGATCCGCAATCCGCAATCAGGTATCCGAGATCCGCAATCCGCAATCAGATATCCGATATCTGCAATCCGCAATCAAGCATCCAAGATCCGCAATCTAAAATCCAAAATCTAAAATTATTCACATTCTATCCATGCATTTCAATCAACTCATTCAACCCCAGCTTCTCCAACGCACTGTCCTCCACCCGGCCGCTGTCGGGATCCCAACCCATGGCCTGGCGATATTCCCGGGCCAGGCTGTCGACATCCAGGGAGACGCCGGCCACGGGCCCTTCGGTCTGGGGTGGCCGGCCGGCCATGCGCTCCGGCAGTCGGACTTCGGCGGGCTGGATGCCCTCCCGCACATTGAAACTTTGCCGCAGGGTCTGGATGCGCGCACCGGCGGTCAGGACATCGTCGACACCAAGCTCCCAACCCGTGACGGCGTTGAAGAATTCGACAAACGGAAAGTTGCCGAAAAACATCAGCGGCATCAGGCACAACCCGGCGCTGGCGCCGGCCTGGAGATAGCTGGTGGCGGTGGCGCTCATCGGACCTTTGCCGGTGTAGCTATAGCGCTCGAACTCCCCGATCTTCATTTCCGGATAAGGCGCATAGGCGCCGGGACCGGCGTCGATGCGCGCCATACTGGCTGCCGTGTGCCGCCCGGGAGTCGGGTCGCAAACAAATCCGGTGCCGCGGCTGGGCAAAAAGAGGGCATTGTGCAGCCCAGGCTCCTGACCGCCGACATGCATAGCATATTGTTCAGCACCGCCCCCGATTTTCTCAGCCGCAATCCGGACCCCGTCCGCCAGGATGTCCCCGAAGCCTTCGCGCAGGATCATCTTCTCCAGCATGGCAACCATGGCGTCGGCATTGCCCCATTGCAGGGGAATGCCGTCCATATCGATTTCGCTGATGATGCCGTTTTCAAGGCACTCCATGGCAAAGGCCAGGGCGGTGCCGGCGGATATGGTGTCGAGTCCGCTGCGATTGCACATTTCATTGAGCTTGATGATCGCCTCGAAGTCATCGCACATGCACATGGTGCCGAAAGCGCCGATTGTTTCATATTCGGGCTTGTGGGTTTCACCCACCGGATATTTCCCGCTTTTGACATTGAAAATGCCGCCGCAAGCAATGGGACAGTTGGCGCAGGCGTATTTGCGGGACTGTTGGCTGATGATGGCGTCCGCGTCGGCGATTTTATCCAGGTTTGGAAAGGACTGTTCACCGGTCATCTGCCAGTTTTTAACCGGCGTGGCCCCGGAAGCCACCAGCCCGGCCGTCAGGCCGCAGGTACCGTGGGTCCTGAGAAGCTCGGGGAATCCGGCCATCTCTCGCATTTCAGCGATAAACTCTTTGCGCAGCCGGGCCAATGTATCTTTATCTGCAATGGCCGCCTGGCCGCTGCCGCGCACCGCAACGGCCTTGAGCTTCTTGGAGCCCATGACCGCCCCCACCCCGGAACGGGCCGCCGCCCGCCCCCGGTCGTTG
>Ga0049117_10000217_pt1 | contig 26310 bp, 22 predicted proteins | sample WorMetHERISLAND1_2_FD_55105 | JGI IMG/M metagenome (GOLD analysis project Ga0049117, IMG submission 55105) | Marine gutless worms symbiont microbial communities from Max Planck institute for Marine Microbiology, Germany - Olavius geniculatus... | ecosystem: Host-associated > Annelida >...
GTGAAAGGGGTCAAGTCTGCTCTTGACTCTTAAGAAAAATTCTTTTTGAAAAAAATCAACGATGAAATCTCCCAATCAAAAGAATTGGCTCCTGATGTGGATCGCATAAAAAGCGTGATTTGCCAATTTTACAAAATCAGCGATAGCGAGCTGCTGTCTGCTAAACGCGGTGTATTTTATGAACCCAGAAACGTGGCAGTATACCTAACTCGACGTATGACCGGATATGGCTTGCAGCGGATCGCAGACCAGTATGGCTTTAAAAAATATAGTTCAGTCAGCAGTGTTATCGGAAGGATGGAAGCCCTGATCGCAACCGATGGACGGTTGCGTAAACGGCTCGAAAATATGTATGATTTGGCAACTAAGAGTCAAGAGCAGACTTGACCCCTTTTTTGTTTTTCGGACGTCATTGGGCCACCGCAGGTGTTCGACAAGTTGGTACTGGATTGGAAATACCGTGCCCCGTACTTCTATAACGCCGAACAATTGAAGCAGGCGACAAGTCTCAATGCGGAGGTTCTGACCTTGACGACATTCCGCAATCCCTATCCGAGGGACCGCTCGGCGTGATCGAGGAGGGCGCTTATGCGGACCTGCTGCTCATAGATGGCAATCCCATTGAATACATCATTATTGAACGCTTTGGGCTCGCTTTGGGGACTGGCCAAGGTAACTATAAGTAACTTAATGAAAAAGTTTGATAGAGATGGCCTATTTTGGGACTATATTGCGATTTTCATGATCAAAAATCGCATTAAAAGTGCAAAACATTTGTTGGCATCTATGTAAAGCACTGACAAACAAGCATTTACAATGATTTGAATTGAATTCCACTTTATCACGACGGTAATTTTGTTTGAGATATTTTAATTTTGGAAATTCGGATTTGTTTCGTATTTCGAGTTTCGTATTTCCGGTTTATCCGGGTTGGGCGTATGCTACCGATGATCTGAAAAGAAAGGGCGGCGTCAACTGCAAAAGCAGTCTTCGCCGCCCGGAGGTTAAGGAGGTTGATTGCAATCGGCAATTGATTAGACCAGTGAGTCAGGATTCGGCATGGCTTTGTTATCAGCCTCTTCAGTACTCAGAAGGTTGCTCTCCAAATCCTTGCCCTTGAGTTCCTGATAGGCATTAGCCGATCCCTCCGGCGTCGTCCGAATCGGGAACTTAAAACGCTTGATGGTCCCGTTTCTGAACTTACAGGTCCACATCACGTCTTCGGTGCCCAGCATCGGCATCACACTGCTGCCCAAGGGAACGAAATCGGCATAGCCTCTAACCTCAATTGCCTGGGTGGGACAAATCTTCACGCATGAAAAACATTCCCAACACTGGTCCGGCTCTTGATTATAGGCCTTCATTTCGTTGGGTTCCAAGACCATCAGGTCATTGGGACAGATGTACTGGCATGCGGTTTTGTCTCCACCTTTGCATCCATCACATTTTTCAGTGATAACGTAGGATGGCATGTATTTCCTCCTGCCTGGTTCAATGAACGACAGCTCCGCAGGATATCAGCGAAGGCCCGCTCATCGCTGCACCTTTAAGTGCAATCGGTTTTTCCAGAAAAGCAACTGGAACTTATGTTTATTTTTATACAAAATTTAAACATAATTTAGACACTTTGATTTCGATGTCAAGTATTTTATAATTTCTAGAGAATCGAGAGAAGATGTTTCAGTCACTAAAATGTCGAATGCTTCGAGTGCTTGTCTGACCCAATGCCGCTACCACCAATATCACCCCGATCCTTGAGGCACCGGCATTAGGTCCGACAAGCATTGAAGTTTGAGCTTGCCTCCGGCATGATTGGGGGTCGATTAGGGGTCATGTCTGCGTTTGACTTTTTAGAATGCTGCGGTTAATCCGGGCAAGGTGTCCCTTAAACTTTTTATCTTTTTGCTGCCTTGATTCTACCCGCATATTTTCTTTTGGAAAAATCCATCTTTGACCCATGAAATAAACTCTTTGCTGCCAAGCATCGACGGCTGTTTCTTAAGTTCGAAAAGCCTGGTAACATCTTCATCTTGCTGCTGTGCCATAAATTGATTATAGAGATAGTAATGCGTTGGCATCAGACAATAGGCAGCCACATTGACGTTAAAAAGCTCAGCGGTCTTCCGGAGCTGCAGGATGCTAATCAGACGAGTTAGCAATCCATCGGGTATGGCTGAAGAAGGCGTCAAGAAAGCATTTCATCTGCTGAACCGTTTTGATCCAACTGGTAATAAATATCCGAGCCCAGAGGGCCCGGCTTTGGTCCACCCCGGAGGGGGATCTGGATGATTACATTTAACAAACAGAACCAAGCAACTTGCGTCCGAGGGAATATTTTTCAGGAGGTATGACGATGGCACCTGCAAGTGAGCCGCTTACCACCAGCATATTGGCGATCATGTATTTCGGCGATGTGGTGTTTGCCGTCAGCGGCGCGCTGACGGCGGCGCGTTATCGCATGGACGTTCTGGGGTTCGTGTTGATCGGCACCATTACCGGAATCGGCGGCGGCACCACCCGGGATCTGCTGCTGGGCCGCACGGTCTGGTGGACCCAGGATCCGCTCGAGCTGATCCTGTGCGTGTCAGCGGCCCTGGTCACCTTCTTTTTCATTCGAAACGACATCTCCCGGCGCAAGGGCATGATCTGGGCCGATGCCCTGGGCCTGTCCGCCTTCGGGGTGGTGGGCTGTCATGTGGCGCTTGCATTCGGCGTGCCCTTTGTCATCGCGGTATTCATGGGGATGGTGACCGCCACCGGGGGCGGTGTGATTCGCGACGTGCTCACCAACACCCAGCCCATGATCCTGTGCGGCCAGGTATATGCCACGGCCGCACTGCTGGGTTCGTTGATTTACGCAAGCCTGCACCACCTGGGAGTTCCGGAGGTCCCCGCGGATCTGGCGGCGTTTCTGACGGCCTTCTCACTGCGGGCTGCGGCCATCATCTTCGATATTCGAATGGGGCCGCCGGGGGAGCTCATCCGGATCGGGAAAAAAGAAGACAGTCCAAGCAAAACTCAAAAGAAATAAGCAAAGGAAATCAGCGGAAGGAAACCCTAACCCGGCTAAGCCGGAAATGAAGATTGAAGATTGAAGATTTATGGTTTCGCTTCAGGCTTGGGGCTTCGCTCTTCGAGCTACGACCCCACAGGTCGCCTTCGGCTACGACCCGACACGTCGCTCTGTCATATTTAATTAAATTGATAGTATTTAAATACTCAAGCTGGATAAGACGAAAATCCTGCGCAAACATGATGGGATTTCAAAATATATGTGCTAATTACAGATTTTAATCCTGCCAAATTTTTACCAAAAAAGCAGCTTGAATCCACAAAAAACCCTGGCCAGCGGTAATGGCATAGTAATGATGATAGTTAATTTTTCTTGTAAAAAACAAAAAATGACTATATCAAAGCATATTTGAGATGTGCTTTAATTCAACAGTGCAGATTCACCCGCATGGGATTTTCAGTCTTGTGCAATTTTAGATCAAATTCTTAAAAAGGGGGAAGTATGAGAGCAATGAAAAAAATCCTAATTTTAGCGATTGTATCGGTGTTTTTGGTCGGTTTGATCGGCAACGTTTCTGCACAATTTTCCAGACCGGAGGATGCTATCAGTTACCGCAAATCTGTGATGCTTATCATTGGCCACCATTTCGGTCGTCTGGGGGACATGCTCAAGGGTGTAACACCCTACGAACAGGATGGGTTCGCGAACAATGCAAGCCTTATTCAACAACTTTCGGCGCTGCCCTGGGAGGCATTTCTGACAGCCGGCAGCGACAAGGGCAATACGACAATGAAAGCCAGTGTGCTAAAAAACCCGGAAAAATTCAAGAAAATTTCACAGAATTTTGAAGAGGAGACCGCCAGGCTGGTCGATGTCGCAAAAGGCAACGACGTCGATGCCGTAAAGCGCCAGTTTGGAAAAGTCGCCAAAAGCTGCAAGGAGTGTCACCGCCACTCTCGCAAATGATCTGTTATGCAGCAGAGCTGACGGGGTATAAATCGGATGATTCCATACGCTCCAAAGGACGGGGAATTTACCCCGTCCGCTGGATGCAGATAAAAAATTGATGCATCTGTTAACTAGTATACCAGAAGATAAACTCCACCCATCGACAGAGCGGCGATAATCAACGCCAGCCAGGTGGAAACCATAGCGGGCGCGGTGTCATTCCCGGGCCAATGCTTGGTACCGGTAATCATCGGCTTGAGAAGGTTTTCGCGTTTGACAAAAAAGTGAAACGCCACCGCAAAGAGATGTATAGCTACCAGCCCCATGAGCACATACTGGTTTAACCTGTGAATTTTGGTGAGCCAATCACTGGTCGCCTTACTGACCAGCAAATAAAGCGGACCTTCGGTAAGGATATCGTCATTGGCGAATAAACCCAAACAGGCTTGGAGCATCAAGACCAGCAGCATAGCAAGCACTGACCAACCACCAAGGGGATTGTGCCCGAGATATCGCACCGATTTACCCTTCACCATCTCCGTTGCATAGCACCACACTGCAACGGGTCCCTTCACGAAATCCTTGAACCGTGAGGGCTGACTACCAAAAAATCCCCAGCTTATTCGAAAAACCAGCAAGACTAAAATCGTCACCCCACTCCATTCATGATATTGCATCGCATTGCCGCCGATTTTGCCGCTCACGAAACAAACTGCAACTAGGACGACGATCAGCCAGTGAAACAGCCTGGTGGGAACGTCCCAGACCAAGATGGCCATCGGGCGAGAACCGGTATTTGAGGATGTATCTATTTCATTTTTCATAATTTAAAGGAGCTGCAATCCTCCGTCTTATTATTTGGCTGGGCCGCTATATTGATATTGAGTCACCGTAACACAGAATATTGTATTAGTGAAGGGGTTTGATTTAAACTTAAGGTGGTAGAAGGGCCACCACTTCTATATTCCAATACTCCCAATCAATTCCATTAACGATTAACGAATAACAAATAGACACTAAATGAGCCCTTTTTACTCATTTAAGATTATGGGTTTTACCTGCTATTAAACTCTTAATTGTCTCCCGTTGATCATCCATGGAACGTGAGCATTTTCAGATTATAAAATAGATCATATCAATACAAAGATCTCTTACCGTAGTTTGGGCTCTGCCCACCAAATAGCGCTAAAACTAAAAGTCTAAGGTGGGCACAGCCCACCCTACAATAAATGAACAATTATCAACTAGGGGCGAGGTCCAGCAATACCATTCCCATCTCGTCTCATACTTGCACCTATGATATCGATGTGCGTTTCCAACATTAATTGTGTAATACGCTTATCCAGAAAGATCAAGTTGAGGGTACGCCATCTACTTTATCCCCCTCCCTCAATCCCTCCCACCAGTCGAAGATCCCGAGACCTTTTCGGGGGGAGGGAAGTGAAGGGCCAGTTACTGGAGCTTTGCAGATAACCAGGTTGTGTAATAACTGGATTAACGCAGGTAGAACGAAATATCATAACTGTGTCTGTAACTCATGACTCTATTCAGAGCGACGCGGGAAGAAACCAAGGAGCTTAAAATGACTACAAATTCAAAAATCAGTGGAATCCACCATATAACCGCCACCTCATCATCGGCCTCTGAAAATTTGGCTTTCTATGAAGACGTCTTGGGTCTGCGATTGGTGAAAAAGACGGTTAATTTTGATGATCCTTACACCTACCACCTATACTACGGAGATTCGGACGGCACCCCGGGGACCATAATGACCTTTTTCCCGCGCGAAAATTTGCCCCTTGGTAAAGCCGGCGCCGGCGCGGTGACATCGATCGCATTCTCAATTCCAGCGGGTTCACCTGACTACTGGCGCCAGCGACTTAGGCGCCATGGTATTGAATCAATGGAAGGCAAACGGTTCGGTGAGACCTTTATTCAATTTGAAGACCCTCACGGTCTTTCCCTGGAATTGATCGAAACCCCGACAGTCCAGTCTGATGCAAACCATAGCCGTCATTCCGAGCTAGCCGCAAACCGCATTGTGGGAATACATTCTGCGACCGCTTTGCTGAGATCATTGGAAGAAACCCAATCGTTATTGGTGAATCTGATGGGCATGACCCTCCACGATAAGGAAGGCAATCGTTATCGTTTCAAAATGAAAAATGATGACGCTTTCGGACATTTTTATGATGTGGTTGTTGATTCACAATCAACAGCCGGGCAGCAGGGGGGCGGAACGGTACATCATATTGCCTTTCGAACACCGACCGATGACGGGCTGTTATACTGGCAAAAATATTTAACCAATAACGGTTTTTCAGTTACGGCTATTCGAGACCGAAAGTATTTCAAATCGATCTACTTTCATGAGCCGGGCGGCGTTCTCATTGAAATTGCCACCGATCCGCCGGGTTTTACTGTGGATGAGCCTCACGAGAGTTTGGGCCGTGATTTGAAACTGCCGGATCAACACGAATCGATGCGCACTGAGATCGAGAGTCAGCTGCCAAAATTACACTCGACCGGCTTCACAAATGACTTTGTGAAATCCGAAGTTGAAACTGACACGGTATCAGTTAAATAGTCAGGAGGAATAACCATGCAAACATCAAAAACACCGCTAATCAGTAATTTTTGAAATCTTTGAGCCAAAATCCGCAAACAATTCAGAAAATCTTTTGTTTGCGGATTTTTAATTAATTATTGACAAAATCCGCAAACAAAATAGAATGTATTTTGTTTGCGGATTTTTAATTTACCACTAGGAGATCGTTTATGTTCGTGGGCAGGAAAAACGAGCTTAAATTGCTCAATGATGCCTATTTTTCGGGAAAAGACGAACTTGTCGTGCTGTACGGTCGTCGACGAATTGGCAAAAGCAGCCTGGTGAAACGGTTTGCCCAGAAAAAAAAGGCTTACTATGAATTTGAAGCCCTGGAAGGTGAAACGACCCGGGGGCAAATTGATCATTTTTCACAGCAATTAAAAAAACAGATCGACGATCCGATCCTTGATAGTGTTCGATTTGCGAACTGGGAGCAAGTGTTCACCTACTTCACGGAGAAGGTTCTGAAAAGAAAGACCAAGGTCAAAAAAATCTTGTTTCTGGATGAGCTGCCGTGGATGGCGGCGGGCCGCACCAAACTTGTTTCATTTCTCAAGTACTATTGGGACAACCATTGGAAAGGCAAACATGTGATGCTGATCCTTTGCGGTTCTGTTGCCTCGTTTATGGTCAAAAAAGTGCTTCATTCGAATGCCCTTTACGGCCGAACCACCTTGGAGATACTATTAAAAGGATTCTCTCCAGGGGAAGCTGCCTGCCTGCTGGGGAAAAAAAGAAGCCGGGAAGAGACCTTAAACTATCAACTGGTGTTTGGCGGGGTGCCGAAATATCTCGAGCAGATCAACCTTAACCGATCATTTAATCAGAATATGAACAGGTTGTGTTTCTCACCGCATGGGATTATGCTGAAAGAGGTCGAACGAATTTTCTACAGTCAGTTCAGAGAGCCCCGGGTTTACCTCAAAATAATCGATCTTTTGAAAAATGGTATCTTCTCACTGAGTGAAATAAGCGCGAAAACCAGGATTGCTTCCGGCGGCGGGTTGAAGCAGTATCTGAAAAATCTCGAACGGGCTGAGATGATCCGGTCCATTGTTCCATTTGACCGCAGCAGGAATTCCAAATTCAAGAAATACACATTGGCGGATGAGTATCTGGTTTTCTTTTGCAAATATATCGAGCCGAATCTGAGGGCGATCCAAGAAAGCACCTCCCGCAGACTGTTTGAAACCTTGACGCGAAGCAGTTTTGATCCTTGGCTAGGATTTGCGTTCGAACGGTTTTGCTTAAAACATGCCGGTATGCTGGCGTTTGTCATGAATTTTGCGGACGACGTACTGCTTGCCTCGCCATACTTTAAAAAGAACGATGAAAGATTTCAGATCGATCTTTTGTACAAGCGGGCAGATCATGTCATCACGGTATGTGAAATAAAGCATCAGAATATCCAAATAGGAACCCATATTATTCCCGAAATCCAACGTAAGTGCGCTCTGCTAAAGGTGCCCCGCGGTTATGCTCTCGAAAGAGCATTGATCAGCCTTTACGGACCTGACAACTCCCTGAAAGATACCGGGTACTTTCACCATTTTGTAACATTGGAGGACATTATTTAGACGAATTATGGATTTTATTTTAAAACCCAGGGTGACGTCTCGTGAATGCCCATTTTTTCACCCCCGCAAGCTCTGAAAGGATCGTTGCCAACCTTCTCATATCACGGTATATGTGTAAAAGATATTGAATTAAAATCAGAGACCGGAGATCTCCTATGGCCGAAGAACCCATTGCGACCATGCAGAAAGCTTTTTCGTTTAACATGGAAATGGACAAATACGGCACCATTGCCGAAATCGGGGCCGGTCAGGAGGTGTCCCGGTTCTTTTTCAGGGCGGGGGGTGCTGCAGGAACCATCGCAAAGACCATTTCTGCTTACGATATGGACTTCAGCGATGCCATTTACGGTGAAGAGAAGGACAAACGATATGTCACAGAGAAACGGGTAAAGAAGATGCTCGAAAAGGAATTCCGCCTGGTGCTGGAAAGGGTCGGAAATAAACGCTCGGAGAAATCTGCCTATTTTGCCTTTGCCGATACGATTACCGCCAAAAGCTACAGTCAGACGGGTGAGTGCCATGGCTGGATGGGGATAAAACTGCAGCTTTTCGCGGGCGCTGCTCCCTGTGAAGTTCTCCTGCATGTGAGAATGCTGGATGAGAGCAATCTGATGCAGCAGGAAGCTGTGGGCATCCTTGGCGTCAACCTGATCTACGGCGCGTTTAAATACTACGACGACATCGAAAGACTCATCCGATCGCTCGGAGACAATTTGGAATGGGGCCGCCTGGAAATAGATTTAATACGCTTCACCGGCCCGTATTTTGAAGATGTGGACAACCGTCTGATGGCACTGAAACTGGTGGAGATGGAACTGTCCGATGCGGTGGTCTTTGCGTCCGACCGCAAAACCCTGCTGCATCCATCCGAACTGTTTTACAAGCGGGATCTGATGATCATGCGCAGCATGTTCAAGCCGGTTACAAACGTCAGCGTCGATATGATCAACAGCGGCATGGAGATCTTTTTGCGTACCCCTGGTCTCGATATGCAGCGGGCCATGGCGGTTGCGGAAATCTCCATTGCGGAGATGCGTAAGCTGGGTACATTCAACATGCAGGATATTTTAGACCGGGTGGATTGTTTGAATTTGTTGAACTATCCCGTCATCGTATCCAACTACCTCCGGTTTTTTCGTGTCAGAGAGTACCTGGACCGCTACACAAAAGGAAAGGTGGCATTTGTAATTGGAATCCCCAATCTGACCACTTTGTTCGACGCCGACTATTACGTCGGGCTAAAAGGCGGCATGCTCGCTGCCTTCGCCTCGCTTTTCGACCGGGAAACCATCTTGTTTGTCTACCCCATGCGCAGCCCGGAAGATCCCGGGCAGGTCATCACTGCCGAAACATTTCCAGTGCCGGATTCCCTAAAATACTTTTACTATTATCTACAAGCCAACGACATGATTCTTCCGGTTGAAAGATACAACGATGCCAACATGCATATTTGGCCGGAAGACATACTCAAACAAATCAAGAAGGGTCGCGGTGATTGGGAGAGCAGCGTCCCTGAGATAGTTGCTGAAGAAATCATCGATAGAGGCTTGTTCGGTTTTGGAAGCGGGCGATAAACTTGCGTGTGAAACTTCAGGGAAATGAATAATGAATAATGAATAATGACAAATGATGGAATCGCTACGCTCAATCGATTTAAAATAGACCATTCGACGAAAAGCTCACGACAGGCAGAATACATTATTCGATGTTCGATGTTGGAAGTTCGATGTTCGACGTTCATTAGTTTCTATTCTTTGATCAGACTGGACGCTCGCGGCCAGAGGCAGCGCTCGTGTGAAACTTCAAAAAATGACTAATGACTAATGAATAATGACGAATGATGGAATCGCTGCGCTCAATCAATTTAAAATAGCCAGAATACATTATTCGATGTTCGATGTTGGAAGTTCGATGTTCGACGTTCATTAGTTTCTTTTCTTAGATCAGTCTGGCCGTTCTTTGGCCAGACGCAGCGCTCGTGTGAAACTTCAATGAATGACGAATATCGAATGTCGATTGACGAATGATGGAATCGCTTGCGGCTTGGGGCTTCGCTCTTCGAGCTACGAACCCACACGTCGCCTTCGGCTTGGGACTTCGCCCTTCGGGCTACGACCCCACAAGACGACCCGACACGTCGCTTAGTCATTTTAAAATAGACCCTTCGACAAAAGACTCACGACAGGCAGAATACCCTAAATCCGCAATCCGCAATCCAAAATCCAAAATGCGGAGATACCTTAAATCCGCAATCCGCAATCCAAAATCCAAAATGCGGAGATACCTTAAATCCGCAATCCGCAATCCAAAATCCAAAATCCAAAATCCAAAGTGCGGAGATACCTTAAATCCAAAATCCGCATTCCAAAATCTAAAATTTACTTTTTGCTCTGAATAATCTACAAAACTTATTTGAAATAGTCGCCGACGCGCAAAAAGCCCAAATATGACTTTATTCCCAACCATCGAAACGGCTCGGGTGGTATGGGAAAGTGATTGCGGTTGGCAAACGGCATACGGCTCCACCGCTCATCATCGCCGGCATACAGATCTCCAATCACCTTGCCCGACAGATACGAAAAATTGACCCCGTGCCCGGCGAACCCGGCCCCGAAAAAGATGTTTTTCTCCGGGCCGATGGTCCCGACCGAAGGCGCCAGGTCCACAGCGGCCGACAATACGCCGCTCCACAGATACTCGAATGAGCTATTTTCCAACTTCGGCCACAATCGAGTCAGCTCGGCGAACAGCCTGCGTCCCCGCTTTTCCAAACCGACCTGATAGACAGGGTTGTTCCCCAGAAAATATTCCGCATTGCCGGCACCGATGAGGATGCGGTTGTCCACGGTGCTGCCGACATGATAGAGAAACGTATTGTCGTCATGAAACGTAAGCCGGTTGCGCCAGCCGATCTCATCGAAGACGGTATCCGGCACCATCCGGGTCGCCGCCATCTCGGTGTGCAGTGTAAAAATCTTATTTTTTAAAAAGCCGTTGACCGGCGAATATCCGTTGGTCCCCAGGACCAGGGCTTTGGCCGCCACCTGCAGCGGCGCTGCATGGTCGTCCCCCACTGTTAAGTGAATCGTTTCCCCGGGCTGCACGGCATACACCGGTGAGTTCTCATAGATTTGGACACCTGCCGATTCTGCGGCCGTTTTCAAGGCATGGACCATTTTCATGGGATTGATTTCTGCGGCATTGGGCTCGAAGATGCCGCAGTAGTATGCCTTTGTTCCCAGTTCGTTCACCACCCGCTCCCGTTCCCAATATTCGATGGGCATACCCATGTCCACGGCCTTGCTAACATATTCTTTTGATTTCGAGATCTGACCCTTGTTGCGAATTGTTTTCAGGGATCCGTCAAATTTAAAACCGGAGGCGAACCCGTGTGCTTCCATCAGTCCCGTGACTTCATTTACGGTTTCGACTGTCACATCATAGGTCAGTTTGTGGGTGTCCGGGTTGTAGATCATCAGGTATTCATTGCCGGGCTGGGGTAGCAGCATTCCGCCGTTCCTCCCCGAAGCGCCTTGACCGATTCCTCTTGCCTCCAGAATGGCCACCGATCGTTCCGGAAACCGCTTTTTAATGTGATAGGCTGCGGACAGTCCCGTGTTGCCGCCACCGATTACCGCGACATCCACTTCCAGGTTGTTCTTCAATGCAGTATTCGCAGGGGGCTGATCCGTTGCCCACACACTGGTGTTGCGATCAAACGATACTTTCGATCGGATTGGTTTTGCACGCATGTTCACCTCCCAAATTGGAATTGAAAATTGAAGATTGAAGATTGAATATTTGTGGCATTCTATCGATTCTATTTCAGTGCCGTCGTCACGCCAGCTAAAATCAGATAGATAGATATCCAGCCGGGACAGGTTGGTATCATAAATCCAGAATCCAGTAACCAGAATCCAGGATCATTCAATGTCGGCGAAGGTTTCCATTGCCGCAGCTGTGTTGATTTCATATTTTTATGAAACTATGGGATTAACGCGCCATCCCGGATATCAGATATGCGACGATTTTTTTCACTAAAGCCTCTCGATTGAAATCAAATTCGGTTAAATGACCATAGGACGTTGTGTAGGCGATGCCCTCGGATGCGGAGTAAATCAGAAACGAGGCTTCGCGCTTGTCAAGGTCCGCCGGGAAAAGCCCCGCCTGTATTCCCTGCTGCAAAACATCCGCGATAAATGAAAGTGCTTTTAGAATTTTCCCATCTAAACGCTGCCGCTGATTTTTGGAAAGATTGAGTTCATCGAAATTTTTGCTCAGCAGTTTCGATTCAGCCGGAAAATCAGCATCAAACTTCAAATGCGCCAGCGCAAGGGCTTCCAGTCTCTCCGGCACCGACGCCTTCAGCGCTGAGGCCTGCTTTAAATAGGCGATTTCCCTGTCCAAAATTTTTTCCAGTACGCTGCCGTAAAGCTCGCCCTTGCCTTTGAAATAAACATATATGGCGCCTGTGGTCAGTTCCGCTTCGAGGGCAATTTCGCGCAAATTGGCTTTGTCATAGCCTTTGGCAATGAATACGGCTTTGGCGGCATCCAGTATCTGGGCAATGCGCCGCTGCCTCTCCGCTTGCTTTCTTTTGGCAACCACCTGTTTGGCATCCTTGGCCGTTTTCATGGCTGTCTTTGTTTCTCCCTTCGAATACAGAATCCGGGAATATTCCGGTGTTTGGTCAGTATAAATAATATCGTTATTATGCATAACGATGTTATGTTGTCAAGCACTCTGTTACAATCTTTTTTTACTTGTGTTGACAGGTATATGCATGCTTAGTATTGATGAATTCGTAAAAAGTCGAATTCATCATGTGTTTGGTGTTTCGTGTTTGGTGTTTGGTGTTTGGTGTTTGGTAAAACACTTCGTTTGTCATATCAAGATGGTATACTACTAAACACAAAACACTAAATACTAAACACTCTGGTAAACAGGCCGTTTTTCGACTTTTTACTAGACTGTCAGTATTGGTTAATGATAGTTTTGATGTGAATTCCTGTACTGTGAGATTAAGGGCCCGGAAGAAGACACTTGTGAAGACCAACCCAGATCGTGGAGAAAAAAGGAGCCTGTCATGAAAATTCTGACCGCCCCGCGAATGGAACGATGCATCGGCTGCAATTCCTGCTCTCTGGCGTGTGCTCGATTGGTGCACAAGCGCCTTTCATGGCTTGCAGCCGGCATCCGCATCATGTCCACCGGCGGTATGTCCACTGGTTTTGATGCTCGATCCTGCTTAGCCTGCGATCCAGCGCCCTGTGCCGAGGCCTGTCCGACCGGAGCATATTCTCAGCGAAAAGGCGGCGGCGTCATTGTTAAAAAAAAGCTATGCATCAGCTGTGGAGACTGTGCCCCTGCCTGCCCGGTTGATGCAATCTATTTGGATAACACCGGTGAGCCGTATGTTTGCATCCACTGCGGCCGCTGTGTCCCCTTTTGCCCCCACAACTGCTTGGAAATGATAAAAACATCCGCAGAAGAATCTGAGGAGGTGATACCATGATCCGAGATCATTTTCGCGTACTCGTGGTCGATCTATCTTTGGGAAAGGGCAAAATAGTAACTCATGAAGGGCGCAATGAATTCGTGGGCGGCAGTGGTCTGGCGGCACTGCTCTTTAACCAATACGGACATACCGAAAGGTCCTGGAACGATCCGGACCAGCCGCTAATTTTTGCCATCGGCCCGTTGACAGGCTATTTCCCGCTGATGAGCAAGACCGTTTGTGCCTTTAAATCTCCCTACCACGATCAATATGCTGAAAGCCATGCCGGCGGCCGCTCGGCCCTGTCACTGCGATTCGCAAACCTGGATGCCATCGTTATCATCGGCAAAGCAGATAGACCTGCATGTCTGGCGATCGGCTCTCATCACCTGGAAGTTCAAGATGTCCACTACCTATGGGGTAAAAACATTAAAGACACCGGCAAAAGGCTCAGAAACATGTTTCCGGGCTCCGGGCACCGCAGCATTTTGCGCATCGGCCCGGCTGGTGAGATCGGCTCGGCAATGGCCGGTATCAATGTCGACACCTATCGCCACTTCGGCCGCCTCGGCGGTGGTGCGGTCATGGGGGTCAAAAATCTCAAAGGTATCGTCATTGAAGGCGATGAGATGTTTGATCTTCCCACCGGCAAGGAATATCAGAAGCTTTTTGAAAAAGTATATGATGAGTTGACCACCACCAGCATGATGAAAAAATACCACGATTTGGGAACCCCGGTGAACGTGGCGGTACTCAATAATCTCAAGGCCTTGCCCTGCCGCAACCTGCAGCAGACCAGCGACCCGCAAATCGATGGCATCACCGGCGAAACCTTTGCTGAAGAAACTCTGCTGCGCAATCAGGCCTGTTCCGGATGCCCGATTGGATGCATTCATCTGGGGTATGTCAGAGAAAAATTCCACAAAGATCATCGTTATTATTTTTTTCAGGTCTCCTACGATCATGAACCCATTTTCGCCACCGGTGCCATGCTGAGTGTTAACAATGCCTTTGAAGTGTTGGGAATTATCGATGAAATCGAAGAAATGGGGCTGGATGTGATGTCGGCCGGTGTGGCCCTGGCATGGGCAACAGAAGCAACCGAAAAAGGCATCATTTCTGATAAGGAGACCCTCGCACCCTTAAAATTTGGCGATGCGAAAACCTATAAACAGGCAGTTCGTCATCTGGGATCCGGGAAAAACGATTTTTATCGCCTGCTGGGCATGGGAACGTTGAAAGCAGCCGACCACTATGGCGGAGCGGACTTTGCCTGTGTGCTGGGCCAGGAAATGGCCGGTTACGCCACCGGAGAGGTTTTTTATACAGCACAGTCACTCGGCTTTCGACATTCGCATCTGGACACCGGCGGCTATTCATACGATCAGAAACATGACGAAAAAGACGTCCGGAAGGGCGTCGACTTTCTATTATCTGACGAGCGGGATCGGGTTTTGCTGACTTCGATGGTCTCCTGCCTCTTCGCCCGGGAGATTTACTCAAAAGAGCACTTGGCTGAATGCCTCAATGTCTTGGGCTACAATTTCATAGCTGACAACATGGAATCAATCGAACAGCAAATCCAAAAAATGCGCTGGCAGCTTCGGCTGGCCACTGGTTATAAACCAGAGGAGGTGGCGATTCCCAAACGATTTACCGAATTGACCAACTGGAAGGGCAACACTGATGTGAAATACCTCAATGCACTTAAAAGTGCCTATGCGGACAAAATAATTGAAATTGGCTTAGATAAAGAAGGAAACGAATAGCTGTTCACGCTGCCTTAATAAATCGCCTCTGTGCTCTTTTAAACAATAGCCGCCCTGGCCCTTCTTTTTAAATTTACGAACTAAACCTACAATTTTGGCGAACTCTGCATTCCGGCCACGGTGCAATCTCCGAAAGCTGTATCAATTAAGTATCACGACAAACCCGCCAATAAAGCGATTCTGCATTTCTCATACTATAATCGTGGAATACCATCTATCCATTATTGACATGTATAGATAAATTCGTAATTTGGTTGATAACCCAAATAGTATTGATTGGAAAGAAATGCTTTTCAGACGCGAAATCAGGATTAAAACTAAATGGAGAAGAAAATGAAAAAAACAAACCCTACTACGATTGCAATTTTTATTGCCTTGATAGTAATTCAAGTCTGGACTGTTGAGTCGGTATCGGCTGCCAACCCCACGACAGGTTCGGGGCAAGGCAAGCCTAACATCCTGGTGATCTGGGGTGATGACATCGGCATTACCAATATCAGTGCCTACACATTCGGGCTGGTCGGTTACCGAACCCCCAATATCGATCGTATTGCCAAAGAAGGTATGATGTTTACCGATTATTACGGTGAACAATCCTGCACTGCCGGTCGGTCGTCCTACATCACGGGACAGAGCGTCTATCGAACCGGCCTGTCGAAGGTGGGGCTGCCGGGCGCGGATCTGGGCTTGCAAGAGGAGGACCCGACAATCGCCGGTCTGCTCAAGGAAATGGGGTATGCCACCGGCCAGTTCGGCAAAAATCATCTCGGCGATAAAGACGAGCACCTTCCGACCAATCACGGCTTCGACGAGTTCCTGGGCAACCTATACCACCTCAACGCTGAAGAAGAGCCGGAGAATGAGGATTATCCCAAAGACCCGGATTTCAGAAAGCGTTTCGGACCGCGTGGCGTGATCAAATCATCTGCCGATGGCCGGATCGAGGATACCGGGCCTTTGACCAAAAAGCGAATGGAGACCGTCGACGACGAAACCGTTGAGGCTGCACTTGATTTCATCGACCGGGCCCACAAGGCCGGCAAGCCGTTCTACGTCTGGTGGAACGGCACGCGGATGCACTTCCGGACCCATGTCAAAGACGAATTGCGCGGCATTTCAGGCCAGGATGAATACGCCGATGGGATGGTGGAGCATGACATGCATGTGGGCAAACTGTTGGCCAAGCTCGATGAGTTGGGAATTGCCGACAACACCATTGTGCACTATTCAACCGATAACGGTCCGCACATGAATACCTGGCCGGATGCGGCCTGGTCGCCTTTTTATGGGGAGAAGAACACCAACTGGGAAGGCGGCTGGCGGGTACCGTCCATGGTGCGCTGGCCCGGTGAAATCAAAGCCGGTTCCATTTCCAACGAGATCATGCACCACATGGACTGGCTGCCGACGTTCCTGGCCGCCGCCGGCAACCCGGACATCAAAGCGCAGCTCAAAAAGGGCGGTGTAAATGCCATCGGCCGGAGCTATAAAGTTCATTTGGACGGTTACAATTTTCTGCCCCACCTGACCGGTCAGGAAGAAAAGGGACCACGCCGTGAAATCTTTTATTTCGCCGACACGGGCGAGTTGACCGCCCTGCGCTATAACGACTGGAAAGCGATATTCATGGAGCAAAAAGAATACGCGACACTCCGGGCCTGGATAGAACCATGGACACCGTTGCGGGTGCCGTTGATCACCAACCTTCGGCGAGATCCCTATGAGCGCGCCCATGTGACGTCCAACACCTATTACGACTGGATGATCGACCGGGTATTTTTCCTCGTGCCCGCTCAGGCCTATGTGGGAAATTTCCTGCAAACATTCAAGGAGTTCCCGCCACGCCAAAAGCCGGCAAGTTTCAGTATCGATCAGGTTATGGAAAGAATGTTGACATCGACAGGGTCCAAATAAAGGGAAATTCACAATGTCCTCCGGCAACAACGCTCATGAGGTAGTGCTCCAGCTGAAAGAACGGGTTTCACGCTCGATCATCGGGCAGGAAGCCGTCATCGAACGTTTGCTGCTGGGATTATTGTGCAACGGCAACATTCTCATGGAAGGATTGCCGGGTCTGGCCAAAACCCGGGCGATTAAGACCCTCTCGCAGAACCTGGAATCCGAATTCAGACGCATCCAATTTACGCCGGATTTGCTGCCGTCCGACATCACCGGTTCGGAGATCTACCTGGGGGAGCAGGCTGAAGAGCGCTTCGTTTTTCAGCCAGGTCCGATCTTTGGCAACCTCGTGCTGGCGGATGAGATCAATCGAGCGCCGGCCAAAGTGCAGGCGGCACTGCTGGAGGCCATGGAAGAGCGCCAGGTAACGGTTGCCGGCACGACCCACACCATGCCCGAGTTGTTCATGGTGCTGGCGACCCAGAACCCCATCGAGCAGGAAGGGACTTACCCGCTGCCCGAGGCCCAGATGGATCGCTTTCTCATGCACGTCACCATCGACTATCCGGATGATGCATCCGAGGCCCGCATCATCCGGCTCGTAAGGGAAGAAAGCGGGCCTGGCAGCGACCCGGAACCGGTGTCTACTTCTCAGGACGACATCTTTACCGCACGATCTGAAATTCATCAGGTAGCCCTGGCCGAACCCATGGAACGGTACCTCGTAAGCCTCATCGCGGCAACCCGCAGACCGGCTGAATTCAGTGATGAGTTGAGCAGCTGGATTCTAGTTGGAGCGAGCCCCCGGGGATCCCTCGCTCTGGATAAGGTTAGTAGAGCCCATGCCTGGCTGCAGGGGCGCGATCATGTCACGCCGGATGATATTCGCGCCGTTGCCCATGATTGTCTGCGGCACCGTCTGATATTGACCTACGAGGCCAACGCAGCCGGAATTTCGGCTGACAGGGTGATCGACGAGATCATTAAACAGGTGGCGGTTGCATAGGAAGAGTTCGGGTTTCGGGTGTCGGGGAACAGAGGACAGATGACAGAGGACAGAGGACAGAGGACAGAGGAAAGATGACAGAGGTCAGATGACAGAGGTCAGATGACAGAGGACAGATGACAGAAGTCAGATGACCCGTCTTCGCTCTTCGAGCTTCGCCGCGGCACGCAGAAGTCAGATGACCCGTCTTCGCTCTTCGAGCTTCGCCGCGGCACGCAGAGGTCAGATGACCCGTCTTCGCTCTTCGAGCTTCGCCGCGGCACGCAGAAGTCAGATGACAGAGGTACTCGAAATCGGAAGTGGGACCCGTCGTCGTCCGATACGGCGGGACTATGCCGCGGCTAAAGATGCGGAAGTAGGAAAAAAGGAATTAAGGCGCCGAATCTCTTTTGAAACTCCATTGGAATGACGAATGGTCCGCCGAAGGCGGATTAGAATCGCTCGCGCAGCGCAGGCGCTTGCGCCGCGTGTCGCTCAGTCTTTTTAAAATGGACAGAATACCTTAAATCCAAAATCCGCAATCCAAAATCCAAAATGCGAAAATACCTTAAATCCAAAATCCGCATTCCAAAATCTAAAATTTACCTCTTGAAGTTTCTTTTATTGAATGAAACCTGAGAAACAGCATGACCAACTATGCCGTCAGAAAAGATACTAACCGTGCTTTCGACCAACAGGCCCGGCAAAGGGAAGATGAACGGGTTTATTCTAGTCTTGCAAACCTGGTCCGCCTGCATCATAAAGCGAGCGGCTTTTCATTTCTGCCCCGCCAGCCCTTGCACAGCCTGCTGGCCGGTCGACACGCCGCTAAAATCAGGGGCCGTGGCCTGAATTTCGAGGAGATCCGTGGCTACCTGCCGGGTGACGATGTCCGTTCCATCGACTGGAAGGTCACTGCCCGGATCCGCAAACCCCACATTCGTGTTTACACCGAGGAGCGGGAGCGGCCGGCGTATCTTTTGGTGGACCAACGTCTGGCTATGTTCTTTGGCAGCCAGGTGCGCATGAAATCAGTTGTTGCCGCCGAAACAGCGGCCTTGGGCGCCTGGCGTATTGTCTCCGTGGGAGACCGGGCCGGTGCCCTGGTCTTCAATGACAAGGAAATTACCGAAGTTCGACCCCATAGAAGTCGACAAAATGTCATGCGAATTTTGCAGGCGGTGGTGGATAAAAATCACACCTTAAAATCGGACCTCGATGTTGAACCCGATCCAACCATGCTCAGCCGGGCCCTGGAAAATGTCCGACGCCGTATCCGGCACGATGCGCTCATTGCAGTCATCAGCGACTTTGACGGGCTGGACGAACAGGGACGAAAAATTTTGCTCGAACTGCGCCACCACAACGATGTCATCGCCGTACTTATCCACGATCCGAGCGCCTCTGAGCTGCCGGCCAGCGGCGACTATGTGATAACTGATGGTGAGCTTCAGCTGGAGCTGCCACTCACCGACAAACGTGTGCGCCGCAGGGTTCACGAAGTGGTCAAAGGGCGAATTACGGGAGTGCTGAACACCCTGCATGAAATCGGTGTTCCGGTGCTGCCATTGAACACGGTGGAAGATGTGGCCGAACAAGTGCGGCACCTGCTGGGATATGCGCCCGGCAATCCGAGGGGAGGTATCCGGCGTGTCTGATACGGCCAGTTTAATCAACTTGAGTGACATCGTCGAACCGGCAGCTATCACATGGTGGCCACCGGCTCCGGGGCTGGTGCTGTTTGGCATGCTCATTCTGCTTTGGACCGTGTTTGCGGTGATGTTCTGGTACCGGCGCCGGCAGCAAAATGCCTATCGTAGGGCAGCGCTTCAAGAACTGGCTGCCATCGAAGAACGAATTCATCAATCGCAAACCCGGAATGAAGGTATCCGCCAGCTATCGGCACTGCTTAAACGGGTGGCGCTTGTCGCCTACCCACGCAGGGCAGTCGCATCACTCACCGGTGACAGATGGAACGCTTTTCTCGACCGGCAGATCGGCGGCGATACTTTCAGCAATGGCCACGGCAAGGCCTTGGCACTGGCCATGGTCGATCCGAATCCGGGACAGAATCTGACCACATCCGACTGCCATCGTTTAATCCAGGCCGTGCGATGCTGGATATCCGGGCATCGGGTGGACAAAAAATTCTCCAATGCCGCCGAGACTGGAATGTAAATCGATGCTGACCTTTGGCTATCCCTGGTTGTTTTTGGTTCTGCCGCTGCCGCTTCTTATACGCTGGTTGCTACCCGCATACGCTGAGCAGCGACAGGCGGTGCGCGTGCCATTTTTTGAGAGGATATCCGAATCAAGCGGCGCCAGGGTCGCGGATGGCGCGGTGGTGCCGCGGCGCAGCATGATGCAGGCGCTGCTTTTCATCGTTATTTGGGGTGCGGCTGTCGTGGCCCTGACCCGGCCACAGTGGTTGGAACCACCTGTGGTTCGGGAAATACCCACCCGGGACCTGCTTCTGGCCGTGGATCTGTCCGGTTCCATGGAAGCCAAAGACTTCAAAGACAAGCAAGGCCAAACTGTAGACCGTTTAAGCGCCGTAAAGGAGGTGCTGGATGACTTTCTCTCCCGTCGCAAGGGGGATCGAGTGGGGCTTCTGGTTTTTGGAACCGCTGCGTTTGTGCAGGTTCCTTTCACCCAGGATCTGGAAGTGAGCCGGCAGTTGCTCCAGGAAACCGAAGTTCGTATGGCGGGGCCGAAAACCGCTTTTGGCGATGCCATCGGTCTGGGAATATCGCTCTTTGAACGCAGTGAAGTAGAGCAGCGCGTCATGATCGCCCTGACTGACGGCAACGATACCGGCAGCAAGGTGCCACCCCACGAGGCGGCGCGAATTGCCGCCAAAAAAGGAATTGTCATCCACACCGTGGCCATAGGCGATCCGGCTTCGGCGGGAGAGGAGAAACTGGATGAAGAGGCCCTAATGCGGGTGGCTGAGATCAGCAGGGGGAAGTACTTTTTTGCCGGCGATCGCAATCAGCTCGAAAGCATCTACACTGTGCTCGATCAACTTGAAACCCGCAAAGTGGAAACGGTTTCGTATCGTCCCCGGGCGGATCTGTTTCACTGGCCCCTGGCGCTAATTGCCGTGCTGTTTCTTTTATACCATCTGACGATGGCGATCGTCAGTGCGAAGAAAAGGGAAACTTATTGAGCGTAAGTCATATGTCCGAATTTTTAATCAATTTTCAATTTTTACGCCCCTGGTGGCTGATCGCTCTTCTACCGGGTGCTCTGATATGGTGGCTCATTCGCCGAAGCAAGGATCCCCTGAGGATCCATAAGGAATTGATCGCACCTCACCTTTTGAAACACCTTGTTATCGGTGAAACCAAAAAGGGTATTGTACGACCGTTGCGCATTTTTCCCTTTGCATGGCTGGTGCTTGTTATTGCCCTGGCAGGTCCCAGCTGGCGAATGGAGCCTTCTCCTGTTGCCGAGCAGCAAGCCGGGATCATGGTCCTGCTTAAAGTGAGCAGTACCATGAAGGCCCAAGATCTACCGCCGTCACGAATGGAGCGGGCCATTTTTAAGATGCGCGATTTTTTTGCAGTGCGCGGACCGGATCCCAGCGGTTTAATTGCCTACAGCGGCAGCGCGCACCTGGTCATGCCGTTAACCAAAGATACCCGCATCATCGAGCTGATGGCCGGCGAACTGAATCCCTCAATAATGCCGGTCGATGGCGATCGGCTTAGCGATGCTCTGGAGCTGGCCCGGCGGCAGTTCGATCGCTCACAAACCGACGGTTCGATACTGGTCATCGCCGACAGCATCGATGAATCCCAGCTCAAACAATTGGCGGAATACCGCCAAAATAACGGCCCGCCTGTGCAGGTGCTGGCCATGAATCCCGAGCCCAAGGCAGCCCGGGCGGCCGTTGCCCGTGGAGCCAAGGCTTTAGATGCCCCGGTTTATGCCAGCACGGCGCATGACGGTGATGTCCGGGATATCGTTGCCGGTGCCAGGCGGATGGTCAACAAAATCAGTGCGCGTCAAGAAGGATCACGACAGCGGGATGAGGGCTATGTGCTGGTACCGGCGTTAGCAGCCTTGATCGCCCTATGGGCACGCCGTGGATGGAGTCTGAAATGGCAGTAAAAATCTATAAACGGCCTTATCTTTTTGCCATTGCGGCTTCGGTGGCAATGACAGGTTTGGTAGGATTTTACTGCCTCGTTATGTCAGACGGCTGCACGATCGGCACTTTTTTTTTCACCGCCGATCAACAGGGCCAACGACTATACCGGCATGGGAAGTACGATGAAGCCGCTAACCGGTTTGCCGGTCTCCAGTGGCGAGCGGCATCCTTCTTCCGCGCCGGTGACTTCAAACAGGCGGCGTCCTTGTACAGCGGTGTGAGTTCGGCCGAGGGGGCCCATAATCATGGTAACGCCCTCGTGATGCTTGGCCAATATGAGGAGGCGATCAAAAGTTATGACCGCGCCCTGTCCGAAAAGCCGAATTGGCAGGATGCTGAAAAAAATCGGCAAATCGCTATTGCCCGGGCCGATAAGCTTGCGAAAAAGGGCGGTGATATGACCGGTGGTAAGCTTGGCGCTGATGACTATGTCATTGGTGATTTTAAGAGTAATACGCAGCAAGGTGAACAGACCGAACAATTACAGGCAGAGGGTGAGGCTGATATACAGGCCATGTGGCTGCGCAGGGTCCAGACCAAACCGGCCGATTTCCTGCGCGCAAAATTTGCTTATCAATATTCGATGAAATCAAGCAAATAATTGACCAACGGCAGAGCTTGGCCCTGTCGCCTTCGAGGGGCCTTCCTCATACTTACAGCTCCGCAGGCGGTCGCTGATTTTGTTGGTGTAACTGAACATGATGATGCGACGCTTTACTTTAATCGTGATTTTTATTCTATTCCTATTGATTGTTGCTGCCCCGGGCTTTTCTGCCGAAAATACGTCTGATATCGCTTCGAATGTCCTTATTCGCGCTGCCGTAGCACCCCGAGAAAACATTGTTGTCGGCCAGCGCGTGATTCTGCAAGTGGACGTCCTGGCATCTGAGGGTTGGGCCCAGGTAACGGGTGTGCGCGATTTTTCCGTGGAAGGCGCTCAGGCCATACGCTATGAGAGCCAGGGAACGAGGTTGAATGAAACCATTCAGGGACGGACCTACACCGGCCAACGATATCAATTGTCGCTTTTTCCCTGGCGCGAAGGCACGCTAACTATACCGTCGATACCCGTGGAAGTCGAGATCAGCCGCTGGGGCAGCAAGACCACCAAAGCGTCCCAGCGCGTGCAGACCCCGAAAATTTCATTTCAGGCAAAGATCCCACCCGGCGCCGAGGGTGTTACAGGACTTATCAGTACACCCGGTCTGACGGCAACCCAGAGATGGGACCCTGAATCCCAGACCTTCAAGGTCGGCGAAGCTGTCAAACGCACGATTGAGCTAAGGGGCGAAGACATTTCAGGGATGGCGTTTAGTCCGCTCAATTTTAATTCAACCGAAAGGGTTTCGGTTTATCTTGCTGAGCCTATTGTTGACGATAGTTTCAACCGCGGTATGCTAACCGGCAAGCGGATCGAGACAGTCACCTATGTGTTTGCCGGAAAGGGCCCGATCGAACTGCCCGAAATCGTCATTCAATGGTGGGACATCGATCAGAAAAAGATGCAACAAGCCGTTTTGCCGTCTTTGAAACTGGAAATCACTCCCTCGCCTGTTGTGGAAAGGGGTGATACCGGCCGTCAACCGGCAGAAGAATCCGTAAGGTCGACGCTACCCTGGTTGACCCACCTGATGATCGCCCTGATGGTCTTTCTGATATTGGTTGCTGTTTATCGCAGACGCATTCATTCCTTGTGGAAACAGTGGCGGCGGACCCGGCGCGAAAAGGAAAATTTTTATTTCAGGCAATTTGCCAAAGCGGCGCGTTCCAATGATCTGAAGTCGGCTTATAATCGACTCATGCGATGGTTGGACCACATTCACATCGGACCGGAAGCGGCCCGTCTCGATAAATTCCTCCAGCGCTTCGGAGGTAAAAAAGCACTGGCAGAGACCGATCTTCTGGTTAAGGCTTTGAGTAATGAAAATACGGAATGGAACGGCGCATCCTTGCTGTACGAAATGCGCGCGGCCAGGCGCCGATGGAAGAAGGTACGGCATACAGGAGTGGAGAAGATGTATTTGCCGGCTTTGAATCCTTAGGCAGTTACCAATATAGTTTTGTGCAAAATGCGCAAAACATTTTTGGGCATCTTAATAAAGCGGCGACTAACAAGAATTTACAAAGATTGGAATTGAATTCAACTATTGTAATATACATCATTGCAGGTTGTTCCGGCTGTGTGTCTTTTAACCCGGTTATAGCTGTATTGACGACGGCTCTGAAATAAACATAGATAGAATGCCACAAATCTTCAATCTTCAATCTTCAATCTTCAATTCCGGCTTGTCCGGGTTGGGTATGTTAAGGGCGATGTCTTTTTAGTACTCTTGAACCCACGACAGTTATGAAAAAAACCCTTTTACCAGCCAGAGCTTAATGATACATGACGAGGGAATAAGTTTTTCTATCAAACGTTAACCACTCCGGTTATGCAGTCTCTATATTCTAAAAAATTTCGGTGTATTGGAGTATTGGAGTGTTGGAGTATTGGCTGAAGCTTTGATGTTTTTTTATGTCCCGGTACTCCAACACTCCAATACTCCAGGTTCGAGACTCCTCAATCACTTCAGGCAATCTCGAAATTGCCTTTTTATTGGCCATAGGTCCATAAACTTTTCTTTGCGTAATCTCAAAAACCAGGGGGGGCATTATGAAACCATTCTCCAAACTGATTCTTTTATGGCCGGCGGCCTTGCTTTTTCTTGCGGGATGTCAGGAAGAGGCGCCCATTGAAGAATTCATTCGCCCGGTAAAGTCACTCAAAGTGGCAGACGCGGATACCTTTGAGGGCATCAAGTACAACGGGGTCGCCCAGGCCACCCAGCAGGTGGATCTGTCTTTTCGGGTCGACGGGCCCATGATTAGCCGGCCGGTGAATGTGGGCGACGAGGTGAAAAAAGATCAGCTCGTGGCCCGCATCGATCCCCGGGATTATGAAGTGCGGCTGCGTACCGTCAAGGGCCAACTGACCAATGCGATCGCCGTGCGAAAGCGTGCCCAAGCCGATTTGGACCGTCTGCAGCGGATTCAGAAACAGGATCCGGGGGCGGTGAGCCAGGTTTTGCTTGATAAAGCCCGCCAGAACCTGGAATCCGCCCAGGCTGATATCAGGTCCCTGGAAGCAGCCGTGGATCGACGCCAAGACGATTTGGCCTACACCAATCTCAAAGCCCCCTTTGACGGGATTATCACCAAAACCTACATGGAGGCCTTTGAGGACGTCCGGCGCAAACAGCCGGTTGTGCGACTGCTCGATCCGTCGAAGATCGAGATGTGGGTCAACGTTCCGGAAAATTTGATTTCGCTGGAGCCCTACGTCGACAAAGTCTGGGTACGCTTTGACGCGTTGGGCATCGAGGTGCCGGCAGCGATAAAGGAGGTCGGCCGGGAAGCCTCCCAGACCACCCGCACGTTTCCCGTCAACCTCATTATGGATCAACCTAAGGATGCGAGGATTTTGCCGGGTATGGCGGGAGTTGTGCGATACACCCTCGCGATGCCCGAAGGTATCAGGGAACCCGAGTTTCTGATTCCGGTGACGGCGGTTTTTACGGACCCGGAAAAGCAAAAAAGCTATGTATGGCTGATCGATGAAACTGCCATGACCATATCCCGCCATGAAATCGTCCCGGGGAAGCTGACCGGACGCGGATTGAAGGTTAAAGGACTTCAACCGGGTCAATGGATCGCTGTGGCCGGCGTCGAATTGCTGCGCGACGGCCAGAAAGTCAAAATTCTCGAACCCGGCAAGCTCATGTAAAGGAGGCGGGCATGAATCTGACAGAATTTGCGATTAAAAACAAAGTGCTGACGTATTTCGTCGTTGCGCTGATCGTTGTCGGCGGCGTTGCCAGC
>Ga0049117_10000218_pt1 | contig 26182 bp, 21 predicted proteins | sample WorMetHERISLAND1_2_FD_55105 | JGI IMG/M metagenome (GOLD analysis project Ga0049117, IMG submission 55105) | Marine gutless worms symbiont microbial communities from Max Planck institute for Marine Microbiology, Germany - Olavius geniculatus... | ecosystem: Host-associated > Annelida >...
GTCATTTTGTAGGAGAAGAAACCTATCGATATTCTAAGGCATGTAAAATGCGAAGACAATTATTTTGCCAACAGTGGTGTTACACTATTCGCTAGCGTTTAAACAATTAACAAATGATTAAAGAAAGGTGTATAATTCATGATTCAAAACATACCTTTTTTAAAAGCACTTTTTGGCGCAGTCACCTTTTTGGTTTTGGGCTCGATGGTTGCCATGGCTGCCGAAGATTTCGATCCCAAGACGGAAAAACCGATTATTGAACTCTTCAGGGAAAGCCCCGATGCCATTCCTTTGGAACCACGGGATCCGACTAAAGATCTGCTTCAGTTCTACAGAGACTGCTCGAAGATCGAGGGACGTGATCCCGGGCCGATCGACATCCAGCGTACGATCGGCGGTACTGCCAAGATGGGCATCCCTACTTTTTTCCGTGCGCCGGTCGCCCTCTGTCCGCAGGATTTGGTCGCCGGCAAGGTTGATATTGCCATCATGGGCGCCCCGATAGACCTGTCATCAGGCATGCGCGGCACCGGCTTCGGTCCTTCAGCCCTGCGGACGGCGCCGATTTATACAGCGTGGGGTGCCGTGTTGAAAGTGGCCCATCCCGTGGTCGGCGACATTGACTTTATGCAGGAGTTTAAGGTTGTCGACTACGGCGATGCGGCCGTCGACAACTGGTCCGCCGAACGCACGGCCGTGGCCGTCCATCACCTGGTCCGGCAGGTTGTCGATGCCGGGGTTATCCCGGTCGTTATCGGCGGCGACCACTCGCTCATGTATGCCGATGTCGTTGCGGTTACCGACAAGTACGGCAAAGGCAAGGTGGCGGTGGTGCACTGGGATGCGCATTTTGACGGCATTCCGCTGCTATTCGGCCACTATCTGACCCACGGCGCCATGGTGCGGCGTCTCATCGACGAGGGGCATGTCAAAGGTGAGCACTTCATTCAGATCGGGCTTAACTCATACAAACCGGGCGGCAGCGACTTGGACTGGATGCGCCAAAACGGTGTGAAGTACCGGTTTATGCATGAGATCGATGCCAAGGGCTGGCGCAAAGTGCTCAAAGAGGTGTTGGCTGAAGTCGAGGCAATGAAAATCGAGTACGTGTTCCTTTCCCTGGACACCGATGTCCTGGATATGGCTTACGCACCGGGCATGGGCACCCCCGAACCCGGTGGTATGACACCGCGCGAATTATTCCCCATGCTGCGCGGCGTCGCGGCTGCGACCAATGTTGTCGGAGTGGAGATGGTCGAATTGAATCCGATTACCGACACGACCTATCTGAGCCGTAAATCAGCCTACATGGCCCTGCGGGAGATCCTGACGGGAATGGCCATGCGCAAGAAGGGCATTACCGATCCATTTTATGTCGATCCCAAATTGAAAGATCACGGCAGACATCAGACTCAGTAGTAAGGCTAAAATTCACTCCGGAATGAAGAGCGCGGCGGCCAGCGTTTCGTCGCGCTTTCTTTTTTCCTCGAATTTCTATGACCGCACACTAGAGAGCATGAACTGCGGTAAGACCCTCACACGCTTTTCTTATCGTATGATTACTCAAGATATTGCGGTAATTCAGTTGAAAATTATTCCTGTGAAATTTCCAACATAGTCGTATTGCCATTTAAACCTTCGTACCTGTACTAGAACAAAGGGTTCAAGTCTCCATTCTTTACTATGTGTCAAGAATGAAGACGCGCCCCCATGTTTTCTTGACAAAATCCGCCATTCCCAGCCGATTTTAGCCAATTGCCAAGTTGACATGACAATCTTCATTCTGGATATGTGTCTTTGTGGGATGGAGCCGGTTGAGGCTTGGTGCCGCATTAGCAGCGGCACAATATGTTGTTACTCATCCCCAGACGTCACACAACCCTATCAACCTTGATTTTTCTCTTGATCCGCTCTTTAAAAGCGAATTCTTATCTTTTCAGAAACAACTTTAGCTGCGGCCGCACTCGGTCGATATAGATTATATCAGGACTAACGTTCCGTCCCAATTGCCATTCTTTTTGCGCTACTAAAAAAGACCGGGAGCTCAATCTCAAATGCCTCGCAAACACAAGGCCATCGGTTTAATGAAAGACACTGAGGAGGCGGTCTCAGAGTCTCAAGCTGATTCACCAGGCCTTTGTCCCACATCCGGGATGACCGTCATCCGCAAACCCGAGTGGTGCAATATTAAACTTGATCGAGATTACGGTTTAGACATCCGCGTATTGGGAGACAGCATCATTGTGGTCAAGCCCTATGGCTATTCAACCGTGTCCGGACTAAAAAAGGCTTTAACCCATATAGATCGCGTGATCCATGAAACCTTTCCCCAAGGCCGTCCCTTTGTATCCATCGAGGATTTTTCTGAATTGAGAGGGGCTGCTCATGCGGCCAGGACCCATTACATCGAATATCAAAAAAGCCGGACGGAGCTTCGCGCTATGCTCTTTTTCGGCGTTTCAACCATGTTCAATCTGGGCATTAACCTCGCCAGGCGCCTCAATATCGTCAATTTTGAAATCCATATCGCTGAAGACTACGCCGAGGCAGTAAAGACAGCGGTAAAGATACTGGCGGATGATAAAGCCACCATTAACGACAGGTCAGGCAACAGGGCGCTAAAGTCACTGGAGGATTATAAAAAAGAAGATCATGAGATCTTCGAGGTAATGGCAGATAATTGTCCTGAGGCTGTCCCAAAGGCAAATGATATGCGCTTAAACCCAAAAGTACCGGCAGAACCGACACCGACGAAAAAGCCTATTCAAGACACCAATAGCTATCAGAAGGGCGAGGTGTGTCCCGTTTCTGGTCTTTCGATAACAAGCAGATCCGAATGGGCAGATATTGCATTGGCAGATGGCTACACCGTTACCTTCAAGTTTATCGGAGATCGGATTCTGCATTCATTTTCTCAAGGCAATGCCGGAGAGCACGGAATTGAGAATCTATTCAAGGAACGCCAAAAGGTGCTCCATGAGATGCTCGGCCCGGATGAGCCCTTTTTTGAACTCAGGGATTACTCTGCGATTACGGGCGGCGTAACCCGGAATTCGAGGCACCAATTATCTGAAGGAATGAGGGCAACAGAGGATCGGACCATTGGATGGATTGGCTATAAAGCGCCTACGGCTGTAAGGCTTGCTGTTAACGTGGGCAAAAAGCTACACAGGGCCGGGTTTCCGATGCTTATTGTAAAAGATTATAAAACCGCCATCCAAAAAGCGGTAGCAGCGCTGGAAAAGGCCGGATATGGCCAAAAAAGGATCTTCTCACTTGAAAAAATGTCCAGCGACCTCCAACTTAAACTTGACGGGTATTCGACTAAATATCAGATCATAGCCGGAAATGTGATTTACGGCGTAACCCATGGATTTTTAAAAGAGAAGCATATTGGGCCAATTTTTGAGATGTTTGAAAAACTTATCTCCAAAATCGATCCACAGGCGAACAACTATTATTTGGTTTTCGACATAAGCGGCTTGAGCGGTGGAACACGCAGAGCCCGTAAACAGTATGTTGAGAACATTCTAAATTGGCACAAGCAACACCCTTTCAACATGCTGGTTTTATGCGGGGCAAACCGCTTGCTTCGAGCTGCAACCAGCCTTGCAAGGACCCTCGCACCCTTTAAGGTCCGCATGGTTAACGATGTCGAGGATGCCCTGGGGTTGATTGAAAAGGACGGACAAGCAAAGGATGATCCATTGCAACCGCAAAAGGCCCAAGACTTTTCGCGAGACAAAATAATTGAAAACTATGTCGATGAAATTCTTCACTTTGTCGGAAGGATTAACTGGGAAAGTGATGGCGTCCAACATGAAAAGAAGATCGACCCCTCCCATCCCTTTACGCCCGTATTTGATGCCATAGAGCTGATCAAACTGGATTTGGACACCCTATTTCATGAGGGAAAACGCGCGGTGGAGGAACTCCGAAAGAGCGAGGAAAAATACCGCACGATCCTTGAAAACATCGAGGATGGATACTTTGAGGTGGATATTGGGGGTAATTTCATCTTTTTCAACGATTCCATGTGCCGGATTCTGGGTTACTCTAAAAATGAAATGCTGGGAATGAACAACCGGAAATACATGAGCACAGAAACCGCTGCAAGAGTTTATCAGACCTTTAATCGCGTTTATACCAGCGGCGTGCCGGAGAAGGATTTTAGTTGGGAGTTCATTAAGAAAGACGGAACGCGAGTATTTGTCGAATCATCCGTATCCTTAATCAAGGATAGGACGGGAAAATATGTTGGTTTTCGGGGTTTATTAAGGGATGTGACGGACCGCAAAGAGATCGAAGAGAAGATCAAACGCTACAGCGAGCACCTCGAGGACATGGTGGCCCGAAGGACCGATGACCTGAGGCGCTCGGAGGAAAAATACCGCACCATTCTGGAAAACATCGAGGATGGCTACTACGAGGTGGACCTGAAAGGACACCTCACCTTCTTTAATGACTCCCTCTGCAAGATCACGGGACACGACCGGGATGAGCTGATGGGCCTGAATACCCGCCATTTAACCGACAAGGAACACGCCAAAACGCTCTTTGATGAATACCACAAGGTCTATCTGACCGGGGTTCCCACCAAGCAGATTGATTGGGCCCGTAACACCCGGCAGGGTGAAACCAAGTTTTTGGAAAACTCCGTAACCCTGATCAAGGACGGGGGAGGGCAGCCCACGGGTTTTAGGGGCATTGTACGGGATGTGACCGGGCGCAAGCACCTGGAGCAGGAACTGATTGAAAAAAGGAAGCAGGCCGAGGAAGCCAGCCGGGCCAAGAGCGACTTTCTGGCCAACATGAGCCATGAGCTCAGAACCCCGCTGAATCATATTATTGGTTTTACGCAATTGGTGGTTGACGGTCATAGCGGTGATCTGAATGACCAGCAAGATGAATTTCTCAATGATGTGCTTTCAAGCAGCAAACACCTGCTATCCTTGATCGACGATGTTCTAGATCTGTCCAAAATTGAAGCTGGAAAAATGGAGCTGGATCTGGCAGAGATTGATCTGAGGTCACTGATTGAGTCCTGCCTGATGATGTTTAAAGAAACTATTTCCAAACACGGCCTAAAGTTGTCGACCCGCTTTGAAGCTGTCCCGGACAAGGTGACGGTGGACGAACGCAAGTTGAAGCAGATTATTTACAATTTGGTATCAAATGCCGTCAAATTTACGCCGGACCATGGCTCGATCGAACTTTCCGTTCGCTCCCTGAAGGCATCCAAGGATGGCTTGATCACCGCAGCCGGAAAAAAGATTGTTCTGCCGGCGTCCAACGGTTCTTCGCAGCTAAAAGGCCAGAGCTTTATCATGATTACGGCCAAAGATTCCGGGGTGGGTATAAAGACGGAGGATATCGCCAACATATTCGATCCGTTTGGACAGGCACGGAATCAAGAGGCCGGTCGGCAGCAAGGCACCGGACTCGGCCTATCGCTGGTCAATAATTTTGTGCAGTTGCACGGCGGTACCCTCTGGGCCGAAAGTGAAGGTGAGGGCCAAGGAAGCACGGTTTCTTTTATAATTCCCGTTTAGATGATCGCCGGGCAATCGAAGCGCCCTGGGCACATCGACCTGACACCATCACAGTTGAGCAGGATCGTGCGAATCCGCAACACCGTGCAATTGTAATATTGGGACATTCGCGGATTATCGGATTTATCCTCTTCCAAAAGCTTGCATCCTTGTTCTTCGACTATTTGCCGTCCTTTCATCGCGGGTTCGCTAGCGGTGTGGAAGATGCGATGTTCATTTTTCTCGATATCGAGACTGCTTCGATCCATGTTCGGCATTTATCAGATAAATTCAATTTTCCAAACCGTAAATCCGAGGAACGTCCCCTAGGGATCCCCCATGTTCGGCATTTATCAGATAAATTCAATTTTCCAAACCGTAAATCCGAGGAACGTCCCCTAGGGATCCCCTAAGATTAGGCCAATTTAGCAATTCGGTATAAATCACGTTTGCCGATGCCTAAATCAGCACTTAAATTATCAACCAAATATTTACCATAGTCAGCCCGGTCTTTGTGTTTGAGCTCTTCCCTAACAATGCGTTCGCCGATCTGCCAGTAGGTCTGAACCCCGATATTATCAACGGCTTTATAAGCTTGATACTGGCCTTTAGCAATTATGCCTTTGAGCTCGACTAAGAGGCTCGGGAAATCTTTGTCTCTTGCGACCAATCTGTTGAATGTGATTCTCTTGGCCATATTTACTGGATTCCTATTTCATGCGCTCAAATACTTGCGATATTCATTTGAAGCCTTAATTTCTTAGCGTTGTTGGTTGCAGGCCACTAAACAATCGGACGTTTCAGTATGATGTGCTAAGGGAACCGATATAGTGATTTTTCGATTCTATAATTTGGCTTCGAGTCAAGCCTGTTGGAAGATTGAAATTGTTGTTCCAGCAAAACAAGCAAACCAAATAACTATAAAACGAATAAATGACACGCGTCATCGAACAATTTTTGGAATATTTTTCCAGGGTCACCGGCATTATGATGGAACAGCGCATTCTCGGCGCCTTGGTCATCATGGCCTTGTTTGCAATCTTGGCTCTGCTAGTCGATTTCCTTATCCACCGGATCTTTAACTATATTAACAAAAAATCAAAAGTCGATATCGATAATACATTGATTGGCGGCATTCACCGACCGGCCTGGATCATTTTACTTTTACTTGGTGCGCTCACGTCAGTCATGTGGTTGAAACTCGATCCGCGGTTCAACTTTATTGTAACCGCTATCTTGAAAACGTTGCTGATACTAGTGGGTGCGGTGGGTCTCGGTCGGCTGATGAAAAGCATCTGTCATCAATGGTGGGTCAGGCGCAGACAGGGTCAGCAAATTATCCATATGTTAGAAAATGTCGGCCGGGTGCTGGTGCTGCTGGCTGCCGCAGCCTTGCTTTTGTTGGTCTGGAAAATAGATATATCGCCGCTTCTGGCTTCGGCCGGAATTGTGGGCCTGGCGGTGGCGCTGGCCGCCAGAGACACCCTGGCCAATTTTTTTGGCGGCATTAATATTTTCTTGGACAAACCTTTTGCTACGGGGGACTATATCATTTTGGAATCCGGCGAGCGAGGCGAGGTCGTCGATATCGGTGTGCGCAGCACATTGATTCGCACCCGTGACGACGAACAAATCTCCATACCGAACTCCATTGTGGCCAACACCAAAATTATTAACGAAAGCGCACCGGAACCCCGCTACCGGGTTCGAATAAAAGTGGGTGTGGCCTACAACTCGAATCTGGAACAAGTGGAAGCCGCTTTGCTCGATGTGGCAAATTCAAATCAAAGTATATCCCACGACCCGGAGGCCCGGGTGCGCTTCCGTGCGTTCGGGGACTCGAGCCTTGAGTTTGAGCTTCTTTGCTGGGCCAAAACGCCAGCCGACCGCGGACGTGTGATCCACGAATTAAACCTTGCCATATTCGAAGAATTCAAGAAAAAGAACATCAGTATCCCGTTTCCGCAGCGAGACATATACATGCACCCCTTGCAGACCGATCCGGTTGATTCCTATTCTGACAATAAAGGAGATCCCAATGTTTAGAAACTTAGTAGGTTGCTTTATGGCATTGCTGCTGCTACTGGCAGGGTGCAGCTCGCCCCCAAAAACACCCGACCTGGGAGGGATTTATAACCACCTGGCCCAACATGAAGATCCTTACCGCAATCCGATCATCCTGATTCCGGGTTTGCTTGGCTCCAAGCTGTTAGATCCGGATAGTGAGATGATGGTGTGGGGTGCCTTTGGCACCGGTACATTGAATCCGAATAAGCCGGAGGGCGCCCGCCTGTTCGGCCTGCCCATGCAGCCTGGTAAAAACCTGCATGAATTAAAAGATGGCGTGAAACCGGTCGGTACGCTGGACAGGGTTGTGGTGAATTTCGGTGGCTATCCGATTGAGCAAAATACGTATGCTTACATCCTGGGGGTATTGGGTATTGGCGGGTATCGGGATGAACAGCTGTATGAGGCCGGGATGGTGGACTGGGGCGACGATCATTTTACCTGCTTTCAGTTTGCCTATGACTGGCGCCGGGATATAGCGGAAAGCGCCAAGCGCCTCGATCGGTTCATAAAAGAAAAAAAGCGCTATGTGGAGGAGCAAATCGCGTTGCGCTTTGGCATTAAAGACCACAATGTCAAATTTGACATCGTGGCGCATTCCATGGGTGGACTGGTGGCGCGCTATTATCTGCGCTATGGCGCTCAGGACCTACCGCCGGACGGCAGCCTGCCCGATCTCACCTGGTACGGCCACCGTTACATCGAAAATTTGGTCATGGTGGGTACCCCCAACGCCGGTTCCATCCAGTCCCTTGAGGTGCTGGTCGAAGGCTTTAAGCCGGCCGTGTTGTTGCCGCGTTATCCGGCGGCGGTTTTGGGAACCATGCCGGCCGTATACACGCTGCTGCCGCGCAACCGCCACCATCCATTGCTGGCTATGGATAATCAGCCGGTTGCCGATATTTACGACCCGGCACTCTGGATTAAACACGGCTGGGGATTGGCAAATCCGGATCAGGATAACGTTTTACAAATGTTGCTTCCGGATTCAGCTGATCCTGCGCAGCGCCGGCAAATTGCTGTTGATCATCTCAAAAAATGTTTAAGACGAGCGCGTCAGTTCTCTGAAGCCATGGATCGGCCGGCACGGACACCAGTGGGGTTAAAGTATTACCTGGTTGTGGGCGACTCGGAGGATACTAATAAAACGGCGCGTATAAAATCAGACAGCTCTTTGACTATCGTGGCAAAAGGTCCGGGAGACGGGACGGTGCTGCGCAGCAGCGCTTTGCTGGATGAACGCCGTGCTGAGAATCAGAATTCCAGATTGATTTCTCCCATACCCTGGACCGATGTCATGTTTCTGTTTTCCGGCCACCGGGATATTACCAATGATCCCTTCTTTACCGATAATCTGCTGTATATTCTTCTGGAAAAACCGCGTAAACCGGCATTGTAGAAAATTGCTAGAATTAGGCCGAACCATTCTAACAAGGTGTGCTATTCGGCTTTATCTGCTATTTTAAGGAGCTCCGGGTCCATAAAATTATAATTTTCGTTGCACTACAAGCAGAAACTTATAATTTTATGGGCGTCCCTAAAAACCTAAAAACTCATTCAGTCATTTTCCGGCTGATGAGCGAAGCGAACTAAGTTCAGTTCGGTTCAATCTCGATCATCCAGCACCATGCGGATGGATCGGGCGAAGTCAACCATTGCTAACGGTTTCATCATAAAAGCGCGAATCCCAATAGCCTTGGCGGCATCTTCGGTAATCATCTCGCTGAATCCCGTGCAAAGGATAACCGGCATATCCGGCCGAAGGTGCAAGATTTCTCTGGCTATTTCCTTGCCGGTCATATTGGGCATGGTCAGATCGGTGATTATCAGATCGAAATTGCCGGGTTTGGCCTTAAACAGCTCCAATGCTTCGATGCTGCTGGTGCGGACGGTCACGCGATAGCCCAAGCTTTTCAGCATGCGCTTGGCCAGATCCACTATTGGCTTCTCATCATCGACGAAAAGGATGTGCTCGTTGCCAAACGCCAGGGATTTGTCAATTTTGACTGCCGGCTTGGCCTTCCGCTCAATAACGGGGAGATATACATTAAACGTGCTTCTCTTGCCCGGCTCACTGGCAACCGTTATGGCGCCGGAACAACTTTGGACAATGCCATGCACCACCGAAAGACCCAGACCGGTGCTTTCGCCTTTTTCTTTCGTGGTGAAAAATGGATCAAAGATACGCTCCAAAACTTCCGCCGACATACCCGAACCGGTATCGCTGACGGCGAGCTTAAGGTGAGGCCCGGGTTCGATGGACTGGTGGCTGGCGGCAAAATCGGCATCCAGGATTTCATCGGTCAGTGTGACTGTCAATATCCCGCCCTTTTCCCGCATGGCGTGGCCGGCATTGGTGCACAGGTTCATTAAAACCTGATGAATTTGGACAGGATCAGCCAGCACAGCCTTTTCACTTTGAAGGTTTTGGCGGATTTCAATGGTCGCCGGTATTGATGCTCTGAGCAGTTGAATGGCTTCCTTTGCAATGAGCTTTGGTTGAACAGGTTGGACCACCTGATCGGCTTGGCGGCTGAAGCTCAGTATCTGCTTGACGAGGTCTCTGGCGCGCAGTCCAGCTGTCAGCACCTCATGTAAATAGGTTTCATTGAGAGAGTCCGGCGGAGTCTTGTCCAGGGCCATTTCGGTGTATCCGAGGATGGGGGCTAGAATGTTGTTGAAATCATGAGCGATACCGCCGGCCAGGGTCCCGATGGCCTCCATCTTCTGGGTCTGACGCAGCTGGGTCTGCAATCGCCTGGTTTTTTCTTCCGCTTTTTTACGTTGGCCGATGTCTCTGGCAATGCCCAATACCAATTGTTGGCCCCTGATGGTAACCGGGTGCGCCGAGATTTCGGCGTAGGCATATTCACCGTTTTTGCGGCATAACGCAAATTCCTCCGGCCCGGTGGGCTCACCATTGCGGTTCTTTTCCAAATGACGGATTGCCTTTGGAAGATCGGCTTCCGAAATCAACCTGATCTCCAAAAAATTAGTACCGATCAATTCATGCTTTTTGTAGCCGGTGAATTCCTCGGCTGCGATATTGACGTCGACCAGGGCTCCATCCATTTTAGTTAAGTAAAATGGATCCGGTGCATACTCGAACAACACCCGAAACCGTTCCTCACTTTCCTGCAGCGCTTTCTCGGCCCGCTTGCGATCCGTTATGTCTCGCACATATTCTACCACTCCTTTGGGTTTTCCGGATTCATCTTTGATGGGAAACGCATACAGCTCCAATGCGCCGGTTTGCCGCCCGTTCTGTTTGAGCGGGACTTCATTCATCTCCAGCTTTCCAGTGCGAAGCGCTCGAATGGTTGGACAGGGCTCGCACGGTATCGATCGTCCGCGGTAAGCCTCGTGACATGTCCGACCCTCCAAAGCGAGCTCATGGGGATACAATTTTCTCATGGTCTGGTTGACACCGATTATTTTCAGATCCTCATCCAAAACACTAATGCCGTCTTGAATGGAATTCACCACGGTGTCAAGAAAACGCTCGCTTTCCTTCAGTGCCTTCTCAGACTCCTTGCGCGCGGTGATGTCGTTGCCAACACAAAGAATTTCAACAATCTGTCCGTTTTCGTCACGAATGGCTTTGTTAGTCCAGGCAATCCACACCCGTTTGCCATGTTTGCATATATTTTCATTCTCGTTGGAAATAAACTGCTCGGGGTGATCAATAATTTTTTGGATTATATGAACAATTCTTGTCGGACCAAATTAACTATTTGAAAATCTATGAAATAAATGCTAGACGAGGGGTTGATATCGGTCTTAGGACTAGCTTTTTGATAGCAAAAAAGCGGTTTTAAGTGAAATCAGGATCGAGACCGGATTGATTCAAATAGGTATTTTTAAATATTAATGGCCCGTGCAAACAGACATCTATTGCGAGGACTATTAGATGGAAAACTATAATTCCGACTTGCGGGCAATCGAGGAATTCATTCAGCTTAATGGAAAATCTGTGTTAGAGATCGGCTGCGGCGACGGGCGGCTTACCGCCCACCTTGCCCGCAAGTCTTGTTCAATAACTGCAATTGATCCGGATAAAAGCAGTATCGAGGCTGCCCGCAGGAATATTGAGAATGTTAGCTTTCTGGTTGGCTCAGGAGAGAATTTGAATTTCTTGAATGGGTCTTTCAATATCGTTCTGTTCAGCTATTCGCTTCACCACCAGGATTGCGTTAAAGCCCTGGCGGAAGCCCGGAGAGTGATCCGTCATGATGGACAAATCCTGATTATCGAGCCGGCGCATGATAGTGAATTTACCCTCCTGGTATCAATTTTTGAAAACGATGAAATACCGATACTTCAGAAAACACTAGACTACATAAATTGCGGCGCATTCAAGATTTTACGCAAAGATAACTATTGTGTGGATCAGGCATTTGCAGATGAAAATGAGTTATACAGATATTTTATGACGAAATATATGACCGAAGCGGATGATCGTGCCGTGGAAAAAATGCAGGCGATAATCGGTCCTAAAAAGAAAGACCGACCGATCGTCATACAAGATGTGGTAAACATTTTTCTGCTTGGTATGTGAATGTGGTTTTAGACTATGTTTCACCGGAGGACTTATGTTTTATCCGAGCCTAAAAGAACCGCCTCGATGTCGGTCTGAGAAAAATCCTTGCCTTTGAACAACAAAGGCTGTCTCGTGCTCTTTGACAGGGCATAGGCAAAGACCTTTCTACCATTTTGTACCAGGAAAACCAAGACAGCACGTTTTTTATTGGCGTCTCTGATACCAATCGTATATCGTTATCACGGTTAAAACTAGCTTAAAAACCGGTGCTAAACGGCTTTAGGACATCTCCTCAAGCAATGTTTTCGCTGCTATCAGATCTGGGGTACCAAAACCTTCTTTAAACCAGCTATAGATTTTGCTTAAAAGCTCAAAGGCCTCTGCCTTCTTGCCTTGGCTTTGCCATAATCGGCTTAGAGACATGGCTGCTCGCAGTTCCAAGGATTTTGCGAGCTGTTGTTGAGCAAGCTTAATTGCCCGAAGAAATAAGGTTTCCGCCTCATTAAAATCTGCCGCTTCTCGCATCTTGTCTTGTATCCCCTGCATCAGCAATTGGCCTTTAACCCTCAGCATTTCGGCTGTATAATAGCGCTCACCTTTATTCTTGTCAGCTAAAGTTTGTGCATCGGCGAGGACGGCCATCCCATTCTCCACCTGCCCCACTTTTCCATACAAATCGGCAAGAAGAACCAACCATTGCAGCACGAGGGCTTTTGCTCCCGTAGCCCGGTAGGCGGCCAATCCTTGACGCAGCTGGGAAATTCCCTCCTTTAGCCGGCCTTGCTCAGCCAATGCCCACCCAAGCATGATCGTGTCAAACGCTATAAAAAACACAAAATCCTCTTCGGCAGCTATCGCCATGGCGGCCTCTGCATGTTCGTGGGTCGCATCGCCTTCCTGGCGAAGCAAGTGAAACCAACTTGCAAAGTGATGAGCGGCGCTTAGGCTAAACGGATGGGACAACTGTTTCGCCAGTGTGACTGCGTCTTGAGATCGCAATAAAGCCTGGTCAGGATAACCCAGAAACCACAGGGCCATGGCTGAAAGGAAACGGCAAGCGACTTCTGGGCTTTCCGCAATATAAGAGTGCTGCTGCCGGGCAACGGTCAGATCAATGCCTTTCTCAAAATAGGTCCTGGCATGAGAAAATTCACCGGACCATAAGAAAGTTTCCCCGCGTGCCCGGTAGGCGTCGCAAAGAAAAGCAGGATCTTTTGCTGTTTGGGGGAGATTGAGAAGTTGTTCCGCCAGAGTCTTCGCTTTAGGGAGTTCCGATTTCAACACATAAAAATGCCACAATCCCCACAATGCCGGAAACTGCAGCTGAGTTCCCCCACCTTGTTGACACAATTTGAAGGCCCGGCTATAGGCAGCTTCCACCTCCGGTGCTGCAAATCCTTTGAGCGATGAAAGTGGAGGGACCAGGGCAAGCTGCAGCATGAGTTCCTGCCGATTGTGCTCTGGGCTTTCTGGCTGATCCTCAAGTAACTCCAATCCCTTGGAAAGGTGTGCGATCGCTTCTTTGTTGGCGAAACGCTCCACGGCACGTTGACCAGCCTGCTGCCAGTAGGAAATGGCCTCCATCCTGAGTCCGGCTTCAGAGTAGTGATGGGCAATAATCTCAGGCTGGGCAGCTGCCAACTCAGGAAACTGTTTGACCAACACTTCGGCGATGCTCCGGTGGTATCGCCGGCGGGTGTTTATCAGCATTGAATGATAGGCCGCCTCCTGGATAAGTGCATGCTTAAAAGTAAATGTCGCCTTCGGGAAAACGCCTCTCTGGTATAGCAACTCAGATTCAACGAGTTGTGTCAGTCCCTGCTGAAGCATTTGTTCGCCCCGGGTCTGAATCGCCAGAAGCATTTCGGAGGTGAATTCTCTTCCAAGGATGGCGCATTTCTGAACCAATTCTTTGGCCGAAGCCAGCCGATCCAACCGCGCCATCAGCGAATCTTGCAGCGTCACCGGAATCTTCAGAGGAATAAATTTTCCAGTCAGTGTATATTCTTCCGCTTCCTCTGTAAGCAATCCTGACTCCAGAACCATCTTGGTTAATTCCTCTACGAATAGCGGCACACCGTCCGTCTTGGTTAATATATGTTCAATAATCTCGGCCGGTAGCGGCTTTGGGCCGGCGATGTGCTGAACCATGTCTACACTTTTGTTCCGGGTCAGGCGGTTGACCATTAGGTTTGTAATGTAGGCGCGTGGGCCCCATGGCGGATTGAAGTTCGGACGGAAAGTGAACAACGCGAATATTCGGGTTGTTGCAATTTGATCAACCAGGAGATTGAGAAACTCAAGAGTGGTAGGATCGGCCCAGTGCAGATCCTCGATAACCAGTAGCAATGGCTGCTGACTGGCGATCTCTAATAGCATCCCAAGTATAGTTTCAAAAATCAGTTTTTTCTGACGTTCCGGCGATAACGTGGACGGAGAATATTTGTCTCCCAACGGCAATGATAACAGGTCGCAAAAAACCGGAACGACTTCGGAGAGCTCAAAACCATACTGCACCAGAAAACCTTCCAGCCGGCCCAGTTTGTCCGACGGGTCATCGCCGGGTTCGAACTGAAGCGCGAACCTTTCAAGCAAGTCGATCACCGGATAGAAGGCGCTATTCTGGTGGTAGGCCGAACACTGGCAAGGAGTCAGCCACGCCTGCGGGTCCTGAGCAACGTGTTCCTCCAACACCCTTACCAAGCGTGATTTGCCGATTCCGGCATCGCCGCCGAGGAGCACTACTTGCCCCATGCCTTCATTAATCCTTTGCCAGCGTTCGAATAGCAGATTCGTTTCCTGTTCTCGGCCCACGATAGGCGTCAACACTTTTGTTAGAGGATCAAGACGGCTTCTGGCCGTGCTTGCCAGATCAATTTGACAGGCGTCCATGGGCTGGGAAAACCCCTTGAGGACAAGATTTTCAAGTTCGTGACACGAGAAAAAGTCCGCTATCAGCCGATAGGTATCGGCACTCACTAAAACTGTATTTGGTTCAGCCTCCCCCTGAAGACGTGCGGCGATGTTAGGTGTCTCTCCAATGGCCAGATTTTCGCGCGTTGAGCCTTCACCTACCTCTCCGGTGACGACTAGGCCGGTGTGAATGCCCACGCGTAACGACAGCTCAATTTCCCAATGCTTCTGAAAGCTGGGATTCAAATGGCGAACGGCTTCGACGACAGCCAAGCCGGTGCGGACCGCACGCTGGGCATCGTCTTCATGGGCCAGCGGGTATCCAAAATAGACGAGTAAACCATCTCCCAGATATTGCGCTATATGCCCACCAAACCGGTGAATGACCTTATTGCAGATATCCTGATATCTGCGTATCACTTCGCGCAGGTCCTCGGGATCCAGCTTTTCTGATAGGGCAGCAGAATCCACTAAGTCGCAAAACATAACGGTGAGTTGCCGCCGCTCTGCATTAAGATCAATTCCCTGTTGTGTATCATCTGCAGGAGGATCTTCTGGAGTCAGCTTTTTTCCGCATTTCATGCAAAAAAGTGCATCTTCGGGTAATTCGGCGCCGCAGTGTTGGCATTTTCTCTCAAGATTACTTCCGCATTTCATGCAAAATAGAGCATCATTCGGATTGTTATAATGACACGTCGGACATTCCATTGGTTACCTCCAATAGAGAATTATCCTTCCCGGAAAGCACTACAAACCAAACCTGCCAAAAGACATTGCAAAAAAACCAAGCATTGCAGATACAACTATCCGAAATTAATAGGTTTTTGAGTTTAGAAAATCTTGCTTTTCGAATCCGTAACCCGCAGGCTCAGCCTCAGCGATACGTGCTTTGGTGAGGGTGCCGGTTTTCGGCATTTGAGGGCCTCCTTTTACGTGGGAGAGTTCAAACTATCGGTAAGGGATTGAATTTGTCAATAAAAAATATGAACACTCTGTAATGATCTCTCGGTGCCATTATTCTGAATAATAGGAATACATGACAATCCACGGATTGTCGTCGAAAAAAACAAAGGGGTCGCGTCTTCATTCTTGACATTGGGTGAAGAATGAAGACCCCTTTGTTTTTTATAGTTGGCTTGGAAGCGCTCTTTTAGACTAAACAGACGTGTGAAAAACAAAGTATAATATGGGACACTAGTGAGTTGATTTTTTATATAATGTTTTAATTCAAACTGAATATAGGAAAAGCGGTAAGCATCAGTATTATAATTTAATCAATTCCAAAAATGTCCCCGAATTTCTATGACTAAGTTATCAAAAGGTCTCGACAAGTTGGATCAGTCGAATGTCCCCAACTTTCTAATGATATGGTAGGGCGTTCCATGGGAGTCTATACAAACTTTTGGAGGTATGTCATCCAAGTATCGAATATCGGATTTCTCAATCCGTAAATCCGAGGAACGTCCCTTGTGCCCCGAGGAACGTCCCCTTTGCCCATGATGATGTTCATCAAAAGATATTTATAATGAATTGACTTCTAGTTGATCGTAGTATACAGCATCCTGATCAAAGCTATTGATGGTAATATTTTTGAAGTCCTATTGAGCCTTATCATTGTTCGATCGCGATACCAGTTCTCACGAACGAAATGCTTGTCTGACCTTCTATGCCTATCATCACAGCTTCAATGACCGGTTTATTAACCTTCGTATCTGAAATCCATTCCACTATAAAATTAGCCCCCGAACCCCCTTCAATCTCTTTTTGGGCAACCAGAAACTCTGCGGTCGCCATGGGTTTTAGCAGCATCGGATTTTCAAGATAATCCCTAATCAATTTTCCATTCGTATCGTAATAGCGAACAGAGCCGATAGTAATGTCTTCTTTCGGGTCTGAATTGCGAATACTGAGCGTTGCTTCCAACAGAAAAGGTTTTCCGCCCTTGGCATAGATATGTGAATATACAGGTACGTAAATTATCTGGCCTGCGACCACGGCTTTTGACGGTATTTCAGAGGTTTTGGTTTGTGGCGGAATGTATGTTAATTTCTCGTCAATATCCTCCACTTGAGTAGCAACATTGACCACGATCAACAAGGTAATGAAAATTAGCGCAAACAAGGCGCCAAAAAAGGCTAAAAAGGTTTTATTCGTGAGCCATGATCCCTTTTCGGATTTGTTTGGCATATTCATTATTCCCCCTTTATGGTTTTGCATAATTCGATGGGCTGCTTAGTCAAAAATAAGAATGATATAAGAAATAAAAAGAATCAGGTGTACAGCTCCCTGCAAAATATTGGTGCGTCCGGTGCCGAGGTTGACCGTGCTGACCAGTAAAGTAAGGGTCAGCAAGACAATATCAACCGGGTCGAGTCCCAGCTCGATAGCGCGGCCCGTAAAAAGGCTAATGGCCAATACGGCAGGTATGGTCAGACCAATGGTTGCCAGCGCCGATCCCAGGGCAATATTAACAGTGCGTTGCAGTTTATTGGCAATGGCTGCCTTCGCAGCGCCGAAACCTTCAGGTGACAGTACCAGAATAGCCACCAGAAAGCCGCTTAAAGCTTGTGGCGCCTGGAGATAGACAATGCCATGATCCACTAATTTTGCCATATTTTTTGACAGCAGCACGATCGGCAGCATGGCTAACACCAATAATATAGCGTGGTATGCCACAGATCTGATAGTCAAATTTCCATGATCGTGATCATCTTCAGCCAAGTCATCTTCTTTTGAGTAGGCTGGTTGTTTAAAGAATTGACTATGCCGCATGGTCTGGATCAGTAAAAAAACACAATAGAGGCCAGCGGACATGATAACAAGATAGAAGGCCATTAACATAGAAACCTGTCCACCCGGAGCAGATGTGGTAAAGCGCGGTACCACCAGACCCAGCAGAGCCAGTGGAAACAATACGCCAAGATAGGCACTGGCGCCGGACAAATTGTATTCCTGTTCATGGTGACGCAGGCCACCCATCAATAACGTCAGCCCCAGCATTCCGTTGAGGACAATCATCAGCACCGAAAACATCGTGTCCCGGGCAAGCGTTGGATTATTTTCCCCGGTAAGCATGACCGCTGCTATCATGATGACTTCGATACTAATGACCGCGAGCGTCAAGATAAGCGTGCCATAAGGCTCACCGAGAAGGATTGCCAGGCAGTCAGCGTGCCGCACAACCCCGAACGACAGCCACAGCATTACGATAAATAGCCAGATAAAAAAGAAGCCAAACTTCAGCGGATTCGATAAATCCATCAACCAGCTTTTGCCGACAATGAAAAATACAATGGTGGTGATGATACCAATCCATAAGGCCATCTCGGATCGAAAAATGCCTGGATTTTTTACATGTGTGTTTTGTGTCATTTTCTGAATAAAATCGCTTTTAAATACCTCGATTAGTCATTTTTAAAAGGGAAGTGATTATCGATATATTAAGATTCTAACAACTATTAAATCAGCCGAGAATATTTGAGATAGTTTTTGGGGGGATAGCAGGGACGTTCTCAAGATTTAAAGTCTGTATTTTAGCCGGATCGAGGGAAGCCGTTCTTGGCTTGGATTGAATATTCGTTCGTTTTATTTTCAATTGCTGCTTCCATTTTAAGTAATCTTAAAGGTTGTTCAATTTATACGGCAACAAATGTACGTCAAAAAGGTGCCATGCTCAATAAAAAATAAAATAATTCATATCCTCAAACCTGAAGAATCCGGTTGGCTGGATCCAATCAATTTATGCATAGTCACCCAATCCAGCCTTACATAAACCATCCCAGAGTATTTCTACGTGTTCATCCAGATAGGCGAGACGACGAATCAAACTCCGTCCACGAAGGTTAAAATCCGGTACCAATGCCAGGAGTTCATCAACGGCCTTTCTCGCATCCTCCCGGCGCTTGAGCTGCCCCAGAACAGCAGCCCGGATGAGCGGGTCCCAAAAAAAATCGGGTGTGTTAAAGCGTCGCGCTTCGATCAAAGCGAGGTCGAATTCACCCTGACGGTAGTAATTCATGAACGCAACGATATGATACCATCCGGGATGATGTGGATTTAAGCGCATGGCCTTGCCCATAAGTTTCATAGCGCGATCCCATTCGCCCACCATCCCTAAATGCAAGGATAACACTGCAATAAAGTGGGCATTATTTGGATTCAGCTGCAGGCATTTTTTAACCTCGTCCAGAAACAATGATCGCTGAAATTTCAGAAAATGGGTAAAGGCCATCGTCCAGCGGGCAGGTTGACAGTTGGGATCCAGGGCCACCGCTTTGCGCCCCAGTGCTTCGGCTCGCGCCAATAAAGACTCGTCCTCCTCATATCCAAACATATAGGTAGTGGCGACGAGATCACCCAGCGCCGCCGTAGCAAGCGCATGGTCCGGTTTGTGTCTGACGGTTTTTTCCAATGCGTTCAGCGCATCGACATAAGATTCTTGATTGAGGACTCTAAAGTAATGATAATAATGCAAAATCGCCTGATAGGCTTCCGGGGTGTTATTGCGTTGCGTCAAGAATTCTTTCGTCAGGGTGCGGGGAATGACGCCATAACTGTCGGCTATGGTGGCCACTATTTGATCCACCACATTATTCTCGCTTTCCAAAATTGAACCGTTCCGCAGGTTGCAATCCTGCGCTTGCCCCCACAATTGTCGACCAGTGATGGTATCGGCCAACCGGATCGTCAACCGGATTTTTTGGCCGTTCATGCGTATGGTACCATCCAAAACAAAACGTACTCCATATTGCTGTCCAATGCTGCCCGCGTTCAGGTGTTGTGAACCGATGAAGTCCCTAAAAAGTGGCCCAACCACTAAGAAATCCGGAAATAGTGTCAAGGCAATGATGATCTCCTCGGTCAAACCGGTAGACACATAGCCGAACTCATCTTTAGCGTTCAGACAATCAAACATGATCACTGCGATGGACGGTTTGGAAGAATCAACAGGTGCTTGCTCAGCAGCGGTTGAAGAAAATTCAGAGGAACCGGGCGCCTCGGCCGCGGTATGGTTGTCAATAAAATCGGGGATGTATCTGCCTTTGAGCATGTCGATCAAAATCGGGTCCTCAATGCCCTGCCCGTGGTAATATTCGTCGAGAGCCCTCCGCAACCGCCGCGCCACAATCCTTACCGTAGGGTTGGTAGTGGGATCAAAATCGGCCCCATACCCTAGAGCCTCCACCGCGATAGTGTACTGTTTGATAATGCCCGGCTGGCCATTTAACGTTTGCCCTACCACATAGCGCAGAAATTGGCTTATCTTTTTCCCGGTCTTAAATGTTGGACTGATCAATATTCTATTAAGCTGAGCCTCTATCTGATCAGGTGGAAAGCTTGGCATAATCCTATCCGCATTAATTTTAAGAACCATCAGATACCAAATATGAAACGTTCATGTAACCGTTTCATACTTTTTTTAAACGTTACAGTACTTATGGTTAAATTAATTACTGGTTAGTAAGATTTCAAGTATTTCCAATCCCTTTCCCCATAACCGGAGCAGGTCATATGGTGGCCGAAATTGTTTTCAGAAAATTTCCGAATCATACCGAGGCCATACAAACACTTTTGCAGGAGGACGCCAGCTTCAGAGAGATTTGTGCTGATTTTGAGGAGATGAACACATGGCTGGCTTGTCAGTACCGCTCGGAAGGTCGGTCAAATAAAGAATGCGATATCGCCCGGGAGGTAATTCGGGAACTGGAAGATGAAATTAACCAAAAGCTAAAGGAATATCAATGAGTTCACCAGACAATCAATCGACAGCATCACTTGACACTGACTTCACCAAAACCTGGCGTTACAAAATCGGGCTCACCATGATCATTGTCGGCAACCTGGGCATCCTTTTAGCCCTGGTCTTGCCGGCCCTTGGTGTGGGTGCCGGTGCAGTGGGTGTGATGGTCGTGGGAGGTGAGATTGTCAGCCTGGCAAGCATCGTCTTTTTGGGCAAAGAGGGCTTCAAGTCCATCAAGTCCAAGTTTTTCGCCTTTGTCAAGGCCAGTTATACCGGGCCAGTCGGCCGAAGTCGTCATTATATCGGTATTACACTGCTGGCCACCAACGTAGTGATACATTACATCGTTTTGCTTTACCTTTGGGATGCATTTGGAGCAAGCACAGCTGAAGGACCGCCTCCCGTGATCTGGGGTCTTGATTTTGCCCAGCAGGAGTCCCTGGTTTCCTGGTTATACCTGATTTGTGAAATCTCTTTTCTGAGCTCGATCTATGTGTTGGGCGCCGACTGGTGGGGCAAGTTCCGGAATATGGTTGTATGGGAAGCAGCTGCTGACTGAAAGTCAGCCAATTTTAGATTTTGGATTGCTGATTTCGGAAATAGTTACGGGGTTGAGGAAAGATTAGCAATTGAGGATGCCCTCCAGGTGTTGCCCGACATCCCAGCTTTCCAAAGTCCGAACTTATCAACCTACAATTTGAAAGGTTTATGAATCATGACATTACCACTGCGACAAAAAACAGAGTTTGGAACATTGAGGGAAGTCATTCTCGGTTCTACCGAGGAAGCATCATTTCCCCCAAAAAGCAAGTCCAACGCGAACTTCACCGATCACGTGGCCGATTTAGGGCCGGCCTTCTATGACAAGTATGAAGAAGGCCAAAAAATCCCATTCGCCGACGCAAAGCCGGAGTTGGTCGAGGCCTATGACCAGTTTCATATCGACCTGACAAACGCCTATGAAAGCGAAGGCGTTACCGTCCATAGGATTGAGCCCCCCACAATGGAGGTTCTCAACTACTGGGGATATGCGCTCCATGGCTACTGGCCCGCTACGCTGGCAAGCCTTTACCAAATCTTCGGCAATGTACTTGTGGAGGGCATCGTCAGCGACAATATTCTGGAATGCACCCCCGTGGGATTCACTTGCCGGGATATCTACCAGGAGAGATTCGAAAACGACTCGGATGCCATCTGGCTGAGTCCGCCGGCGGCCAAACCGGTTGACCGCAGCAAGAGCGCCGGCCCGGGCCCGTACGTGGCACATGGCTGCACCCGGCTGGTCGATGAGAAGAATATCTTTGTCGGTGTAGGCTGGGCCAAAGGACAGGAAGAGCCGACCGCCTCCAATCAACTGGGCGCCGAAGTGCTCCGGCGCATGATGCGGCCCTTTGGATTCGATGTGCACCAAGTGAACTATGACGGTAATTACAGCTTCCATTTCGACTACATTCTGGGCCTGGTCGCCCCCGGCATCGCCGCCGTACCCAAAGATGCTTTTCTCGATGGAATTCCCGAGCCGATCAAGGACTGGAACTTCATCTGGACCACCAAGGAAGAAACCGACCAGGGGGCTTCCAATATCGTGCCGCTCGGCCCGGACGACAGCGGACAGCATCGGGTTTTGGTTCCAGAAGAAGCACCAAGGGTAGCAGAGGAGATCGACAAGCGCGGTGTTAGACCGATTCCAATCAAAGCCAACTTGCCGGCCCGAAACGGTGGTGCCATCCGGTGTGCGACATTGGTACTCAACAGAGATGATTAGTGACGGACTAGTAATGGAGGAATTGAATTTTGAACGAAACCCGACAACCTCACTTAGAAAAGAGAAAACCCATCTTTAACTATTAATAATTGGAGGTAGAAAAATGTCACACGAAGAATCAACTTTCACTATCCCTGTCAACGATACAGTAACAGAGATCATTCCAGGCATGAGGGAACAGGGTAAGGCCGTCAAGAAGCTGTACGTGGAAAGCGACTATGCCCCGTGCCATGCCCTCATGGTCGGCAATCCGAGCAATATCATCGTGCCCGATCCGAGAACCTGGGAGTTTGGCAACCTGGTCCGCTACGAATCTGAATTCATGAAAAAGTTCTGGTGGGCGTATGGCGGAATGAACATGAGAGACGTGGATTCAAAGCTATATGAACAGATGGTAAAGGAATCCAATGCTCTGGCAGATGCCTATCGCCAAGCGGGCGTAACGGTCGTGCGAAATGAAACGGGCCATACTCCGCCGGAGGTCGCGAATTACACCTATCCATGGTCCAGGCAGAAGAACATGTCTCTCTTTGGGCAATCGGCCGGGGAAGTGATCGGGCACGCCTTCGTTCAGATGTGGGAAACCAGTATCAGCTGGACTGAGTTTGTGGTCCGGGAAGCCATGATGGAGATCTTCAACAACGATCCTGAAGCCATCTGGCTGACCATGCCGCTTCCCTATCCCATTGCGACCCAAAAATCGCCAGGCCCGGTATTCAGTCCCGGCGATCCGAAGATATTTGACAAACTGGTGGTGTGCGGAATCGGTGTCGGCGATCCGTCGCATATCGAGGATCGTTCGAAGCCGCGTACGTCCTGCGATGAAATCGGGGTCAATATCCTCAAACGCATGCTCGAGCCCATGGGCTGGAAGGTAGAAACCGTCTATTTCGACGCCAGCTACGGTTATCACCTCGACTGTGTTCTTGGCCTGTTCGAGGAAGGGTTGATTGCTATGGCTGAAGGCTCGATCTTCACTCCACTACCAAAAGAGCTTAAGGATTGGGAAGTCGTCCCGGTCAGCGTGGAAGAAGTCCACGATGGCTGCCTCAACTGCGTGCCGTTGGGCAATAAGCGGATCGTGCTTCTCGAGGGCACCGCGACGGGCGAATTCCTGAACAAACGCGGTTGGGAGGTCATCGAGGTGCCTTACCGGACCATCTACAACCATATTGGCAGTGGCATCCACTGTTCCACCATGGCCATTCACCGAGAAACCAAATAAACATTAGAGGAGAATTATCATGACAAAAGAATTCTATGATCTAGCCGGTGAGGTCAAAAAGACAGTCAACAAGCGCTACGACGAATACTTGGAAAAGGCGAAAGCCGCCTCGGATGGCGGAAAGCTGAAACTTGTCAGCGAGCGGATCTGCCAGCCTTTCCAGGGTCACTGGTTCGAGCTCGATAAAGGCCAGGTCATCCGTTATGAGGTGCTCGACGGGCCGCAGATCCTCGACACCCTCTACCATGTCCGCAGCCGGCCGACCGAGGAGTGGGTCGATCCCTACCATACTACTGTGCTGGGTTCGATCACCCCGATGGAAGGGATGCATTACTACTCGAACACCCCATTTACCCGGCCGCTGCTGTCCTTCATCAAGGATACCGTCGACATCGAAAAAATCCGGGAGCGTTATGGTCCGACTGGGGCCCACAGCTTCATCTACAATTCCGGCCGCTGCACGTCGGGCATCTACGAGTTGACCTTAGGGGTTGCCAACCACAACAGCTGTGACTTGAACCTCAAGCAGGTCCTCGCCGAGGTGCTGGGTGAAGAAAATGCAAAAAAGTTCCACACGCCGGCCTCAATCATGCACTTTCAGGCGGTGGCCTTCGATAAGACCCCCATCAATGTAACCTACTACCCGAACGCTGACCTGTTCAAGAAGGGGGACTATGTCGAACTATTGGCCCACGATGACCTCTATGTGTTTATGTCGCCATGCCCGCTTGGGGATCAGAACGACACGAGTGACCTTTCCAAATGTGTGAACTGGCCGTTCCGGGTGGCCATCTATGAAGGCGCCGACGGACCGCTCGAAACCGCACCGGATCCAAACCATCAAACCGCCGATCCGTATGAGTACAACAAGGCCGGCAGGCCGGGAATGGGGGTTGGTGTAGTAGGGAAAAAATAACAGAAACCATAAGCAAGGATACTATCATGGCAGAAGAATACGACCTCGTTAAGTACGCAAAAAAGAAAATCAACGAACCTTACGATAAGATTGCAGATCAGGCTAAAGCGGCTTCAATAGCAGGCAAGGTCAAACTCATCAAAGAGTTTAGGATAGAACCCTATAATGGTAAAGGATTCGAACTCAAAAAAGGACAGATCGTCCGTTACGAGATCATCGAAGGGCCCCAAATCCTCGATTGTATGTACGTGGTCAAGAGTCGGCCAACCGAGGAGTGGGCCGATAGCTTCCACTCGTCATCGATCGGTTCCCATACCTTTACCGAAGGGATTCATTTCTACTCCAACAGCCCGTGGTGCCGTCCGCTGGTGAGTTTCATCAGGGATACGGTTGACAATGAAAAGATCCGGGAACTTTATGGAGAACTTGCAGCGCATAGCTACGTCCTCCACAACGGATCATGCAGCTCCGGCTTGTGGGAGGCCATATACGGCGTTGTCGACTCCTTTAGCTGTCATGTCGGCATTGCTCAAGGCTTTCTAGAGATCGCTGGAGAAGAGGTCGCCAGACGCCATATCCACCCTCCATCTTTCATGCATTACCAGGTCGTAGCGTTCGACAAGGTTCCGACCGCCCTGACATACTTCCCGGGAAAGCCCGCCATTAAGGTTGGCGACTTTGTGGAGCTGCTGGCGCATGAAGACCTCCTGGTATCAGTTTCACCCTGCCCGATGGGTGACCAGTGTGACACGACCAGTTATGAAAACTTCACCTGTTACCCGGTAAGAGTTGCCATCTACGAAAGCGAAGACGGACCGTTTGAAACGGCACCAGATCCGCAGCGGAAAACCATGAACGCGGTGGATTTCGTCAAGGCCGGCAGACCGGGTATGGTGATTGGTAAGGTGGGCAAGAAAGAATAGTCGTGCTTTTGGATAACGTCGCAGGGGCTGGCGACAAAACAGCTATCAAGTAGACTGGACTAGGCGCTGATAGAATATCCATCTAAGCTTTGTTCCGAATCCATGACAATGCCAAACTGATTCTGCGTGGGCTGATGATCAGCGTTTACCATTTCGGGTGCGATTTACACAATTTCTACGAACAGGTTATTTTATAGAGTGTACGCATAAACTCAAATTGTCAGGTAATAAATTACAAAATTGCAAGTTCAAAATCTTAATTTTAGTTGATGTTCTTTGAAAATTTGGCTAAATCAGCAAGCTGCTGTACTTCAGGAGTAAAAAACCAGAGAAATTGTGGATAAAGGACGTACTTCTGCTGTTAACATTTTTACTTGCTGCCGACATCGGTTCAGTTCCTAAGAAGAATGTGAAAAGCAATCATTGTTTTATCAAGGTAAGCTTGAAACGATGCGTTGCTACGTTTTTTCAATCTGTCATCGCCCAGATCGCATTTAAGCCGTTTTATCATTCGCTCCACCGACGGACGGCGTGTCATGATCGCTTTGAATCGCTTGGCCAT
>Ga0049117_10000257_pt1 | contig 23131 bp, 26 predicted proteins | sample WorMetHERISLAND1_2_FD_55105 | JGI IMG/M metagenome (GOLD analysis project Ga0049117, IMG submission 55105) | Marine gutless worms symbiont microbial communities from Max Planck institute for Marine Microbiology, Germany - Olavius geniculatus... | ecosystem: Host-associated > Annelida >...
CCCCCCCCCGGCAGATTGACTAATCTTTTGCAAATGAAAAGATCATGTCTTCGATAAGCAATTTTGATGCCGAATAGGTAACCAGTTAGAATCAATAGCCTCAATTTTAGAAGTCATGTCGACTTCAGACCGGTCTTTGATTTGTAACTAGTTTATACTAATGGACAATCTGAATTACGCGATGGTAATTGCCTTTGTCATCAAAGACTGGGTGGCGTGACCGGACTAAACTGTCGGGGCATGGAATTGCTCAGGATGGTTGACAAAATACGGCTGATTTTCTAACAAATTTTGTCATTTCTAAAAAGACAGGACGTTGGTTTATCAATGGGAAAATACCGACACATGCAATCGATTTCTCAGAATGGCCACCACGAGGATTCCTCAAGACTTTTCCGGCAACGCTGAAGCTGTCGGCGGTAGCTGGCCGAACGTTTCGATACATTTTGGGCCACCTTTTTTAACCTGGCCTTGTTTTCAAATGTCCGGCGGTTGAAGCCTGACTGTCCTTCATGGTAGGCCAGATAGAGGTTGTAGGCATCGTTGGCTTTGATTCCGCACTCCTTGTGGCTCCGGTAATTATACCAACCGACAAAGTCGATGGCGTCGCCAAAGTCATCTCTATCCGCACCGTGATTACCGCTGTCTTGCCGGTAGGCATCCCAGGTCGAATCCAGCGCCTGGGAATAGCCATAGGCCGTTGAAGGGCGGGAGCCCGGGAAAATCCATAAAATACGTTTGCGGGGTGGTTGCGCGCTTCCATCGAAACCTGATTCATGGTGAATAATTGCCATCATCACCGAAATGGGCGATCCCCAGCGTTCAGACGCTTGTTTGGCGTGTTTATACCAACCGCGTTTTTCTTCAAAAATTGCGCAGATGTCTTCTTTATTTTCAGGTGGAGGGGTAGCGCACCCCATGATTGCGATAAGCCCGCCAATCGAAACGAAAAAACATAGCCAGAACGAGGCCTTTTTAAATAAACGTAAAATTTCGGGATGTTGTTTTACCATTTTAAAAAATTGTTGTCTGGCTAACGTAAACCCACCCGGATAAACCGGAAAGATTAGCCACAAGGCACCAAGACACTAAGAAAGAATGTTAATTTAAATTAACCTTAGTGCCTTGGTGTCTTGGTGGCGAAAATATTTTGTCTGATAAATCTTTCGCAAACATGATGCGATTTCAATAAATAGACACTTAATGTCGCCCGTTGTCCCGGAGATATCATAATTTTACTGGATAAATTCTTTTTTGTATAGACTGCCATCAACTCGAAGATTCGATTTGACACCTACTACGTATTTACTTATTGTGATGGCCGCGGCATTTTGCCCAACCCTGATTTGCTGAAATAGACAGAATGGAGGCCGCCAGATGACAAGCCCGTTTCCCTTTGAATCCATGCTGGTGTTCGGATGGCTGGCAAGTATGCTGCTCATCGGTGTCTTGCTGAGAGCCCGGACTCCCTTTTTTCAAAAATTTCTATTTCCCAGCTGTCTTATCGGCGGGCTGGCGGGCTTAATTCTCATCAATGCCGGGGTGATCGGCATCGCAACCGCCGATCTGGAAACATTTGCCTATCATCTATTCAATATCTCATTTATCTCCGTCGGACTGACCCGGGGCAGCGATCAGGGGAAAGCCTCGTCCGGCGGGAAGGAATCCCTGAGAGGATCGGTATGGATGGCGCTGATCATGGGTTCCTGCTTTGGGCTTCAGGCATCTGCCGGCGGTCTGATGGTTATGCTTTTCGGATGGTTCGGTCTGGAACTTTTCCCGACCTTTGGATTCCTGGCGCCGCTGGGATTTGAGGAAGGGCCTGGCCAGGCCCTCTCGGTGGGCAAAGTCTGGGAAGGTTTCGGCTTTGCCCAGGCGGCAACCCTCGGTTTGACGTTTGCCGCAATCGGATACTTTTTTGCGTTTTTCGTTGGCGTGCCGCTGGTAAACCGGGGGATTCGCAATGGGCTTGCCGCCCACCGTACAGGGGATTTATCCCGGGACCTGCTAATCGGGATCATCTCCAAAGACAAGCAGGTCGAATCAGCCGGCAAACTTGCCCTTCACACCGGCAACATAGACTCCATGGCATTTCAGGCTGCCCTGGTGGGATTTGTTTATCTCATCACTTATGCGTTTGTTAAATATGTCGGTTTGCTGCTGCCGCCGGACGCAGCCAAGATCATGTGGGGATTTTGCTTTGTGTTCGGACTGGTATTTGCGATCTTGATCAGGATAATGCTGCGAAAGTTCGGGTGCGAATATATGGTTGATCCCGGAATTCAGCGCCGGATTACCGGATGGTCCATCGATTTTCTGATGGTTGCAACGGTCATGGCGATTCAATTGCCGGTCGTATGGGAATTTGTATTGCCCCTGTCCGTTATTTCTCTTGTCAACGGCCTGCTGACCACCGGGGTCGTTGTCTACCTCGGCCATCACCTGTGGAGCTACAATTTGGAGAGAACGGCGGCGGTCTATGGAACAGTAACCGGTACTGTTTCCTGCGGCCTTTTACTCTTGAGGATTGCCGATCCGGATTTCAAAACCCCCGTGGCCATCGAAATTGCAGTTATGAATGTTCTGGCTATGGTCCCCATCGGCGTCTGTTTGGTGCTGGTGAATGCTCCGGTGTGGTGGAATTGGGGGGTCGGTGCCACGACCTTTGTTTTTGCGGGTATCATGGTCGTCGGTCTGGCGCTGATTCGTGTGCTGAAATTTTGGGAACCCCAGGGCTGACAGTGACCCGGAGAATTAAAAACGGAGGAATTAATGGGAAAGATATCCCTGCCTGAAAACGGCATGAACAAAGAAGATGTCCTGAGCAGGCTGGAATCATTTAAACGCGGTGATGTCGAATGGCATGAAGGCCAGCTTTTCGGTTTGATCTATGAGGCCGGGCAGGATGTCGAGGACCTGGTCAAAGAGGCTCACAGCCTTTATCTAATCGAAAACGGACTGAGTCCGATGGCTTTTCCGAGCCTGGTAAAAATGGAAACCGAAGTGGTTTCCATCGTAACCGCCCTGAGCGGCGGCGACGATGAAACCGTCGGCAATATAACCAGCGGCGGAACGGAAAGTATATTTATGGCCTTGAAAGCGGCCCGCGACTGGGCCCGGGAAACATATCCGCATATTGTAGAAGCCGAAATGGTTGTGCCGGTAACGGCTCATCCGGCCTGGAACAAAGCGGCCCACTACCTGGGGCTTAAAATCAACATGACACCCGTAACAGACGACCTGCGGGCCGATGTGGCAGCCATGAAAGACGCTATCTCGGAAAACACCATTATTATAGGCGGCACCGCGGTAACCTACCCGCACGGTACGATCGATCCCATAGAAGAAATTGGGCGGCTTGCCCAGGAAGACAATCTCTGGCTGCATGTCGATGCCTGCCTGGGCGGATTGATGCTTCCGTTTTTAAAAAAGCTGGATAATTCCATTGAGCCTTACGATTTCAGTGTGCCGGGCGTAACCTCCATTTCAGCCGATATTCATAAATACGCCTACACGCCCAAAGGGGTCTCGACCGTGATGTACCGCAATCGGGATTTTCGTAAGTTTCAAATTTTTGCTTACGCAGACTGGCCCGGAGGTGTCTATGCAACCCCTTGCCTGGCTGGTGGGCGGCCCGGCGGAAATATCGCTGCCGCGTGGGCCGTGTTTCAATACCTGGGCGAGCAGGGCTTTTTGGCCCTGGCAAAAAAGGCCCGGACGGCCGCTGAAAAGCTCATGGACGGTATCAATGCAATGCCGCAACTTTACGTACTGGGCGAACCGCGTGCCACGGTTTTTGCTTTCGGCAGCGACGAAATAAATATCTACGAACTCGCGGCACGGATGGCTGAACGCGGCTGGCATATTGACGCCCAGCATTTACCTCCGAGTTTGCACATGACCGTATCGCCGGTTCATTTGGCGGTTGCCGACAAATTTGTCGATGATTTACGCCTCACCATCCCCGAGGTTCCTCCTGCCGATTCCCAGGATCTATCGGAGCAGGCAGCGATGTACGCGATGCTGGGCACCATGCCGGATCGAAAAATGGCCAAAGAGTTCGCGGTGGAATACATCAACGATCTATACCGGGTATCGAAGGGGCTGGCTTTACTCCCGCCCATATGGGGTTCCGCGGCTTAAAATCGCTCAGATTAGTGTCCATTTATTGAAATCAAATCCTGTTTGCGAAGGAATTATCAAAAAAATATTTTCGCCACAAAGACACCAAGGCACTAATTTTAATTTCAATAAACTTTTTTTCTTAGCGTCTTGGTGCCTTGGTGGCCAATCTTTCCGGTTTATTCAGGTTGGGTTTATATCTTTATCACCAGTAACATATCAAAATCGATCTGATTCCTGTCGAACCAAAAACCAATAACCAATAACGAATAACTATTATTTGGGTTTTCTCAATTGGGGCGTTACGTCCGGAGTTTCTTATACATCACAAGGGCATCCACATAGCCCAGTCGCGGGTGCCGGAAAGCCTCCGGCAGGGTACCGATCACCTCGAATCCCAGTTTTTTCCAGAGATGGACAGCGGCCTGATTCGTAGAGACAACCAGGTTGTACTGCATTGATCGGAATCCGTGCGCTATGGCTTCGCGCTGCGAATGCTCGCACATTTCGGATGCAATGCCTTTACCGCGGGCACTTTCCGGCACGATGTATCCGCAGTTGCAGACATGGGAGCCCAACGCAGGTTGATTTGGCTTGATATAGTAGGTGCCAAGGATTTCATTGCGGTCGTCAACGGCAACATAAGTTGCAGATGGTATCTCAATCCAAACCTCATATGCGCCTTCTTCCGTGATTTCCGGTGAATAGGGGTAGGTTTCGCCAGCCCTGAACACAGGCTCTATAATGCGCCATGTCGCGGCCCAATCCCTATTTTCAAATAGTCGAATCATGTCGATAGTGCAAAATCGTTTAAATCTTCGATTTCCTCTTCGGCCGGGGAAATTACTGCCAATGAAATCATAAACAAGCCAAATAAAAGGGTAAGAGACTTCCGACAGCATACCATGGCTTTTCTCCTGATACTTCTCTAATAATTAACTAATTTCCAATGACGAATAACTCTCAATTGGTTTTTACTTAATTGACGTAGAATGCATCACCAGCGAACCTTCAGTCGCTTTAGCGAAACCTTTCGGCTTCCTCCCAACGCTGCGCCTCGGCGAAACAGACCGAAAACAGGTCAGCATTCTGACGCTGGGCCGATATCACCCTCGATAATGTTTGATAAAGCGTCTCGCATCCAAAACAAAACCCTCAGATTAGAAATTGGATCAATGTCTTTGTGAGACGCTCTTCTAATTTTCATAATGGGTAGTGCATTTGTGCATGCCCGGTGTGGTCGCAACCCATGGCGTACTATTTTACCAAGCGCCGCCATCTGTTCAAAGATCTTCAGGTCTATTTACAATTTAAAGGTTTGGGTACCCGATTAGCCCATCGTTTTAACCATAAGGGTTGCCGATCTAAATGGAAATTTAATCAACAAGTTCAATGGCCATACTGTTTGCGTCTTGACTACCTCGAATCCGAGACGTTGATAAAGGGCTTTAGCTCTCGGATTCGTATCGATGACCTCGAGAGAAATTTTTTTGATTTCTTTTTTCAGAACAGCTTGTTCCAGCAATTCAAACAAATGGGTTCCGATGCCTCTACCCCTCATCTCGCTTGCCACGGCAACGCCATCGACATAAACCTCATCCGGACCGACCGGATGGTGGAGGACCGCCAGGCCTCCCATGCGAATAATGCCTCCGATAACTCCGTATATCCTGACCATTGTTCTCAGACTAGGATTCACAAATCCGCGCTTGCCTGTCTGAATACCCATCATGCCGACAAGCTTGTCTCCGCAGAAGGCTGTGATGCATCTATCGTTAGCAATATTTTTTGCCAGCACTCCATGAGTTCTCCCATTGCCGCCGAGTATGGGCTCAAGCTTTTCTTTCAACGCCTCGAAATAGAGCCGGGCGGCTGAAGCTCTAAATTTATTCGGCAAATATTCTTGATAGTTGACTTGCATGTTTTTGTGTACTCGTTTCCGGCCCTGCAGAACTAGGTCTCCAAGTGCGTTTGCATCCGGCTCGTTATCATCGAAATGAAAAGATTCATAGAACCGGGATGATACATCGTGACCGATAGCGGCTTCAAATGACTGCCAGAATTTTTTTATGTGAGTTGGAATGCGCATCGTCTTCGAACCCTGTCGATAATACTGCGGTATCGATCTGCATGCAAGGAATATGAATATCTCTACTGCATGTCCCCGCCATCTCATTCCCATCAAAAAAAATTTGACAACAAAGTTTGCGAAGATCTGCGTCCCATCCTTAATTATTTCCTTTTCCTGTTTATTACATCTTTAATCATATACGGTGTATAGAGAATGCAGTAAATGACGAAACCAGCAACCGCCATACTGATGATATACCACGGCCACGATCCCATATAATCTATAAAAGTACTTCCTTTGGGCTTATAGCGAATGAACAGGTAATTCGTATCAAGCAATAAATTAATCGGCGCGACAGCAGCCATAAATAATATGTTTAAAACGCCGGCCTTGACCAAAGATTTCCGGGTAGGTCTAAATCCAAAGATAATGACCATATATATCACGCCGATTACTATTAGCGAATGACTGGAATAGAATATAATATTTAAAATATGGGGGAAATAAAAGATATCGCCGGGAGAAAGAAGCGCCATGAGTGCACCTCCCAGTCCCCAGAAATAGGCGATTTCGAAGGGCCAATATCTCATAGTTATGAGGCTGAATGCAGTCAGGTATAAAGAGACCCCACAAAGATGCAGCGGGAGATTATTTTTCACAGGTTCAGCCAGATTGTAGGTTCGATACAAAAGATCCGGTATTTCAGGTAATATCAACCAAAGACCGAGGATGACCGCAACCAATCGTTTCTGTTTGTGACCACAGAATTTTTTTACGGTAAAGATAATTGAAAACCCGATTAAAGCAACAACTAGCAGGCTCACCAGGTGTTCTGTTCCGAACATATTATAGTGAGATGGATTCATAAATGGTTCTAAAATATAAGACGCGAAAGTTTACAAAATACCTCTATATTAGCCATCTGTGTTAAGTTCTTTGTCTGGCTCTTCGTATCTGGCGACTACAAAACGATAGCCCCAGTCTACTGTCACAGCGGCAGCTATATGGCCATACCTCTCATGCCATTTCCCGCCTGACAAATCACTGGACAGCCGTTCAAGCCGACGCCTCAAACTTTCCGGGTCTGCCACGGCGAAGGCTGACATGGACTGCCGGGCGTCCTCACGAAGATATGCGGAAGGCTCCTGCCAATAAGCCGCCAAAAATCGATCCTCGAGGTCCGGTGGTAAATTAAAGACGTGGCTGTATACCTTTCTTCCGGTGATGTCCCCAAACAATCGGGCCAATTCGTCCAACGGAGGAAACAGGGGAAAGGCGTTGGACCAAATCTCTGGAAAGTAGTCGGCAAACCACGGGGATTGGGCTAGGCGTGGGTCGAATGTGAACCACGCTATGGGCCCCTGAGGGCATATTCTATGCATCTCAGCGATGGCCGTGGGAATCGATGCGAAATGATGGCTTGCGAGAATACACACCACCGCATCCATCGATGCATCGGGCAAAGGAATGGCCTCAACTACACCAGCTACCCACACTACCCGCTCGTGCTCCTTTGCCTGCCGCTTCATTACGGATGATGGCTCGATCGCCCTGACAAAGAACCCGCGATCCGCCAGTGCACGACTGTAGGTTCCTGTCCCCGCCCCGATGTCTGCAACGCATGCACCAGGAGGTACATTCAGTAGATCGATCAACTGTCCGGTTATACGTGGATCCGCTCGTCGATGTGCGGCGTACCCCATACCGATGGAATTATAGAGGTTGGACATTAATATTGATTTGCAGACCCTTAAAAAAGCATCTGGGTCCTCTGGTGTAAAATGTAGAAATCGTGCAAAATATGATTTTGTTTCAACCAATACATGACGATTAAACGCTGCCCAATCGAGAAATAGTCCCCAAAACCAAGCTACAAATTATGTATTTTTTTTCCTTTGAAACGCCGATGGAACCACTCTGATGTCGACAATCTTGCTTGCTGGTATGTTTAATGTTCTAAGAAATAGCCAGAATTTAAGTTCTAACCGATCTTGATAAACACGATATTCCTGCCATAAACTTCGTGCTGATGGTTTTGATGTGTAAAGGGGTTTTATTTTTTCTGAATTCATGTCTTCTGAAATTGACCGAGCTAACGGTGAAATAACCGGCAGGCGCAACATAACGCGATAAGGTTTTTGAAATATAAACGTCGTGCAAATCAATAGATTGATCGAAGATACATCAACAGCTTTGTGGTTAACCGCTCCAAAACCAACTGCGAAAACAAGTAGCATAAACGTACAGAAAATGGAAATATTTGGCGAAAACCTAGCGGACCAAGCCAACATATTTATTTCTATGAGTTACGAGTGGAGTAGACCTTCTTGTTTTACTATCGAAACGTTTCGGCAAATTGTTCCGCTTCGGCAAAGGCTTTGGAAATCATCTCTTTCATCATATTCCTGCCTATACCGAAATCGTTTTCGGCAGTTTTGAGCAGACGTTCGGTACCGTCATCTTCATCAAAATACCGCACCAGCGAGACCAGCCGCACCGCAGGCTCTGCCGGTGACTGCTGAGACAGGTCATGATGACCGGCAATGGCGTGAATCAGATATTCCGGCAGGCCCCATTTTTCGGCGACTAAAGCTCCGATGGCCGAATGGTCGCAGCCGAATAGCTCTCGTTCCATGACATCAATATCCGCCTCCTTATCCGCATGCCATTCTTTTAAAAGATCTTTATAAATATGTTTCTTATCTTCGGAGATAAATGGAACGGCCAGATCCTGCAGCAAAGCGGCCGTGAAGCTCTCGGCCTGGGTTGCGGCATGCAGATGCAGGGCTACATGCTTGGCTAGGCAGGCCCGCCGGGCTGAGGCCAGCCAGAAACGGGAGATCTCCATGCAGTCCAGCGTGGGAGGAATGGTGGTGGCGACGGCATAGGTCAAAAGCATGGATTCCAGGCGGGAGCGGCCAAGAATGGTGACGGCGTGATGGAGATTTGAGACCTTGGTGGTCAGACCGAAGGCGGCGGAATTGATCAGCCGCAATATCTTGATGCTCATGCCTATATCCATCTGAATCTGGTCAGCGATATCGGTAGTCTCGGTATGGGGATTCCGCAGCATTGCCAGAACATTCATCACCGCAGCGGGTAACCTCTGCAGCTCATAGTCATCCAGCAATGCTTTCAATTCTTCTTTGGGGTCCTTCTGCTTTCGTTTAAAAAACTTAACCATGGTGGGTCAATCTCCTCGCCTGGCCATCTTATTGGCAAAAATAGATAAGAGTCCGCCGAGCATTAAATAGCCTATAATCACTTCACAGATGGCAATTATCCGGGCGACAGGCGTGGCCGGAACAATGTCGCCATAGCCGAGGGTGGTGATGGTTACCACCGAGTAATAAAAGGGGCCAATCCAGTTATCATACCTGCCGTAATCGACCCCGCTAAAAGCATAGAGTGCGCTGAAAAACACTATGATTCCAAAAATCCACAGGCACCAGAGACTAGGGCTTCTGCCGCAATCACTGGTGATCGACCAAATTTTATAAACCATATGGTTGAATTTGCTGGCATCCCTGAACTCCTTGAGATAATTCTGGTCGACCACAAAACGCCTTAATCGGTAGGCCCCGGCAAAGTTGATATCACGGATATCCACTCCGTACCATTTAGCTTTTTCATATCCTTTGACTAAGCGTAGTCGTGCATCCCGCATGTCGGCGTTATTCATTGTAGCACCGGCAATATTGGAGAGCGACATATCAGCCCCCCTGAAATCAGCTCCGGTACAATCCGCCTTATCAAGTACTGCTTCCCTCAATCTCACCCGGTTGAGATTTGCATGCCGCAAATCCGCCTCCGTTAAATCTGTTTTGGTAAGGGTCGCATCAGCAAGTACCGTATTGAACATCCTGGTTTTCCTCAATGTCGCCATCCCGAGTCCAGCCCTTTCAGCATGGGCATCTTCCAGATTCGCTTCCGACAGATTGGCTCCAGTCAATTCAACATCATTCAGTTTTGCCTTGACCAGACTTGCATTGCTGAAATCAGCCTTAAAGAGATGGGCTCCGCTCAGATCAGCTTCCGACAGATCGGCTTCGACAAAATTGGCTTCCGTGAGATTCAGCCCTGTTAAATCCTCGCCACGCATAGATACTCCCTTAAAATTAAGTTCAGCCGGTGGGATTCTTTCCTTTGGGTTGTCGCGTAGCCGCTGGATAACCTTAAGTGCAGCTTCTCTTGTAACAAAATCTATGGTCATATTTTTACTCTTCTTAATAAGCGCATCAGCTACGGGCCACGACATTAAGTGAACCTGGTGATCTTTGTCCGCAAAGACTGCATCGCCTACGGCGGACTTATCTCAGGTTTGTTCATTTTTCGCTATTTTTCCCAACGTCAGAGCAAGCTCTACAGGGGGGTATATGCCTTACGGCATATGGGATCATCCACTGGGTGGCATTATCGAATTTCTTCCCGGCTTGCGGAAATTACAACGATTCGGATTTATCTGGACACGAGCATGCGTTTTGTTAAATAATGAATCGACCGACAATGACCAATATTGTGCTGATCGTAACAGAATTAGAAAAGAGTCTTCTCATCACATTCCTATCCATTTTGGACTTAGCATTTAACCGGCGGGCCATATGAGCTACAGGCTAACTCGGCCCTCACGTAATACCGCATTGTTTTTGCCGTCTGATTCATCCCGTTGTTATCTTTACGTTTTGCATATATTTTCGCATAATCCACTAAAAAAATCAAAAGAGTTCCGCTTTATTCGTTTAATATTTAAGCCCTCTTCTGCGCTTGGTTCTTCAAAAAAACTGGTAACATGGTGAAATACTTCTTCTGTGTCGAATTTGGCCCTTTCCGGCCGTTCAATGCCTCTTTGTGCTATTTGTTTGAGGCAAATCTCCTCGCTTGTATTGAGATAAATTAGCTCATGAGGCGCATCGATTTCTGATACTATTGCCTTGTACCATTTGCGCTGTGATACGGTATTAGCAGGAAAATCCATGACCACATTTGTTCCGGAGCACAGAATGTTTTGTACAAAAATTCGAAATATCAACAGGGTCTGTTACCGGCACTTTATTGATTGTGCAGCCGACTTCAACGATCCTTCCATCCATGTCACAAAATCCAAGGTATGGGCAATCAGACACTTTTACCATTTTTTGACCCTTCACCAACTCGTATCTGAAAATATCGCTTCAGGCCTGCGGTATCCGAAAATCGAAAAAACCGTACCGCAGTTTCTTACTATCGAGGAATATAAGCTTTTATTGGGCCACTTCACTGAACTGGCAGACTTCCCACGGGTTTGAAAAATCTGATTATCATCATGATGCTGGGCGCCTTGGGACGTCGAACCGCTGCCCTGACCGCCATCAATATCGCGAAAAACGAAGTCGAATAGTTAATATTTAAGATGCGACCCTTTTCTCTTCGCAGAACCAGCCGTTCGTCAAGTGTCTATCTCGATCTGCGTCCCGATTTGGGTGGTGGCCTTCCTGCCTCGCGCCCGGTCTATGCACGCCGGCGCCAACGCGCGCTCAGGCAAAGCCGCCCAGCGCCGTCGCGAGAGACGCGCTCCAGGCAAACGGATGCTTGGCCTCGCTTCAGTCGCCGGATCCAAGCTTTGGAAAAGTCCGGTGGCAAGCAGCCGAGCACGAGGACCCCGTGCTTCACGTAGCCGCGCCGGCCTCGTTTGCTCACCGAGAGCTCTATACCGGGGTAAAGCTGATCGAGGTGATCGGGCCCATCGAATGCCCAGGCCAGCGAGATCGGCCATACCTCTTCGTAGCGACCGGGGAAGATAAGGCATGCCACCGCGACCGGCGAGGCGATCAAGAACGTGCGCCGGGTGATGGGCCTGTCGAGGGTTTTGGCCTCGGATTGAGTATCCATGGGTCACCGTCCTTCCTTGTCGGCCTTGAGGTTTTTCTCGAGAAAGTCCGCCAGCAGAGGCTCGCGATCCTGCGCGCGTTCCCTCCACGCCATCCAGGCGGCGTTATGTCCGCGTCTTGCCAGGTAGGACGCACACATCAGCGCCGAACGCAGCTCGAAGGATGTGGTCGACGCCGGCGGGTCCTTCCAGATCTTCTCGGGTGGCAAGTCCGAGCAACGCGCCAGCAGCAGGCGGAGATGCGGCTGCACCAGCGGCGTCGTAGTGGCCAGCAGCTCCAGCGTGCTCTGCGCAGCGTCGGCGGTCAACGGTCCGAGATCGGACAGCAATGCGCTCGCCCAGGTCGCGTGCCATGGCGACTTCGAATACGGCTTCGCTGCGGCGAGGACCGTCGTCAGCAGCCTCGCCTTTGCCGGTGCCAGCTTCTCGCGATACTCGAAAAACGCTTGCGACGCGCCATCGAACTGCGGCAGCTTCGTCACTGCGGTGCTGCGGATGGGGTGGATGCGCCGGAACAGCGGCTGGAGCGAGACGCCGTCAAGCTGGTGGAACGGGCGGTCCGTGTAATCGACGAACGCCTCGGTAGACTTCAGGCTCTGCTCCGCCGCGTCGATGTCGGACAGTTCCACGTCCATCAGCTCGGCCTCCCCAGTCCATTCGAGGTTGAACACGACCTTGATGCGGGCGTTCGGGAGCTCGAGCCAAACGAGCGGATCGGTCTGTGAAGGCAGCTCCAGGTCCTCTAAATCCAGGTCCTCAAAGCTTGGTAGATCAGCTTCCGAGTAAACGAAGTCGCGGAGCTCGGGATCGTCGACCATCTCGCGGGCGGTAAGCTTTCGATCCTTGATACCCTCCATAACCGGCTCGATAGCGTTCTCGTCGAATAGGAAATACATGTCGCGGTGGCGCAGGAACGACACCTTGGCTTTCTTCAAGCGACGGTCCACCGGCTGTAGGTAGTAGTTATAAAGGTAGGCGAACGCATCATCGATCGACGGCAGGCCCACGTCCACCTGTCCGATCAGGCCGCGCAGGAACAGCAGCTCGTCAGCACGCGCGCCGCAGGATTGCAGCGCTTTCAGTAGCAACTTGGGCTGGCACGACGCGTTGAAGGCGTCCACGTCGACGAGCTGCAGGTAGTCATTGTGGTCGACCACGGCGACCGCGCCGTCCCAAACCTCGGTGATCCCGTCGGCCGGGTTAGAGAACAATGCGGGGTTTCCGTTCGGCTTGAACTCGAATCCATGGACTCTATCGCGAACCGCGTGCTTCTCCAATCGGGGCGCCATGGATCCCGCGACGCAGTAGGCCGCCACGCGATGCGACAGCGGAAAGATCGTCGAAGGGCAGGGTTCACCCTTTTCACGGGGGATCGTGAATTCAATCGTTTGCGCGGGCGGCAGGTTGCCACCGGCCCAAATCGACTTCTGCTGCTCGACGCAATCGTCCAGGCGCTCCCGCTGGTCGCGATAGTAAACGGCATCATTTACCCAGTCGTCGTACTGGTCCACGTCGAAAAGGGCCCGCAACGCGCTCTCGAACGAGAGCCGCTCGCTCGCTGCATACTTGGGTAGGGGGATTTCGTTCATCGCTTGAGCTCCTCTTTAACGTCGAAGGTGAATACATCCTGGCTGAACCAGCCTGCAATAGCCATCAGTACAAGGGCCGAGATCATCACGAACGGACCGAAACCGAGACCGATTGCGGCGTGGATCGCCGGCAACGCAGCTGCGACTACCGATGCCAAGCCCCAGGTCGCGAGGCCGACCGCAACCCACCAGCGGTTCTTCCGTTCCGCAGCAGACAGGCGTTGCCGCGTCGCAATCACGAGAAGGGCCACGAGCCCGAGCCGCACCACGCCGTGCGACGGCCTTGTCGCCTGCTCGGCGAGCTCGGAGCGATGAGCCTTCCACGCCTCATCGAAGGCGATGCGCTTGGCCCGTTTCGTCTTCGGAAGAAGTCCGAATCCGCCGAGCATGATTCGATCGAATCCACGCTTGTTCGCCAGACCGTCGGTGATGTCAAGCAACGCGCTCCAGGACTCCAGGTCGCTCGCACCGGCGACGCCGTCGAGGCGGCCTGCGGTGCGAATCAGTGGGATGCCGAAGGCTCCGATGCCGTACTCCTCGATCGCTTCAGCGGCGGCGGCGAGCGCGCGCTCCAGCCCGGTCGGCTGTCCAGCGAGGCTGGGATCGGTGATCTTGTGCCGTGGCAACTTCACTGCGAGCAAGCCGAGCGTCGCAACGCCTGTCGCCCGCCGGTAGGTCGAGCTCTCGGGGATCTCGTAGATCTCGGCATTGCCGCGCTTCAGCCGCTGGATTGCCTCGTCTGCGAACCGAAGGAACTCATAGTCAAGCGGGTCGGCGGTATCGCTGGCCTTCGAACCGAGCGCCTTGGCCGCCAGCTGGGTCCAGGTAAGGTTCTTTGCCTCCCGCGTCCACGGCTCGTTTCCCGGATATACGTCGAAGACGACGCACCAGTCGATCCTGTCCCATCCCCAGCGATCAGGATACAAAAGGTCGGTCTGGGTGAAGTGGATCTCCGTGCCGTCGCGCTCGTAGAGAAGCGCCGTGGCATTTTCCTGGACGTCCAGCGCTTCGGCACCTACCCGGGCAAGCGCGTAGAGATACGGCGCGGAGAAGATGCTGAAGCCCAGGATCGCGAGGGATAGGGCTTGGACCCAACACGCGGTGCTTCGCGGATCCCAGATGGACACAAGCCTACTTCGGATTTTCTTCATGAGCGGTTCCTATAGAGTCCATGTTCGCGGCTTGAACGGCATCGACGCAGATCGCCTAGCATTGCCAAAGTCAGCAGTGGACTGATCTATTCAGTACGTATGTGGCCACCCTCGGCCTCCCTTTTATCGGATGCGCGGTTTCCCGCGCATCCGAGCCATCCGCCATGTCGCACTTAGTGGTTTTAGCCAACCTGCCGGCCACATGCCTTTCAAGTTAGCACGGCCTCTACGTTTAACCGCACAGCTTTTCCGGTCAGGTTCAGCGATTTGTTCGCCGGAGGCGGTCTAATTGTCTATAAAAAATTTTTTAAAAAGACTTTCCGACCTATTAAAGCCATTCTCCGTCATGCCCGCGGATTTAGCTTTTCCGACGGGATTAGTAATGAGGCCTTTCTCATGAAGTCGGTTCATTGTATTCCAATCAAATCCCTTCCATGCTCTTGCCCCGAACCCTTATACGTTCACATTCGGAATCATCAGCACATTGAAAGAACTCTTCTTTTAACTCATGGCTTTGATTTCCATTCGTAATACCAGATGAACATAAAAAAACTAGAGATACCAATAGCGTGTATAGGATTTTCATTGGCACCACGTTTTGATAATTTAGGAAATTAATAACCAAGTTAAGTTGCGGGCAGGGGAAAGCATGATTATGGCAGCAAGTCAATTTGAGGAAGATATATATTGATATTTGAAAATCCGCCTGTTCCTGCTCGTCAATCTTCAACGCTTTGTTCGGCAAATCGTTCCCTGGATTCTCTGACCGCCGCGATAATATCGTTAGTAGTCGCTTTGGTTTGAATTCCAGGAACATCAAATGGCGATTTATTGCTTTTCCGATAAATTACCGAAAATGTTTCACCACTTCTCCTTTTGATTATAACCTCTTCACTTCTTGCAATATTGAGAACATCAGCAAGACGCCGTCTTGCTTCAGAATATGTATATACTTTCATGATAGCTCACTCCCAAATTGTGATCCCCATCTGCCGCGCTATCCTTTGCATTCCTGAGTCAAGCGTGAGTAACGGGCTACGAAGGATTTCAGCGCATCTTAGAAAATATGCATCATATGCATATAGGTTAAATTTAATCGCGATGCTTAATGCCGATTTTATATCAGTTTGCCTGAGATCAACTGGTATCTGTTGAACAATCTCCCATGCTGATTCAACATCATCCTTTTCCAAAACTTTTTTTTTCATCATGGCCGTTAATGCATTTCCAATTTCAAACGGCAAAACTTCAGGAGCAATTACATCATGACCTTCAGTAAGTTGGATGATTTTATCCTTTTCCGGCTCGTTTAAGGCAACGGCAATAAATGTGTTTGTGTCGGCAACTATTTTCATGAGTACAATTGTACGTATTGCCATCCGGATTGTCAAGCCGAATCTCAGGCGAGGCCGAACGCGGAAGCGAGCAGCGGCACAAATAAATTTCAAGATGGCAGGGCCTTTGCGTAAAACCGCGGTCTTCACGCCGTCTGCTGAACTGATTTATGCAGCTACTTTTGAAGATGCTCTAAATCTTTTAAAAAAGTAGGTCTGCCCGAATCCAAGTCACATATTTCATATTTGTAAATCGCACCAAGACGAGCGAACACTAAGTTTCCACCATAATCCCAATTAGCCCAGTCGACTTTGCCGTCCAATAAATCTGGGTACTCATCCAGTGAAAATCGAAACGTATACCCTTTCTCAAGGTAACCTATATATTTCATTCGCAAAGTTGGGTGTTTAGACGTTGGTCTAAAAAGCCAACCGTCATCACCTTTGCACTTGACTTGAAAGCTCTTGATTCCTTTTACTCTTGTTTCCTTGCCCCAGTTATCACCTGCCCTTTGCCAGCCGTCCCGTTGCATCCTTGGAAAAAGTACACTGAAGTCCTCACCGCCATACTCCGGTGTTAATTGGCCAATTCGAAAAGGAATCCTTACTTGTTTAATGACGCAATTCAAAGGTGAAAAAAGTATCCTCAGATACAGGCTTATTAGCGACATATGTACCGTCTTTAAAAGATATTTCTATTGTTGCACCATTCCCAAGCCAAAGAATATCATCAGCATTTATTTCGAGGCCTAAATATACTGAAAAATACCCGTAGGATTCTTTTTTCTTTAGCAGTGCTTGGCCGCTTACCCATTCAACTTTTCCAGGTGATGGCATCTCAACAAGCTCCATTTTCAGTATAGGATGGGTGAGTATGCTACCGCGCCTTATTTTGCGGTCATTGCCACAAGTCACCAGTAGAATAAGCGCAATTAAAATGATGTAAAAGGATCTATACATTTTGTTCTTGAAGCACAATTACAGCTTTCGCGCCGAAGCATGACGCAGCCCTTACAGCTGCGCCCACGTCTTGCGGATATTTGGGATTCCACAATGCGATCGAGGGCGTCATATCATCGTTGAACGTGGTCGTATTTTTTCCGATCTTAAGTATACGAACCGGCTTAAAATCCTTTGAATCGAAATCGTGCTCGTTTTTCTTGTACTGTTTCATTACTTTCAATACGCTAACGGCCGCCGGTGAGCATCGGCCTAAACAAATGCCAACCTTGCACGGCCTTTATGTAATACCGCGGTCTTCACGCCGTCTGCTCCAGTGGCATTATGGCACGCATACCAGGCAAAGTCCAGACCCAGCCTGACGGAGGCGAAGGGTAGCCGAAGGCAAGGGTGTTACAGCAATTTGCGCCTGAAGGAAGCTGGAGGCAAAAGCGCGGGTCGACGAATCCCGCTAAAAAACAGCGGGACGCAAGCGCACGCATTGCCCCGTACCGATAGGTAGAGGGCAGGTAGATATGAGGCGGGGTATGGTCGGGATCCGCCTCCGGCGGACAACACATGGGTCTTCGCCGTAGGCTTAGCCCCCACAAGGGACAAAGTCCTCTATCCGTCGAGACGTGCTCCGTATATCTGATCCGCCTGCGGCGGACTGAACGTAGTCCCGCTTCCAGCGGGAGAGACCCGTTGCGTCTCGAAAGCTGGTACTGCTGAAATTTTAACCGGATTATCAGGGAGAACCAGTAGATCAAAACCCCCGCGGCGGTGGGTCATCGCGTCCTGATCACCGCCGAGCCTGACTCTAAAAGGAGCCGGGAACACAAAGATAGGCATGCAACAGCAGATTGACGATCGAGTGAGCGGACCGTAAGGCGAGCCCATCACGTAACGGGATTCAGTCCCGCTGGAAGCAGGGATGCCGCCTGCCGAACGGCAGGGGTAAATGAGAGTGGCAATAGGAGGTGTGTCTAAGCAGCTCATCCGCGGTTGGTGGAACTATTACCGGTTGACCGAATCGGTCAACCGGCTACGTCCATTGCCTCATTGGATCAGACATCGACTTCGGGCGCTGGTCTGGAAGCAATGTGAAACCGCAAAACCCGTGTGCGGGAACTCCTGAAACGGGGTATCTCCCGCTGCTTTGCGCTTACCACAGGCTGTGCTCGTAAAGGCCCGTGGCGGAAGTGTCGCGCTAAAGCCGAAGGCGGCGGTTGAGCAAAGTCAAGTGGGTTGGTATCGCCTTACCGGACAAACACTTCGCATCACTTGGGCTTTCGTTCCCCTGGAGCTGAACTTGTTCGCGAAGCAATCCCGTTATCGAGGATCAGCCGAACCGCGCAGTTCGGGCCCGTATGCTGCGTGGTGTGGGAGGGAGGAGCTGTGAGGCTCCTCCCGATCCCGATGGGTTTAAATTTTTAACTTGACACCTGCCAAAATAAGTTGTACATTTTTCTGTACAATAGCTGGGGGGTGTCAAATGAAAGCTATCACATATACAGCTGCACGGCAAAATCTTGCAAAAACGATGGAAAACGTTTGCAAAGACCACGCACCTATCATCGTCACACGTAAAACAACCGATTCGGTGGTCATCATGTCCCTTGAGGACTACGAAGCCTTGGAAGAAACTGCTTACCTTTTACGTTCTCCAAAAAACACAAGGCGCCTTATTGAATCCATCGCTCAGCTCGAAAGGGGCGAGGGAACAGAAAGAGAGCTTCCAGATTGAAGCTCATTTTCTCAGAAAATTCCTGGGATGATTATCTGTATTGGCAAAAGACCGATAAAAAAATCCTCCGGCGAATAAACGCATTAACTAAAGAGATCAAACGAAACCCTTTCGAAGGTATTGGCAAACCCGAACCGCTGAAACATGCCCTGTCAGGATATTGGTCCCGTCGAATAAACGACGAACATAGAATTGTATACAAAGCTTTTGGCGATTCTATTCAAATAGCCCAACTTCGATATCATTACTAATTGTACCCACCGTCTTCAATCCCCAACGCCAAGCATAAGCAGCGCCGGATAAAAGGCAAGAAGGTTGATAACACAAAACAGTTTTTCAAAAGAGAAACTCTGAAAACCGGCATTGCTTTAGGCGTCTGACTCCAAGCTTTTGTTGTGTGCCGGGCACGGCACGTATTCTTAAGGGTGCGCTGAGCTTACTCTGTATTTAAGAGCTCAGCAAGTCCCAAACCTAGTCGGATGGAGGCGAAGGGTATAGCGGTATGGCGACCGGGTATCCAGCGATGGTGTCTGGAGAGGAGGCCGCTCTGATACGGCAGGGTACCGCGAACGCATGGGGCGATGAATAACGCCTTCGGCGTGACGCAAGCGCCCACCGAGTTAGGCGTTTTTGGTGGGACGAGCCTGCAACACAAGGCGAAGTCCTCTATCCATCTTAGGCCAAAGGCGTATACTCGGCATTCATTTCCGGAAAGGTACGTGTTCACCCCGGGAGATCTGCCGCGCTGTCCAAATGGACTGATCGAACCGCAAGGGGAGACCATCGCATAGCAGAAGTCAGCAGCGTGTCGGGGCGTAGCTCGAAGAGCGAAGCCTGAAGGGCATAGTAGCCGACGGAAATGAGCCGCGTTGAAATAATACGCGGAGGCCTCACCCCGACGAAGGCCCGAGCGGTACCCAACCGAATGGTCTGGGTAAATGGTTGTGGCTGTCAAAGAGCGTATTCTTACCTGCCTATTGCAACAGTCGTTGAAATGCCGGTAGCGTTGCGTTCCCTAAGGACCCAGTAGACCTAAAGTTTTCTTTGGGTTTGCTGTAACCAGCCGAACCGCCGGATACGCGACCCATATGTTCGGTGGTGTGGGAGGGGGTGGCCGTGAGGTCACTCCCTATCCCTATAGCCCTTCAGCTATTCTAATATTTTAACTAATATAGATAACCCACAAATACCAAAGCCAAAATTATATACATAACGTGAAAATTTGTATTTCTTCACGCCGCCCGCTCCTCGCTTTTGTTGGCTATTGTGTCAGGGTTCAACAGTAAATTGTAGTGGTATTTTAGTTTTCTTGAACGGCAGCACAGAACTGACATGTAGAGGGAAGATTGATGTATCCTTAAAAGATACGACGGGCATTCTCTCTTCTTCCGGGAGCCAATTCTGATCAAATGGCTGCCAACCAGCCGGTAACCTTACAACACGCCAGGTTTTGATTCTGTCTATAAACACATCAACGCTGTATATTTCTCCGTTTATTACTTCGAGAATTGCATCACGTACCGTGCTATCCGCCTGTACCACCTTTCCCGCTGTGAAGGCAGTATTTTTAGTGATGTAAGCCTGCTTATTTTCAGGCCTTNTTGTGGTTTCGTCTTGCCCCTCAACCGACTCTTCATCCAAGGCATGTTCCCAGTTTGGATATTTTCGCAAAACATCCAGAGGGGGCCATTCGCCTGTGTAGCGGTGTTCCTTTCTTATCATATTATCCGGTCTGCCAGCCAACGGCGCTAATCAGCCGCGCTGTTTTTCGCGCCGGATGAATTAGCATTGTTATACATTTTATCCTATCTTATTGTCGCCTTTAAAGAGAATGAGTAAGGCAGCTTCCCTTTGTGTTCAGGAAATGCCCAATTACCGGTGTCATATTTTTTGTGCTGTTCAGCGGGTAATTTAAAAAATAACCAGTCAAACTCATGAAACCACTCAATGAACAATCCAGCCTTGCTTAAAGCACTGATTATTTCTCCAATAGTATACATCCAACTATAATTGTCAGATTTTTTTGGCTCACATGCATATCCGCCTATAAACTCATCTTTGTCAGCCGTTTTACGGAAATATGGATATTTGACGACCAAATCTGGCAGTTTTTCTTCATCCCAAGCCATGAAAAAAGGATGACAATCTAATAAATACAAAAAACCATTATCCTTGAGCAAGTGACGTACGTTCCGAGCCCACAGGCATAGATCGGGGAGCCAGCATAAAACACCTTCTGTCGTGTACACGATGTCATATTTTTCATCATGTATATCCATTATATTCAGGACATTAGACTCGATAAATGTAGCATCATTAAATCCGAAATCTTTTGCCGTTTTTTTTGCATACTGTATGTTTTCTGGCACCAGATCGACACCAGTGACTTTTGCCCCCATACGAGCAAGTGAAATAGTGTCAGCTCCAGTGTTACACTGAAGGTGGATTAGATTTTTTCCCGAGATATCTCCCAATTCGTTTATTTGTGTTTCACTTAGAGTTGTTTGGTTTTGCGACAATTGTTTCTTAAAAGCTTTGTAGTGATGTTGTGCAATGGTTGCCCAGCTTTTCTTGTTCGCTTCTATATAATCATACATTGATGTTCTCCATCAGAATTGCATAACGCCCGTTGGTGAGCAGCGGCCTAAACAAATATCAAGCTAGCAAAGCCTTTACGTCAACCCGCGGTCTCCACGCCGACTGCTCCACTAGCATGGTTATGTGTCCAACCTAAAGGTCAATTGTAAACTCCGGCATGAAACCAGGATGTGTTTCGCCAACATACCCTCGAGGATTACAAACAATTCTTGTATTACTAATTTTGTAATCGGATGGATCATGGATATGCCCATGTACCCATAAATCAATTTGCGACTCAGAAATAAAGCCTTCCATGCTTGAAGCAAATGCCGCGGCTAAATAGTCTTTTTTATAGCGCTCTGGGATCGAGTGGATACTTGGTGCATGATGAGTTACTACAACCGTTTTGATGCCGCCATCAGTATTAGAGTTTATTTGTTTTTCTAACCACACCCGGGAACTTCGGTGAATGATAGCTGTGTCTGATGGTTTTAATCGGCGAAACTTCGGGCCAAGCCGAATCAATGTAAAGTCATTCATTTTCTCTGCTGCTGTAATAGTAGAGACATCAAGATTATTTAGCAGATGGAAATCACTCCATAAGGTACAGCCTAAAAATTTGACATCTCCAATAGTAATAGCATCATTTTCGAGGACATGAACATTCGTGCATTTAGAGATGGATTTTATTTTGTCAGTTACCTTTGGCAAAGCCCCTCGATAGTATTCATGATTCCCTACAATATAAATTACATTTTTACCCTTAATTGCTTCAATGGCCCACTCAATGCCTTTAGTTCCAACATGAATGTCGCCAGCAAGAATTACGACATCTGCATTTGTTACAGGAATTTCAAAATTTCCGAATTCTATATGTAAATCGCTGAGGATATGTAATCTCATAAGTTCACATGCACATGACGGCTGAGGCAAACCGCCGGCAATCTCGCCTTCGCGCCACCACTGACCTTTTCGCACAACCGAACAATTTTCCCGGTCTGGTTCAGCGATTGGTTCGGTGCTCAAATTATCAGGAAGTTCTTAATAATATTTTTCTTTAGACATGCCGTAGATCACAAGTCCTATTATTAACGAGAATAAGGCTGCTGTGCCCAAGACTATATAATGAATTACAATAGGGGCTTCTTCCTTAGTAATGATGAAAAGTTCGGTCATGAATACAATGAACAGCAGAAAACAGCTTGTCATGAATAGGTAGTATACTATGAGTAGATATTTATTATTCTTTTTTGCATAATCACGAAATTTGAAAGGAAATATTAAAGCCTCCTCCTTAAATACTTTGAAAACTGGATATAATCCTTTCTCCATTAAATAACCCACCATAATTATAACAGTAATAAACAAAACTGCAAAAATTACTGGAGCACATTCTGTAAAAATTAAGAAGCTATATTTGTCCAGTTTCTTTACATAGGTAGGCATTATGCAAAAATTTTTGGCCCATACTAACGAAAAGGAGGGCATTTTCTATGTCTTCGAATAAGATTGCCCTAATTCATATCTTCCTTGGGGGCTAATAACGGTTGAGCTAACCTACCGGCGCTGGATCTTTCAACCTGCAAAAAATTTCACGAAATTCGGCATAGTTTGCCCGGTTAGGTTCAGCGATTGGTTGTGTGCCGGGCACCGCCCGGCTGCTAAATGGTGCTGTCCGATATTATGACACGCATATCGGGCAAAGTCCAGACCCAGCCTGACGGAGGCGAAG
>Ga0049117_10000275_pt1 | contig 21687 bp, 17 predicted proteins | sample WorMetHERISLAND1_2_FD_55105 | JGI IMG/M metagenome (GOLD analysis project Ga0049117, IMG submission 55105) | Marine gutless worms symbiont microbial communities from Max Planck institute for Marine Microbiology, Germany - Olavius geniculatus... | ecosystem: Host-associated > Annelida >...
TTTAAGTGTTTAGTAGTATTTATAGCAAAAAAAATCAAGTAGTATTTTAATTTATCACACTGTTTTTATTGAAAATTTTATGTTTGTGCGCTTGCTCTAAAAGTTTAATGATCGATTGTAATATAATAGACAGAGCGAAGCGATACCACAATTCGTCATTCGTCATTTGTCATTCGTCATTTCCGGCTTGTTCGGGTTAGGTTAGAGATATGGAAAAAATCATCACACGCTTTCCGCCGAGTCCTACCGGGTATCTGCACGTCGGCGGCGCTCGCACGGCGATATTCAACTGGCTGTATGCCCGGCACACGGGCGGTAAGTTTGTTTTGCGCATCGAGGATACGGACATCAAACGTTCGACCCAGGCATCGGTGGATGCTATTTTCGAGGCCCTTCAGTGGCTCGGAATCGATTGGGACGACGGACCGTATTTTCAAACCCAGCGTTTTGATATTTACCAAAAATACATACAAAAACTGCTCGACTCCGGTCATGCCTACTACTGCACCTGCTCCCCGGAACAAATCGACGCCATGCGGCAAACAGCCATGGCCAGCGGAGGCAAACCGCGCTATGACGGCACCTGCCGTGAAAAGGGGCTGAGCAAATCAGACGATGCCGTGGTCCGCTTCAAGGCGCCGCTCAGCGGGACCACGGTTGTCGAGGATGTAATCAAAGGCAACATCGTATTTCAGAACGACGAGTTGGATGATTTTGTCGTATGCCGCAGCGACGGAACTCCTACCTATAACTTCGTTGTGGTGATCGATGATATAACCATGGGCATCAACACGATTATCCGTGGCGACGACCACGTCATGAACACCCCCAAGCAAATACTGTTGTACCGGGCCCTGGAAAGCCCCTTGCCGACCTTCGGACACGTTCCCATGGTGCTGGGCAACGACCGGGCCCGCTTGAGCAAGCGCCATGGTGCCATGTCGGTGACGGCTTACAGGGATATGGGCTATTTGCCGGAAGCGGTGCTCAATTATCTGGTTCGATTGGGGTGGTCCCACGGTGATCAGGAATTTTTTACCAGAGACGAACTAGTCAAGGTATTTGACATCGCCCATATCGGCCGCTCGGCCGGCATATTCGACATTGAAAAGCTGCAGGCCATCAATGCCGATCATATCCAGGCCGCTGCCCCATCCGATCTGGTTGACCCCCTGAAACCCTTTCTAAAAGAGCGCGGGATTGAGATCGAAGCCGGCGAATATACGACGGACGTTATCGAAACCCTGCAGCCCCGCAGCAAGACCCTGGCCGATATGGCGGATGCCGCCATGTTTTATTATCTTGATGTTATCGAATTCGAGGAAAAAGCGGCCCGTAAATTCTTGAAATCAGCCGCCTTGGAACCTTTACAACTGCTCGCCGCCAAGCTGAAATTCGCGACCGAGTACAGCCAAAAAAACCTTGAGGACATATTTAAATCTGTGATGGATGAAACCGGCCTGAAACTGGGCAAAATCGCCCAGCCGGTGCGCGTGGCCCTGACCGGCAAAACCGCCAGCCCGGGCATATTTGAAATTATCGCCATTTTGGGTCCGGAGCGTGTGCTTCCGCGCCTGGAGAAGGCGATTCGCTTTATCGAGGCAAGAATGGAGGCAGATAGATAGAATCGAGAAGATTAGATGGTGAGTGGCATGAATAGAAGATAAGAAGATCAGAAAAGCAGAAGAGCAGAAGAGCAGAAGGGGAGAGGGCCGCAATATCGAAGCTGAGAAGGTCAGAAAAGCAGAAGGTGAGAAGGTGGGAAGGTAAGAAGGTTTGAGATATAGAAGTTGAGAGGGTCAGAGACCGGGGGACATGGATAAGAAAAAGGATATCAGACACTTTCGTGATCTTGAGGTTTACCGGCGGGCGTTTACGGCTGCGATGACCATTTTTCAAATCACCAAAAAATTTCCTCCTGACGAACGATACTCATTGGTTGATCAAATTAGGCGCGCTTCTCGATCGGTTTGCTCCAACCTTGCTGAAGCCTGGAGAAAAAGGCGCTATGTTGCTGTGTTTAAAAATAAAGTTACCGATTCAATGCAGGAGGCGTCAGAAACACAATGTTGGTTGGAGTTCAGTCTTGCTTGCGAATATATCGACCAGGCCGCATTTACAAACCTTGACAATGAATATGAGGAAATCATCGCAATGCTAAATTCAATGGAAATTAAAGCTGAAAAGTTCTGTTTTTAGCGACCACCGAATCAACTTTGTGATGATATAATGCGACGTTTGATAAGCATCTGATATTATTATCTTATCTTCTGATTTTCTGATCTCCTGATTTTCCCAACTTTCTGATTTACCCACCTTCTGACCTTCTCATTTTCTGCTCTTCTGATTTTCCCACCTTCTAACCTTCGATTTTCCTAACCCTCTGATTTTCTGGCCTTCTTACCTTCCTAACTTTTTTCACCCGGGATTCCGTCCCTTTCTCAGCTTCTGCTCTTCTGACCTTCTCACCTTCTGATTTTCTTATCTCATGGCCGCGATCAGACCAAAAATACCTTGACTCAAGGAAAATTATTTTGTATTTGATTCGCTTACAATTAGTGGGGGATCGTCTAGCGGCAGGACGACGGGTTCTGGCCCCGTTAACCCAGGTTCGAATCCTGGTCCCCCAGCCATTTCGACGCGTTCAAGGGGTACCGCACTAAGGCGGGTACCCCTTTGTTTTGCTTAAAGCCTGCAGCCGGGTGAAAATCTTCATCCAGTCGTCAACCCCATCTCCGGGGAGTTCGAATTCCTCGGTTTGATAGAAATCCTCAACGACTTTGGTAACACGGTCCAAGGGGCAATCATCCCGCCTCAATTGGTTTATTTAGTCAATGTCCCCTAATGGTTCCCATGACCTTTCTTTTTTAATTCACCTGGCTTTTTATGCCGCTTTTAAAGTTCTTTTCATTTTTAACCATTCAGCAAGGTATAATAATGCAATGCCGATGAGAATACCCGATAAAATCACTTTCCAGGAGGGCACGACCAAATAATAAAGCAGTACAAGGGATAGTAGAGATATTATCCAGAAAAGAGGACGATGGTAAAATTTTTTAATCACCCCCCCCACAATGATGAAAGAAATAAATGCCAGGACATATCCGGTATAGAACAGATATTGGTGAATCATATAAAGGCTTGTTTCAAGGGACTCGCCCGCAGGCACGTAGAAAGCGTTCAAGGATATCTTTTTTCCATATTTTGGAATATTGATCTTCAGGGACATCGTGCCCATGGTTTGGTTTTCCGCTGTAATGTTGCCCACATCCGTTTGTTGAACTAAAACATTATCATTGTTTGTGGATTCATGGGAGGTCCATTTTACATAATCGATTAATGTGGTTTTTTGAAAATTTCCTTTTGGTTTGAATACTTTCATACGCCTTGGCAAGTAAATATTCGAAGAAACGGCAGACACTGGGATATCGACACGGGGGTAGCTAAGATGTATCGCCCCGCCCGCCCTTTTAACGGACACATCCGCATCTTCAAATACCACATCCAAAATAAATGGTGATACTGATTGACGTTTCAACGGCAAAAGTAAGGTCCCTTTGTCATTGACGGAGGGTTTAACGCTTTTACCGTCTAAGAAACTGCTGATTATTCGAGATCCTTGCGGAAGGTGAAATGTAACATACTGCTTCCGGCTATTGCGAACCCAGATTTTTGCCTGGGACAAAACGGTCCCCTGGGGTGAAACAACCCGGGTATAGTCGATTCTATCTGCAATGGCGGGGTCCAATTGCAGCCCTTTATGCTTCCGGATGTTGAAACTGATGCTATAGGGCCTCTCAATATACCTGAAGGCATATACAAATGGGGCTCTGGCATCCGTCCGAATAATGGCAGGCAATTCTCTAATATCGATCAAACGGGCCTTTTCAAGCCGGTCTATGGATATTTCCCCCCGCCCGAGCATCTCGATGCCAATATATCCCGTATCTCTTGCAACCTCCTCCACAAGCAGGCAGGGGATCACAAAGGACTTTTTGTCTTCAAGTATCGGCGTTTCAAAGCGCACTGATAAATCATAACGGTCCGCCACCGGGTACATCACCTTTATATAATAGGTGTTCATCCCCTGCTCGGTTTCATCAACACGCCACCCTTCCATGTCTTCACCGACGATTTCATGTACAATAGCATGTTTGGGTAATTGAACGGCAAATTCACGAACATGTTCATTTAAAATTCGATACCGTATAGAGGAGTAATAGGTGGCGATTTCATCTTCCAGCGATACTAAGGTATAGGTGGTCGCATAGCGTTTTTTAACACGCTTGTCCGCTTCCTCAGCGGCTTCTTGTTTTCGAATAAAAGTGGCCAATTCCCCGCGCAATTGCTGTGAAGTTCCCAGGGCAGCCCGGATTACCCGTCCTTCCCTCTTTTCCCAGGCTACATTATATAACTTCACGGATTTTATATCGGTTCCAAATCTCAGTTCGACCGCTCCGCCTTGCAGCAAGGGTGAAGAGACTGTAAACTCCTTTACTCCACCTTGTTCACGTACGGGTGCGGCAAGGTGAATTTGCAAAAGCCCTTCCCGGGCGGTCTCTTTTCCTGCTTCGAAATAAGTGTATCGATCCCCTCGCAACAAAGCCAGCGGTTGGCCTTCATAAAAGGCTTTAGCAATCGGGGTGGTAGTGGAAACCAAAGGAATTTTGATATATTCTTCTTTAACGAGACTCAGTGGCACATCGATGCGAAGAGATGCATACTTTTCAGTTATATCACCATCAATCTGCACAGTACCAAAGAGATAACCGGTCTTTGGGGTTTTTAAAAGACGATTTTCCCGCTCTTCGATATTGAGCAGCATGTGTTCTACCGTGGGCCATGAAAGCCGAACACCGGCCTGCTGTTCTTTTGAAATTTGTCTATTTCCAACCGGGGGGTTATGGCCGGGGGCATCCGCCCAAACCAGGGCCGGGCAAAGTATCATCATTGAAAAAATAATGGCGGGAACATTCAGCGCTTCTTTTCTTTTTTTTAGACGACCATCAATAAATTTTAATAACCTAAAAAATAGAGCATGAAAAATAATGGACAGGATGCTGACAAAAACAGCAGCGCCAGACTCTCCAATTAGCAACGCAAAGGCTACGGTAACACCGAGCAGACCCAAAAAAACTGCCGGTATGTGAGATCTCCAACCCGAAACCCGAAATTGATATTTTTTACCTTCCAGCCGGCTGTGCCAGAATGCAAAGAAGATGATCGCAAAACCGATGCCCTCGAGCACCTGAGCAAATATACCCAATTTTAACACCGTTAATACCGCGACTAAAACTGCAGCGATAATCAAACCGATAACCCAATATCTTTTTTCGGGGACATACCGGCTAAGCTCAGATCTGCTGAAAAAAATTCCTAAAACACATACGGTAACAATTAAAGCACAAACCCCGTACCCAAACCCAACGACCTGATGAATGGCATCATTCATATAGAAAAATGTAATCTCCGGCGTAAAGCCTTTAATTAAATAAGAGGAGAACCGGTAGACATTCCCTGTCACGGGGATCTGAACTTGTATCTGGGAGCTTCCCAACCCCCTGTCAAAAGAGTCCTCGTAAAGTTTTCGCCCTTTTTTAAATCTTTTTCTTACATTTTCAGCACTATATTTATAACTCTTGGATGAATTTCCCCCGGCATATGCATGGCGAGTATGCTCATTTGACATACTTAGTAGCAAATGATTTAAAGAAGATATGATTCCGGAAGATTTTAGGTCGACATTACCACTAAAATAGAACATCTGGAATTTTTCAGGAGTATATAACCTCCAGGCCATCTCCCCGATTGAAACCGGGCTGAATGGGAGAAGCACCGTCCCCTTTCCTGTAATCCCGAACTGTCCAATTTTCGAGAGCCAGGCAATCTCAACCGGAAATGACGCGTCGGTGGATTTATCGAGAGGTATAAGAAGGGTGTCATTATCCATAACGGGCTGAATTTCACGGCCATTCGTAAAGGCACTCAATAGTTTCGACCCCTCGGGCAAATGCAGCTTTAGAAATTGTGCTTGATTGTTTTTCACCCGATACGTCACTTTGGTCATGACGGTGCCGCCCTCGGTAACAACGCTATCGGCTTCTACCCGCTCGACTCTGGTTTTTACCACTGATGCCTTTTCATGGCTTTTTACTTCAAACGTTAAATTGAAGTCTTCATCCAACACTTTATAATAGAAAAGAGATCTTCCCTTGCCGAACATCCGGATCTCCTCCGGCACAAAGCGAACATCCCGACCTTCGGCGCGTTCGATTGATGATTCAGTGATTTCCACATTAGCCTCAGATCCCACCGCAATCAGGTTCTCATACCTTTCAACAGACAGTGGCACAATATGGGGAACGAAAAACCGGTAGTTTGTTCGGGTTTCAGTACGCTCGCAATCAAGTCTCACGGAAAATTTTGTTTTGTGCTTGTATGACGCATAAATATGAACCATACGACCACTTTCGGTATCCTGGGCATACCACTGGGAAATTTTTTCTTCGCCGTCTATGGCAGTCACATCGAGGATATCAATCGTATTCGGGACACGGATTTGAAAATAATGGGTTTCACCTTGTAATATCTGAAAGCCAATATTGCTTTTTATGTTGGCCCCGTTTTCAGCAAGGGAGACATAACTATGAACAACCGCTCCCATTTTTAAAGGAATGACTTCCCTTTTCTCACCACGTTTGAGCCAACGAATACCAACGCTTTCAACAGCGGGAACAAGCCCCCGAATTTCGTCTCCTTTCTGACCGTGATTATCTCTCACAGTCTCGATCACGACACCCGGTTCGAACCTGGCATCAATATCCGAATCGGTTACATTCAGCTTTATTTCGCTTTTTGGAATCGGCACCAGGGGCAGTTCAAAATTCCTTGGCCATCTTTGGGCATCTAGGGTGATCGTGAAAGAAGACCGGACCGTATGAAGTCCTTTCTCCTGAATGATGACATAATAGTAACCCTGTCTCTTAATATATCCGGTAGGTTCATTATTTATAAGCATCTCTTCCGGGCTGAGCCCGACGGAAATTACGGGCACCAGCATTTTGTCAGCGCTAAAAGAAATGATTCGAATCGTCGCTTCAAATTTTAAATAGTATTTATTTCTTTCAACAACCGCCCGCCCGTCGTAATAAGCGCTTTCATAAGCATAGGGCTTGCTGCGTTCGATTTCGGGTTCCCTGTATTTATCCCATATTTGCATGAATTTTCCCCAGGACATGGTCACGGATTCCGGTGCTGCCCCTCCGCCGGGCACATCTCCCGCGAACAGGGGGCCGGCAAATATCAAAAACGGTATAACCAGGTAGAATATTCGTCTCATAAACGCTCTCCACTTTATAGTTTAAAACAGCTATTCATCCGACAAAGGGATTTCAGCAGATTGCTACATAAGGTGCCCTTATTAGATGATTGGCACACCGGATTTTAATAAAACAACCCATCAAACCATTTTTTAAATGGGCGCTGATGTTTGTCATACTGTTTGGCATCCTGACAGGTGATGGTTGTCTTTGGAACAAATCCGGAAATATATGGAATCCGCATTGCAGTCTCACAATCTTGTTCTTCGATTTTAAAACCGGTTTTCGGATCAATGTTGACCAGCTCAATGTCTTGGGGTATCCTAAGCCTCAATGGGATCTGTGATATATCGGACATGATTTCATCCCATATTTTAAAGGCTCCCTCGGACCCGCTCAGGGTACCGGATCCAAAATCGTCCTTCCCAACCCACACCACAGCCAGTTTGTCGCCTGTGAATCCGGCAAACCAACTGTCTCTAAAATCATCGGAAGTTCCGGTTTTTCCCGCAGCATCAAGATGTTGGGTTTGCCTGTTTTTTTTGCCGATGGTTCCTTCTGTAACGGCTTTCTGCAATATTACATTCAGTAGGAATACGGGGGCCTGGTTGAAATTTCGCTGACTGGTCAATGGAAAATTATCGATTAATTTGCAGTCTGTGTCGTATATACTGCGAATAAGGCGCAGCGGTGAGTTGAGGCCACCGGCAGCAATGGTATGATACATTCCTGCCACCTCAACGGGTGACATGGACACGCTGCCCAATAAAACAGCGGGATACTGCAGCATCTCCCCCTCAAAACCGAGTTTGCGAACAGATCCCATGCAGTTATCTAATCCCAACGCCATACCAAGACGCACGGAAGCTGTATTAAATGACTGGGACAACGCGCGATAAAGCGGCACCTTGCCGCTGGAACCAGAGCCATAATTTCTTGGTGCCCACTTACGGCCGTTCCCCTGGTCCATGAGCAAAACGGAATTATCGAGCAGTGTCATCAGGTTGTAGAATTCCGGCTGTTCCAGAGCGGCAAGAAAATAGGCCGGCTTTATCAGCGAGCCGATAGGACGTTTGGCATCGATTGCCCGGTTAAAGCCTTCAAACCGGGGATCCCGCCCGCCTACCACAGCCAGGACATTGCATTCTTTTACAGAAACCACTACCGCGCCGGTTTCAAGACCGCCTTTTTTGAGTCTGTGCTGCGCTTCGACTGAATCAAGGCCGGTGGTCACGCTTTTTTCCGCTTTGAGCTGAATAATGGGATCACATGTTGTAAAAACACGAAGGCCCTGATCGCGCCATTTTGAATCAGCAATTTTTTTTTCTGGATAGAGAGAGAAAAAACGGCGTCTCACAAGATCAACAAATGCGGGAAATTGAATTAGAGTTTCTTTTTCATGAATATCTATGGGTTCGATACTGGCCTGCTCAGCTTGGTAATAACTGATTAATTGCTGCCTGGCCATAACTTCTAATACGATATTGCGACGACGTGCGGCACGTTCTGGAGAACTGATGGGATTATAATATGATGGGCCTTTTAGCATCCCCACCAACAAAGCAATTTCTTTAAAATTTAGATCCCTGATATCGCGACCGAAATAATGAGTGCTCCCTTCACTGAATCCCTTTATCGGACGCTTCCCATCTTGCCCCAGATAGACTTCATTGATGTAAGCTTCAAGGATTTCTCTCTTGGAAAATGAAAATTCCAAAATAGCAGCCATGATCGTCTCATCGATTTTTCGCCTGATGGTTTGTTCTCTGGAAAAAAAGAGATGCCTGGCTAATTGCTGGGTAATGGTGCTGCCCCCCTGGGAAATATGTCCTTTTCGAATATTCGATAGCATGGCGCGCATAATCGCCCGAAAGTCGATGCCGTTATGCGTGTAGAAATTCTGATCTTCAACGGCAATCAGCGTCCTTGTCAAAAGCGGCGGAACCTCTTCTAGTTTAATAAATTCTTGGTATACATGCTTTAATGGGAACAAAGAGCCAAGTCTCAATGGTTCTAGCCGGATTCGATTCAATGACTTGCCTGTACTGAGATTGATGAGTGATTTTATTTGACTTTTTTCAATCGTTACGCCTATTTTCTGCGGATGAATCTTGACGTTTTCCAACTGAAAAGCACGGGTAAATAAAGTAAAGTGATCACCTGTGCGGGTAAAACTACCCGACGTATCAATAGTATCCCTTTTGCGATATTGCAGCAGTTTTAATTCCAGCTCAAGATCGGGCGCCAAAATTGACGTACCTCGATGAAGTTCAAGTGGGCGGGCATATATGCCTGATGGAAGACCCCGGTCAGCAGGGAACTGATTATCGATTAATATACCAAAAGAAAAAAGATAGGAAACGCACCTCCCCAATCCATAAATAGCTGCACCGACAAACATTATAACAACGAGCCGTCTCATTATGTATCTTCTTTGAAACAGGTTCGTCTTATTCTTGAACAGCTCTCTCATACGGATTTGTCATCCATTAAACCCCAACGTTGCAAAAGCCGGAGTGCTTCAAATTTAAGGCGGTAGAAGGCGTCGTAGTTCTTTACCCTGTCGGGGCGCAGCTCGAAGAGCGAAGACTGATTCAGACCCTCAGTGGCGCAGAATTTGCGGTCCTCCGGCTTTCCCGCATGGTAAATAATATTTCAAAGTCAGCCGATCCTTCGAGAATCGATCCAAAATTTAGTTGGTTGAATGACTATTCTCTCTCTTTGGCTTTTATTCCTTTTAGAATATCTGAAAGCGTGAAGTTCTTAAAATCGGTAAACTCTCCCGCATCGAAAAATAAACCATAGCAAGTTAGACAGAATTCATACCAAATGTGCGGTTGTCTATTATCAACCATTTTTATCATCTTCGTTTTGCAATCAGGACAGTTTATATTATCTATCTTGTTATAATCCTTCCCTTTTTCAGGATCGCCTGTATCGATCGCTTCGGATCCCTGGAGTGTTTTTAAATCTTCATGTTCAAGCATATCAAACCAAATGCCCTCACAATTCTTACACCGATCTACTTCAACATTTTCAAATACTACTTTTTCCATTCCCGAGATGCATTTTGGACAATCCATAGTAGCCTCCTTAAATTGCTTTTAGTTTGTATGATAGCCAACTTCGGGGATAGCCGGCGGGCCGTATGGATTTCTAACTAACACGGCCCTTACGCAAAACCGTATCGTTTTTCCCGTCTGGTTTATCCCGTTGTTATCATATTCGTTTTTGTATGTATTTTTGCATATTCCATCCGAAAAATCAAAAGAATAAATGTTAAGTAACTGAAATTATTTATAAAAATTTTATATAGGAAGTTCAAAACTCAATCCAATAGAAAGTCGCAGAAATCCAAAATACACGGTATCGGAACACTGGGTGGTATCTTTGCACGTTGCGATGGTTGACGAGTGGGATCGTGCTATGAAACTTATGGGCAAGGCCAGGCGCTTAAATCCACATCATTCCGGATGGTATCATATTGTCGGATATATGATTTACTACCGCCAGGGGGAATACGACCTCGCTTTGATTGAGGCGCGACGCTTTAACACGCCCGATCTTTTTTGGGATCCCCTCATCCGGGCTGCTGTTCTGGGGCAGCTCAATCGCCGGGCGGAAGCCGAAAAGGCGGTTAATGAACTTCTGAGTTTGGTGCCGGATTTTAAGCGCCGTGGACAGACTTTGATCCGTCGTCTTGTCTATCTGGATGAACACGTAGAAATACTCTGGGATGGTTTAAGTAAGGCTGAGGTGAAGGATTTGGCGTAAAATGCTTGGATCCAGCGACCCGGATTCTTCAAATTTGAGGATATGTATTATTTTATTTTTCTTGACAAAGGCACCTTTTTGACGTACATTTGTTGCGGCATAAATGGAACAACTTCAAGGATTATTTAAAGTGGATGCAGCAACTGAAAATAAAAACGAACGGATCAACATCCGGCTGAAAACCAGTGCCAAGCGGCTCATAGAGCGTGCTGCTGGTTTCGAGGGAAAGACTGTTAGTCATTTCATACTGACAAGTGCCATGGAAAAAGCTGAGAAAACTGTTCAAAAGCATGAGAGAATGACTTTGAACGCGAAAAATTCAAGAAAATTTTTGAAAGCAATAGCTGCACCGGTGCGTTTCAATCGCAAACTGCTCAAAGCACTTGAAGAACATGATCAGCGTGTTGTCAGCAAATGACAGATTATCAAAATTTGGTTATTGCACCGCTGAATCCCACACATGACAGAGCAGGCTTTCAATGTGGTGTCGAAGCACTGGATCGCTACTTTATTAAGCAAGCCAATCAGGATGTCAAGCGCCGCATCAGTCGTGTATTCGTCGCGACGAAGCCGGATGATTTAAAGGTGGTAGTTGGCTACTACACCCTGTGCACTTTATCCATTGAGGTGAATCAATTACCTGAAAAGCTGGCGCGGAAGTTGCCAAAACATCAAGTACCTGCAGCTCTGATCGGCAGGCTGGCGGTCAGCATTGACGCTCAGGGGCAAGGGGTCGGAAAATTACTGCTGGCCGATGCAATCAAGCGCACACTGGCGGTCAGTGATCAAATTGCAATCTATGCTATGGTTGTGGATGCTATTGACGACATCGCCAAAGGGTTCTACGAACAGTTTGGTTTTGCCCGCCTAAGCGATGATAGTCCGCGACTTTTCCTGCCATTGAAATCAGTTATTTGAACGCTATAGAATTCAAATTCTTAAGATTAGTCTTCAAAAAACAGTACTTCAAATAGAAATCTTATAAGACATACTAAAGTTTGTAGATAAAGAATATATACGGATATTCAATCCAAGCCAAGAACTGCTTTTCTCGATCCGGCAAGACAAAGACTTTAAATCTTGAGAACGTCCCAGCTATCCCACGAATTTCAAAGGAGGGTCCCATCTAGTGAAACGTATCGGTATCTTTGGCTGGGGAGTCGTGGCTCCCAAATCACCCAATATAGAAGTTTTTGAACGAAATCTTGCGCAAGCCACCTCATGGTTGGAACCGCACCAGGGTTTCGGACCATCCAATTTTTTAGTGGGGCGTCCGGAATTCGACTTTACCGTTTACAAATCCTGGTTGGACGAGCGATTCGGTCCACGAAAATATTCTCAACTTGATGAAAAAATGGGCAACATGGTTAAATACGCCATTGGTGCCTTCATTCAGTCTCTCGATCAGAATCCCGGAGTGGAGAAACTGCTGCAGGACCTTGGAACACAGGCGCATGTTTACGTTGGGACCGGGCTTGGGGACTTTTCGCTGCAATACGACCGGGTGCTGGTTTACTACAAAGCTCAAAAACGCTGGAATCGGTTTTGGTGTCAGGAGGATAAAAACAAGGAACTTGCCGCCTACCATCGAGCATCCTCTGATGAGAAGCAACGTATACGTAATCAATTGCAATCGCCACCCGATCCTGCAGAAATGGATTCTGGAAACGAACGCTATGAGGATGTTCAAGCGGCTTGGTATGCATTCTGGATTCAGCGATCTGATGGGTTGAAACGATATCTTGAGGAATTGAGAGAGATCGAAGCGGAAGGGCTGCAAGGCGACATCGATACCGCTAAGATGCATCTGATCCGAAGAAAGGTTGGTGCCAGGCGAAAACTCAATGCTAAATACGGTTGTCCCATCGAACCATGGAATGCGGTCGATCCGACATTACTTTGGAATATACCCAACATACCGGCAGCTCAGATTTCCATGATAGGTAAGATTACCGGGGCGACATTTGCACCGGTGGCCGCTTGTTCAGGGTTTGGAGCCGCCCTGAAAGTGGCCATGAATGCAATTCAGCTTGGACAGGCGAAAGCAGCGGTTGTTGGGACGACCGATCCCGAGCCACATCCTTTATCGGTCGGAACCTTCTTCGGCGCCCGCGTGCTGTCTCATGATGGACAGGTATCAAAACCTTTTTCGGGTCTACGCGGCACACACATCTCGGGTGGTGCTTGTATTTGGATTATTGGTGATGCTGACTACTTGATGAACAAAGGTTTTAAGCCAATTGGACTCGAAATTCTAAGTGTGGCACTGACCTCCGATGCCGATCACATTATTACCCCGTCACAAGAAGGACCGGCTACCGCTATTCATGAGGCGCTTGACAGTATTGATATTCAACCAGGTGATGTGGCTACATGGGATATGCATGCAACAGCAACACCCGGGGATTGGACGGAGTTTCAGAACATCCTAGAAATTTTTCCGGACACGACTCGGTTTACAGCGAGAAAAGGTACCTTCGGGCACGGCATGTCCGTATGCGGTGGATGGGAGCTTACCGCTCAGCATCTGGGTTTTTCAAAGGGTAAATTGCTACCGATTAATCTTGATGAAAATGAATTACACGATAACATTCGCCCTTACCACCATTGCTTGGTAAGTGATGAACAGGAGGATAAAGAAGGCGATATTGCAGGAAAAATCAATATGGGGGTTGGCGGGATCAATGTATGTGTAATTTGTAGAAGATGGTAGAGCGGGAAGTTAAAGATGAAAACGAAGAATTTATATTGGAATACAAAACGAGAAGGTAGCTCCTTTACCTCTCTATCTTTTTTGTTAATTCGACCGTTCGGCAGAAAAGCTCACGACAGGCAGAATGCCTTAAATCCAAATTCTAAATTCAGATTTTGCAAATTTTCACCACCCCAGGAAGCATCTGTTCGTCAAGGGCATTGTTTGCCCAGCAATCGACCGTTAACCCGCATCAAAAATATCCCTCAATGTAATAACTCGATCAAAATATCCATAATTAATCAAAGAATCATCTGCTCCTTCGGTTGTGATCAGTACTTTGTGAATAGTCCTGTTTTTGAGATTAGGGAAGAGGTTCATTTTTTTTTCGAACTCTTTAATAATTGTTGGTGTAACCTTGGATTGCAGATATTTTATTTCGCAGACAGAGTAAACTTTATCATCCCTATCGTATACCAGATCGATTTGATAGCCTGGTTTTTCCGCTATTGTCCCACGATTAAAAAAGGCGCCGGACTTATACCTGACCGATTCAAATCCAAGTATTTTGGCAAATAATCTGTGGTTTTTCCTGCACACCCTTTCGAAGGCAAATCCCAGCCATTTGTGATGAGAATCCGTGTTTAAGGCAAGGTTAGGATTGCTGTTGAAATTGCCTTCATCAATATTTCTCTCAATCGGTTTTATAAATTTAAAATAAAACTGAAGATAGGCGTCGCTGATACTATACCGGGCAAGAAGGCTGTTTTGCTTGAGGTTAAATGGAGTGTATTTCTCGATAAATCCGCATACTTCCAAATCAAGCAAAAGCGCGCTCAAGGTTCCGCTCGACTTCAATCTAAGGTGTTTGAGTATTTCATTGCGATTAGCAAAGCTTCGTTTACTAAGGAAATCGATAACTTTTTTGTAGTTTTTATTCCTTGCCAGACTACTGATAAAAATACGTCTATATTCGTGGGAAAAAAAGCTGTCCGCAGTAAATGAATTCTTACAGAGACTTAAAAAAACAGATGTTTCCCGGTTGATCCACTTCAGGTATTCCGGAATTCCACCAACGCTGAGATAGGCGTCCATGACTTCTCTGTTGGACCTTTTTCTCAAAAATTGTCTTGACTCCGCCAAACTGAATTCTTTGAGAGAAATTTCATGTAATGAGCGATTGTAAAGTGCTTTTGAGTGCAGGACGTTATTAACCATAAAAGATGGTGAAGACCCGCATAAAACAAGGATCAGTTTTTGATTGTGACGAAAATGGTTGTCCCAAAAATATTTGAGTTCTGAAATGAATTTATCCTTATAATCAGCCAACCACTGCACTTCTTCAAAATATAGGGTCCAAATCCCTTTTTTAACAACATCGGAAATGAGCTTAAAAAATTCGGTCCAAGTTTGGATTTTGACTTTTGCCAATAAAGCATTGTTGCTGTATTCAGAATACTGCCACATCACATGCTCCATCTGTTCCGGTTGCGATAACCCTTCGATACCCTCAAATTTTAAAATATTTCGTCTTCTGAATGTCTGTTCGAGAAGTTCCGTCTTTCCCACCCGCCGTCTGCCATAAACGACAACGATTGAAGCCTCGTCACTTTTGCTGATTCCTGACAGCTTCTCTATTTCATTGATCCTGCCGACAAAATTCTTGTTTCTTTTTACTGTTTTGGATCTCATTTCATTATTCTTTCTTGAATCCGTAAAGGTTCTTCATGCTTTTATCGGAACGACCGCCTTCCCTGTGTAAAAACGATTGTCTGTAGATAATCATTTTTTTAGCCATTTAGTCAATGTTTTTCTCTATTTGGCCAAATTATATATTAGAAATCTAGCCAATTAAGAACTATTTTTAACTATTTGGCTTGAATAATTTGATCGAAAATTAAATTACTTAGGCCCTTAGGGCCTTTTTTCTGACAACATGTTGTCAAAGCATATAAGGCTTAGCACCAATCTATTAAATTCACATCATGTCTGCGATGGAATTATGCTATAGCCGGTTTGAGTATTTAAGGATAGCTATCGATTTAAATTTTAAAAGACAGAGCTACCTTTCGAGTCGTAGCCGAAGGCGACCTGTGGGGTCGTAGCTCGAAGAGCGAAGCCCCAAGCCTGAAGCGATACGACAAATCTTCAATCTTGATGGTCTCGTAAAAACTCAATATTCAAGAATTTTAACTTCGTAACCTTTTGAAAATACAAAGTGTGACATTTGACTTTTGCGTTTTTTGCGACTTTTTGCGGCTATATCAACCTTCAATCTTCAATTTTCAATTCCCCTGGTATAGCGGAACCACCACTACGCAGCGACCGGCTTGCCCGGGGTGGGTGATATTCCAATGGCCGGCTTTTTCTTAAACCGCCCTTTTTGGTGCCGGAAAGATCATTTTAAGCCTCAAAAACTGGACTATTTTTATCATAGATCCGCAATTATCAAACGTTCACGTGGCCCGCCCGCCTTTATGTGACATCCGGCCGCGCCGTTCTGCTTTTAAATTATCTTGATCTTTGTGATCGATTTTTCTATTAAACACATATTTTTTTTGAAAATAGCCGATTCGATACGGCCGGATCTAGATCATGGATTATGATTTTCATCTGATACCCTTCGTCCCCAAAAATCTGTCCTCTGGCTTCTCTTACCTCAGGGCGGCCCCCGTTCAATGCTGCCACAAGCTCTCTAAAATCTTCGAAAAGATCATCAATTCCGGGAGCATACATTATGTCCGAGCAAATTGGTTTCAGACGCAATATGGGCTTGTTTATGGCGGTAATGATTGGCATTGGCGCTACGATGGGGCCGGGAATTTTTGCCCTGCCGGGCGAACTGGCCCACATGATCGGTCCGCTGGGCATTCTCGTCTATTTAGCGATGGGTTTTTTAACCCTATTTACCGCCTTGAATTACAGCGAGCTTAGTGCAGCCATACCGTTGGCCGGTGGCGGATATTCTTTTACCAGCAGAACCCTCAACCGACCGGTGGCCTTTTTCACCGGTTGGTTCTTCTGGATCGGCAACACGCTCGCCTGTGCCATGTACGCCCTCATATTTGCGTTGACGATCCGGGCCTACTTTTTACCTGAAGCCAGCATTACGCTCCTCACGCTGTCCACCACTGTTGTATTTACGATTTTGAACTTCAGGGGGATGAAGGAAGCGATCATCGTGATTACCGTTATGAATCTGGTGGAATTGGCAGTGCTGGTCGGTGTTGCCGCGCTCGGGTTCACGGATATCGAACCGCGCAATCTGGAGCCTTTAGCGCCGATGGGATGGGGTCCCTTCGTTCCGGCGATGGCCCTCATCTATATCTCCTATGTCGGGTTCGAACTGATTTCAAACGCGGCCGAAGAAATCATTCAACCCGGCAAAAACATTCCACGCTCTATTTTGATCACCTTGGGGGTGAGCACGGCGATCTACGTTTTCGTGGTCGGTGTGATGATGGGCGTTGTCAATTTTACCGAACTTGCCCAGAGCGACATTCCCTTCATCTTCACTGCCGAGCGGCTTTTCGGCGCCTGGGGACGCTGGGCCGGCGTCATCGCGACCATAATGGCGAGTCTTTCCGCATTCAGCGTGACATTGGGCGCCAGCGCGCGCATTTTATACGCCTTGGGTCGCGATAAACACTTTCCTTACTTTTTCTCCAAGTTGCATCCTAAATTCCAAACGCCGTATATCGCGCTGATTATTTGTGCCCTGATTGTCATTATCTTCAGCTCCTCCGGCATCGTGAAATTTGTGGCTTCTTTGAGTGATTTCGGCTACCTGATGGGACTTGGGATTATTAACTATGCGGTAATTCCTTTACACAAAAAAATGCCGAATTTGAGACGCCCATTTCAAACCAAGTTTTTTCCCTGGATACCTATACTGGGCGTTATTACGACCTGGATGTTCGTTCCGGCCTTGGAACTCAGAAGTTTCGTTCTGGGCGGGATACTGACACTGATCGGCAGCGCCATATATCTTTTCAATGCCGATAACCGCGCTGAAGTCTCCAAACTGGCAACAGTTTGGGCAAACGCCCTGAGATTGTTTATCCATAAATTAAGGAGATTGCGTATGCGAGTACTGATTATAAGTGGCGAAAAGCAGGCCCAAAATATCGCCGATCGACTCTTGGCAAAAGATGAGTACCAGATGATGTTTCGCTCGGCCGAACATCAGGTAACCTTCATTGAAGAGGACGAGGTGCGATGCAGGGAGCTTGAGCAACGCTACCATGTTCCTATCTACCAGGGAGACGGCACCAAGAAGGAATTGATGGTCCAGGTAGGCCTTGACAATATCGATGTTGTCATCGCTGCCTTTGAAGATGATGGCCGCAATGTTATTGCGGCCCTGCAGGCCAGACAGTTAAAGCTTGAAAAAGTCGTCGCCATTGTCCAGAATCACGAATATACACAACTCCTTGAGCAGAACGACGTCGTGGTGGTAAACGCACCCTGGGCGACGGCGGTTATGGTTGAAAATATTCTCGACAATCCGGTTTTAGCGCAGCTTTTCGAATTTGGAATCGGAGCAGCAAGTCTTTTGGAAGTCAGCGTGCCTGAAAATGCGAAGATCAATGGAAATCTCATCCGGGATATTGATATACCCATAGGTTGCTTGATAGCCGCGATCATCAGGGACAACCAATTTGTGGTTCCGCGCGGCAACACCGGTATCGAGGTTAATGATCGCGTCATTTTCATCGGACCGGCCTCCGCCATAAAAAAAGCATTCGATATTTTTATGCTTAGAAAATAAATTGGATCTAAAGGAACACAATGGGAAATGCCTACCTGAACAGCATCGCCATAAGCATTGAAAAACAAGGGCCATCGGCCGTCACAAAGGCGAGCTTTCCGCTGCGATATGGCAAATACTCCGAAATAAAAACATCGGAATACGAATTCCGGTTCAATTTAAATGGTGAAATCAAGTTCATTCGCAAACCCGTTTCTTCAACAAAGGTTCAAGCAGCTTTTCAGAAGATGCTCACAGTTAATGCGACCTACACGAATATTGAGATTACCGGCAATTTTCTTATCGGCCAAACACTTTCGCCCGAGCATTATCAATCTCTTACCGGGTTACTGAAGGACCCGCCAGCTCCTTCGCACAAGAAAGGGGCTATCTATTTGTCCCCAATTAAGGATAGTCCCAAAAAACGTGAATTGTTGCCGCAATTTTTGGAAATAAAGAAACACAGTCGACTGCCTACTTATATTTATCTGATCCAACGGTTATAGAAATTCAAGGGGGGCACGATATGCAAAAGGAGGTGGGCATTATGGTTCTCAGCCTAACATTCCAGCGGGTTGTGCGCGTGTCTGTCCTGGCCTTAATGTTTTTTTTGATATTTCAGGTATCAGGGTTTGTAGCCGTGCGCTTCAATGATGACTCAAACCTTATATCTGGATCAAATGGTATCAGATTTTTTAACGATTTTTAGTTCTCTTTTTTGGACAATTATATTCCCGTATACATCTTGCATCTTCTCTTCTACGATCACTGTGTCCTTCGAAATACTGACGACTTCTCCACTTTGAGTTCCTACATAGGTTCCAACTGCAATTACATGCCCCTTTCCGGAGAACTCTTCAACCAATCCCCTGTTTCCGTTACGTGATAGAATCACCCCTGTCAGCTTGAGCTGACTGAGGTCAATTTTTTCGAGCGCCGTCTTAAATTTACGACCAGAGTTAAAGGGTTCCAGTTTGCCATCTTTTCTCTTGAGTTTTTCCTTAAACAAAGGTTCAAACGGATCAATTTTTCCCTTGGGATCATATGGTTGAGGACTTAAAGTTTTTGAGTTTGACAATACGGCAAAAATATTTTTTTCGTCATTGGAGCTGAGTATATTCGATATATCCGATTTGGGCCTTAAAGCGGTTTTTTTTGTACGAGACACTGGTATAGGCTGTAACTTTTTATCATCTATGTTGTTTGGCTGAGCTTCTATTTTTTTAGTGATTATTATTGGATTGGTTGCTAGTTTCGCGTGGACATAAGTACTAGAAATAATCGGACAAAGGAAAATAACAGCAATAAATTGGATCAATCTAAGTTTATTCTCTTTCATAAATTCCCCCTGTTTTATAATTGTACTGATTGATGATTACAATCTCCCTCCTGATAAGACGCGATTAAATTTACGTGATTAAACTATGGCTCTATGGTTTATTATTGTTTTCGAGGGAATAGTCGGAAGACCGGTTGAAAAGGTGACTAATTTTTTTGAATAAAATGATATTAATCGAAAAAAGGCGCTGATTTTCTTTGGATTTGACCGTGGATCACTATGAATTTGGAGTGGGCGATAAAAGCTTGTAATGCTGAAAATCGGTAGGAAAATTTCCGGATTTGATAATTGGCTCTATTGGTTATTTTTGTAACTTAAGTTCAATTTTTTTTAATTTTATATTCCCAAATTCGTCTTCGAATTTTTCCTCAATGATGACCCCATCTTTTTCGATTTCTATCACCTTTCCGCCTTTAGTTCCGATATAGCTGTCCTTAATGATCACATAGCCTTTCCCGGTTGATTCCTCGAGAAGGGCCTTATTGCCATTTTCAGAAAGGACTATCCCAACCACCTTTAGCTGACTCAAATCTATTCTTTCAAGGGGTGTTCGTGGAACGCGTCTCATCTTTTTTTTGGCAACAGCATGGGATCTATTTCTAAAAGGGTCCTCAAATGGATCCATTTTTCCAGTAGGATTGTATGCATTGGTCTTTTTATTCACAGGTTCATTCTGTTCGATAGGTTCTTTTTGAGAATTCTGGTTTGTTGAAAAGTCATGCTTAGTCTCTGGTGCCTGCTTCTGTGAATTTTCAACAGGTAATGGCCTTTTGTTAAATTCACCAAGTTTTTCGCTTATTTCCGGATCATTAAGCCCAAAATTAAAAATAATAAATGCAAGACAAGCTGTCACTGCAACGGCAATAAATTTCGGGGACAACAGCTGGGAACAATATTTGAATACTAAAGAACGCAGTTTATTAATAACCGAATCGGCACCCGTAATGCGTTTATCTAATCTAGTGGCTTTGGCAAGTCCAGGTAACACCTTTGGAGTTCGCTTAGAATTGGCCGTTGAATCTCTTTCTGCAACCCTAAAATCAAGCACCAAATTCAAGCAAAAATTGCAGGAATGGAGGTGGTTACAAAATTTTTGGTTCTCAGCAGATTGAAGTTCTCCGGCAACAAACGCAATCGCCAATTCGGACATGGAACAATCATCGACACGCCTATTATTCTCATTCGAATAAGTTCGGCGCAATGAATCCAAACATTCATCAGATATTTCTAAATTGTTCAGTACGTCGTTACTCATCTTTCTATCCAGTCCGATTTGAGCTTCGGATTTTGGGCATTATATCCCCTAAAGTTACAGTCGTTAAAACAGAATCTATAGTGACGATTTCCGCGATCTCGAGCATTTTTAAGTCAATTTAGAAGATCAATATATTTCAGTGAATTCTTGTCGAGGCATCGCTTCAAAACGCCTTTGAACTTTGCAATTGATCCCGACTTATCTCTGGTAAATTGCTTTTTTATCGAATCTGTCTTTTTTTTCAATTTCTTTGAATCTACCCTGCCATCCTGGAATTCTCTTTTTGCCATTTCTTTATATGTCAATCCTTCAAAATGCATTAACATCAGTTTGGCATCTCTCGGTGACGTTTCTGCGAGCATTAATAGGGCCTCGTGAATAAGTTTCTGTTGCTCCTTTTCTATAAATTCATCTTCAGGCGAAGGTTGGTTTTGAAATTCGTCATTCATTTCGTTTATATGGAGTGTACGCATAAACTCAAATTGTCAGGCAATAAATTACAAAATTGTAATTTAAAAATTTTAAATTTAGTTGATATTCTTTGAAAATTTAGCTAAT
>Ga0049117_10000287_pt1 | contig 21006 bp, 18 predicted proteins | sample WorMetHERISLAND1_2_FD_55105 | JGI IMG/M metagenome (GOLD analysis project Ga0049117, IMG submission 55105) | Marine gutless worms symbiont microbial communities from Max Planck institute for Marine Microbiology, Germany - Olavius geniculatus... | ecosystem: Host-associated > Annelida >...
AGCTAAATTTTCAAAGAATATCAACTAAATTTAAAATTTTTAAATTACAATTTTGTAATTTATTGCCTGACAATTTGAGTTTATGCGTACACTCTATATAACGAATATTTTGTCTTTGGAATTTAGTTGTTAACCCATAAGGAACAATAAAAAAACCCTTAGAATAAATACACAGTGATTGGCATGACGGAATTGATATAGTAGCGCAATACCAATGACTGAAATTTCTAATACGCCTACTGTTGCAACGCTGTGTATATCGGAGACGGTTAATGAAGCTTTCGACAAAAACCAGGTACGGCACGCGCATGGTATTGGATATGGCACAACATTACGGACAGGGTGCCATTCAACTGGGAGAAATAGCCAACCGGCAGAATATTTCATTGAAATATCTGGAGCAGATCATCCGGCCCTTGAAACAAGCCGATTATATAAAAAGTTTTCGGGGCGCCAAAGGCGGTCACATATTGGCGAAACCGCCGGAGGAAATTACGGTGGGTGAAATAGTGGCAGTGCTTGAAGGCGGCGAGACGCTCATCCACTGTGACACCAGTCCTGAGGATTGCGAGCGGGTCGATTCTTGTTTGACGCGCTATCTTTGGATGGAGGCCGCCACGGCCATGTTTCAACGGCTCTCCGCTATTACATTTGCCGATCTAATCGCTCTGAAAAAAGATGTTTGTAAAAATAAAATAATTGACTATATAACTGCCGAATCAGAAACAAATCCTGTCGCGACCTGAAGGCGTCTGTCGCCGTTTTCAAGGAGTTTCTTCAATCGCAGCATATCATTTTTCAATTGCTTATTGATTTTGCGTATTACAATTAAATTGCCGAATCTGAAGTATCGCAGGTCAAGGTCCGCCGTGGTGGTAAATTTGGTGCCGCCGTGATCGGCTTCGAACCAATAGTTGATTTTCCCGGTTAGCGAACCGGACTCAATCCGGAAAGAACATGCCCGGTCAGGCTCGTAGTTGACAATCACGCCTACAGTTTCTATCCGTTGAACCATAAAGCGGTTCACGCAGCGGTAAGTAGATCCCAGCTTGATACCTCCTTCGGAAGTTATTTCCAGTTCGAGTATGTCTGTCTGCCATTGAGGGTTGTTTTCAAAGTTTGTTACAAAATCAAATATAATATCGACCGGCCGGCTGATCATGACGCTATTTTCAAACTTCATAATTCAAGATTCCCCGGGACAATAAATGCATGGATCAAACATAATCCCACGATTCAAATTTTCAAGGAAATTTGTAAGTGGCGGCCAAAGGGGTTTATCTTTTTTGACAAAATCATCCTGGCAATTTAACAGCACTTCTGCTACAAGACATCACGGTTGTCGATAGGATTATTTTCAATTTCAACGGAGTGTGACAATGACCGATACCAGGAGTCGTTTTATTCGTGTTGCGCGATGCCTGATAATTTGTTTGGCCTTGGCTGCAGTCGCATCAGATTTGTATGCCATTGAAATACCCGGCATAGGAACCATCAATTTGCCGAGCTTCAGATACGGTAAGCTAAAGCGGGATCGAGATGTAAATCGCACGTTTCAAACCTATAAAGTGCTGCCGACTCATAAATACTACACCAGCGGGCTGGCCAATATCCCCTATGCGATTATCGGAGTCGATAAAAAATATAAACTCAGACCGGGAATGTGGCGCGAAGTTCAGCTTACCACTCCTATGCTGAGAAACTGGGTATCCAAAATGGACAATATCTACGGCTATCCACCCTATGGATCCATTATCCTGGACGATAACGGCAAGAAAATCGGAATCTGGTATTCGAGCAAACAGTGGACCACCGTCATCATAGAAGAGGAAAATGAAATAGCAATCCTGGCCCCTGAGCCTCCGGGATTTGCCGGCGGAAATTAAGCAGGACACAAGGTCTAAAACCCTATCCGGATAAACCGGGAAGATTAGCCACAAAGGCACCAAGATACTAAGAAATAATGTTTATTTAAAGTAAGCTTAGTGCCTTGGTGTCTTGGTGGCGAAAATATTTTATTTGATAAATCCTTCGCAAACATGATGTGATTTCAATAAATAGACACTAGACTCCGGTCCTCTTGGCCCTAATTATTGTATCCAACATAGAAATCCTGGTCCTCAGGGCAAAAGCAGAGATAACAGGCTATGCCGTGCATGAATGCCGTGGAATAATGGAATACTGGAATGTTGGAATGATGGGATAAGCGGAATGAGGTCTGATCTTATGATGATTGCAGAAAACAGGAATTAAAATCAGACCATCATCCGATTTTGATACCCAATATTCCATTGTTCCATTATTCCATCATTCCACACGGTGTCTAAAGTAAACTGCGCCCCTATTGTTTGAAATCGAAGACGGGTCCGCGGGGTCCTGATCCTTACTCTCGGTCTGAGACATGAACAAGAGCCATGCCGACAAGGATGCACGCTACCGGTCGCTGCTTCAAAAAGCGGTGCGGCGCGGACACGAGGATCTCATCTATACCACCAGTGCCCTGCTCGAAAGCTCAAATGCCAAGAACAAGGATTGGTATCGAACACGGGCCGCCATTATTGCCTTTGAAGAGTGCTGGCCGTTCGGCAGCAAACTCAATTTCAACCGTAAGTTTCACAGCAAAGTCGCCGCTTTAATCAAAGTCGCCCGGGAGCAAAAAATCAGAGATGCCAGCGGGTTGGGCCACCTGGCCTATGCCCTGCAAAGAGGCGACGCATCGGTTTACGACGGCACGTCCGATGATAGACACATCAAAATTGTGGCCAACGCCATTCAACGCCCTGAAGATTTCTGGCAGTGGATATCAGAACAAAAACAATCCGAGCGCCAGACTGCGCTGATTGAGAATGCAATCCGGTTTAAACAGGAGGGAACGGCGCGGGACAAAGCCGTTATCCAGGCCGCGGCCTATTTGGCCGTGACCACCACCGATCCGCCGGAAACTGTGCATTTGCCTCCAGTGGATGAAACCTTTCCCTTCTGGGTTGTATTTGACAGGCATACGCCGGCCGGTAAACTGGCATTAAGCGATGTGGCCCGGGATCTGCGCATCCAACTGCCGCAATTGGAATGGACCTGCTTTTATTTCGAAGGTTCAAAAACCAACGGTGCCGCGTCATCACACTGGTGGGAGCGGCGCTGCAGATGGCATTTCCAAAAGGTAGGCTTGGCCGCTGAGGAAGCCCATCTGCTCTGGGAGCCGGCCAGGCAGCAGGTAATCGACGCCCTGACTGGAGAAAGCCGCCAACTGCAGGGTGAATTGTACCGCTGGAAGGTATCCAACCTAAAACGGGTTGAATCCCTGAAACGGCAGGTTGATTTATTCATTGAACATTTCGATGGAATCCAACGGGATCAAACCGACCTCTTCGATCAGGATGAACTTGACATTTAGCAGTCAAAGTGCCAGATTCGGGCTATGAGCGATGACGGAATCCACATTAATGAATTACCGCAGCTGAATAACCCGGTTCTCATTGCCGGATTTGACGGTTGGGGCAATGCCCTGAACATCTCCAACGGCATGGTCGCCTATCTCATTCGACATCTGGCAGCAACAAAATTTGCCGATCTGGACCCGGACACATTTTATCGCTATGACGAACAGCGGCCGGTGGTGGATATCGTGGAGGGCCGCCTGAATACTCTCACCACGCCCAGCGGGTCGTTTTACGCAGTTGAGACCGGCAAAAATCAGAGTGATATTGTCATATTGAAGGCCAATGAACCCAACCTGCGCTGGTTCCGGTTCATGGAAGTCCTCTTTTCCATCTGCCGGAAGCTTCAGGTCCGTTCGATTATCACCCTGGGAAGTATGTACGATAACGTGCTGCATACGGATAGGACCTTTTCAGCGGTTGCCTCAACACGGGAGAGGTTGGCGCAACTGAAGCAAAAGCGCATCAATTCGATATCCTACCAGGGCCCAAGTGCGGTCCATTCCATAATTCAATCCGAAGGTGCGAAAAAAGGATTCGAATGTATCAGCCTGTGGTCCCATTGCCCCTACTACCTCCAGGGAACGACTCATTTCGGTATATTGTCGTACCTGGGAGAGTTGATTGCCGACCTGGCCAATTTTGAGCTGGAAACCCATGATCTGCAGGTAAACTGGCAGAAGCTTGAAAAACAGATCAATACGCTGGTCGAAAGCAACAGTGAGCTTCAGACCCTGATCAGCAATTTACGCAAGGAAAAAGTCAAGGGTTCCGCCGCAAACCTGAGCGACGCTGCCAACAGCGACGAAAAGGTGATTAATTTACAGGATTTTCTGGATCCGAAATAGAATTTTGCTTCCCGCATTCCGAACCCGGTTAATGGCGCCGGCCAAAACCGGAACTCCGCCAACCGGTAGTGGCCCGACCGTTTATTCTAAAACCGTGTGTGCGAATTCCATTGACCCGATGATGGCTGCCGGCGCGATGTCTCAATTGGGGACCTGCTGGATTTCCCTTGTGGCGCCAGCGGTTTTTACCGCGATACTTGTGCCCGTAATGGGATTTGTCCGTTCTGTAGTGCTTTTTTATTTTGCGATGATGCGGAATCGGCTTCAAACGGGAAATATTATGCAGGGATCGCCGGCTGTGCTTTTTTTTGTAGTACCAGCGATGGTGAATGGGATAATAGCAATCGTAGCCATAATCAGGGCACCAATACCCTCCGCCGCGATAGATGACCCGGCTGTTCGTGGCGGCCTGATCAATGAGGTAGTCTGCTTCCCGCCTTGCTTCCTCCGCCAGACGCTCGGCCGCAGCTAGTTTTCGTTCAGCCTCGGCTTCGCGCAATTTAAGTTCGGCTTCCAGCCTGGCAAGCTCCAAACGGGCAAGCTCCAGGCGTTCCTGCCGCTCAGCCTCCTGACGGGCGCGATCAGCAGCTTCATCGTAAGGCTCCTCTTTGGTTCTCAGCAGGACTTTGGCATTTGCAGGAGGTGCGTGATTGCTGTAGTGCCTGACGCCGTTTTCATCCGTCCACTCATAAATATCGGCCAAAGCGGATGTCGCGACGATACAACTTAGCACGGTGAAAACCACCGTTTTGATTTTTTTCATGGGACACCTCGTTCAAACCTACCGGAATCGGCAATCATACTTAACTTTATCTAAAATCGAAAATTACCATAATATGGCGACACCGGCCATGTCAATCCCGACGATTGGGTTTCGGTACCGGACGGCCTATAGAATTTTATAGGACATAGGAATATGATAAGCACATATCAGCCGGAGTAAAATAGCCTGTTTGTGCTGACATTGGAATATCAGACCCGGGCATCCCAACTGACTTGAAAATAATGCAAATATTTTGCATGATGCTGACGGATACATGCAAGAGTGCAACGGGTAAAGTGCATTGCTACCTTGGAAACGACAACGCACGGAACCGGATAAATATATAGGATACAGACCTATGGCAAAATATAATCACCATTTTGATATCAAACGATTTGTAACTTCACAGGACAAGAACCAGTATCTTCTGATCAGCCGCAACGAAGCGGCTGTAATCGATGTTTTAGATTCACCGGCAGAAATCGGTCAAATCCTGGAAGATCTGGAACTCGAACTGAAATACCTTCTGATTACCCATGCCCATAAATCCCACCTTCAGGCCTTGCCTGATATTAAAAAAAATTATGGCGGGGCTTTCTGTCTGCACGAGTATGAGTACGAACTTTTAAAGGAAATGAAATGCAGCCTGGAACCCGATCGAATTTTAAATGACAAAGACTCGCTGCGACTCGGGGACATCGAAATCGAGGTGCTCCTAACCGCCGGGCACACCAAGGGCTCGGTCTGCTATTACGTCCCCAAAGCCGATGCCCTTTTCAGCGGCAGCACATTTTTAAAGCGCGGATACGGAAAAATATGGGGCCCTAAAAGCATGTCGTTAATGCTGTTTAGCCTGAAACGTCTCAGCTACAATATCCCTGCCAAAACGAAGATATATACCGGAAGCGGTGATCTGACGAAAATGGGTAATGAAGGCTGGGTGCAGTGCCTGCGGTCGGTTTAGGGGCAAGGTTTCGGGTGTAGGGTGTCGGGTTTCGGGTGTAGGGTGTCGGGTTTCGGGTGTAGGGTGTCGGGTTTCGGGTGTAGGGTGTCGGGTTTCGGGTGTAGGGTGTCGGGTTTCGGGTGTCGGGTGTCGGGTTTCAGGTGTCAGCGCCGCCGCTGGCCGCGAGCGTCCAATTTGATCAAAGAAAAGAAATTAACGAACGTCGAACATCGAACGTCCAAAATCGAACATCGAATATTGAATTCTGTCCATTTAAAACGATTGAGCGGAGCGATTCCACCATTCGTCATTTGTCATTTCATGAAGTTTCATAAGAGCGCTGCCTCTGGCCGCGAGCGTCAAGTCTGATCTAAGAAAAGAAACTGTGCCAGATCGATGCAACATCAATTTTCTATGAATTCATTTGCCATTTCGTCCTCGTCCTCGTGCTCGTACTCGTCCTCGAAGCTTTTGAGCATCTTAGTATCGAGGACGAGTACGACGACGAGCACGATTTAAATTCCCTGTGTTGCGGTTAATATAGACGTAGTTTCACAAGAGGTCCTAGTACCTCAACCTCCTGACACCTGAAAACCGACACCCGAAACCTGACACCTGAAACCTTGTCGGTCACTCCGCGGCCTACAGTCCATTGGCCTCAGATATCAACCGCCAGGCTTCCTCGGCAGTTTCAACATATTCAAACAACTCAAGATCCTCGGCGCTGATGACGCCTTCTTCCGCAAGGGCATCGAAATTGATTATACGGTCCCAGAACGCTTTGCCGAACAACAGCACCGGAATCGGCTGCACCTTTTTGGTCTGAATGAGGGTCAGCGTTTCAAAAAGCTCATCCAGCGTGCCGAAGCCGCCTGGAAAAACCACCAGGCTTTTGGCCCGCATTAACAGGTGCATTTTGCGAATCGCAAAATAATGAAATTGAAAGTTTAAATCCGGCGTAATGTAAGGATTGGGGGACTGCTCATGGGGCAACACGATATTCATACCGATGCTCGGCATACCGGCTTCATGGGCTCCGCGGTTGGCGGCCTCCATGATGCCCGGTCCGCCGCCGGTAATCACCACCAATTTGTCCTTGCCGGTGTTGCTGGAGATCAGATGGCCCAGCTTACGCGCTTCATCGTAGTATCGGCTGTTTTCGAGGACGCGGCGGGCGATATCCACCTGACGTGCCAGCAAGGGATCCTTTTTATTGCTGCTGTGCTCGGCCTGGGCCGAAACCAGGCGGGCCTCAGCGGTTTCCGGATCCACGATACGGGCACTGCCGAACATCACCACGGTGGACTCGATATGCTGCGATTTCAGAATTAGTTCCGGTTTGAGCAACTCAAGCTGCAACCTCACATGACGCAAGTCATCTTGCAGGAGAAACTCAGGGTCTTGAAAAGCCAACCGGTAAGAAGCCGATTTGCATTGGGGCGAATCAATCTGCTGTTGAGCGGAAATCGCAGCTTCCTGCGCCGATGAATAAAACTTTTTTTTGCGAATGCTATCTGACATATGATATCCTCCCGGCAAGATATTTCAGGTCATCCCATGATGTGCGGGCCGTGCCGACCGATGCCTCGATATGTTGGCTTTTCTCATTACTTAACAAGGCTTTAGTTCAGTATCAAGCTATTTCGTCCCCTATTGAATGTCTCGATCTTGGAGTATTGGAGTATTGGAAGAATTTAGAGAGATCTCAAACGTTCAGCCACCACTCCAATACTCCATCACCAGGATATTAAAAAATATCTAAAGCACCAGGATGAATAGCCTTCTTTTGGATATAGATGAGATAATTAATCCGCCGGCGCTTCCCTCATGCAAAATAGATTCAAGACCGCAGATGCTGATTACAGCGCTGAACGTGCTCTATCTGGGGGCGGATTAATTATGGATTACTTATTTACAGATAATATCAAATGTTCTATCGTGCAGCGAGTGCTAGATTGAAGCGCTTGGACAGCCGGAAACGAGAAAAATGTATTCGGATACGGGTTCAATGCAGGCAGCCGATCGCCGACTAACCCAGTATATCCAACGTGGTTCCCAAAATCTTGTCTTGGGCTTGCAGAACTTTCATATTGGCTTCATAAGCATGTTGGGTAGCCATCATTTGCGGGAACTCTTCGGCCAGGTCTACATTGGAGGTTTCTTTGGTGACCAGCTGGTCTTCCTCGAGTTCTTGATAGCGATGACCGGGAGTGTCAACACGATTTACGTCTACCTTCACATCACCATTATTGCCTTCTCTCAAAGAGGCTTTACTTTTTTTGAATCCCTCGGTATTGACGTTGGCAACGTTATTGGAGGTAACAGCCATCTGGGTTTTGTAGGCTTGCAGTGCTGACATGGTGCTGTTGACTGATGAAATCATGGAGCGGCTCCCTTCGTAATATTGAACCCCCGCCTGGCAAGAAAAGCATCACTTGGCGGGATCAAGCGAAATAGTGGACTGTACCGTTATGTAAACCGCCATGTCGGAGAATATTTAAAAATGGACCGATCAGGTTCCCGACGAGCCGGATTGCAAACTAAAAACTTCCCGAAATGCCGTTTTTCTCGTGCGGCGCGATTCCTCATGTCTATAATCGTGAGAGCCCGGCCGAGAAGATGCACGCGCATCAGAGAAGTCTTAGTAGCTATCGCAAGATAGTGACTATCGAGAATGAGCAATTTACGTGCCATTTTGAGATGAATTTCGATCTCTATTAATTCCAATTAGTTGACTTTTAATCTCTAGAGACCGGAATATTTAAATTGACAATTATCGTCATTTTTTCTGCCCTAAATTGTCAGTAATATGATTTGCAACCCTGAAAGGAAAAAAGCGTATGCGATTTGAATTTGCCACGGCCGGCCGAATAATTTTCGGGGCCGGAACCCTAGGCGAGATCGGAAATCTGGCGGCAGATGAGGGACACCGCGTGTTTCTGGTAACCGGCAAAAATGTCGACCGTGCCGCCCCGGTGATAGAGCCATTAAAAAAGCAGGGGTTGACGATAACGCAGTTCAGTATACCGGGAGAACCGACCACCGAGTTGGCGCTGACCGCGGTGGAAAGTGCCCGTCGGGCGGCCTGTGATTTCGTGATCGCCATGGGAGGCGGCAGCGTATTGGATGCCGGCAAGGTCGTGGCGGCCATGCTGACCAACAGCGGCGAACTAATGGATTATCTGGAGGTAATCGGCAGCGGTCAGCCGCTTCGCGAGAAGCCTGCCGCCTTTATTGCGATACCGACCACTGCCGGCACCGGGGCCGAAGTGACACGCAATGCGGTCCTCGACTCTCCCCAACACCGAGTAAAAGTCAGCATGCGCAGTCCGCTCATGCTGCCGGATCTGGCTTTGATAGATCCGGAGTTAACCTACTCCATCCCGCCTGATATAACGGCCGTCACCGGGCTGGACGCTTTTACGCAATTACTCGAGGCATATGTCACCGTGCAGGCCAATCCGTTGACGGACGGCATTTGCCGCGAAGGCTTGCAGTGTGCCGCCCGCTCATTAAAAAAAGCCTGTTCAAACGGTAAAAACACCAATGCCCGCCGCGATATGTGCCTGGCGAGTCTCTTCGGCGGCCTGGCCCTGGCCAATGCAAAATTAGGTGCCGTGCACGGATTCGCCGGCCCTCTTGGGGGGATGTACAATGCACCCCACGGCGCCCTGTGTGCCGGTCTGCTGGCGCCTGTATTGGAGATCAATCTCCAAGCCCTGCGCTCCCGGTCCCCGCAATCACCCGCCATCAACCGTTATAACGAAGTCGCCCGAATTGTCACGGGTGACCCAACCGCCTCGGCATCTGATGGTATCAATTGGATCCAGGAATTGTGCTCACAACTGGAGGTGCCGCGCCTGGCTGAATATGGTATCAAAGAAGCAGATTTTTCAGACATTGTTGAAAAATCCAAAAATGCCAGCAGCATGAAAGGCAACCCGATTGCGCTGACTGAGGCGGAGTTGATGACGGTGCTTGAAAAGGCGGTTTAACAACTCGAACCGGATAGACCGGGCAAAACCGCCACATTGGTACCGGTAAAGATCCGGAGCAGAGACCCCGGCTTTAAGTTCACCTCAGAGGGCTGGCTTTCACTTTAGACTCCAAGTGGAAAAATGGAATGCTGAAAGAATGGGAATTGCTTATCCCATTTTGGTCAAATAATTGACAATTTTTGGCAGGATAGCCAAAATCAACCGTTGGTCTTGAGTCAAATAATTAGTTAACTACCTGTATCGTATGGTAAAATTTTAAGATTCTTGACTTGGCACAAATATTGAAGAGATAGGTGATAACTCGACCTCATGGGCATCCGGCAAGATCTCGTGGGGCCCGGGTTCCGGAGAACTGACCAGCTCCGGAGCAATCCTCCTTTCGTCGCCCCCGGAGCCTGACCCTCTCCGGGGGCATTATCTAATTATTTAAAGTATACACTAGCAGGATCAATTGCGGCGAGGTGACGGTAGTCATGATATGTGTTTTGGAATATGGCGAAAATATCGGAACACTGCGGAATTTGTTTCAAGATCTGCAACAAGCGAAAGTTTTCGCAAAGCAACTCATTGATTTGGCGGATGAGGAATACACCTGTATTTCAAAAAATAAATGGTTTTGTGAGAAAAAAAACGAGTATGTCGAGATAAAAAGCATGTAAAAAAATCCCAATCATCTGCAATCAATGTTCGGCCGCCGGTAAAAAAATACTAAAGTATTCTCCAGGCCAACCGATATAGAATGCAACAGTGTGCTGGCGGGCGCACTGTATTTATAATTCCTTAGGGTAAAGGGCAGCCTCGTATGGGGCTGCCCTTATTCTTTAGACACGACCTGACGTGATGAATATATGCAAAACCCGCATTTGCAAATTCATCACTTTTTGTTCCTATGACGTAGCGAGTTGAAATTTGTGATTTTAGATAGATCGTGTCCAAAAAGTTGACTCAATTTAAAAGTAAGTTACGATATCCGCATTAACGATGATCTTAGATCCTCTAGTGCATCCATTCCCCTGCCAAAGCAGACCTGCCGCAACCGGAAAATAATAGTTGACATTTCCAGCGCTTTAGTTAATTCGGTTAATAACGCAAAAAACATTCACCCGCCTGAGAGGCAAACCGAATGACTAGGTTCGGATTCTTGTTGTACAGGATAGCTTTATTGTTATTTGTGCTCATATTCAGCCAGGCATCTTGGCTGAAAGCAGATGATAGACTGACTGTGCCCCGCATTTCCGCCGACCGGCTCAGCCAAGAACTGGGCTCGCCCGAAACAGCGGTTATAGATGTCCGCAAGCCCCGCAACTGGTGGCGTACCGGCAAAAAGATATTATCGGCGGTGCGGGAGGACCCGTCAACAGTGGATCAATGGGCCCCGAAATACTCTAAAAATCAAACGTTGATTTTTTACTGAACCTGAAAAACTGAAAGAACAAGCGCCCGGGTGGCGCGGTATTTTATACAAAGAGGGTACAATCGCGTGTATGCCCTTCAAGGAGGGTGGCAGGCATGGCTGAAAGGCAATTATCCGATTGAAGATAAATAAGCTGCTTATCGAATAAGGTACACTTGGCCAAATAAATAGCCGTAAATGGATAAATTCCAAATAACAAATCTCAAATACCAAATAAATCTCAAAATACAATAAATCAAATTCCAAACAGGCTCAGCCTTCTAAAGCGGGTTAAGGGGGTGTATTTGGAAATTTGAATTTGGATATTATTTGTAATTTGTTGATTGGTGCTTGAGATTTTCTCTATTACAGGACTCTGCTTAATTTAGCCATTCAGTATGTTTTCTTTGATATGGCTATGTGAAATAAAATTAGGAGAGAGTAATATGTGCGGTCGTTTCGTACAATTCAGTTCCTTGCGGACATTGGAAGCCAATTTCCCGATCGATGCGATTGCCGGGGATGTTACGGCAAATTATAATGTCGCCCCGACCCAGGAAGTTTTGGCCATCATAAACCATAATGGCCGTCGACTGGAAAAGCTTCGCTGGGGTCTGGTCCCGAGCTGGGCCAAGAATGTGTCCGGTGCTTCCAGGCTAATAAACGCCCGGGCAGAAACAGCCGCCCAGAAACCAAGCTTTCGAGCGGCGTTCAAGCGTCGCCGATGCTTGATAATGGCCGATGGATATTACGAATGGCAGGGCGAAAAAGGAAATAAACAGCCCTATTACTTCACCCTGCCATCGAACCGTCCATTTGCATTCGGCGGACTGTGGGAAACCTGGCAAAGCAAAGCGGTTCCCGGGGATGAAACCGTCTATAAATCCTGCACTATCCTGACAACCGCGGCCAGTGAATCCTTGCGGGATATCCATCATCGAATGCCGGTTATTTTAGAACCTGAGGTTTACGATAACTGGTTGGACCCCAAAATCCAGGAAACCGATCGATTGGAAAATATCTTACAGAATCATCTGGTCCGTAGCATGCAATACTATCCGGTTTCCAAGCTAGTCAACCGGGTTCAGCACAACTCCGCCGATAATATCAGCCCCCTGGCCGAAAGATGAAAAGGTATAACTAGAGCTTTTTTGACGATCGGTGTAACTTCGACGCTACTTTTGTCTCATTATATTTGCCCGCTGCCTTCCCCTGCCGCTCGACCAGGGTCAAGCAAAACCTTGTAAATCAACATTTCATCCAAGATACAATAACATGGATAGACCGATTTGTACGCCTATGAATCGGACCCTCTCCATTTGTAATATCAGGTTAAATACAGAAATGACAGCGAATGAAAACGACGAAAAATACCATCACTTATATCACCGACAGCGAGGATGCGCAGACTTGGTAAGCGTCAACTACTGCATTCCCGGAACTATGTCCCGCTGCAGTGCCGGTTTAATCTGGCAGGAGCAGAGGAAATGCAAATATGCAATTAAATCCACCGTCAGCAATCGGTGCATGCATTATATCGAGTCAATTTATGGTCATTGTGACAGTGTGGATGCACAAAGAGGACACAGTCCGAAATAATCGTCAACTAAAAAACCCCCCGGAAGGCCATACCGGCCGTCCGGGGGGTGTTTAGGGTTGCGATCATAGCGGTTCTCTTTTTCACTTTTCAGCATGGCGAATTAATGACTCAGGGTAACATCTGGCAATTGCTATGACCAGTTTTGGCATGCGCCCTGCTGTTATTTGGCGACGCCAGCCCCACAACCTATGACTAAATGAGCGGTGGACAAGACCGCGCATTTAAGGAGGGATAATTATTAATATCACTATATATGGACATTTGTCAAGAAAAAAATCTATATATAGTATATTTTTAATTATGGCTTCAAAAAATAAATTTGATGATTACCTTAATAATCATAATTCTGCACGAAGCTAAAGGAACAAAATGAAGACTAAGGTAAAATTCATATTCGGGTTACTGGTGTGGCTGGTGGCGCCCGGCCCGGTGGGTGCCGAGGGAAATCTGACGAAGCTGGTGGATAAAATTCGCCCGGCCGTCGTCACGATCGTCGTCTATGATGTAGACCGCAAGGTTACCAGTATCGGCAGCGGATTTTTCATCGACAAAAGCGGTCACGTAATAACAAATTACCACGTTCTCGACGGGAGCTATGCCGCCGAGGCCCGCACTTTTGATGGGAAAATATATCCGATCAAGCTGGTGGTGGCCGACAACAAGTCGGTCGACCTGGTAAAAGTGCTGGTGGATATTCCCCGCCAAAAAATAAAGCCGATTAAATTAAGCAAAAAACTACCTGCTATTGCCGAACAGATCCTGGTGGTCGGCAGCCCGATGGGCCTGGAGCAAACCGTCAGTGAAGGCATCGTTTCATCGATACGTGAGATTCCATCCGTAGGCAATTTCTTTCAAATGTCCGCCCCCATATCCCCGGGTTCCAGCGGCAGTCCGGTGATAAACTTGAAAGGGCAGGTAATCGGGGTTGCCACCTTTCAATTTATACGCGGTCAGAACCTCAATTTTGCCGTGGCCGGCGAATCGGTGCTTAAATTAAAACCGACGGGCCCCGCCCTGGCAATATCGCGTTGGACGTTTAACAACAGCCTCGAGCAACCAAAGTTAGCCGAAGACCTTTGCCGCCAGGGATACAGTTTTTCGATAAACGGAGAGGATCAGAAAGCACTCGAGTTTTTCAGGAAGGCCATTGAAAAGGACCCGAAAAATACGATGGCCTGGAACGGTCTGGGATACTGCCATGTCGGGCTGAACAATCCCCAGGCGGCCATCAGGGCCTATCAACAGGCGATTAAAACCGATCCGACCGATGCATCGTTGCACTTTAACCTGGCCAATTACTACATTAAACTGGGACGTCAGCAGGCGGCGATCGAGTCTTACCGACAGGTAATATCGCTCAATCCGAGTTTCGAGAAGGCCTATTTCCGGCTGGGGGTGATCTACACCCAGCTTGATCGTCTGGTTGAGGGAAAAGCTGCCTTTGAGGAAGTGATCAGGCTAAATCCAAATGCCGCTTCGGCCTATTTCAACATTGGTATTGCCTATACCAAGCTGGGCCACTATCACGAGGCGATAGACGCCAACAAAGCGGTCTTGCGCATCAAGCCCGATTTCGCGCCGGCCTACAATAACATGGGGCTGGTGTACGGTAAGCTGGGCCAACCCCTTGATGCGGTCAAGGCCTACAAGGAAGCCATTCGGGTTGAGCCGGATTATGTTTCCGCGCATTTCAACCTGGGCACCGCTCTGCTGCAAAAGGGCGACAAAACCGGCGCCTTGGATGAATATAAGATTCTGAAAAAACTAGATAAAGAAGCAGCCGACAATCTATTTAACAAAATTTATTATTAACCATGGCATCATCGGAAAATTATCAGCCCCTGCCAAACAGTCCGGATCACTATTGCTTCGGCTGCAGCCCGGTGAATCCTTCCGGACTTCAGATGAATTTTTCCGCCGATCGGGATACGGTAATCTCCCAGGTTACGATCCCGGACCATCTCTGCGGATGGAGCAATATCGCCCATGGCGGCGTTTTGACAACGATTCTTGATGAAATCATGAGTTGGGCCGCCCTTCACTTCATAAAGCGTATCACCATGACCAAATCCATGAATATGGAGTTTATCAAACCGGTATATATCCGCACTCCGTTGAAAGCGGAGGGCAAAGTTTTGGAGATTATCGGTAAACACGAGGCAGTCATGGAAGGTATTCTCTACAACGATAAAGGTGCGGCCTGCGCCAAATCCACTGCCAATTTTGCAATATTCTCACCGAAAATCGCGAAAAGGCTCGGTATAGCCGATGACAACTCTCTGCAATTTTTTGCCGATATATTCGGGATAAAATAGCGGTTCGTCATTCCGGTTATCCGACGAAATATCCAGCAGTTTCGGAAGTCAATTCCAAGCCGCGTCAATCATAACACCGCTATTTTATATTTCAATTTTTTTCAATCCAAAATCCGCAATCGAAAGGCCCGCAATCCGCAAACCAGAAAACAGATGACAGAGGCCAGAGGCCAGACGACAGAAGACAGAAGGATAGTGGTCTGCAATCCGCAATTGGACTCCCCGCAACCCGTAACTCGCAACTCGCAAACCACAACCTCCACCAATAATATCGACCCAATCAACAAACTTTGAGCTTTCAGCTTTGAGCTTTGAGCTTTTTTTTGCTTTCAGCTTTGAGCTTTGAGCTTTGAGCTTTTTTTGCTTTGAGCTTTTTTTTGCTTTGAGCTTTTTTTTGCTTTGAGCTTTTTTTGCTTTGAGCTTTTTCTGCTTTGAGCTTTTTTTTGCTTTGAGCTTTTTCTGCTTTGAGCTGTTTTTGCTTTGAGCTGTTTTTGCTTTGAGCTTTCTTCTGCTTTCACATTGCACAATTGCTCTTAAAAAATAACTAAAGAGTCGCAAAAATTAGCCGAAAATGAAATCACAATTAGGATGTATATTCACCCAGCGGTGTCGTCCTCTTTTCAGCATAAAAAAGCCATTTCAGTGCATATATACACAGCGCTATGCACGCAAATCCAGAAAGATTCGAATGGTTGATTTATGGGGCATCGCAGCAAGAGACCATATTATGGCGCTGTGTATCAGGGGAGGAATATGGGAAAAACAACGGTATGTGAGAACTGCAAATTTTGGAATGAGACCGGCGGCACGGATGAGGGATTGGTCGGTGAATGCCGACGCAACTCGCCGACGCCTAAAACCCTGGATGGTGCCCCGGATACCATCATCCGCTTTGCGGCCTGGCCTGCTGTCGGTCAAAACCAGTGGTGCGGAGACTACGAGGAACGGCCAATGGAAACCAAGGAAGTGCTGGAACGGATGGCTGCCATTGAAAAGCTGGAAGCTGCCAGAAAAGCTAAAAAAGCCTCTTAAGATTCCGGACTGAGGAAGCACAATATCAATGCGCAAAATTTTTTGCCATAAACGATATCCGTATCGTAGCTCGTAAAAATTCCAAGCACCAAAATACAAATCCCAAATAAATACCAATGACCGAAATTCAAATTCCAAAACAGTTTTAAACGATAGATGCCATCAATTAATGGAAATCGAATGTTTCGGTCATTGGAGTTTGGAATTTTGATATTATTTGTAATTTGGGATTTGGGATTTGAATTTTGAGATCTTATTTGCCCTTCAATTCTCGCCAGCGTATTACCGCCGCCCGGTTAGCATCGAATCGAGTTCAAGTATAGTTTCAAGCTGCTCCAGTACCGGATTGTCGGCTACCCCATCGAGGACGTCGGCCTGACGCTTCATTTTTTCAAATGCGCGGCGCGTGACGCGCTCGGGACCGGCGGCCAGCCGCACGCAAATCTGGAACAGGAAAAAACTCAACAGCAGCACGATGCCGATCGTCCACAGGGCATGCAGAAAAAAGTCAAAGGCAAGATAGCTGCCCAACAAAAAGTGCTGCACCGTAATCCAACCGGTGTAGCCTAAAATGGCCAGAGCCGGCAGGTTGAAAAAAATCTGCAGCGGCAAGCCGGACAGCTTACGCGAAGTGCGCTTGATCTCCGACTCCAAACTGCGGCTCCAGAGCCCCGTGAATTGCTTGCTGAAGGTGTCATCATCCGGCAGGGCATCATCCACCCTGCGCACGGTGCTGTCAAAACCACCCCCGACCAGGCTTTCTGCGATATTCGGCCAGTTGCTCATGGCCGCAAGGCGGTAGGTTCGCAATCCGGCACCGACCCTCGCATCATCGCTGCTGTCGGTCATGGCCGACTTTGAATTTTTGTAATGCCGCCAGGCCGCAACCAGACCGATGATCTGGCTGACCGGGCGGCCAAACCGCAGCACGGCGGCCATACCGGCACCAAAGAGCAACAATCGCGCCCAAATGGCGGTCATCCAACCGACCGGACCGATCCAGCGCTGGGCCAGCTTCTGGTAGACCATCAGGCTGACGCCCAGCAGTTGATGCGAATCATCGTTTTTCATGGCAGCCACCGCGTCCAAATAGGATTTTCTTTCGGCATCGCGAAACTGCTCCGCGGCTGATTCCAGAGGCTTACGATATCTGTCTATTTCAAGGCTGACTTCGTTGAACACAAAATCCCGCAGGCTGCGAGCGTTTTCAAGCCGTCGGTCCACCACATAGCCGGCCCGGTTTATATTATCGAAAATCAGCTCCTGCAGCGCCTCGTATTGGTCAAAATCGTGTTTTGGGCCGGCGGTTTCGTCCCACTGCGGATCTTTGAGATGGCTCCGAGCGGATATGCAAAGCAGCCGCGCCACCGTCTTTTGCCAGCCCTCTTGAATAAAGGATGAAAAATCCGGCATAATCCTGTTTTTCAATTCCGATTCATCCTGCCGATCGCATTTATTGATGACGACCACCAGGGAGTCCCCGTTGAATCTTTGGATAAACGGGGCTAAAAAATCGACATGGTCCTTTCTTTTGGGATTTTCGGAATCGAACACACAAATAAGCATGTCGGACCGGCCGATGGCTTCCCTCACCAGGGGAATGTGTTTTTGATAGGCCATACTGTCGGTATCGGGCGTATCAATGATGAGCACATGCTCCAGCAATGCCGCGGCAGGGCTTGTTTTAACCACCACCGACTCCCGGCCCAGGCTCTCGACCAGTTGGCCGGTATCCCGGCCGTCACCGCTGAATACGATTACCTGTCCGGTCGTGGGGCGTTGGTGACCGGCAGGTGACAGATCATCGACACCGGCCAGCGCATTCAACAGGGTGGACTTTCCCGCACCACAGGGCCCCACGATGGTCAACACCAGCCGGCGCTCGAAACGCTCGGCAATTTTGTCGATCATTTGAATGGCGGTTCGGCATTGTTTCTCATGGGGGGCCGCCGGATGCCAGAATGACAAGCCGCCAAGAACCGATCCCAAACGTTTCAGATCATTTTTGAATCCTTCGATTTTTGCGAGTGTTTTAAGAGCGCCGAATTGCTGCGTTGATGTCATTTCGTTGCATCCCCCCGGTGCATGTCTGCAAAGCGTTGTCGATGTTGACGATCAATTGATCAGCATCGGTAATTTGCCGGCTTGCACAGCGGATAATTTCACCGGTTATATTTTTTTCAAACAGATCCTGCACGATTTTGGACTTGTCTTTCAACCAGGTTTGTAAAATCACCCGCAGCATTTCTTCAATCTGCTGGCGGTCGGCCTTTTTCAACCCGGTGGTAAAAGGAATGGCAAACAATGCATAAAGGTCCGTGACACCGAAAAGCCCGGCCAATTTTACTTTTAAGCCGGCACCGCCCACCGGGTCACCGGTCGACAGCACATAAGTAACCGCAACCGTGGCCGGCACCACATTAAGAAAGGCCCAGAAAGTCTGGTTGATTTTGCGCCACAATCCCATGTTTTTGCGAAAATCATCGGCCATTATTTTAAGATCTGCTTCCATATTCCGGGAAATCCCCAGAATCGTCTCTTTTTCAGCAAGAATGGACTGTAGTACGGACTTAAAGTCCCTGGCACGCAGCCGTTGCTGTTCAGCTTGCACCGCAGGGTGGGCATCAACCCGAATGGAGAGATTAAGGCCGTCGCCGGAGGGTTCGGTCCGGGGTGTTTTTCCGACAGCAAGATTTTTACGGACCCGAATCGTGTCGACAGCCTCAACCATCCGCCGGACCAGCGGATCCTGCGCTGAACTGCTGACCGCCAGCTGGGGGCTGACCGACTGATTATGGATGTCGGTGACGGCCGTCACCAGATCCTCATCCACTTTCTGAGCGTACTCCAGACCAGCCGCAGCAGGCGGTTTTTCCAGCGTCATCTGGTCTTTGGCCCAGCCGGCCGCGCCAAGCAGCATTTTAAAGGGAAATTCAATAACGCTGCCGGTTCGACGCATGATTTTTACATGCGCCGGATCGGTGTCGGCCCAGATTCGGGCAAACCGCCGCATCAGACGATTTATCGGAAAATTTTTCAGTGCTTCACGAACAGATTGGCTTTGCACGGTCTGAAGGGCATCGAGATACAAACGCAATTCATCCAGAGCCACTTCCGAGCGGCCCCTGATATTTTCGGCCCGTTGAACGACGTCTTTTAAAATCGACGAAAAAAGATCGAACCTGATTCCAGCCGCATCGATGGACTGCAGGGTTGCCATAAAATCCGGTTGATTGGCAGCAACCGGCTTAATCTCCATGAACCGCTCCCCGGCGGCCACGTTGTTATCCTCATCAGTGCGATACACGCCCAGCAGAAAATCATCGGCCGACCGGCCGTAGATGCCTTCGGCAACGGTTCGGGCATGTTCCAGAACCTCCTGTTTGGTATAACTCGGGTAAACGCGATACACCAGGAAACATTTTCGTTTACCGATTCCGGTCAGCATCTGGGCAATAAAATCGGTATTGTCCCGATTATTATAATTCGAATTGGTGAAAATATAAATTATGATATCCGAAGCTTCCAATGCCATCCGGGTCACTTCCCGGTTGGTGTAGGAGCCTTTGGCACCGGTATCAAAATCCGGCGTATCGACAATCACCATATTTTTTAAGGCACCATGATGCGCCACATACAGCGGTATTCCCGGATGGGTCAATTCTTCTTTATCTTTCAATGGTTCGGGGACATCTTTGAAGGGTCTAGCAAGGTCAACCAGGAGTTCACGCTGCCCGGCCCGCCGGCGCGGTATTGAAAAAAGCACCCGGCGGTTTAGGCCCGCCGTCCCGCCGGTCATCGAAAAATGCTCGCCAACCAACGAATTGAACAGGGTGGATTTGCCGGAGGAGCCGCCCCCGCAAATCGCAGCAACGGTTGGAAAATCAGGCGCCAGGCGGCTTAAAAGCTTGGCGTCGACCATGTCACTCCAGAAGCTGACTTCCGCGTCCGATCCCAGCTTTAAAATATCAGCCAACCGCGGTAAATCTTCCCGGAGTTTTTTTAAGGCATCGTACAGCCTTTTGTCCATTTCGCTGTCCAGGCGTTTTGCTAATTTTAACCGGAAAAATCGAAGATCAGACTACTTGGGCTTAATAACCACATCGCGCCTCAATCTCCGGGCCAACATGTTGATCCCTCTAATGAAAATACGTCTATATTAACCCCAAAACAGGGTATACAAATCGTGCTCGTCGTCGCACTCGTCCTCGATACAGAGAGGCTCAAAAGCTTCGAGGACGAGGACGAAACGGCCAATGAGTTCATCGAAACCGCGTTAGTATGGCACAGTTTCCCTCATAATCAGACTGGACGCCCGCGGCCAACGACCTCCGCTCTTATAAAACTTCAGCAAATTCCAAACCATTCAGATATAAGTTGATGGTTTGTGGGAGTGGCCTCGACTTGACTGAGCTTGTCGCAGGCCGGCCGCGATTACCCGGGTAATCGCGGTTGGAAACCGCTCCCACGATCCATGAACGCACGATTTACGGATGAAGCTTATTTTATTGATCAGACCGGCTGTCCTTTAGCCGTAGGCCGACGCTCGTGTGAAACTTCAATGAATGAATAATGTCGAATGTCGATTGACGAATGGTGGAATCGCTTCAGGCTTGGGGCTTCGCTCTTCGAGCTACGACCCCACAGGTCGCCTTCGGCTTGGGGCTTCGCCCTTCG
>Ga0049117_10000289_pt1 | contig 20922 bp, 11 predicted proteins | sample WorMetHERISLAND1_2_FD_55105 | JGI IMG/M metagenome (GOLD analysis project Ga0049117, IMG submission 55105) | Marine gutless worms symbiont microbial communities from Max Planck institute for Marine Microbiology, Germany - Olavius geniculatus... | ecosystem: Host-associated > Annelida >...
ACTGTGAGCGGAGAATGGCAAGCTTCACATACTGGCTGACTCTCTCCCTTTAGGAGATAAGAGTTTGTAAGTCTTGTATGACCAATTCAAAGACGGTTGATGAGGACTGAGTCATAGCAGCCCAGTGACGAACTAACACTGCGACTGACGGCCGGTTGCACACTGTAAAGTTTATTAGATGTACACTGGCACTCTGACATTTAATAAGGGATCGTAAATAAATAACATCATGCGCCGAGGGGGGAGGGTGAAGGAGGTTCAAGATATTGTGACAATGTGTGACGTAGGGGGGGCTAAAAGCTGCATGACATCACACATATAACATCTGTGGCAAGGCCATTTCATGTGATTTTGCACATATGTTGGTTAGACAATTTTCACTACATAGATCATTTCTACACATCAGAATTTTGATACTTACTATGCTTAATTGCTTATGTTCCAAATGTGTCAAAACATGCAAAAAAAATTTACGTTGTGTTTGAAACTCATATAGATCTGTAGGCTACACTACAGACTGCAAGGGGGGGGGTTAGAAGTTTGTGATGTCATATTGAGGGGTCCAGAGCAGGGTGACAAAATGTGATGAAGGGAGAGGGGAATAACCTATCCCTAAAATTGCACGACATCATTTATGGATGACCCCTAATGATAATGCACACTAAATGAAGTTTATTAGATTATCTATTGTTAAGTTCATATTTTGCAAAATCTGTTATCTACCAAATAAGGTTAATTTTGATCTAAATATGTTACAGTGACGTAGCACGCAAAACTGCTCAGTCTGCTCATAGACGTATTGTGTCCAACGTAAACATCAAACCCAATCGATCTCTAACAATTTTCATATGAAAACAGTAAAATTGCCGATCTACCACTAGAATTATAAAAATCAAATTATTTTTTCGAACTTATTCGACGATACCGACCACAACTAAGGTGCACGTTGCTTATATTGACAGCAAAGTCAGGCACTGACATAGTGTATGATTTAATGCAAATGCAAAGTGTCATTTCTATCCCAATTTAATAAATGCTGCGTCTCCACATCCGAAAATCAAACATCTATTCACGAAGACTCCATGTCTGACAATAAGAGCCACACACGACTTTCAGACGTCAAGACATTGCACCGTGCAGCATCCCAATGTCCGAAAGTCATACAGTGTGCATACTGCCATAAGAGACTGTCTGAGGCGGTCGTATTGCCTCAAACGCCTCAGATTCATGCCCTCACGGCAGCTGGCCAACTGACGCCCTCAACCCTAGCATCTACTGTCACATATATCACTGAAATATGCTAATCCAAACCTTAACCCTAACCATAATTGAACCCCTAAACAAAACCTTACTGTAATACTAAACCAAAATTAATAATGCTAACGCTTACATCCAATGTAAGCCAGGGGTCATCCATAAATGATGTCACGCTCCGATGGGGGAAGGGGGTTTACATTATTGTGACGATGTGTGATGTAGGGGAGGGGGGTTAAAGGAAGTGTGACGTCACACGTCACATCTACGGAACTGCACAATAGACAGCCAAATCCAATCCATGTTGCCAACTCGCCGTATGTGTCAGGACGAGGAACATTTAGGAACACTGTGCTTAATTTCACACAATTTTATGCATTAAATTAACAGTAGACAATTTTGATAATGGATATAATTTTATATATTAGAATTAGGAAACTGAAACTCATCTCTGTACTCTACACTACAGGCTGCCGNGAGGGGGGGGGTAGACGTTTGTGACGTCATATTTGAAGGGGGTTCAGAGAAGTGTGACGAAGTGTGACGAAGGGGGAGAGGAACAAATTTTTCCTTAAAATCATGTGACGTCATTTATGTACGACCCCTCACATATCAAATCTTTGACTGTTTACGTGGAGCCTCACTGAATTGCCATACAATTTTCAAAAGAGGAAACATTTCCTTTAACAAAATAAAAATTGACTTCCTTAGCAGAGATGTGCTAACGCATCCGTAGATGGGACACACGTCCGCAAGCATTCTGCGAACGCGGTTGTGTACACAATTTTTGATGTCTTTGCGGTCATGAATGCAAATGCTCCTTGCAAAAAGCAAATTTCTTTACTCCAACGTTTCTACTTTCTTACTTTCTAGTATAGATAATATTACAAAATTCCACTTGCATTTGGTTTTTTGCATATGCCACATTGTTAAAGGCTGGCGCGGGATTTTAATATATTTTAAAAATTATCACTGTTGCTGGCAGAGCGGACGCGGACACTACCCTGCAGACGCGGTCGAGGACGCGGACGTAAAATTAAAGGATCCGCACATCTCTGTTCCTAAGCTTCACTTTCGTTTTCAAAATTATACCGAGCGAGAAAATCAAAATGCGAATAGACTAAATCTGATACTTAGATAATCATGTAAACGGCGATTTTGTATTAACTAAATTCAATAAAACTACGAAACATAACAACAAACATTCATTTCTACATATTTCCTAGAAATCTGTACAATTAACAAGTACATTTCACTACCTAAAACACAGACAACACGGGAATTCCCCAAAAATGTAGGCAGCCTATCACGTAACGTAATACACAAATGGCTCCAGCGTTTCAAGTCCTGTCAATTTGTCATCAATTCAAAGATTACACTCATCATCATTATCTTCATAAGGTATAACCGAAATAACCGTAACCTGAAATAAATTTTTTTACGATTAGATTACGAACGAATCACATTGCTGTTGCCAGCAGTAGTTCAGTAGAACCCAAGTAAAATCTTGCCTGTCGTCTTGGTAGGCCTACAAGAATCGCACTTGATCCACTCAATATTTATCACAGGCTGAATGGTAGTTCAAGCCCTGTGTTAACGGCGACTTTTCTTTCTTATGGGGAAGACCAAAATTCGACCCCCATAGAATCAAAAATACCCCTGAACCGATTGAGATAAAATTTGGCACCGTTGATTACGTCGGCGAGGGGACCCGTCATGCAAAATTTTATGCAAATCCCTCCAAGGGGTCTACTCAGCAAATGGGTGAAATATACGCAAAATTTTTTATTTATATATGCTTTTTTCTTCAACGCACCTACAGGTCAGACCTCTTAAGGGATTTTTACGCTTAATATGTCAAACGACGCGATTCTGCACAAGGAAGTTCCTTTTGGGGTTAGAAAATTAAAATTTAATATTCAACGTATTTATTCGCAAAAATCAAAAAATGCAATGGCGCCTATGGGGAAAATTAAACAATTCTTTAAACGGTCATAACTTTGGCTGTGTATAAGAATAACGTCGTAATTCGGCCCACTTACGAACTTGGAATAACCTGCATCGCCGGACGACGTGACGTTTTCGACTAAAAGCTTACCTTTCACGAAGTCATTTTTACTCACTGTTTCGTGGACTGACTTCAGTGCATCTAGCTACTGCTGTCTGTATTTCTTAAGCCACTTAAAAATTCTATGTTGATCATTTATTTGTCAGAGCAGGTGCAAAAGAACNTCACAGTCGACTGAATGGAGCAGTAGAAAATTGAAGAGCCTAAGTTTGAGGAACAATCAGACAACGCCTTCACTTACAGTTGCTTGCTGCGGAATGATTGCGGCATCCTGCGGTTTTCTTGGTTTTCTCGCGACAGCATGTTTTTTTTGTTAATGCATGTTGTCAAAAGCTGTCGACAAGTTAGTGATATAATAGTTAAGAAGAACAACACAGGTTAGATCGTTGCAGTTTTTGGCCAAGCGTGGCTTATTTTGGTCGCGCCTATGGCACTATAAAGTTGTGTCTGTCTTCTGTCGTCTGTTTGTCTGTCGTCTCTATTGTGGCCATGCGGTAGACTACGTCGTATGGGCTCGGCGATGGTACCGTTAAATAGGGAGATGAGTTGCTATAGGTTGTCAACATAAACCGTGTCTCTCTATCTGTAGCGGTTTGGCAGCAATTTTGAATGCAGGGTTCCTGCCTGCAGCCGTCGCTCACGTGCGCCGAATTACCGTATAGCATCCATTATCCTAGAGTTAATTGTAGCGTTCGATATAGCAGCATAACCATAGCGTGTATGGGACTGCAGACACTTTGGGAAACCGCTTACTTTCAGCGACAGGAAGTTCGACGCTGGCCTTGAGATACAGGCTGTACGGTCGGCCCGGGCCCACCTTAGTGACAGCTGGGTTTTATGTTGATATTGCTTGCTCTAGATGTGCCCGTGAAAGAGACTAAAAGCCGTTAAATGTTTATGCAGTATTTCCGTTCATTATATGCAAAATGTTGGCTTGCGACGCGTCACCTTAGCAAGGTCTTAGATTTGCCCACTTTGTCTGTGCTACAGCGTGCGGCCTACGGCGTAGTAAGGCGTCCAGCATCTTCAGATGGATATATCTCAGCAACGGAGCGGAGTATCAGATCCACTTTGGGTTTGATTCTAGGGGCCAAGGACTCAAACGCCGCGGTCGGGGTCCGCGACCGTGCTACATTGCAGAAGGCGCCAAAGGGTTATGGCAGACAGACAGGCAAACAAACGAACAGACTTTCAGCGCGCTATAGCCTAGTAAGATTTATACGTAACAGCGTAACAAACAAAAAAGCCCAGCTAACGCAAAGGGAACGCGCGACAGCGGTACATATATGAAGGCCCAGTGTAAACCAGTCTAAGCTAAACGTCGATTTTAACTCCAAATACAGTTAAACACTTATTAAATAACACCACGTGATATTTTTTTCTGCGTAATCTTTAGAATTATAGCTAAGTTACGATCTGTAAAAAATTATAAGGCATATGTCATCCTTCTCTGGTTGAAAAGTGAGTTTAACTTTTCAAGACCGAAATCATGTAATCTGACAAGTCACTGTTGTCAGTCTGTTGATAATGACGAGTGTACGCATCTTTCGTGCAAATCTTGCTACAAATCTCGCTCAACTATAGCGCTTAACTTTGCTGTATAAGGCAGCTAAGGCTCAATGACAATGTAGCATAGAAGGCGACACAGAAGTAGTTAGTGCCTTGAAGTTGGACGAAACTGTTAAAGCAGTGCGCATTTCTTCTGCTCCAGCCATGGATTAGCTTTTTTGTCTTTGGGATAATCCGGATTTACCATGCGATCCTCATTCTGTCTCTCGGTGATCCACTGTATCATCCTAAAATTCACAACAAATCGTCCTGCCGTTAAGCCCAAATTCCATTGCGCCGACTTTGCGACAAAGTCCGGGACAAAAACTCAACAAAGTCCGCTGACTTGTCGCGGACACAAATCGCGAAACTCCGCGACACAAATCACGTCGCCGACTTTCATGATTTGTGTCCGCGACAAATCCGCGACTTTGTCGGGAACTTGTCCCAAACTTTGTCGCCGACTTTGTCGCCGACTTTCCCCGTGCATTGTAAATTCCATTAGAGCGACACAAACGGGTTTGTCGCGGACTTGTCACGGACTTTGTCGCAAACATCTCGACATGTCGAGATGGTTTTTGTCTGCGACTTTCATGATTTGTGTCCACGACTTTCCCCGTGGGGAAGTTTCGGTGAAAGTCGGCGTAATGGAATTTGGGCTTTAGCAGACTACATGTTTTTATCGGGCCTACTGGACCGCACGAAACCTAGCTATAGGCCTGGATGTCTCTATAGGGATAATCAGCCGGTATGTCGCTGTTCTAATCAAACTTTTTTATTTGTTAATAAAACGCGTTTTAACGTTTTATGTTTGCAAAAGTTTTTAGTATATTATAGTTTTTTTTTAATTTTAAACAAACTTTCAACGATGATTTAAAATATTTGCGTGCCAAAATTAAAATATTGCTAATAAATAGTCAGGGATTCTGCATTTACAGCAAATTTATTCGCTTTGAAATGCACAAAATTGTTCAGGTTATTACTGCAAAATGCACGCCATCGCCAGTGCATGGTCAATTGGTCATCATAATTGACACAAAATGTTGCGCCAAATGGTTAATGGCAGACGCCAACGCAAAATACTTGCATTTTGTCATTTTCACTCAAAAAAACACTGTGACTGTGACAATAAACGACGATAAGATAACTAGAAAGTATATCTGCTCATTGCACGCCGACATATTGTGCGGCGACTGCGGCCGTCCGTATACCTTTGACGTTTTGACTTTTTTGAGCTGAAAAACTACTTTTGCCCTGCAGAACGTTCGCACCAATTTTGTTTTGTCTATACCTCGTTGTTTTCAAGTTACGACACGCAAACGGACGGACGGACGGACAAACAAGAGCCGTACTGCGGCCTAGAGGACGGCCGAACATAACAGCGAGCGACTAACATTTGTACAGCGGAAGAGACCGGAACTCGACTCATGTCGTTCTGTTTACGAAGAGAATCAAGTTCCACGAGCAGAAGATCTTTTGACACTGGCTGTTCTGTCTGGCCAACCTTCGGCATCTTGACGATCCTCGTAGCTATACTCAGCAAACTCTTGATTCTACAATGTACAACCGAATACTAGCGTTACAGTGGGTTAACAAGCAGGCGAAGATGAAATTGCTTTTTACCAAGATACAAGTTTCTGACAGAAAAGATTACTGATGCTCGGAATTTTAATTTCGCCTTTGAATTTTCCACACATTGAGGTTTTCATGTCCAAATGTTGCACTTTTCAAAGAAAATATTTTCCACGAAGAAAAATTTCCGACAACCCAAAATTGAGGAGAAAAGGACAGTAGAAACAATAATTGCCACCCTGCCGTGATGCCACTGCTGAACACTACGCAAAAAATAGACGGATATCGATGATCTTCTATTTAAGCTGTGGCAAAACGATACCTAGGTTTACAATGTAGGCCCTACCCGTCCTGTAGGACAATAAGCGTGCGAGCGACAGAAAACTTTCATATTCATTCATAACAAGAGCTGGTTTTGGTTTTATTTTGTGACAATTCGTACGCCACGGAACACTGTATGTTGGAGTTGTGCTGTCTGAAATTTTCGCTGTAGACTAACAAATTTCATATGGTGTAATTTTTTTTATAAACTTACTGAGCAAAAGACGATGTTACTGGGTTTTGTTAGTTGTTAAATTATTCTGAAAATGCAAGTTGCAACTTTATGAAAACAAGAAACACGTGAACGTACCTACTGCTGATGACTTCTAATGATGAATGTCTGAGATAAATCCTGCAGCTTGAGACGAGAATTTTTACAACAATTAACTGCTGTTACTTCAGACAGTAATGCCTATAGGCTACCACGATCTGCCAGTTGCTGCTGCTGCTGCAGTTACATCTGCCACTGTTACCATCGCGTAAGAAGGCTTGTTAGAAGACGTTATAAAGAGAATCTATACTATATCGATGCAGCACACCCTCAGGTTACGCCGCTATTACAGAACTTACGGCGGATATAGCGATAGGGCGTGCACAGTGTGAGTCGATTAAAATAATCGACAGCAGTGTTTCATACTTGCTGCTTATCGTCTGCCCAAATCGACTACAAATCGATTAGCCTATGTTACAAGAAATATTTTAGATTGTGACCACTCTAATGTACTCCTAGCGCGCATTATTTTCTCCTGTATTCTTTTAACTGTTTTTAGTTTCTTTCTTTTTACAGCGCCAGCAATCAAATTTCATTGCCATGGCAACGAAGATAATGGGGTCACGACCTTGACTTTTTGGGATCACGTGACGTCATCGGTCACGTGACCATTCGACAACCGAAGGTCGACTTCCTATCGGTGGTCCATGGTGACCATGCGTCTATCTAGCACCGTTATGGAGATATGGCCGTTTGAAGTTCTTTCAGGGAGGCTCTTCCAGGAACAGAGGTCGGTTGTTGGTCGGTCCTCAATATTACACTGATCTTCTATACTTCTCTTCGCTACGTTAAGAACGTAGCGCGCGAGAAGTAAAAATGTGCTCAAATCGACAACAATGAAATACAAAAAGCCCAGCTGTCACGAGGATAGCCGACCATACTGGTTGTCAGTGACCTTAAAGCTCATCTAAGGTTGATAATTTTCATCTTATTTAAAAAAACGTATGTCACTTCCTATTAGTGATTAATGGTAACCGTGACCCTATCTCTCACCGTTTTCGAGATATGGTCACTTAAATTTTTTAAATTTCCACTAAAATTGCGGCCAAACCTCTGCAGATGGAGACATGGTTACTACTGACAGCCTATGGAAAGGCGCCAGCGCCCTATCCCATAGTACTATCACCGACTCCTTAAGACTTACTGTTTAGCCAGAATACCGCACGATTGGCATACCATAGTGCCTTATGACTCTTCAAGGTCATCCGAGGTCAATGATTTACATGTTATTTGAAAGTCAATACACGACTTCTTATTAGTAATCAATAGCAACGTAGGCCCTATCTTGCACCGTTTAGCCACAACACATCTGTGACAGACGACGACGGACAGACGGACGGACGGACGGGCAGACGTCAACCGTAACAAAAGCTCAACCGTTACTTAAGTACGGTGAGGTTTAAAAAATGACAGTTCTGCTGTTGAAGTGAGCGCTCCGGCTTTTACTTCGTTTGAACACATCTTTGCAAACCATGCAGCGGGCTATTTGGCCGGTTATAATACGATTTCAACGGGAAAACATTACTAATCTCTGTGTTTGTGAATAGCTTAGTTAATCATCTGCTGCTAAACAAAAAGTCGCTATTTGCATTGTTCAAACTTTAAAAATTGTGTAATTTCTCAATATTTCGTTGAAAATTGCATCATTCCATGACTAGCGACAGTGAAGTTACCATGGTACATTAAAATGTATGCGTTTTTGGACCACCTTGTATGCTCCATCATTCAGCATCATTCACTTAAAGTTAAACTTCTCGAATTTCTCGTACAGAAAAAAGCAATAGATTTTCTCTGTTTTCGTTTTCGATCACAAAAAATAACAGTGGTCAGTGGACTACGAAGTATTAGCTGCTGTTGCAAGAATAAAATCTGCACAGAGCTTGTTTTGTCTCACAGCATAACTGAGCACAATAATCACAACTTACTGTCGTCTAGGCCTAGTGTGCACGCAACTTCAATCAAGTGGATCAAGTTACGCAAGCGATATAGCAAACTGTTTCCTGCGTATTGTCTGTTAATTATGTCTTGTGAGTTTTTATTGTTTGTGAGTATTTACTTGCGCAATCGGTTCTATATGTGATGGTGTTGTGTCGATTGAGAAGTATTGTCACCTGCCAGTGACGTATTTGCCTTTGATGATCGTGTTCCATATTGTACAGGGTGCGGCAAAAAAGTAGTCCCCAACGTTTTTTGTTGTTTTCAATATTTTCGATTTTCACTATTTTTTCACTTGTACACTTAGCAACAAATTAGCTAAAACAGTCATCAAAGTTAACACCACACTTGAAGTGCGTCGCCACACTAGCCTGTGAAATGTCAATGCCGTAAACTAATCAGATTTTTATCTCATAGGCCTATCTGATGTACTCGTCTAAAAATTAGTTGCCAATACGCAACTAAAAATCGCCTACAATAATACAGTAACTGTAAAAGTGAAATAGTCTACGTGTACACTTGAAAGTTAAAAAGCTATGATAAAAAGTTTGTTGCGCAATTAAGTAAACAAAAAGTTTGTAAGCTTATTTTGCCTACAGCACTTTGTAAAACGCATTTTGGCTGTGCGACTGAGCGGTTGGCGGCTTGGTTTATAACGTCAATGCATCAACGAAGTTACGCATACTCTACGCTGAGTGCTGATCGAGACGGATCCGAGTTCACTGTTCGCAGCTGAACCGTATTCGGATGTAAGCAAGCCATCCATACCAATGCAGCCTGGCCATCTTTCCGTGCGTAGGCACAATAAGTACCAGCGAAAACTGAAACGCGAACAATCACACTGTACACTGCGCGATGCACCAGCTAAGGAAAACATTTTCAAATTGGGGGTTGAATGAAGGAGGCAAGAAAAATGTGCGTTTTTCAACGTAAAACTGGTCATATCTCGGAAAAGGTGAGAGATACGGCCTAGGTTACTAATAATCACTAATAGCAAGTGGCATACACCCTGTCAGATTAGATGAAAAATCATAATTGACCTTGGATGACCTTAAAGGCCGTTACGCGCTATTGTGGCTAAACGGTGTAAGATAGACTTATATAGGTTGTAGTTGATCACTAATAGAAAGTTGCATATTGTCTTTTAAATTACATGCAAGTCATCGACCTTGAATGACCTTGAAGGTGACTGACAACCAGAACGTTCGGCTATCCTAGGGACAGCTGAGCTTGTTGTTTTTTTTTGTTAGCAAGCTTAAACCTATCGTGTTAGTAACCATCGATATGCTTGCGAGGCTATAGTCCTATAGTAGGCACTAAACGCTCGTACAGAGTACTGACTACACTGTAGTTTAGGTATCGCAGCAACGATGACGACTTAAGCTGCCATGTCGCGGGTTCAATGTTCTCAGTCGTCCCGCTCCATCGCAACTTGCTCGAGGCAAAGCCAGACTGCATACAGTCCGTAGAAACAGTAAATGAGAAACAGCAATGTAGTGCAAACATTCTGTGAACGCCTGTGTGCATCCGCGGTGGTATTAAAGCATGTTGCACCGCAAGTCAACTGATGTCCCCTATCGGAATCAGTTAAGCAGTGTTGTCACTGTTTTGATCAGTCGTCATCAATATTAGAGTACGACCAAGACTACCAAAATGGAAAACTTCTAACAAAAGCTCCTGGCTTCTGGAAGAGAAAGAGAGACTCGGTGTGTAGCTGCCAGCCCATTCGAACAATGAGACAGGAATTTAATTGCTGTATAAAACCTTTCTCTGTGCCGCGTGCATAGGCCTATGGGCACAAAAACATGTCTAAATTTCATTTTCTAGAAACAGTATATGCCACGACGGACTTCTCTGGTGTCAAAACTGCGAATTTAGAAGACAACCTCACTAGTAGCGGAGTAACGGTATGCATCGTTTTTAGCCGACCGTACTTTAGTAAAGGTCGAGCTATTGGCATGAGTTGTCGTCCATCTGTCTGTCTGTCCGTCTGCCCATCAGGGATGTACTGTGGCTAAACGGTGCAACATAGGACCTAAGTTGCTATTGATCACTAATAGGAAGTCGCATACGGGCTTTCAAATAAGATATAATCATTGACCTTAGATGACTTTGAAAAGTAATAACGCCCTATTGTAAGCCAATCATGCGGTATTGTGGGCGAACGGTAAGTCGTAGAGGGTCGGCGATGATACCATGGAATAAAGCGGTGGCGACTTCCTATAGGCTGTCAGTACTCAGTAGTAACCACGTCTCCATCTGCAGCGGTTTGGCCGCAATTTTGAACGGAATGTTTAAAGCTATGTGGCTGTATCTCGCAAACGGTGAGAGAGTGCACGCAACTGTCTCACCTCTGACACGTTGCTTTCTCTCCGTGATTGCAGTTCTGGACGCTGGGTTTCGAAAGTAGGCAGTACGGTCGGCTTTTCCTAGCGATAGCTGGGATTCTTGTCTGGTTATCCGTTCGTGAGTACGTCCGTCTGCCTGTGTGTCCGTCCGCTGTTAGCGCTCTACTGAAACCCAGTGGAGAGAATTTTACCAAACTTTGGCTTATCAAGGCGTTAGGATTAGGTTATGCAAGTTACGAAAGTCGACGGGTCAAAGGTCAAGTATTTGATTTTTGTCGACGGGCGACGCACGGGTCAAAGTGCCATAAGAGTTATAATACGTAGACCGATGGTATCCGCTCATAACAGCACTGCGCAAAACATGCTGTTGTTTTGTATTTGCATACTATTTATTTATTGTTTTACAAGAAACTTCAGACATTCTTACTTAGCGCTGCATTGCCATAATATTTTAGTTACTATCAACTTTTATGTTTGTAACTTTGTATCGTTGTTAAGCTGTTAGGCGCCCTGGTTGTGCACTTAGGGCACTCACGACGCCCTAATCGTGACTTCGGTTGATTGATTGATAATTGGTCTATTGATCTATGAACCACTGTGACACAGCAATCAGATAAATAATCTCTGGGAATTAGCACTGAATTTCCATTCTCTTTATGTATCTAACGCAATCGTTCATACGAGAAAAAAGACGAAAGACTAACAGCAACAGATTGACTGCAAGTTTGTTTTCAGCATGCATCTACTGTAACAGCAGTTTCAACCGTGTGTAAAACCGGCACACCACTGCAACACGCAAACAAACTGAACACTCGTGTGGTAACAAATAGCTGCAGTAAAATCTCGATTAAGCACCAAAAGAAACACGTGACATTGTGTGTAACGTAACCAAGTAACAACAGACTTCGGTGGCAGGGGCGTATTTAGAGGGGGCGCGCTCGGCGCCTAACCACCCCCCCCTAAACTCGGCAAACAGGTCTAATGCAAATTGCCTGGAATACGCACGGCACAGATAATGCGACAATTCTGCGTACACCTCAAATTTTTTTTCTGCTCGCTTCGCTCGCAGATTACTTGNAACACCTCCTTTTAAATTAGCGGCGCCATGTACCACCCTTCTTTTGCCTTCAGTGTTTAAACTGCACTAAACTTGGTCAGTTTATTTTGTAAAAGTTATAATTGTTTCCACCAGATCTTATACTTTAAAGCTATAATGCTCTAAATTTGATTTCAGCTGGGACTTAACAGGGTAGCTCATAGTGCTCCCCCATATCCCCAAACTGAAAATTTTGGGGTCTTATTTAAACGGCAGGAGGGGAAAAACAGAGAAAGGGCCGCAAAGGGAGAGAAAAAGAAATGAGAGGGTGCAAAGGGAAGGAAGAAATGGAAAAAAGGGAAAGTAAGAAAGGAAAAAGGAAAAGAAAAGAAAGGGAAAAAAGAACTCTCTAGATTTGCTCCCCGAAGAAAAATTTCTTAGTTACGGTGAGACGCAAAAATTATGCTCTTATAAGCAAAAAAGCTTCAGCTTCTGGGGACTTCGTCCCCCAGACCCTCTCACTTCACGCCCCCTAACTTAAAATCCCGAATACGCCCCTGGGTGGCACTGACGAAAAGCAGCAATATGTGATCTTTTTATGACTTATCCTATGGCAATAACAAACTTAAGACGAACTTAAGATCAATCTCACTGACAATAATATTATTAAAAATTTACAAGAGAATCTGAGGTGCCGATATAAGTTATTGAACTTCACTGCTCAAAGTTAACACACTGCAAAGTCTGAAAGTTTGTTTCGCATGAGCAGACGGTGTTTGTGACGAAAATAGTGAGTATTAACAATGACCATAAATATAAAAAAAACGTTAAAAACTAAGCTTTCAAAAGTTAAAAACAAACGTGTAATACAAAAAAATAAATCGTTGGTAGATGCTGAATAAAAACGTGACCACTTTCTTCAAGATAAGTTGTCATTCGTCAAGTTGTTGCCATCACCACTTACCAGTTAATAAATTTTAATACAAAATATGCTAGTATTTTTGTATCTGTATATCATTATTGTTTATTATTATATTTGTATTATTTTTCAATTTTGCGTATATAATTATTTTAAAACGCCGTTATTCAAACACGGGACCCACTAAACGTTTATTACAGATAAAAACCAACGGAAAAATAATAACGTTAGAACGTTTTTTGTTTTTCAGACAAAGCAAAATGAAGTTTTAAAAAACGTTTGCTTCAACGATGACGTCAGCGTCAGCAGCACCACAACGTACTGAAACGCCGCACTCTAAACAGCCCGAGGATTGTGTAAGAAAAGACGCACATTTCAGCACATGACACTGCACGCACATCAGAACCAGAGCCACCGGATTAACGCATATGCCAACGAGGCCATGGCCTAGGGCCCCGCGCTAGCCTAATATGCACTAAAATGCAGTCAGTTGATTATCAGGGAAAAAAAATCAAAATTGTTGCCACCAGATGTCATATTTTAAGGCTAAAATGCACCAAATTCGATTTCGTCTAGAATTCGTTCCCAGACCCCGCTGGGGGAGCTCACAGCGCTCCCCAGACTCCCTAGCTGACTTTAAAGGGTTACGCACAATGAAATATATACAACTATTTTTACAATTTTGGTTGTTTGATAAAATGCTTATATGATTTTTACTTTTACTGTAATTTGTATCGCATGTGTAAAGGGCCCCACAAATATATTTGGGCCTAGGGCCCCTCAAAGCCTTAATCCGGCCTTGATCAGAACCTATGCTAATATATATCTATACACGTTGATTCTATTCCTATCTGCCGCTCGATCATCGACTAACGAACAACATATACATATATTTATATCATGTAAAAAATATAAACTGACGCAGCAGTGATTGAAGTTGCTATTGGTCACACAGACAGACAGACAGACGGATACAACACACAATGACAATACCAACGACAGCGTCACAACACGTACTCAGTATACACGTAGGCTCTACTCTTGGTAAATTGGTACATATACCTGTGAGATTACACAACAAGTGAATTTCTATTCAAATAATGCTTAGCCTATCCTAGATTAACATTATTTTCTGACAAATCACTTATTATCACTACACGGATGACTGTACGGTATGTACTGTACATGCCATTCTGATTTGTACCGCTTTTGCCAGTAAATTCACCACAAACCTCCTAAAATTTTAAATTGGTCTTCATACCGTGAATGCGAATGTTAGATAGTAAAAATGATAAGCGAACATTTATATAGCGCACTATCATTTCGAAGTAATCTCCAGTGCGCTAGTGCGTCGTGTAAAACTGACGGAGTCTTATCACACCGATGACGCCGATGCTACTCCACTCAAAGTTGAGTTCAGTCGCATCGGCGTCGTAAATGTGAATTGCACCCACAATGCGGCCTATTAGAACGACCGCGTAATAGTGACTGTAAAAAGTCTATTGATATCTGATACAACGACAACCTGGTCCAGTGACTCAAATGAATTACATGTAACAGCGAAATGCGACATTAATAGGGCCTACAACAATACGAGTAGCCAATACACGTTGATTAAATGCAATGTTACACAGCAGTTGTTCATGACTGTGACATAACACGTTTTCGACAACAGCAGGCATACACACACAGCTCCAATACCCTCTCAGCAGAAAAAAATCCTAACCGAACTATTCAAATTTCTATAGAGACTATTAACGAAACATCGAGTCTGCATCAGCAACCTGTCCTCAACACATATAACTAATTGCTGGTAATAACTGTTTTCCAAACAGTCAGATTAATGCGTTATACTACGAATCTTTTGACAGTATCAAAGAAACGACTCTTTAAAAACTCGTCAGTGCAGATAAGTATTCATCCATGCAGCTGAAGTTACACGTACAAAATGAACCAGAAACGCAGTGCAGTGGCTAGCTTCAATTGCGATGAGGTAGTCACTGTAGACTAAGTCCATAATATGATATGCACAAATTATTTTATAATTAATTTTCAACTTCTAAACTGCCAACAGAATTTTAACATTTATATCAATTGTGACAGCGCACAATTGTGACAGTTTTCGTCTGCACGACTAAGTATTCATATTATTGGCAGTATTGATGTCGAACTAAGAAAACAAAACTTTTTCAACACGACTTGCATTGTCGAGCGAAATAGTGGAAATGAGGTAGGCCTACTTCCACAAAGACATCGATAGAACACAATCACTGCTAACAATGGAAGCTCGTAAAATCACAAACAATATCTACAACGCAGTAGGGGATAAATCAGTTCACCAAAACACTCACGCACACAGCAAACGCTCATCTAAATACACTGCAACCAAATAATAATAGAATTCGCCCTTGTGCAATAAAATAAAATCAAATCCAATTCAACAAAAAACTAGAAGCGGTCGCCGTTGACTCCGTTTACTGTTTATCAATTCGAGAACGTAAGTAAGTAAGTAAGTAAAAAGTGAATTTATATAGCACATCAACGCCAAAAAGCCCCTAGTACGTTGCATACATTAGTACTCTGAAAAGATAAGAAAGCCCAGTTGTCGCTAGGGAAGACGCACTACAGCCTATACAGTTTCAGTTGCAGTACTGATTTTCAAGGTCATTCAAGGTCGATAATTTTCATTTCATCTGAAACAGCGTATGTGATTTCCTATTGGTGATCAATAGCAACCTAAACTCTATCTCGCACTGTTTTGCCACAATACGTCCGTGACATAGGGACGGACAGACCGACGACAACCGTACTATAGCCGCCTACAAATGTGGTGCAGGTGTACAGACATACTGCAGTGCAACGGAAAAAGCTGTTTTATTGTATTTCTGTTGCACAAGGGCGAACGCGTAAATATGCAACAGCGACGTAGCAACGTAGATATTATGCTACACTGTTGAGTGTCCCTGAAAGTGTGACATCCAACGAAACGATGATTCAGCAACAGACAGAAGCAGCATACAGCTAGGCAATGTGTTGTGTGAAAGTGTGGCATCAGTCCTGCAGACGACAACAGCGACAATGAGCTACACCTCTCAACATCGATATACACGTACGCAACATCCAACATCAACGTACACACCGAAGATATCCAGAAAAATACACCGTCCCACTGCCGACAAATTATGCGGCCGTTCCGTCCGTTTCGAGCTGCGTGCAGGCCTAACCCTAACCGCAACCGTAACCCTGACCTTTAAATTTTGAACTCAAATTGCCACACCGGTATTTCCTGCCCCGGGAAATGTCCACACAAATTTTGGCTTTCCCACTCCTCTTAGCTTTCCAGTTAAAAGCCGATACGGGACAGACAAACGAACAGACGGACGGGCAAGACGCGTATTGCGGTCTATTAAAACGGCCGCATAATAAGCACATAAGAGGGTCCACATTTCTAACAGAAACAACATAGTAACTGAATAGGACGATTAATGCGAATATGATTCTGAAACTACAATGCAAATTTTAACAAGAAAAAGAAATAGTATGCACAATTCTCGACATACGTTACACCAACAACGCTGTATGCTGGGTAGGTGTTTCTCACTAGGCCGAATTCAAACCCGTAAACGTGCAGAAAATCCCAAACATACTGGTACAGTATTTGTCATTAAAATCTACGGAAATTAACTAAAACATACTATACGTAACAAGCGTACATTACTCAGTAACTTGACTCACTTCTTTCACATTTCTTGCGACAATAACGTTTATTCTTTTAGCTTATTCTATCAATATTCTGTCCCAGAAATGCACAGTAGACTATTTGTTAGATTTTCAGTGTAAAGTATGCACTATCAAACATGCGGTATTGTGCAGTTTTTGCCGGTAAGTTCAATGCAGATTTGATGCGAGTTACAAACAACAAAATCAACAGAAAGCAAAAAACTTCAACAGGTCGAAGAATTTAAGAAACAACACGAACTGTCAGTCAAAACGACATGACATGAACATCAGCAAACAACGGCAAAATTAACAAGGAAATTGACAGCAGCATCAACGAGGTAGAAATGCATTAAACAGCAGCAGCAAAACCACAACAACAACAGCTTCACACAACCTCGACGTTCACAACTTTACCCCACAGGCGCCCACTTCTACACATCATTGGGTGGGCATCACCTTCACTTTGCCTCTTTCCCTTTCTCTTTTTTCCCTTTTCCCTTCTTCCCATACAGCGGCGTTGGTTGGCGGAAGGACGAAAGTTACGATTTTCCAACAGACAGTTGCAAATTTCCAAAGAAGAGATACCGGTGCTCAAAATTTCAAATTTTGCTCCTAAATTCCCCCAAATGGGATAAATCAGCCCAATTTTGTATTTCTAAAAGAACATGTTCTGACAGGCAAAAATTCAGTGGAAAAGCACTGGGGCAGTTCTCCCCCCGCCACGATACCACTGTTGCCAGCTTCACGGTATCTGGGGAATTTCTGTAAGCTTCCACAGCCCAGTAAAGATGCACATGCATTATTGTGCAAGCGAGAAAGGTTTCAGCTTAAAAATATATCATAAATCGAAGTCGAGGTAAAACGGTGCACTTTTTGTCACTGGCAGAACTACGCAAAATTTCATTTTTGCTGTTTAGCTTAAATGTACTGCAACTTGCATTAAGGCTAAACCAGATGCCACTCATGCAAAAGCGTTCATTTTACGGGTGTAGAAAAATTCGTCAGAATTCATACGCCTGAAGGGCAGAGGGATCACTTTTGGTCATGGGGGTTATTGCAGTGGGCGCCTACGGTTCGCACGATCAACGAGTGAGCGACGCAACAGAAAGACAATCACACATACCAGTAACAATCTGCAGAAATAATCACAAATATCAACAGTTCAGAATAGAATCAATGCCACTGGAAACCCAAGTCTGCACTCGCAAAACAACAAATGATATCAGAACGCGGAGCTACATCTGCAAGAAAACCACACTGTCTATCAGTGCCCTAACTGCTGTAACGAATCATCAACAACTATGCCTGATATTTACACGTAACAAACACGGGTACGTATTAAATACAGTAGTCGAATTATTGCAACAAATGCAGTAGTAAACGACAAAAAACAGTATTGTATTACACGAAAATCTCAAACGTACACGTAATCATCACATATACACTCAACGATTAAGTCTCTTGAATTTAACCAAAAAGACCATCAATAAGTTTTTGGCACAACTCAGCAGTGTCATTTCAGCTTGAAGATTCAACAAATAAACATAAACGTATCGTGCTTCAAAAAAAGTTTCAAACTGCAGTAAAAAGAGCACCAAATACAGAAATACAGTGTGCTGGATTTAGAGAAATATCCTCCATATATCGTTTTGTAAATAACTGTAATGTCTCTCAGATTTTAAAGCTAAGTGGATATAATTCATTAGTTCTTTTCGCCGTAAATTCTCTGTTTAGTTTCCCATGCTAAATGTTCTTATCGTTTTGAACTGCAGTGCTTTGCGGCAATTGAATGGGTGACGAGAAAGGAATCTGGTCTACAGAAAAATCTGGCTTAAATTATTCTCGAAGTACATGTAGTTCACCTTTGAGCATCAAGCCAGGTTTTAGTTAATTCTCAAGAAAATGGCTGATTAAACAAAAACTGAAATTAGTAAAAGTGTAAGCAATTATTAAAAGGTTCACATAACAGCTACAGATGTTTGAAAAACCACGAAGTGGCTGAATGCTAAAAAATAGTTTTTTTGGCTCACATAAAACAGATATGATTCTTCAGATAAATTAACTGGGTGAAAATTCCGGAGATTATTGTTCACAAGTCAGAAACAAGAGAATCTCAGTGCAAAGTGAAGACGCAGGAGGACACACATCAGCGATAGACCTGCAGCAGTAAAACGAAGTCTTTAAGACTATTAACAACCTATCACTCATTGTCACACCATCAGCAGATAATACCCTGCGGAAAGAATAAATATTAATTCTCTGGGAAACAAACACAAAATATCAATGAGGTTAATCAATGTGACTCATGGCAAGACAGCAATGCTTTAAAAGAACAGCAGAGTATGTGCTCCCACACATAGAATACACGCATCATTCAATAATCAGTTACATCACTGGAAAATGCCCATCTGACTAATTATTTTTTTCTCCATTGACAGTTGAAATGCAACACTGTTGACCAAACAGACATTGACGATTATAAAATTCGGCCAAAGAGCGTTCTTATTGGCCTCGATCTCGGCCCTGAAACCATGACCTCGGCCTCAGCCTTGGCCTAAAATATTTGGCCTTGGCCAGGCCTCGGTCATAGTGTTTTGGCCTTGTTAACACCATAAAACTTCTAGCTTACGATGTCACTGCCACGTTTTATAGTTCTACCTTTGACCTCGAGATCGGCCTCGTCCTACTGGCTTCGGCCTTATCCTCATCCATTAAGAGTTTGGCCTCGTTTTACATCACCGGCAGTATCAGAAGACTTTAGCGTCGGTCGTGAGCGTAGCTGAGTTGGAGTTGGTCGGGTGTTTGTCCTGTCGATGCTGCTCCAGGTTCATCGGCGAGACGAATCCTTCCGAGCACTGGATGCACTCGTTGCGCGCCTTCATCAGGTGGATCTGTGACTTGGTGTGCCGGTTCAGATCCGACTGCGTCACGCCCTTGTAGTTGCACAGCCGGCACATGTACTCGCGGATTCCTACCACCACCACCAACATCATCACAGCGCCAGCTAGAACAACATGTCGGCGGCCCCAGTGCCGACGCGTAATGCGGCCACCCATTTAGTATATTATACACCGCACTGCGCAACCTAACGCTACCCCTAACCGTGACCTTTGACCTTTAAAACTAAAAACTAGCACACCGATCACTCTTGCCCGGGAAAACGCACCAATTTCTTAACCGACCGTACTTGAGCAACGGTCGAGCTTATGGTACGGTTGTGGTATGTCCGTTTGTTGTCGTCCGTCGTCTGTCGTCTGTAACGGATGTATTGTGGCTAAGCAAAGAAAGTAATTCAAAAAAGTAATTCAAATACCTTGATGTCGCATCATGTGAACCTTGAGCTGGCTGTTAGTGCGTGCATAGTAGTTACAGAAACGACATTTGTAAGGGCGAATGTCTGCACAGGAAAACGCAGTGAAACACATAACAGACAATTATAGCAGACTACAAGTTGACTCGCCACTTTAGTTGAAGATTTCAACCGTTTCACAATGTTTAACATTCGTCAGATAAACCAGGTGAACTCCCTTTATTATTAATACTAAATTAAAAATTCATCAACTACATACAAAGACCATCTTCATTTTGCATCATTTAGAATAGTGTGACGTTGAAAACTAAAATAAAACAAACAAGCAAATGCTTCTGACTGTATAATCGTTCAATGTTTAGCAGCCAAAGTAACGTAATTTCCATGACTTCAGTTCAATTCTAAAAGACCAGCCCAAACATAAAGTAATTTGCACAAATTAGCATGTTGAGCAATAACAGAAAGTAGCAGTTGTAAGCCTAGTACACGGTGTTTTATTAAACGTATCTAATAAAAATTTCATGCAAACTAATCATCATTCGACTGAGTTATAAAAGAAACAAAATGGGTGCCTTTTTTATGACACACCGTGTAGAAACTTTTTGTCAATAAATGCTCTG